>Ga0129308_1000877_pt1 | contig 37878 bp, 35 predicted proteins | sample L827metagenome_FD_94440 | JGI IMG/M metagenome (GOLD analysis project Ga0129308, IMG submission 94440) | Ring-tailed lemur group fecal microbial communities from Wisconsin, USA - L827 metagenome | ecosystem: Host-associated > Mammals > Digestive system > Large intestine > Fecal | place: USA... | reverse complement strand
ATTTTTGTTCCGGCGAGACGGGAAGATGCAGAGAATACTCTATGTATTTTCAATTCTTTTCGTGAAGCCGGGGCGAAAATTAACCCCGCAAAACCATATGTTTTCTTATCTCACCACGCCTTTGACCGGAGGTTTTTCATAGGCTCCCCCTCTGGGATCCCCGATGAAGCGTAAGCTTCATTGGGGAAAGGAAGAAGGAGGCAACGGATATGCAGCTTTCGCGAGCAGCGGAAGGGTCATGTAGTTGGCTTCTTCTGACGCCGTCCCTTTTATTCCTCCTTCTCGCCATGCTGCACCAGGATCTTCTGGAAATGCAGCATATAGCCCAGCAGGCACAGGGCCATCAGCACGCCGCAGACGGTGACCCCTAGATCAATGATCCGCCCCGGGATCTGGGGAAAGGCCAGGGCTGCGATCATCACCGCGTATACACAGGCGGTGCAGAGCTTGCCGTACCATTTGGCGGAATACACGTGGCCGGTGACGCGCAGCACATATAGGCTCATCACCCCCAGGCACAGCTCCCGGAGGATGTGCAGCCCCAGCAGCAGCCACACGCTGGGCGTCCGCCACAGGGCGCAGAGCATCATCGCCGCCTGGATCAGCTTATCGGCAATGGGGTCTAAGGCCCGACCCAGCTCCGTCTCCATGTGAAAGCGCCGGGCAATGGCCCCGTCCAGCACGTCCGAAGCCGCCGAGAGCAGCAGCACCCCCATGGCCGCCATCACCTTGCCCTGGGTATACAGCAGGGCAAACACCGGCACCAGAAAGATCCTGCCTATGCTGATCATATTGGGGATGCTCATAACGCGCCCTCCTTTTTATCGACTATTCCATTTATACGCTTACATTTCCCTGTTTGTGCCTCTCTTATTCAGCTTGCTCTTGAATTTGGCGATATTGATGATATAATAGCAAAGCTAGAAAACATATTATAATGGAGGATCGTGCAGTTGGACGGTTTAAAACCCTCTATCAATATAAATCCCCTGCTGCTGGGCGGTATCGTGGTGCTGGCGCTGATCGCCGCCATCGCCCTGGTGGCATACCGGAAAGAACATAAAGTCAATCTCCTGTGGGGCCTGCTGGCCATCCTGTTTGGCAGCAGCGCCGTTTTGCTGACTGCGGTGGGCTGCGGCGTGGGCACCGTGTATGCCAAGCCCGCCGGGGAACCCCGGGCTGCCGTCACCGGTTTTTTTGACGCGCTGGTCACCGGCGAGTATGACACGGCCTATTCTCTGATGAAGGATTATGCCGGCCTGGGCCTGGAAAAGGAGCCGGAGAGTGAGGCGGCCCGGCTGATTTACGATGCTCTGAAGCAGAGCTACCACTATGCGCTGATCGGCGATTGCCAGATAAGCATGCTGACAGCCACCCAGCGGGTCTCCATGCGTTATCTGGATGTAAAGCAGCTCACCAGCGGCCTGCAGGAGCTGACCCAGGAGAAGCTGAAAACCATTGTCCAGACCCGGGATCGGGATCAGGTTTATGACGATAAGGATCAATATCTGCCCGCCGTCACCCAGGAGGCCTATACCGACGCGCTGAAGCAGGTGCTGAAAAATGCCAAAAGCTGCTATACCCAGGTTGAATTTGACCTGACGGTGGAATATTCCGGCGGCAAGTGGCAGCTTCTCACCGCGCCGGAGCTGCTGCTGGCCCTCACCGGCGGCATCGGGGCATGAAGGGAGGCGGTCATTCATGGACAGAGAATATGATCTGGAAGAGCTTTTGCAGGAATTTTCCTCTCTGGACGATGCGCCTTCGGCGTTAGAACCGGAGGAACCGGCCGCCCCGGAAGCACCGGATGAATTGCCGGAAGCCCCGTTTTCCCAGGAAGCCCCGGCAAAACCGGAGGAGCCGGTGGAGGAACTCCCCTTCCCCCAGGGCAGCGAAGCCGGGGATCTCCCGCCCGTTCCCGATGAAGAGGAGGACTGGGAACCGGAAGCGGAGGAAGTCCCGCCGGTAAAGAAGAACCTTTTTTATGAGGTGCTGATGGCCTTTGCCGGGCTGATTTTCCTTGGCGTCACGGCCATCGCCCTGCTTTGGGTGGTGCTGAACGTCCATCCGGACGGGGGGACGGCCACCACCGTGGCCGGGGACACCCGGCTCAGCCTGACAAATAATCTGGATGTCTATATGAACAACGCTGCCAGCGATGCTTTGGGCGACCTGGCCTATATCAAAAAAATCTATACCATTGGGGAGAGCGCCACTGTCGCCCCGGTGCCGGATCCCAAGGGCTTCGGCACCACCGATGACCCGGCGGTGATTCAGGCCCTGATTGACCAGGCCTGGGAGCTGCTGGAGGGGCAGGAAATGATCTGGAGCCCGGAGGCGGACTTCGTCCCCGGGGAGCCCATGCGTTATTACTATGATGAGACCATCCTGGTCATCCAGTGGAAGGAATATATTGAAGAGCGCTGCTGCACCTGTGCGGAGGTGAAGCTGGCCCATGGCTCCCAGGTTCGCCGCAAGCTGGCAGAGGATACCTATGGCTCCTCCGTGCAGCTCTACGCCTCGGAGATGGCCAATGCCGCCAACGCCGTCATCGCCATCAACGGCGACTTCTATAACTTCCGCAACCTGGGCATCACCGCTTACCAGCGGAAGCTCTACCGCAACAACCCCGCCACGGTGGACAGCTGCTTCTTCACTGCCGGAGGGGACATGCTCTTCAGCAAGGCCGGGGAACTGATGAAAACCGGGGAGACCGAAAAGTTCATCAAGGACAATGATGTGGTCTTTGCCATCGCTTTCGGCCCCATTTTGGTGGATAAAGGGGAGCTGCAATACTGCGCCAGCTACCCCATCGGTGAGATCAATCTGGAGTATTCCCGCTCCTGCATCGCCCAGAAGGACACCCTGCACTACTTCCTTATGACCATCAACCACACCGATGACGCCCGGCCCCGGGCCAATATCAACGAACTGGCCCGCTTTGTCCACAGTAAGGACGTAATCAAGGCCTACACCCTGGACGGCGGCCAGACCGCGGAGATCGTTATGATGGGCGGCCCGGTGAACAACGTGGACTTCGGCAATGAGCGGGCCGTCAGTGACATTCTCTATTTTGCCACCGCCATCCCCTCTCAGGAGGTGAGCCAATGAACGCTTCCATTGCCATATACAGCGGCTCCATTGTCATTTACTGGAGCAGCATTGTCATCGGCTTTGGCCTGGCCGCCTGCCTGTGCCTGAGCCTGGCCCTCTTTACCGCCAATGGCGGCCGTGGGGCGGGGATGCTTCTGCTGATGCCCCTGGCCCTGCTTTTCTCCATCCCCCTGTGCCGGGCCCTGCACTGGTACTGCCATATGGAGCAGTACACCGGCCTTTTCTCCGCCCTGACGGATTATTCCAGCGGAAGCTACTGTCTGCCCGGCGCCCTGCTGGGGGTGTGGTTGGCGGCGTTGCTGGTACATAAGCTGGGCTTTGCCCCCAGCACCGGCGCCCTGCTGGATGCCTTTGCCCCCGGCGCCGCCCTGGCCGTCGCCTTCATCCGGCTCAGCGCCATTTTCGGCAGTACCTGCCGCAGTAAGATCACCTTCACCTCTCCCCTGCTCCGGCACCTGCCTCTGGCCTCCGCCGTGACCAATTCCTCCGGCGGGGTGGATTACCGCTTTGCCACCTTCTTTGTGCAGTTTATCGTCATGCTGCTGCTGACGCTGTGGCTGATGAAGTTCTACGGCAGGCGGGCGGGCTGGCCCATGCGCTCCGGCAGCCGGACAGGCAACGTGGCCCGGATGTTCCTGCTCAGCTACAGTGCGGTGGAGATGGTGCTGGACAGCACCCGTTATGACTCCAGCTTTTTCCCCTTCAACAGCTTTATCAGCATCGCCCAGGTGTTTGGGGCGCTGTGCGTGCTGGGGATCCTGGTCTATTACAGCGTCCATGCCGTCAAGGCCCGTGGGCTGCGGCCTTACCACTTTGCCCTGTGGCTGGGCTTTCTGCTGACCCTGGGCGCCGCCGGTTTTTCCGAATACATGGTGCAGCGCCACGGCAGCTGGTATCTGGGCTGCTACGCCGTCATGAGCCTGAGCTGCTATCTGATGGTGCTACTGGTTTACCAAATGTACCTGCGCTGCTGCGCAAAAAGAAATAAAGGAGAACAAGAGTAATATGGCAAGCAAGAAAACAAAAATCATTTCCGGCGTCATTCTGGCGCTGCTGGTGGTGGCTGCGGTTTTGGCCCTGATCTTCCTTCGCCCGGACGCCAACCCCGGCAGCAAGGCCATTGTCTTTCAGGTAACCCACAGCGATGGAAACGTGGTGGATTTTGATATTCATACCGATTCTGAAAACCTGCGGGGTGCTTTGGAGCAGGAGAATCTCATTGCCGGCGATGAGAGCGCCTACGGTCTTTTTGTCACTGAGATTGACGGAGAGGCCGCCGATGATGCCCAGCGCCAGTGGTGGTGCTTCACCAAGGACGGCGAGATGCTGAACACCGGCGTGGACGACACCATGATCGCCGACAGGGAGCATTATGAGGCCTTCATCGACGTCTACTAAGCCGGAGCTGCGCCAGCTGGCCCTGCTGTCCTTGATGGGGGCGCTGATGTTTGCCTTGCAGGTTGCCATGGCCTCCCTGCCCAACATCCATCTGACGGCGCTGCTGATTATCCTGACGGCCATTTTCTTCGGTTGGAAGTGCCTGTTCAGTGTGGCGGTTTTCGTTATTTTGGAGGCCTTTGTCTGGGGCTTTGGGCTGTGGTGGCTGTGTTACTGGTACCTTTGGCCCCTGCTGGCCATCCCGGCAGTGCTGCTGCGGAAAAACCGCTCCGCCTTTCTGTGGGCGGTGCTGGCCGCCGTCCACGGGCTGACCTTCGGTGCCCTCTGCTCCATCCCCTATCTGTTTATCGGCGGGTGGGAGCTGGCCCTCAGCACCTGGGTCAGCGGGCTGAGCTTTGACCTTGTCCACTGTGCGGGAAACTTCACACTGACTCTGGTGCTTTTCAAGCCCCTGTACCGGGTGATGGACAAGCTGATGGGAATGTATAATCCTCGTTAAATATGCAAAGAAAAACAAATAAAAATAAGCTGCCGCATTGCTTTTGCGGCAGCTTATTTTTGCTTTTCCAGCGGCTTATTTTTCCGGAAAATTCTATTTTTTCTCCTTCCGGAGTTTGGTAAGCTCCAGACTCTCTTTGCCGGTGAGGCGGTCAATTTCCATCTCCAGCACACAGACCCGGGCAAGGCCGCCGGCGATCTCGGCAGAGGGATCCAGCTCGGGGGCATACTTCCGCCCCAGGGCATCCAGCGCCGCCAGTATCTCCCCCTCCTCCGTCAGGGCCTGGATGCGGCCGAAGGCGATGACGCTGCGGTAGCGGGTGGTATAGCGCTCCGGCACCACATCGTCCTGGGCAATGACACAGAAGGAAGCCTTGGGGCAGCGGGCAATGGCACGCAGCTTATGGCCCGTGGTGGCGCAGTGGAAATAGAGCCGACCCCCATGGTAGACATAGCTGATGGGCAGGGCATAGGGATAGCCCTCATCCCCGGCCAGGGCCAGCACCCCGGAGGTTCCGGTGCGGAGAATTTCCTCCGCCTCCGGCGTGGGCAGCTGCTGTGCTTTTCTTCGCATTTCAGGAAACATGGCTGTCTGTCTCACTTTCTTCCCAGGTGCGGGCGCTGATGATGTAGCGGGGACGCTGCTTGGTCTCCATATAGATCTTGCCGATATACTCCCCGATAATGCCAAGGCAGATCAGCTGCACGCCGCTGACGAAGCAGACAATGCAGGTCATGCTGGCCCAGCCGGCCACCGCCTTGCCCAGCAGGGCGGTGATCAGCGCCCACAGTACCCCGATAAAGCTGACCAGGGCCACAAACACGCCGAAGCCGGTGATCATGCGCAGGGGCTTGACGGAGAGGCTGGTGATGCCGTCCACCGCCAGGGCGATCATTTTCTTCAGGGGGTAATGGCTCTCCCCGGCGATGCGCTCCGCCCGGGAGTAGGCCACGCTGGTACTCTTGAAGCCCACCAGAGGGATCATGCCCCGGAGGAACAGGTTCACTTCCTTGAAGTTGGCAAACTCCTGCAATACCCGGGAGCTGATAAGCCGGTAGTCGGCATGGTTATAGACCACCTCGGCCCCCATCATGGCCAGGAACTTATAAAAGCCCTGGGCCGTGGCCCGCTTGAAGAAGGTATCCGTCTCCCGGCTGGAGCGGACGCCATAGACCACCTGGCAGCCGTCATGATAGGCGTCCACCATGGCGTCCATGGCATTGATGTCATCCTGCCCGTCACAGTCGATGGAGATGGTGATATCACACTGATCCTTGGCCTCCATCAGTCCGGCCAGGACGGCGTTCTGATGGCCCCGGTTGCGGCTCTGGCTGATGCCCAGATAATGCTCGTCCTGGCGGGCCAGGTCCGAGATGATGTCCCAGGTTTTGTCCTTGCTGCCGTCGTTGACGAAGAGGACGCGGCTGTCCTCACTGATCTTACCGGCGGCAGAGAGAGATTTGATCTTATCCAGGAACATGGGGGCGGTGATGGGCAGCACCTCCTGCTCATTATAGCAGGGGATCACAATAAACAATCTGGGTGTCATAGGCGTTCTCCTTTATTTTTCACTTTGATTTGGCCACAGAGGGCGGCCAGGATGATGAACATGGGGATGAGGGAATAATGGTAGCGGCTGGAGACCTCAATGAGCATATGGGCCAGGGTGAGGCCCAGGGTGTACAGGGGCAGCAGCAGGAAGGCGGAGGCTTGGCCCCCCTTCCAGAGCCGGGTAAGGCCCATAAGGGCCAAGGCCAGGAGCAGGTAATAATAGCAGTTGCAGATCACCATGCAGACTTTCACAAAGCCCGGGCTGCGGGTAAAGCGGTAGGTATAGCCGCCCAGCTCGTCATTGCCCAGGAAGGTAAAGAGCTTGGCAGAAAAGAGCCGGGGCAGGTTCAAGTCCTCCGACCGAAGCCTTTCCCACACATGGGGCAGCATGCTCTTCTGGGCCAGGGGGGCGCTGCCCTCCGCCTGGCGGCGGTAGGCAAAGAGGAGATCCATATCCTCACTGCTCCACTGGCCAAGGGTGTCCATGTTAAAGCCCACATAGAGGTTATAGACGGGCAGGCCCGCCGGTTCCTCCCCCAGGACGGTTTCCAGATGCCGGTTCCACAGCTTGCCGGAGCACTGGAAGCTCAACAGCAGGCAGGCCAGAACCACCAGCCAGAAGCGCCACAGGCGGCCCGACTTCAGTTCATGCCCCCGCAGCAGCAGGAGCCAGAGCAGCAGAGCGATAATCAAGATGGCAGATATAGGGCGGACGGCATTGATGACAGCCAGCAGCAGGCCCAGACCCAGGCCCCAGGCCAGGGCGGTAAAGAAGCAAGTTCCCTGCCCCTGCCGCTTTTGCAGCCGGAGCATCAGCCACAGGAACAGCAGCACCAGACAGGTATACAAAGGCTCGGAAAAAATCAGGGAGCCCAGCATGATCCGGCCGGGATAGAAGGCCCAGAGCAGCCCCGCCAGAACGGCGGCGGACAGACCCGCCACCTCCAAACAGAGGGCAAAAATCAGCAGGGCGGACAGGCAGCTGAGCAGCAGGCCCAGCAGCGTGCCCACCAGCACATGGGCGCCAAAGAGACGGATGAAGGGGGCCAGAAAGCTGGCATAGCCCAGAATATGGGGGTACATGGCCACATACTCGGTACTGTAAATCTCCCGCCCGTAGGCAAGGCTGACCGCGCAGTCCCAATAGGTCAGATAATCGCTGAAGGGTTCAATGGGAACCAGAAGGATCCAGGCAAGGCCGGTGACAAAGCACAGCAGCACCACGGCAACGGCGCAGTTTTTCTTTCCCCAGTGGAGGCAGAGCGCTTCCATCCGGCCAAAAAGTCCGCTGCGTTTTTTCAGCAGCAGGAAGGTCAGGGCAGCCAGCACGCCCAGGGCCAGGGCCGCCAGGTACGAGGGGCTTTCCAGTCCCCGGAAACAAGCCAGCACCAGAGCCAGCGCCAGGGTGCCTATCAATATGCTCAGCATGATCTGCCGGAGGATCCCGGATATTTTCTCCATTTGCGAGCATTGCCCCCTCTAATAAAGCTTTTTTCCATTATATTCTTTCCCATGTTTTCCGTCAAGATAATAAAACAGTGGCGCATTGACCGAAGATTTGCTATAATGGGCAAAAACAATGGGAATCGAGGCAATCCACTTGATTAAATACGACGCGGGAAATTGCGATATTGCGGTGATCGGCGCGGGCCACGCGGGGATCGAGGCCGCTTTGGCGGCCGCCCGGCTGGGGCTGGACACGGTTTGCTTCACGGTGAATCTGGACAGTGTGGGCAACATGCCCTGCAACCCGGCCATCGGCGGCACCGGCAAAGGGCATCTGGTGCGGGAGCTGGACGCCCTGGGCGGAGAGATGGCCAAGGCGGCAGACAAGGCCTGCATCCAATACCGGATGCTGAACCTGGGCAAGGGGCCGGCGGTGCACTCTCTCCGGGCCCAGGCCGACCGGCGGCGCTATCAGGAGGTCATGAAGCAGACCCTGGAGCGGCAGGAGCACCTGCGGATGAAGCAGGCAGAGGTGGTGGAGATCGGCGTTACTGATGGTGCGGTCTGCTCCGTCACCACCCACACGGGGGCCACCTATGGCTGTAAGGCGGTGGTCATTGCCAGCGGCACCTATCTGGACGGGCGCACCATCGTGGGGGAGGTGCTGCGCTGCTCCGGCCCGGACGGGCTGGCGGCGGCGGTGCCCCTGGCGGAGCAGCTGCGGGCTTTAGGGCTGAGCATGCGGCGCTTCAAAACCGGGACACCTCCCAGGGTCAACGCCCGGACGGTGGATTTCTCCAAAATGGAATTGCAGGAGGGGGACAGAGAGCCGGAGTGCTTTTCCTTTGCCAATGACTATATCCCGGAAAACAGGGCGGTATGCTATCTGACCTACACCAATGAGCGCACCCACGAGATCATCCGGGCCAACCTGGATCGCAGCCCCATTTATTCCGGGGTGATCGAAGGGGTAGGGCCACGCTACTGCCCCAGCATTGAGACCAAGGTAATGACCTTCCAGGACAAGCCCCGGCACCAGCTGTTTGTGGAGCCAATGGGTCTGAACACAGAGGAGCTTTATATTCAGGGCTTCTCCTCCTCCCTGCCGGAGGAGGTGCAGGTACAGATGCTGCACACCATTCCCGGGCTGGAGCAGGCGGAGATGACCCGCTGCGCCTACGCCATCGAGTACGACTGCATCGACCCCACGGAGCTTTACGCCACGCTGGAGAGCAAAAAGATCAGCGGGCTTTACGGCGCGGGGCAGTTCAACGGCTCCTCCGGCTACGAGGAGGCGGCGGTGCAGGGCTTTGTGGCGGGGGTCAACGCGGCGCGGAAGCTGCTGGGGAAGGACGCCTTCATCCTGCGGCGCAGTGACGGCTACATCGGGACGCTGATCGACGACCTGGTGACCAAGGGCACCAATGAGCCCTACCGGATGATGACCAGCCGGAGCGAATACCGGCTGCTGCACCGGCAGGACAATGCCGACCGGCGGCTCAGCGCCAAGGGGCTGGCACTGGGTCTGGTATCCCCGGAGCGGCACCGGCAGGTGGAGGAAAAGTATCAGGCGGTGGCCGGGGAGCGTGCGCGGCTGGAGCGCTGCCACATCCCCCCTTCGGCCGAGTTAAACACAATGCTGGAGAGCAAAGGTACGGCAGTCGTGAGCACCGGAGTTTCTTTGGCAGAACTGCTGCGCAGGCCCCAGATCAGTTATGGAGATCTGGCGGCATTTGACCCTGAGCGGCCCCGGCTGCCCCGGGCGGTGGCGGCACAGGTGGAGATCGCTCTGAAATACGAGGGCTACATCAAGCGGCAGCTGAAGCAGATCGAGGAATTCGCCCGGATGGAGAACCGCAGGCTGCCCAGGGATCTGGACTACAGCCAGATCGCCGGACTGCGGCTGGAGGCCCGGGAGAAGCTGGATCGGATCCGGCCGGAGAATTTCGGGCAGGCCAGCCGCATCTCCGGGGTGTCCCCGGCGGATATCTCGGTACTGATGATCTATATGGAGACGAGAAAATGAGCAAGGTGGTACTGGGCTTTTCCGGCGGGGTGGATTCCGCCGTATCGGCAGAGCTTTTGAAAAAGCAGGGCTTTCAGGTCTATGGTCTGTACATGGACAACACGGATGAGGCCGCCCGCCTTGCGGCAGTCTCCGCCGCAGAGCGGCAGGGCATTGAGCTGAAGGTGCTGGAGGTGAAGCAGGCGCTGGAGGAGCGGGTCTGCCGCCCCTTTACGGAGGCCTACCTCCGGGGGGAGACGCCCAACCCCTGCATTCTCTGCAACCCGGCGCTGAAATTCAAAAGTCTGGTGGACTATGCCGATGCCATCGGGGCGGAACTGGTGGCCACGGGGCACTATGCCCGGGCCGCCGGCGGCGGCATCTACAGGGGCCGCCCGGCCAATGACCAGAGCTATATGCTATGCCGCCTGACCCGGGCCCAGGCCCAGCGGACCGTCTTTCCCCTGGGGGATTATGAGAAGGCCCAGGTGCGTGCCTTGGCGGAGGAGCTGGGGCTGCCGGCAGCCCACAAGCCGGACAGTATGGAGATCTGCTTTATTCCGGACAAGGACTACATCGGCTGGCTCTCCCGCCGGGCCGCCATGCCGCCGGAGGGAGACTTCGTTTTTCACGGACAAGTGGTGGGCCGCCATGAGGGCATCCACCGCTACACGGTGGGCCAGCGGCGGCCGGGGCTGATGGACGGCCGGAAGGTCTACATCGCCAAAATCGACCCGGTGAGCAACCGGATCGAACTGGCGCTGTGGGAGGAACTGTTCCAGACGGAGGTCATGGTCAGGGACTTTAACTGGCTGGTGGAGCCGCCCTGCGCCACGATTCGGGCCAGTGTCCGGGTGCGGCACACCAAATGGGAAAACCCCGCCTGCACCGCCGCCATAGAGGGAGATCTGGTTCACATCCGCTGCGATGAGCCTGTGCGTGCTCCGGCGGCAGGGCAGTCCGCTGTTCTCTACGAAGGGGAACGGCTGCTGGGCGGCGGGTTTATTGTTTCAAAATAAATTCATTTTTGCCTGATTGACATTGTTTTTGCACTGGTGTATTATCAAAGAAAACAATTTTTGGCGGTGACGGGTATGGAACAGTACACACTCAGGCAATACATGGAAAAGAACCCGGATGGCAAGCTGCGGGACATTGTCACGGATATGCTTTATGACGACATTGTCAGCCTGCGCATTGCGCCGGGAACCAAGCTGAATGTGAATCAGCTGGCCTCTTCCCTGGGCATTTCCCGCACGCCGGTGGCGGAGGCTATCGCCCGGCTGACGGAGATCGGCTTTGTGGTGACCCATCCGGGGCAGAACGGCAGCTTCGTGCTGGATCTGAACCTGTTGGACATGATTAACCTCTATCAGGTGCGCTCCGCCATTGAGGGGCAGGCCGCCGCCCTCTGCGCCCATGCGGCGGATGAGGCGGTGGTACGGCAGCTGACGGTGCTGGCGGACGCTTTTAAGGACAGTGTGGTGCGCCGGGATATCCGGGGCATGAAGGACACGGATATGCCCTTCCATCAGCTAATCATCCACTCCTGCGGCAACCCCTACATCGTGCAGAGCTATGAACTGATCCTGCCGAAACTGACCATGTATCAGGCCTCCATGCTGGAGTTCATCGGCCATGACGGCAATGAGGAAAACCCCTGGATGCCCAGCGTCACCTTTAACCACACCTCGGTGGCCTCGGCTATCCGGATGCGGATGCCGGAACTGGCCCGGCAGTCCATGGAGGATCATGTGACCACAAGCCTGAACTTTACCACCATGACCGGCAGGGTGCCGGATCCCTTCGCCAAGCTGAGGCATTTTGACAGCTGAGGCCGAACAGGCAAGACTGAAAGACCTCTGATGCAACGCATCAGAGGTCTTTCAGTCTTTACAGCCGCCGGGTCAGTCCTCCCGGACATCTCCCCAGAAGAAGAGGGCCACGGTACCGGGGCCGGTATGGGAGCCGATGGTTGTGCCGATGTTATTGATCTCCACCTTGCCGTTGAGCTTGGAGAAGCGTGCCTCCACCAGATCTGCCACCTGGCGGGCATCCTCCTGGCAGGCGGACATGGAAATGTAGCACTTGCCGTTGTAATCCAGGCCGTCCCGGGCGTGTTTTTCCATTTTGTTGACGATCTCGTTGATGACCCGCTTTTTGGTGCGGATCTTATAGCGGGGGATCAGGCGGCCCAGGTTATCCATATTCAGCAGGGGGCAGATCTCCAGCAGGCCGCCGAAGATAGCAGCGGTTTTGGAGATGCGGCCGCCCCGGACATAGGTGCTCAGGTCGGTGGAGAAGAACCAGTGATGCAGGCGCAGCTTATTCTCTTCCAGCCAGGCCGCCAATTCCTGGGCGCTGAGGCCCGCGTCCCTCTGGTCCGCCGCGGTGTCCATCAGCAGGCCATAGCCGGAGGAAGCACCCAGGGAGTCCACAATATAAATCTCCCGCTCCGGATAGCGCTCCTTGACAATGAGGGCGGCATTACGGGCAGAATTGACACTGCCGGAGATACCGGAGGACAGGCTGACATGAACCACATCCAGCCCCTGCTGGGCAAAAGCGCTGAAATAGTCCACGTATTCCGCAATATTCACCTGGGAAGTGCGGGTATCGGCGCCTTTGCTGATCCTGTCGTAGAACACATCAAAGGGCATGGACTGTCCCAGATCGTCCAGGTGTTCTTCCCCGTCTATAAAATAATGAAAGCAGATGTACTTAATATCCCGCTGTTCAAAATGCTCCTTGCTCAAATCGGCGGTGGAGCAGCAGCTGAGAACATAATTGGCCATGATTATCTTCCTTTCCAACAGCACAGTTTGGGCAGAGCATCCATCTACCCGGATACAGTGTATTCCCGGTGCATGGCAAATGCAATCTATTGCCTTTTCTACCCTGTCTACCAAATAAAAAGCCGCCGGTAGAGCCTGTGGAGGCTTCTCTACTGACGGCTTTGATCCGCTCTACCAATTGTGGAGCGGCACTGAAGGTTTTATTTTTCCGGCTTTTTCCTGGGCCGGCGGCGGATATGGCAGCTTAAAAAGACAATGATTTCCGCCGGGATGGCGATCAGAAAAAGCTGCCACGGTTTCTGCGTAGGGACGAGAAAATACAGCAGGACAAACAGGCTCAGCACAAAGGCGGCAATGACAAACTCCAAATACCGCCGCCGGTGGAACACACAGATCAGCACCATGTAGGTCAGAATGGAGACCGGCAGGGCCACAATAAAGGTCTCCCACAGGATGATATCAAACAGCCAGAGCAGGACAAAAATGGTGAGGGCCATGGTCCACACACCCAGGACGGAGATGGCAATGATCATATTCACCGAGTAGCCAGGTTCCTCCTGCTGGGCCGCCTGCTGTTCCGGCGACTCCCAGGCGTCATGGGAGGAGAGCAGGTAGTCCACGGTAACGCCAAAAATCCCCGCCAGCTGGGTGAGCACATAGGCATCGGGAATGGCCTCCCCCCGCTCCCACTTGGAGATGGTTTTATCTGAATAGTTCAGTTTTTCGCCCAGTTCTGCCTGGGTCAGACCGGCCCCGGTACGGAGTTTGATCAGGTTGCTGGCCGATATAAGTTTCAGTTCCGATAACTGCAAGGCGTTTCTCCTTTGTTATTCCTGCTTCTCCGCTGCGGCAATGATGCGCTGGATCACCCGGGTGCAGCGCTGTTCATCATACAGCACCGGCACGGGATAGGTGGGGTTGGCCTCCTGCAAGGCCCACTGCACCATCTGGGGGATGTCCTCCTGGCGGATATGGTCAAAGCCACGGGGGATGCCCATGCGCCGGTTCATGGCATAGACCTCCTGGATGAAGGCTTTGGCCTTAGTCTCGTCGCTGCCCTGGGTCATGAGCCCGGTAAGCTCTGCCAGGCGGGCAAGCCGGGGATACACCTTTTCGCCATAGTCCTCCAGCACGATGGGCAAAATCACCGCGTTTGCCAGGCCATGGGGGGTGCCGTAAAGCCCGCCCAGGGTATGGGCGATGGCATGGACATTGCCCACACCGGCACGGGTAAAGGCATAGCCCGCTTTATAGGCGGCAACCAGCATCTCTCCACGGGCCTGCATATCATTGCCGTCCTGATACGCCCGCTCCAAGTACCGGAAGATGGCCACGGTGGCTTCCTCCGCCAGACGGTCGCTCTCTTTGGTGCGGTTGGTCCAGCACAGGTAGGCCTCCACGGCGTGGGTCAGGGCGTCCATGCCGGTGGTGGCAGTGGTGGGTGCGGGTAGGTTGCGGGTCATTTCCGGATCCAGCACAGCGTAGCGGGGCACCAGGCAAATATCCATAATGGCATATTTATGGTGGGTCTCCGCCTCGGTGATGACAGCGGCAATGGTGGTCTCGGAACCGGTACCGGCGGTGGTGGGTACGGCAATGAAGGGGGGCAGCTTATGCAGGACTTTGAACAGGCCGCCCATTTTGGTGATGGGCTTATGGGGCCGCACCACCAGAGCCGCCGCAGCCTTGGCAGCGTCCATGGGTGAGCCGCCGCCGATGGCCAGGAAACCGTTGCAGCCCTCCGCCAGATACAGATCCCGAATTTTGAAAACGGTGGTGGTGGAGGGGTTGGCCTCCACCTCGGAAAAGTGGACGCAGGCAATGCCCGCATTCCGGATCTTCTCCAGAATGGCCGGGGCCAGTTCACGGCCCACATGGCGGCCGGTGACCACCATGACCTTGGTGACCTGATTTTCTTTCAGCAGTTCGGGAATGCGGTCGGTACTGCCCTCACCGGTGACGGGGATGGGCTTGCGCCAATACAGAAAGCGACCGCCGATGTTCACCGCGAACTGAAAGCTTCGATACCATGCTTTTTTGAGTCCTTCCATATGTATCCCTCATTTTCGTATTGTATTTGTATATATTGTAATAAGAATTCGGGGGAAAGTCAAGGCATCAGAAGAAACTCGCTGGGTTTCATTTTCCCCGGTTGGCGAAAATTTCACTCTGCTCCTTTGTTCTTCCCTGGGGGATGCAGGGGGACGAAGCCCTCAGTCACGCCGCAGACGTGACAACTCCCCTTAAAAGGGGAGCCTATGAAGATAGAAAAACAGCCGGAACGGAAGGGTTCCGGCTGATGGGTTTATTTCTTTTTCCGGCCAAAGATGCTCTTGCCGGCATCGCCGTCCAGATCGCCCATGGAGGCGGCAAACTGGCGCAGCAGTTCCTTCTGGTTGCCGGTAAGGTTCTTGGGAACCTTGACCTGGACAGAGACGAACTGGTCGCCCCGGCCGCTGCCCCGGAGGAAGGGAATGCCCTTGCCCCGCATACGGAAAACGGTGCCGGGCTGGGTCCCCTCGGGGACGGTGAGCTTGACCTTGCCATCCAGGGTAGGCACCTCGATCTCGGCGCCCAGAACTGCCTGGGCATAACTGATCTCCTGCTCCAGCAGGACGGAGGTACCATCCCGCTCGAAGCGGGCGTGGGGCCGGACAATGACACTGACCAGCAAATCACCGGCAGGGCCGCCATTGGCACCGGCATTGCCGTAGCCGGGGCGAGAAATGGTCTGACCGTCATCAATACCGGCGGGGACATTGACCTCCACCTTATGCTGGCGGCGGATGTTGCCCATACCCCGGCAGGTCTTACAGGGCTGATGGATGATCCGACCGGTGCCGCGGCACTTCTGGCAGGGGGAAGAGGTCTGCATCATGCCCAGAGGGGTACGCTGGGCAGTGGTGACGGAGCCGGTGCCTTTGCAGTCCGGGCAGATCTCCGGCGTGGTACCGGGGGCGCAGCCGTTGCCCTTACAGTCGGGGCACGGCTCCACCCGGGCAACGGTGACTTCCTTCTTGCAGCCGAAGGCAGCCTCCTCAAAGCTTATGTTCAGGCTGGCGCGCAGGTTCTCTCCCTTGCGGGGGGCATTGGGGTTGCGCCCGCCACCGCCGCCGAAGCCGCCAAACAGGTCGCTGAAAATATCCCCAAAGCCGCCGAAACCGCCAAAATCACCGAAACCGCCGAAGCCGCCGCCGTTAAAACCGGCGTTGGGGTCAAAGGCGGCATGACCGAACTGGTCATATTTTTTCCGCTTCTCCTCATCGGAGAGCACCTCATAGGCCTCGTTGGCCTCCTTGAACCGCTCCTCACAGGCCTTGTCGCCGGGGTGAAGGTCAGGGTGGTTCTCCTTGGTCAGCTTCCGGTATGCTTTTTTTATTTCATCGGCTGAGGCGTCTTTCTTGACGCCCAGCACCTCATAGTAGTCTCTCTTATCCGCCATACAACTCTCCTCAATAACGCGCCATTGAGGCGGGGTATATGATTACTCCGCCTCAAGGATACAATTTGCAGGGATTACTTGTTGTCGTCATCCACCACGGTGTAATCGGCATCGTAGTAGTTCTGGCCATCCTGGGGGTTCTGGCCGGGCTGAGCGCCGCCGTTAAAACCGCCGGCCTGGCTGGGATCAAAGCCTGCCGCACCCTGGGGGCCGCCGGCCTGCTGATACAGCTTCTCGGAAATCTTATAGAAGGCCTGGGTCAGCTCCTCGGTGGCGGCCTTGATGGCGGCGGTATCGGTGCCGGTGAGGGCGGACTTCAGAGCGTTCAGCTTGCCCTCCACCTCGCTCTTGTCGGCGGCATCCAGCTTGTCGCCCATCTCGTTGAGGGTCTTCTCGGTCTGGTAGACCATCTGGTCGCCCTGGTTGCGGGTATCCACTTCCTCCTTGCGCTTGGCATCCTCGGCAGCGTACATCTCGGCCTCCTTGACGGCCTTATCGATGTCCTCCTTGGACATGTTGGAGGAGGCGGTGATGGTGATATGCTGCTCCTTGCCGGTGCCCAGATCCTTGGCGGAGACGTTCACGATGCCGTTGGCATCGATATCAAAGGTGACCTCGATCTGAGGGACACCGCGGCGGGCCGGGGCGATGCCGTCCAGATGGAAGCGGCCCAGGCTCTTGTTATAAGCGGCCATCTCCCGCTCGCCCTGGAGAACGTTGACCTCAACAGAGGTCTGGTTATCGGCAGCGGTAGAGAACACCTGGCTCTTGCGGGTGGGGATGGAGGTGTTGCGATCGATCAGCTTGGTGCAGACGCCGCCCAGGGTCTCGATGCCCAGGGACAGGGGGGTCACATCCACCAGGACGATGCCTTCCACATCACCGGAGAGCACGCCGCCCTGAATGGCAGCGCCCAGCGCCACGCACTCATCGGGGTTGATGCCCTTGAAGCCTTCCTTGCCCACCAGGGTCTTGACCATATCCTGCACGGCGGGGATACGGCTGGAGCCGCCCACCAGCAGAACCTTGGTGATATCGCTGGGCTGGAGGCCGGAGTCGGACAGAGCCTGCTTCACGGGGCCGGTGGTCTTTTCCACCAGGTGGTGGGTCAGCTCATTGAACTTGGCCCGGGTGAGGGTCACATCCAGGTGCTTGGGGCCGGTGGCATCGGCAGTGATATAGGGGAGGTTGATGTTGGAGGTGGTGACGCCGGACAGCTCCACCTTGGCCTTCTCGGCAGCCTCACGCAGGCGCTGCATGGCCACCTTATCGCCGCTGAGGTCGATGCCCTCAGCCTTCTTGAACTCCTGCACCAGGTACTCGGTGATGCACTGGTCAAAGTCGTCGCCGCCCAGGCGGTTGTTGCCGGCAGTGGCCAGAACGTCAATGACGCCGTCGCCGATCTCCAGGATGGAGACATCGAAGGTGCCGCCGCCCAGGTCGTAGACCATGATCTTCTGGTCATGATCCTTATCCAGGCCGTAGGCCAGCGCGGCTGCGGTGGGCTCATTGATGATCCGCTTTACTTCCAGACCGGCGATCCGGCCGGCGTCCTTGGTGGCCTGACGCTGGGCATCGGTGAAGTAAGCGGGAACGGTGATGACCGCCTCGGTGACGGTGGTGCCCAGGTAAGCCTCCGCATCCGCCTTCAGCTTTTGCAGAATCATGGCGGAGATCTCCTGAGGGGTGTAAGCCTTATTGTCGATGCTCACCTTGTAGCTGGAGCCCATCTCCCGCTTGATGGAAGAGATGGTGCGGTCGGGGTTGGTGATGGCCTGGCGCTTTGCCACCTGGCCCACCATACGCTCACCGGTCTTTGCGAAAGCTACCACAGAGGGGGTGGTGCGGGCGCCTTCGGCGTTGGCGATAACGACGGCCTCGCCGCCCTCCATAACGGCAACACAGCTGTTGGTGGTGCCAAGATCTATACCAATAATTTTACCCATTGTAATTTCCTCCTGTATATATGGTTTGGTTTATACAAATTTATAACAAAGAGCAATCAGCGCTCTTAGTTAGCTACTTTGACCATGGCGAAGCGGATGACCCGGTCCCCCATGATGAAACCCTTTTGAAAGACTTCCACGATCTCGTTCTCGCCCTTTTCCGCATCCTCCACATGCATGACGGCGTTGTGGAAGGCGGGGTCAAACTTCTTCCCCAGGCTCTCGATCTCGGTGACGCCCAGCTTCTCCATGGTGGTGTTGAACTGGGTCATGATCATCTCCACGCCCCGGTAGTAGGCCTCATCCTCGGTGGGTTGGTTCAGAGCCCGCACCAGGTTGTCATACACCGGCAGGAACTTTTTCAGGGTCTCGGCCTTCACATCGGCATAGAGGCCGTCCTTTTCCTTCTGGCTGCGCTTGCGGAAATTGTCATACTCGGCGCAGATACGCAGGTACTTATCGTTCAAAGCGGCGTATTCCGCCGTGGGATCAGGCTTCTGCTCCTGTGGTTTGGACTCCTCGGTTTTCCCTTCTTCGGCTTTCGCTGTCTCGGTTTTTATTTCTTCGGTTTCTATTTCTTCCGCCGTATCCTGAGGAGCGGAGTTTTCTTTCACTTCCTCCGGCTGCCCCTGGGCGGTCTGCTTTTTATCTTTACTCATCTGGCATATCTCCCTTGATAATCAGTTTATTATGCATCCCCTCCGGGGGCGCCTCCCCGCTGCCCAGCCGCTGGGACAGGCCGGCGGCCAGCATGCTCAGCTTGGCGGCCACCGCAGAATAGTCCATCCGGGTGGGGCCCACCACCCCGATGATGCCCCGGGTATTGTCCCCGGCATCATAACTGGCTACGATGACGCTGGAATCCTTCAATTCCTCGGCCACATTCTCCGGCCCGATCAGCACCTTTACCTCGTTGGGGCCGCTCAGGGTCTCACCGGGGGGCAGGATGTAGCCGCCGCCGGAGAGGTAGCCCATCAGCCGGTGGGCCTTATCCGGATCCCGGAACTCCGGCTGGTTCAGCAGCCGGTTCTCGCCGCTGACGAAGGAGGCGGGCGTCTGCGCCTCGCTCAAAACCTCAATGGCAAAGGCGGCGATCACAGAGGTAAGGCCCATGGTATCATCCGCCGCCCGCTCGGTGGAATTGATCAGCAGCGGGGTGATCTGATCCTCGGTGATGCCGGTGAAGCCGGAATTGAAGAGAGAACTGAGCCGCTGCATCATGCTCTGATCCACCGAAAGGGGCAGATGCACCAGCTTGTTCTTCACCGCGTTGTTGGAAAGCATCACCACAATGATAAAGGTGTTGGCATCCACATAGATGATATCAAAGCGCTTGATGGTAACGGCGGTAAAGGTGGTGATGGCCAGGGCGGGATAATCCGTCAGCTGGGAGGCCAGGCGGCTCACATCGCCGATGGTATCATCCAGCTGCTGCAGCTTCTGGTTCAGGCGGCGGTTGATCTCCTCCGTCTCCTCCAGGCTCAGCTTCTGCCGCTCCATCAGCTCGTTGACGTACATCCGGTAGCCCATGGGGGTGGGCACCCGGCCCGCCGAGGTATGGGGCTGCTCCAGATAGCCCATGTTCACCAGCTCCGCCAACTCGTTGCGGATGGTGGCGGAGGAGCAGCCCAGACCGGCCTTCTGGGCGATGACCTTGCTGCCCACCGGTTCCGCCGTCTGGATATATTCATCCACCACAGCGGCAAGTATTTTCTTTTTTCTCTCGCTGATCGCCACGTTAGCACTCTCCGCCTTCGACTGTTGGCACTCTTTGCTTTCGAGTGCTAATATACCATTCCCACCTGGCTTTGTCAATAGTTTCGCCCGCTTCCCCGGTAAAATTCACAGTTTTGTCAAGAACGATTTTATTAAGTTGGCGGAAGCCGAGCCCATGCTGGTTTTTGCGGGCGCAAGGCAGGGACAACAAATGCAAAAGAGCCAATCTGAATCGTCAGAATGCAGTACGGATTCGGTTCCCTCCAACTTTACAAATCTTCCCTTTTGCGTTAGAATGTGAAAAAAGAAATTGCCGGATTGGGGGCCTTTGCCATGGTGGAGAAAAATTTTCTGGAGATTTATGACAAGTTCAAACTGAAATTTTACCGCAGTGTGTTTGAACTGGTGCGGGAGCGGGATGGTTCTCTCTCCGCGATGGAGGCCTTTTCCCTGGAGGTCATCAATATGCTGTCGGAGCCTACGGTGGGGCAGTTCGCAGATTTTTTGAACATTTCCCAGTCCAATGCTACCTACAAGGTGAATAACCTCATTAAAAAGGGTTATCTGGAGCGGCAGAACTCCCAGACCGACCGGCGGGAGTATCATCTGGTACTGTCGGAAAAATATTACAACTATGAGCGGCTGATGAGCAGCTATGAACAGAAGGTGGCCGGGCGCATTCGGGAGCGGTTCAGCCCGGAGGAGCTGGAAATCTTTGACCGGATGCTGGAGACCATCTCCAACGAGCTGATGCCGGAATGCGAATGAAATAATAAAATAATATTTATAAATAAATTCCCCCGCCGGGAGCGATGCTCCCGGCGGGGTGGTTTGTTCAAGGCAGGAAATGCTTTACTCAGTCGTCCATATCCTCAAAGGCTTCCAGGCCCTTTTTGGCTGCCGCTTTCACATCGCCGTGGCGGACAAAGAGCATGGTGACGAAGCTGAGGGCCACAAAGAGGGCAGCATAGGGGAAGAGGATCTGGTAGCTGATCTGGCGCATGAGGGTACCGGCCAGGATGGGGGTGATGATCTGGGCGGACATGGAGGCTGTATAATAGTAGCCGGTGAATTTGCCGATATCGGAGCCCTTGCACATCTCCACCACCATGGGCAGGGAGTTGACATTGATGGCGGCCCAGGCCAGCCCCACCAGGGCAAAGACCAGATACATGACGGTATTGATGCTGCTGTACACTGTGGTGAGCACGAAGCCCAGCAGGAAGCAGGCGGCCAGCAGGATAATGCCGCCCATGATGGTTTTTTTCCGGCCGATTTTGGAGGCCAGGGCGCCGATGGGGATATAGGAGACGATGGCGCCAGCAGTGGCCACCAGCAGGCAGGTGGAAGCGCCGCCCAGGCCCTGGCCCATGACCACGCTGATATAGGTGGTAAACCAGGTGGTGACACCGTTATACCCGGCAAACCACAGGGCGATGGAGGCCAGCAGGAAACCCAAGGAGCGCTTCACCGGGGCAGGCAGCACCTGATTGCCGCTGCCGTCGTCCTGGGCCAGGTTCCACTCCGGGTGCTGCTTTTCCAGCGCCCGGTTCTCGGCGGTCAGCTTCGGCTCTTTAATGGTGAGAAACAGCAGGCCGATGGAGACAAACATGATGGCGGACACCACCAGGAACAGGGGCTGATAGTTCACATGGGCCAGACCCTGCACCTTGGAATTGGGGTACATGACGGCGGCCACGCCCAGATAGAGGATGCCGCCCACGGCGCCCATCAGGTTAATGATGGCATTGCCCTTGCTGCGCAGGGGTTTGGGGGTCACATCCGGCATGAGGGCCACGGCGGGAGAGCGGTAGGTGCCCATGGCCACCAGCAGCAGCCCCAGCACGATGACGAAGGACACCAGCTTGAAGCCGGAGGGAGCGGCGGCGTAGCCGTTATCCAGCAGGGGCAGGATGTTCAGCAGGATGATGGCGCAGCCGGTACCAAAGAGGATGAAGGGCATCCGCTTGCCCAGCTTTGTCTCCGTCCGGTCGGAAAGGCCGCCGAAGATAGGCAGCAGGAACAGGGCCAGCACATTATCCGCCGCCATAATAGCGCCGGACAGGGTCTCATTCATATGGAAAGTATTGGTCAGGATCAGGGGGACAATGTTATCATACATCTGCCAGAAAGCGCAGATGGACAGGAAGGCCAACCCCACCAGGATGGTGCGTTTATTATTCAGCTTCATTTGTGAAACCTCCGCAAAATTTCTGTGTTTTATTTTATAATATCCAGACAAAATTTACAACAAGAAAATTGACTGCGACAGGGTGGCAGTGGTAAAATGCTAATAAGAATAAATGAAAGCGAGGCGCCAAAAATGAAAACCAGTGCCAGGTTTTTCTGCGCTGCCGCAGCGGCGGCTCTGCCGGTGTTTCTGCTGGCCCCGGGGCATGCCAGCAGGCGGCAGAAGGCTCCCTTTATGGGGATGAATTTTGCCCACCGGGGGCTTCATTCCCGGGATAAGTCCGTGCCGGAAAATTCCCTTACTGCCTTTCGTCTGGCGGCCCGGGCGGGCTATGGGGTGGAGATGGATGTGCATCTGAGCAGGGACGGCCAGGTGGTAGTGTTCCATGACGACACGCTGGAGCGGGTCTGCGGGGTGTCGGGCCGGGTGGAGGACTATAGCTATGAGCAGTTATTGCAGTTCCGGCTCTGCGGCACGGAGGAGCGCATCCCCCTGTTCTCGGAGGTGCTGGGGGTGATCCGAGGCCGGGGGCCCATTGTTCTGGAGATCAAGGACGGCCCCAACAACCGGGAGCTTTGCCGTAAGGTACTGGCCCTGCTGGACAGCTACCGGGGCAGTGTGTGCATTGAGAGCTTTAATCCCCTGATCGTGGCATGGTTTCGTTTCCACGCCAGGGATCTTGTCCGGGGGCAGCTGGCCATGCCCGCCAAGGACTATGGCAGCATGAAAAAGCCCCTGCCCTTTATCCTCTCCCACTGCCTGATGAACGTTATTGCCCGGCCCCAGTTTATCGCCTACAAGATCGGGCCCCAGCCTTTGACGGTGAAGCTGGCCCAATGGCTGGGAGCCATGAAGGTGGGCTGGACCTCCCATGAGCCGCGAAACGAAAAGGGGCGGGACGCGGTGATCTTTGAGTTCTACAAGCCGAAGCTGAGCTTCAAGTAATGCCCCCTACAATACCATAATTCATTTTGAAAAGGAGTTCATCCATGAACAAGAAAGCACTTTATAGTCTGTCCTACGGCGTCTTTGTCCTGGCAGGCAAAGCGGGCGGCAAAATCAACGCCTGCATTACCAACACCTGCATGCAGGTGGCCAACAGTCCTACCCGGGTGGCCATTGCTGTCCTCAACGGCAACTACACCCGTGAACTGGTGCAGGAGGGCGGGAGGTTTTGCCTGACCCTGCTGGACCAGAGCTGCACCATGGAAACCATCCGCCACTTTGGGATGCAGTCCGGCCGGGATGTGGATAAATTTTCCGGCATGGACTACGCCGTGGACAAAAACGGCCTGCCTTATCTGCCCGGACAAAGCTGCGCCTATCTGAGCTGCCGGGTGCTTTCCAGTCAGGATTTGGGCAGCCACAGCCTTTTCATCGCCGAGGTGGAGGACGGCGACGTGCTCAGCAATAGGGAGCCCCTGACCTACGCCTACTACCAGAACGTGCTCAAGCCCAAGCCCGCCCCCAGGGCGGCGGAGAAAAAGATCATTGGCTGGCGCTGCAAGATCTGCAATTATGTGTATGAGGGGGCAGCGCTTCCCGCCGACTATACCTGTCCCCTGTGCGGTCATCCCGCAGAGGATTTTGAACCGGTCTACGCTGAGTGATTGAAAAAGAGAACTCTATAAAACAAAACCAGCGCCGGAGAAATCTCCGGCGCTGCTGTTTATGTTATTTCACTTCTTCTGGTTCATTTCCATTTTCCGTTTCTTCCTGTTCCTCCAAATCCTCCGGCAGAACGGTCATCAAATCCTCCCTGGTGGGAGCGTCCATGGCAGCTACCCGGTTGGACTGGCGGACGATCATATTTTCAAAGCAGTTGCGCACATCCCGACCGTTGCCGAAGTTATTGTCCCGCTCCTGATAGAGCCGGTCAAACAGAGCCTTGGCCGCCGTTTCCGCCGCCGGGCTGAGAGTATAGCTGTTCTTTTTGCACTGGGTCTGGAAGATGGACAGCAGCTGTTCCCCGGTATAATCCGGGAAGTAAAAATACTTATTGAAACGGGATTCCAAGCCGGGGTTGGAGCTGAGGAACTTCTGCATGGGTTCGTCATAACCGGCCACGATGACGATCAAATCATCCCGGTGATCCTCCATGGCTTTGAGGATGGTCTCAATGGCTTCCCGGCCAAAGTCGTTCTCGCCGCCGGAAGAGAGGGAGTAGGCCTCGTCAATGAACAGCACGCCGCCCAGGGCGGACTTGATGGCCTCCTGGGTTTTCAGAGCAGTCTGGCCCACGTAGCCGGCCACCAGGCCGGAGCGATCCACCTCCACCAGCTGGCCCTTACTGAGCACGCCGATGGCGGCATACAGGCCGCTGATGAGCCGGGCCACGGTGGTCTTGCCCGTGCCGGGGTTGCCCATAAAGACCATGTGCAGGCTCATGGGGGGCACAGGCAGATCATTGGCCTGCCGGAGCTTTCGCACCTTCATCAGGTTTACCAGGTTTTTGACATCCTTCTTTACCTCGTCCAGACCCACCAGGGCTTCCAGCTGCGCCATCAGCTCGTCAAAGCTGGGCTTCTCCTCTGCCGGGGCCTGCTGCTCCGTCTGGGGCTGGCCGCCGGAGGTCTGGGGCTGCACATGATCCAGGAAGCCGGGCTGGCCGGAGGTGACAAAGTCCAGGGGGTTCAGGGCCGCCTGGCTTTTTTTGACGCCGGAGGTATCACAAATGGCGCTGAGCTTATCGGTACACTCGGTAATGAAGCTGGCCTCGGCATAGGTCACATCGTCATCCACGGCGGCCAGGTACAGGAGGATATTGGTGGTCATGCGGATAAAGATGCGGGAGGTCTCGCTGCCCCGGCGGGCATCGCTCTCCGCCAGGTTCCAATAGAAAGCGGGAGGCATGAACACATCCGAATCACAGACAGAACTGGTCAAAGACCAGAGCAGCCACTGGGGCTGGGGCTGGTTCCGGGAGAAGATCTGGTTGGCCATGTCCACATGGCGCTGGGTAATGCCGCCCGCCCGGCTCCACAGATTCAGGGCACAGCGGGTCATGAAATCGTCCAGCTCCCGGGCCAAGTCCTTGTTGCCCAAGCGGTAAAAGGCATCGGTATTGGCGATGTAGATTTTATGAAATTCCTCCGGGGAACGGTTCCAGGTGGTGGGCATGGCGCTGCCTCCTCGTGTAGGTTTTTCTTCATTATAGTACATTTGTGAAAATCTTCAAGGAAAACATGAAAAGGCAGGGGTGAACCTCTCAGTCACGCCGCAGGCGTGACAGCTCCCCTTCCCAAGGGGAGCCTACAAAAAGCCTCCCTCTGACGAGGGAGGTGGCAAAAATCTCTGATTTTTGACGGAGGGAGAGAATTTGTAAGCCCAACTGATCTGACTGTCAAGCATCTCTCCCTCAGTCAGCTTCGCTGACAGCTCCCTCGTCAGAGGGAGCCAAGGGGCAACTCTCTCTGGCCCGCCCCTATGGTTCTATTCCAGAACCTAAAATAACACAGGGGGCATTTCGCCCCCTGCGTGATGTGTGCGTTTATTTCAATTTGGCCAAGGTCTTTTCCATGAAGCGGTCGTTCATGATGAGGCAGCGCTGGTGGCTGCCTTCCCCGATTAGTTCTTCCCCGGCATAGGCCCTGACATGGAAGTTCAGCATCCGCCGGTCCACGGACAGCAGTTCACTCTCCGCCCGGATGGTCATGCCCAAGGGAGAAGCCGCCAGATGGGAGACGTTGATCTGGGTACCCACGCTGCCCTGCCCTTCCTCCAGGCATGGGGCAATGGCAGCCATGGCGGCTTTCTCCATCAGGGCGATCATATGGGGCGTGGAGAACACCGGCAGAGCGCCGCTGCCTACATCCGCTGCGGTATTCCCCGGGGCCACCACGGTTTCCGCATGGCCCTTCAGGCCGGGTTTCAATTCCGTCATTTCAGGGCCGCCTTAATGACCTCTGCCAGACGGTGCACCCCTTCCACGATGCGCTCATCCGGCATGCAGGAGTAGTTCAGACGCATGCAGCAGTTGTTGCCGCCATTGGGGAAAAAGCCGGAGCCGGGCACGAAAGCCACGCTGCTTTCCAAAGCCACAGCCGCCAGGTCACGGGTGTTCACATAGTCGGGCAGCTCCACCCAGGTGAACAGGCCGCCGTCCGGATCGGTAAATTTGGCCTCGGGGGGGAAGGTCTCCCGCATGGTGCGGATCATCAGCTCACAGCGGTGCTTATAGACCGCCCGGATCTTATCCACATGCTCATCCAGATCGAACATATCCATGTACTTGGCGATGATCATGGGGGCGATGGTAGAGGTCTGGAGGGCGGCACCCTGGGCAATCAGGTTCAGCTTCTCAATGATCTCATGATTGGCGCAGGTCCAGCCGATGCGGTAGCCGGGGGCCATGATCTTGGAGAAGGTGCCCATATACATCACAAGGCCCTCGGTGTCCATGCTCTTGAGGGCAGGCTGATACTCACCCTTGAAGCGCAGTTCTCCATAGGGGTTATCCTCAATGGCGGGAATACCGTACTTATTGATAATCTCCATAAACTGTTTCCGCCGCGCCAGAGGCCAGGTGCGGCCGCTGGGGTTCTGGAAATCGGGGATGACATAGATGAACTTCACATTCTCGGTGGTGGCCAGAACCTTATCCAGCTCTTCCATAATCATGCCGTTTTCATCGGTGGGGATCTCCACAAATTTGGGCTGGTAGGCGTTGAAAGCGTTGATGGCGCCCAGGTAGGAGGGGCTTTCCATAACGATCACATCGCCGGGGTTGATGAACAGCTTCGCCACATAATCCAGCCCCTGCTGGCTGCCGGCGGTGAGAATGATGTTATCGGTGGTGGTATGGACGGCGTTCTTGGCGGCCATGCGCTCCACGATCTTCTCCCGCAGGGGCAGATAGCCCTCGGTGGGGCCATACTGCAAAGCGGCGCGGCCCTGCTCATCCATGACCGCGTCGGTGGCGGCCTTGATATCTTCCACAGGGAAAAGCTCCGGTGCGGGCAGACCGCCGGCAAAAGAGATGATCTCCGGCCGGGTGGTGAGTTTCAAAAGCTCTCTGATATCAGAGGCTTTCATGCCGTCCATTCTGTCAGCAAATTTTACCATTTTTTACCTCCTTAAATAATTCTATGTTATCTTCCACAAACAGAGTGTGTTCATGCTTCCATTTGTCAGTATAATTTTACCATAAACACCCGGTTGCGTAAAGAAAAAAGTTTCCAAAACATTGTTATCATTTTAATAAGCGCAGGATAAAAGGCGTGGTGAGATATGCCGCTATTTGCCCATATATTTCAGCACGGCCACCTGGGGCTCGGTATCAGGGGTGATCTCAATGGTATCGGTATTGTACCAGTGGATCATCTCTGGCGCCTCAAAGTAGTTGACCAGGTTATCGATATGCTCCAGCCGCCGGGGCCCCCGGTTGCCGTCCCGGTAGTGCATGGGGATGATGGCCTTGGGGAACAGTTCCTCCGTCATGCGCCAGACTTCCTGCGAGGGCAGGCCGGTGCAGGAGCCGGCGGTAACCATCAGGGCATCCGCCCCAAACAGGCGGGTGATCTCCCCGCCGTTAAGCTGGGTGCCGATATCCCCCATGTGAGCCACCTTCAGGCCGTCCGCCTCCAGGATATGGATAAGGGTGGTGCCCCGCATGATGCCGCAGACGCTGTCATGCCAGGTCTCCATAGTGGTGATGGTGAAGGGGCAGGCGCTCTCCGGCTTGCCGGAAAGGGTGACGCCCTGGCGGTAATTATGGCCGTAGTGCTCATGACTGATGAGGAGCTTATCCGCCGTCACCTTCAGCTTGGGATAGCCAGTGGTATAGTCGCTGTTATAGGGGTCGATAACCACGCTGTAGCCCTTATGGGTGATTTTGAAGCAGGCATGGCCCAGCCATTGAATCGTCATTTTTCATTCCTCCATTACATGCAGCGCGCGAATCTGCGGGTTTTCGATGTGTTCCATCAGATCATGGGCATGGGGCTCCAGATAGTCCCAGCTGCCGCAGGTGAGCCTTTGGCGGCGCAGTTCTCCCACTGTCTGGGCGCAGATATCCTCCACCACCTGGGCTTTCAGGGTCTGGCCCGAAGGGTCGTTTTCCCCGGTGAGGAGAAATTCCAGCGCATCCTTCAAGCTGCCCAAAAGGGGCAGGGACTCCATGGCCCGGAACTGCCATTTATAATAGGGCATATGGCGGCGGTTCAGCAGGAAAACGGCGGCACAGGCGGCATTGACAAACTCCGCCATGGCCAGCATGGCGCTGCCCGGCTGGCCGTGCTTCAGGCAGCGGGAATAATTATACTGCCCGGCCTGGGCCATGGTGATGAGCTTGGCCGCCAAGCGCTTTTTCCGCACGTCCTCCGGCATACCGGTGAGGATTTGCTGCCGGATGGCGGAGAAGCTGCCCTGGTCATCCCGCCAGACCTGGCCGTTGCTGGCCTCCGCCAGGGCGTGGCTAGGCAGGTAGAGCCAGGCCTGCCAAGTCTCCGGGGCACCGGAAGTACCGGTATAACGGCGGTAAAAATCCCCTATGCGGCGCACGCCCCGGTTCTGCTCCGCCATGGCGCTGCGCTCCCTTGCGCCGGATTTCAGTTCCCGGTAGGCCCGGCTCAGATCCAGTCCGATGGCCCGATCCGTCTCATCATCCACCCAAAGGCAGAAGCCGGGTTCAAAATCATGGTCGGCGGAGACGGCATCGTCAAAGCCGAAGCATTCCGAGCCGTGCCCCGCCAGGCCCACGGCTATACGGCCCTCGTATTCCGGAAAGCGGCGGTGGATCAGCTCCCGGCCCCGGGTCTCGTACAGGGCCCGGGCGGCTTCAAGCCCCTGCATAGATCTTCGCCGCCCTTTCCTTCAATTCCTTGGCATAGAGAAAGTAGCCCAGATAATCAAAGCTGGGGGCACACTTGGAAATGGTAAAGGCGTGGTAGCCATCCCGGGGCAGCTGGGGATCGTTCAACAGCTGCCAGGCCGCCTCCACACACTCCCCGATGCGCGGATCCTCCGGGTTCTGTTTGTCATACATCTCCGCCAGGTTGCAGTAGGTAACGGCCATGTCGTTGCCGGGAGCATCGCTGTGGCGGAGCACGCCCAGGGCCAGGCGGAAATAGGTCTCCGCCTGCTCATAGTCCGCCACGCTGGCATAGGACAGGGCCATATTGTTATAAAGCCCGGCAAAGCGGTAGTCCCTCGGATCCAGCTTCCCCGCATAGACACGGCACACGTGGCAGAACAACGGAATGGAATCCGCCGCCCGGTCAAAGCATTTCATGGTGGTGGCAGCATTGAGCATGACGGTGGCGCCGGAAAGGGTCTCCCCCATGCGGTGGCGGCGGATGAGGCTCAGGGCATTTGTTACCGCGGCAAGGCCCTTCTCCCGATCCGCGCTGCGCCGGTACTGGCCCAGCAGCTCGCTGGTGAAAGACAGTTCCGCCCGCCAATCGCCGCAGTCCCGGGCCTTCTGCTGCCAAGCCTCCAAAAAGCCCTGGGCCTCATCCTCCCGGCCCTGTTCATACAGGCCGTCCAATTCACGGATCACGTCCTGCACCGGCAGGGCAGTCGGGCAGGGGGCGGTGTCCGGCGTGCCGGTATAGGCACTGGCGTCAAAGGGGCAGCAAGGCTCCTGATAATCGGTAAGTTCCATTTGTTTCCTCTCTTGAAAGGCTTATTGGCCTTGGTGTATAATACTTCTATTATTTCAAATGCTAGCATTGATTGACAAAGGTATACACGTTTATTTAATCAATGCTAACACAAATGATATTTGGAGGCTGTGGCATGAGCAACAGTTTGAGCAAGGAACGTTCCCCCTATCTGCGCCAGCACCAGGACAACCCGGTGGATTGGCTGCCCTGGGGACCGGAGGCATTTTACAAAGCAGAGCAGGAGGACAAGCCGGTTTTCCTCTCCATCGGCTATTCCACCTGTCACTGGTGCCACGTGATGGCCCATGAGAGTTTTGAGAACGACCAGGTGGCGGCGCTGCTGAACCGCTACTTTGTGCCGGTGAAGGTGGATCGGGAGGAGCGGCCCGATGTGGACAGCGTATACATGAAGGTGTGCATGGCCCTGACCGGCAGCGGCGGCTGGCCTCTGACCATCATTATGACGCCGGACAGGCTACCCTTCTTTGCCGGCACCTATATTCCCCGGGAAAGCCGGCACGGCCAGCCGGGTCTGATCCCCCTGCTGGGGGCCATCGCGGCCAAGTGGGAACGGGATCGGGAGGATCTGCTCTCCACCGCCGATGAGGTGCGGAATTTTGTGATGAAAGAGGCGCCCCTCTCCCCTGCCCAGCCGGGGGCGGACAAACTGGAGGCGGCAGCACAGCAGCTCTGCGGCGCCTATGATGAGGAATACGGCGGCTTCGGCACCGCGCCCAAGTTTCCCTCTCCCCACGATCTGTTGTTTCTTCTGCGGCTGGGCTACTATAGCAAGGACAAAAAATACCGCCAGATGGCGGACAACAGCCTGCGGCAGATGTACCGGGGCGGGATCTATGACCATTTTGGCGGGGGCTTCTCCCGCTATTCCACCGACCGGGAGTGGCTGGCCCCGCATTTTGAAAAGACCCTCTATGACAACGCACTGCTGGCCCTGGTGTACACCGAGGCCTGGCAGGATGGGCATATCGCCCTGTACCGCAGTGTGGCGGAGAGCACCCTGGACTACTGCCTGCGGGAGCTGAAGGGAGAAGAGGGCGGTTTCTACTGCGGTCAGGACGCGGACAGCGGCGGCGTGGAAGGGGCCTACTATCTGTTCACCCCGGCAGAGGTCAAGTCCGTGCTGGGAGAGGACGCCGGGCGGCACTTCTGCAACTGCTACGACATCACCGAGGAGGGCAACTTCCAAGGCAAGAGCATCCCCAATCTGCTGCTGAACAACCGCTGGAACTTTGTGCCCGAGGGTTACGAGGAATACCGGGAGCGGCTGCGCCTGTACCGGGAGCAGCGGATGCGGCTGGGCACGGACGATAAAATCCTCACTGCCTGGAACGGTCTGATGCTGATGGCGCTCAGCCGGGCAGCCTGGGCCTTCAAGGATAGGCGCTATCTGATGGAGGCCAGGGCGCTGGCCGATTTTATGGCGGAGAAGCTCTATGAGGAGGAGCAGCTGAAGGCCCGGTACTGTCAGGGCGAGCTGCGCTTTGACGCCCAGCTGGACGACTATGCCTTCTACGGGCTGGGGCTTTTGGAGCTGTACCGTGCGGACTTTGAAGCCTGGCGCGTTGCCGCGGCAGAGGTGCTGGCCCTGGAGATCCGGAGCCGCTTTGCCGATGAGCGGGGCGGATTTTTCAAGACGGCTTCCGACGGGGAACAGCTTTTTGTCCGGCCCAAGGAAATCTACGACGGGGCCATGCCCTCCGGCAACAGCGGCGCATGCCTGTTGTTTGCCCAGCTGGCCCGGCTCACCGGCAAGGCGGAATGGCAGGAGGCCGCAGATCAGCAGCTGCGCTTCCTCTGCGGGGCCTGCGCGGCGGCACCCGCCGGCTGTGCCTTTGGCTATCTGCCCATGATGGAGGACGTGTACGGCAGCCGGGAGCTGGTCTTTGCTCTGGCGGACGAGAAGCACCCGGAAGCTCTGGAGGCGGTGCTGGCCCACTATGCCCCGGAGCTGACAGCACTAAAGAAATCCCCAGCCAATGCCGCGCTGCTGACGGAGCTGGCCCCGTTTACGGAGGGAATGGAACCGCAAAACGGAAAAGCGGCCTATTATATCTGCAAGGACGGCAGCTGCTCCCTGCCGGTGACGGAGCTGTAAATCACGAAAAAGGAACGGTTATGCCGTTCCTTTTTTAATGCCGATATTGATATGGCCGGAGTGAATGAGAACCAGGAGCAGAAGGATCCCATAGCCCAGAAAGCTGAGGGCATCGGGGATCTGGTCGAAGATGAGAAAGCCCATCAGGGCGGAAAAGACGATCTGGGAATAGTCATAGACCGAGATTTCCCGGGCAGGGGCAAAGGTATAGGCGGCGGTGATGCTGAACTGGCCGCAGGCCCCGAACACGCCGCAGAGCAGCAGCCACAAAAGCTGCATGGGGCTTGGCATGGTGAAGTTCATCAAGGCCAGGGGCAGCAGGGTCAAGCTGGAAAAGACGGAGAAAAAGAAGATCACAAAGGTGCGGGGCGCGCCATGGGTGGTGGCGCCCCGGAGGCAGGCATAGGCCGCACCGGCGGCAATGCCGCCCGCCGCCCCCACCAGGGAGGGGAGCAATTGCAGATTGGCCGGGGAGGGTTTGATGATCAGCAGGCTTCCGCCAAAGGCCCCCAGAACCACCAGCAGCTGCTTAAGACTCATTTTCTCCTTCAGCAGCAAGGCGGAAAACAGCACCGCAAAGAAGGGGGACATTTTATTGAGCATGTTGGCATCGGCCAGATTGATGCGGCTGACAGCATAGAAGTTGCAGATCAGGCCCAGAGTGCCGAAAATGGCCCGCCCCAGCAAAAAACGGCGGCCCTCCCGGTTGCATTTGATGGGTACATGCTGCCGGAGCAGGATGGTGCCGGTAATCAGCATGGCCACAAAGTTGCGGAAAAAGGCCTTTTCAAAGGTGGATATCTCCCCCGCCAGCCGCACGCAGGCGGTCATCAGCGCAAAGCTCAGCGCTGCCAGCAGAACAAACAGAATTCCTTTTGATCGATCGCTCATACTTACTCCACAGAATGCCCGGTGCGAAGGCACCGGGCATTTCAAGTCATAAACAAAGTCAGCATGACTTTGTCTATGAGAAGTTTTGCACTGCATTCGCTGCCTCAATGTGCGCCCGTGGCGCACATTTTGATCCCTCTTTGATTCTTTCCCGCTCAGTCGCCCATGGAGATGCCCAGATCTCTGGCCACCCGGATCATGGGGTGATCCACCGGCAGGAACTTGGTACGGCTGGCCGCCTCCTCCAAAGGAATGGAGCAGATCTGGCCGTCCTGGATGGCCACCATACGGTTATACTGGCGGTTGATAATCAGCTCCGCCGCAGCGGTACCGAACTGGGAGGCCAGCACCCGGTCATAGGGGCAGGGAGGGCCACCCCGCTGATAGTGCCCGGGTACGGTGACACGGGTCTCCTGGCCGGTGAGGGCCTCCAGCTGGGCAGCGATCTTATAGGAAACAGTGGGATAAGCAGCATCTTCCTTCAGGCGGCGGCGGGCCTCCTCATCCAGCACGGCATCCCCCTTGCTGACGGCACCCTCGGCGCAGGCCACGATGGAGAAGCTGCGCCCCTTTTTCTTCCGGCTCTCGATCAACTCCGCCACCTTGTTCAGGTCATAGGGAATCTCCGGGATCAGGATCACATCGGCACCGCTGGCAATGCCGGCGTTCAGGGTGAGCCAGCCGGCATCCCGCCCCATCAGCTCCACCACAAAGATGCGGCCATGGGAGCTGGCGGTGGAGTGGATATAATCGATCACATTGGTGGCAATATCCACGGCGGACTGGAAGCCGAAGGTGGTATCGGTGCCGTAAATGTCGTTATCAATGGTCTTGGGCAGAGTGACCACGTTCATACCCGCGTCGGAAATCAGCTTGGCACTCTTCTGGGTGCCGTTGCCGCCCATGATCACAAGGCAGTCCAGGTTCAGGCGGTTATAAGTATCCTTCATGGCGGGGATCAGGCTGTTGCCCTCATCATCCACAATGTCCTTCCCCGGGATATAACGCTGGCGGGAGGTGCCCAGGATGGTGCCGCCCTCGGTAAGGATGCCGGAAAAGTCCTTGGGGGTCATGAACTTATAGTCGTTCTCGATCAGCCCCCGGTAGCCGTCATACATGCCGAAGATTTCCACATTATCCAGCTTTTCATACAGTGCCTTCCCCACGCCACGGATGGCGGCGTTCAGGCCCTGGCAATCGCCGCCGCTGGTGATCAGGGCGACACGGGTCATTCTCTTCATTGCGCTACCTCCTACTTTAGCTCTATTTCGATATTATGCCACGACGCCAAATTTTGCAAGTGGCATTTCATACAATTTACTAATCAGGCCCCATAAAAGCTGAGATCGTTCATGGCTCGGGCCAGCACCTCATGGGTCTGCCGCTTCAGCTCCGGATAGTCCCGGTTCAGCAGGGCGGAATACAGGGAGAGCTTGATCCGGTACAGGGCCTCCACCCCGGCACGCTTGCAGTACAATCCCCAGAGATACACGCTTTGGGGTTTAAAAGAGTGATACAGCAGGGGCAGCAGCACATTGCCCGACAGCACCGCCAGCTCATGATGGAAGCAAAAAACCTGCTCCGCCGCTTCATCGGAATTGGATGCCTCCCGTATGGCATCCAATATGGGGGAAAGGCTCTCCAGCTCCTCACTGCCGCACTTTTCCAGCACCAGCTTCAGGCACAGCAGTTCCAGCGCTTCCCGCACCTCCAGCAGCGCCTTCACCTCGCCCCGGCGCAGAGCGCCGCCGTGATAGCGCATGATGGCCACCAGGGTGCCCATGGTGCCCCGGCGGCGGTAATCACTGACATAAACCCCCTGGCGTGGTTTGATCTCCACGAAGCCCAGCTTCTCCAGCTCCACCAGGCCGGCGGAGATCACCGGGCGGGAGACGCCCATCCTGGTGCTCAGCTCCCGGGCAGGGGGAAGCTGCTCCCCCACCGCCAGCTCGCCGGAGAGAATCATGTTCTCGATCTGCTGGACAAACAGGTCGGTTAAAGAAAGGGTCTCGATCTTGGTAAAGCCCATAGCGCAAGCCTCCTGAATGTTTCTGGTATTACCAACTTCTTTCAAGTTTAATCTACCAGCAATGTGCCCGATTGTCAAGGCTATCCTTGCGAAAAACGCCGATTTTTCGCACAAGTCCTGTGAATTGATTGACATTTTCGTTCTAGGAAGCATATACTAATTTCAGCAGTAGTATTGGTAATACCACATCGATGTAAGGAGGACTTGTTATGCCAAAATTTGATGCCGTAGTCATCGGCGCCGGAAACGGCGGACTGGCGGCGGCCTGCCGCCTGGCCTTGGCCGGGAAGAAAACCCTGTTGGTGGAGCAGCACAATCTGCCGGGCGGCGTGGCTTCCAGCTTTCGCAGAGGCCGCTTTGAGTTTGAGACCGCGCTTCATGAGCTGTGCGAGTTCGGCAGTGAGGACAACCCCGGCGGCTGCCGGCTTACCATCGTCAATGAGTACGGGCTGGACATCCCCTGGCACATGGTGCCGGACAATTTCCGGGTCATCACCACCGCCAGCGACGGCAAGACCCACATTGACGCCACCCTCCCCTGCGGTCGCCAGGCCTTTACCGATGAGATGGAGCGACTGGTTCCCGGTTGCCGGGCCTCGGTGGAGGCCTTCTTTGACCTAGGAGCGGAGACCCTGGCCGCCGGCAAGTACATGACTGCAGCAGGCGGCAAGGTGGACAGCAAGTACATGCAGGAGCACTTCCCCAACTTCCTGCGCACTGCTGCCTATCCGGTGAACACGGTGATGAAAAAAGCGTTGAAGATGCCGCCCCTTGCCCGGGACATCATGAACACCTACTGGGGCTATCTGGGGGTGGACGCGGATCACCTCAGCTTTATGCAGTATGTGAACATGGTATGCCTCTATGTCAATCACGGGGCCTGGATCCCGGAGAAGACCAGCAACCAGCTGACCACCGGTCTGCTGGAGCGGTTTCGGGCCATGGGCGGCACCGCCTGGCTTAACTGCAAAGCGGAGGAAATTCTTTTTGACGGAGATGAGCATGTCTGCGGACTGCGCACCACCGCCGGTGTGGTGGAGACCCGTCACATCGTCTGCAACGCTAACCCCAGCATGGTCTATGCCAACATGGTGCCGGAACACATTGTGCCTGACCGGGAGCGGAAGCTGGCCGGTTCCCGGCGGTATTCGGCCCGTATGTTCGTGGTGTACATGGGGCTGAACAAGTCCGCAGAAGAACTGGGCTTGAAAGATTACAGCTATTTCCTGCCTCAGTCCGCCGACTCGGTGAAGGAGTATGAGAGCCTCAAGCGCATTGAGACTAACAAGTACAACATTGCCCTGTGCTATAATGTGGTGAACCCCAAGGCTTCGCCGGAGGGCACCTGCATTGTATCCCTCACCACCACCTACATGGAGGACTGCTGGGGTGAGATCGATCCCAAGGACTACGTGAAGACGAAGAACAAGGTAGCCTCGGATATGATCGACTGGTTCGAGGAAAAGACCGGCGTCACCGTCCGGCCCTATATTGAGGAGTTTGAGGTGGCCACCCCCTGGACCTTCTGCCACTACGCCTCCGTCCCCGAAGGGGCGGCCTACGGCTATGAGCTGCGGGACTGGGACAACATGATGCCCCGCATGGCCATGATGCGGGAGGAATACCCGGTGAAGGGGCTGAAGTTCTGCGGTGCGGCCAGCATCCGGGGCGACGGTTTCAACTCCGCCATTTTCAGTGGCGACACCATCGCCAAGCTGACCATTTCCGAGATCAATGCAGAGGAGGCTAAGTAAAGATGGACAGAAAGCTTAAAGTCAGTCTGATCGGCGCATTGGATATGCTGAAGTTCAAAAACCTTGCCGACAACCGCCGTAAGGCCATTGAGGCCGCCCCGGCGAAGCCCCTGCCTAAGACCATCGGCACCAACGAGAAGGCCATGTTCATGCATCCCCGGCGGCAGCTGGTTCGGATCAAGGACAAACTCAACAATGGCCCCGACGCCGTCACCGTGGTGCTGGAGAATGGTAACGGCGGCGCTCTGGCTCCCTTCCGGGCCGGGCAGTACATCAGCGTATCCGTCTCCGCCGGGCAAACCCGCACCACCCGTTCCTACTCTCTTTGCGGCAGCCCGGACTGGGCCTGGCAGGGCATTTACCACATCACCGTCAAGCGGGTGGAGGATGACGGCTTCGTCAGCCAGTTTATTCAGGACGATTGGAAGATTGGCCAGGAGATCGCCATCTCCGCGCCGCAAGGGCATCTGTATTATGAGCCCATCCGGGACGAGAAAAAGGTTTTGGCCCTGGCCGGCGGCAGCGGCATCACCCCCTTCATGGGCATGGCCTACGCCATCCGGGACGGTTATGAGGATTTTGACCTGACCATCCTTTACGGCTCCCGGAAGGAGGAGGATATCCTCTACCGCAAGGAATTGGACGCGGTGGCCGCCGCCTGCGATAAGGTGCACATTGTCCATGTGCTGTCCGATGAGACGAAGCCGGGCTTTGAACAGGGCTTTATCACGGCGGAGCTGATCCGGAAATACGCGTCAGGTGAAGCCTACAGCGTGTTCATGTGCGGCCCCCATGCCATGTATACCTTCCTGGATAAAGAGACTGCCAAGCTGGGTCTGGATCATAAGCATGTGCGCCGGGAACTTTTCGGCATGATTAAGGATCCCTGGAACCAGCCGGATTATCCGGCGCAGATCCGGGGCAAGGAATTCAAGGTGAAGGTCATCCTGTTCGACAAGGAATACAACATCACCGCCTCTTCCGACGAGCCGCTGCTCACCGCTTTTGACCGGGCCGGGATCAAGGCCCCTTCCCGCTGCCGCAGCGGCGAATGCGGCTGGTGCCGCTCCCGGCTGCTTTCCGGCCAGGTGTACGTACCGGCAATCACCGACGGTCGCCGGGGCGCCGACAAGGATTTCGGCTACATTCACCCCTGCTCCACCTTCGCCACAAGCGACCTGGTGGTGGAGCTGCCCGGCCAGTACCAGAGCTGAGCAAAACCTATATACGCAGAAAAAGAGGAGCCTTTGGCTCCTCTCAGCTTGTCAAAAAAGTCCCTGATGGACTTTTTTGACCGCTTCAACCGCCGAGCATTTTGATATTATCAAAATGCTGCTTTGCCCGAAAAGCCTTGAATTTCAAGGCTTTTCTGCGGCGGGTT
>Ga0129308_1000876_pt1 | contig 37887 bp, 34 predicted proteins | sample L827metagenome_FD_94440 | JGI IMG/M metagenome (GOLD analysis project Ga0129308, IMG submission 94440) | Ring-tailed lemur group fecal microbial communities from Wisconsin, USA - L827 metagenome | ecosystem: Host-associated > Mammals > Digestive system > Large intestine > Fecal | place: USA... | reverse complement strand
GGCCTCACGAGGCGCGATGGGGATGTGCGAACCTTGTGCAACCAGAAGTAGGAATCAGTTTCTCGTACTTGAGCAAGTATTATTCTGTATACAGGCTAGGCTACATGAACCAATGAAAATATGGAGATGGATGAGGCCTGGTGGTCTCCGCGGTCTTCAAAACCGTTGCGGGGCGCGCAGAACGTCTCGGGTGTGTTCGATTCACATGCATCTCCGCCAGAAAACACAGCAAGGCCTCCCAAACCGCAGGGTCTGGGAGGCCTTTTTTCTTGCGAATTGCCCGATGACACCGACTCTTACTCGGGACGAGCATCCTTTTCAGGCGTGAGTGACCACTCGTAGCCGGCCACGATCGCCCCATGGGGGCAAGACGCACGACACGCCCCGCAACCTAACGATTGTATGCGACAACGCCGCTGAGGTCATCCACAAGGCGTGTGGCCAGACCGTCCCAGGACAAACTGCTGGGGTCACACGCGCGGACAGGCTCGGCGAGAGACGCCACGAGCTCATCGGCCAAGCGCTGCTCGAAGGCGGGCAAATCGGCCTCCACAGGCACGTCAACCTCCTCCATGCGAGGAAGCTCCACGTAGCGCACGGGAGCGCCGGGCAGATTCTCGCCCAGCCAGGGGCGCACGCCGAGAAGGTCGCTCACCACGACCTTGCACCCGCACGCCATGGCCTCCACCACCACAAGGGGCAGGCCCTCGTAGAAGCTCGGCAGCACGAACACGTCGCACGAGCGGTAGTACGAGGCGAGCTCGGAGGGGCTCACCTTCCCCAGGAAGACGACCTTGTGGCCGCTGGCCGCCGCAAGCGCCTCGATGGCGGCATATTCTTGGGCGTCTCCCGCGCCTCCTGCCAGGTAGATCTCCGCATCTGCCAGCTCGGGCGGCAAAAGCGCAAGCGAGCGCATAAGACTTGCCACGCCCTTGGCGTGGGCAATCTTGCCAGCATAGAGGATGCGAGGCGGGCGGCCTTCGCCCATGGGCAGGGCGCAGGCGCCTTCGCGGCAAAAGACCCCGGCGTCATAGCCCGTGCCAAGCACGCGCACGCGCTCGCGAGGCATGCCGTAGATGTCCGCGATTGTGTCGCGCATGCCCTCATGCAAACCGAACACAAGGTCAAGCCCCTGGATGCCGGCGACGATGCGGTCGCGCTCAAGGGCATGCTGGCGCATCTGACGCAGGTCGCTCGAATGGCTGAGCGCAGCCACTGCAAGATCGGGGAACAGCTCGCGCGCCCAGGATGTGAGCAGGTAGAGGTGGTGGCAGAAAATCACGTCGGGCTCGAGGGCGCAAACGGCCTCGCGCAGGCGGCACTCGAACGCCGCGCGGAACTGCGCCACCATTTCGGGCGTCATGTCACGGTAGCGTGTGGCGCGATAAGGCATGACGTCGCTCATGCCCACCACGGGAAACGGCAGCTCATCGCTCTCAAACCGCACCGGGCACACGGCAACGCCCTCGGGCAGCACCGGCACGTCGTCGGGCCCGATGCCACACACAACGGCCTGCTCACAGCCCAGACGGGCGCAAGCCGTCACCACTTGCGTGAGGTAGACGCCGCTTCCGGTGGAATCGGGCTTCTGGGCACTCACGTGCAAAATGCGCATGGGGTCTCCTTATTGATGGCGAAGTTACCGCAGGCGTGCGATCTCCTCGGCATAGCCGGCCAGCGTGTCATGGGGCGTCTCAAGGAAAAAGGGCAGGTCACGCAGGGCGGGATGGCACGTCACCGCGTGAAGCGCCTCGAAGCCGATGTAGCCCTGCCCTATCGCGTCATGTCGGTCCTTGTGGGCACCAAGCGGGTTCATCGAGTCGTTGAGATGGATGGCGCGCAAGCGACCCAGGCCCACCACGCGGTCGAACTCGTCGAGCACGCCGTCGAGGTCGCGCGCGATGTCGTAGCCGGCGTCCCACACATGGCAGGTGTCCAGGCACACGCCGAGCTGGTCGGAGAGCTCCACGCGGTCGATGATGGCACGCAACTCCTCAAAGGTGCGGCCGATCTCGGTCCCCTTGCCCGCCATGGTCTCAAGCAGCACCGTCGTGGTCTGCTCGGGGGCGAGGACCTCGTTGAGCACGCTTGCGATCTTCTCGATGCCCACCTGCGCACCCTGGCCCACGTGGCTGCCGGGATGGAAGTTGTACATCTGGTGCGGCGTGGCCTCCATGCGCACGAGATCGTCGGCAAAGGTCGCGCGGGCGAACTCCTGCACCTCGGGCTTTGCCGCCGCGGCGTTGAGCGTATACGGGGCGTGCGCGAGGATGGTCGCGATGCCGTGCTCGGCGCAGTAGGCGTGAAACGCCTCGACGTCGGCCGGGTTGATGTCCTTGGCCTTGCCGCCGCGGGGGTTGCGCGTGAAGAACTGGAACGTGTTGGCATCGATGGAGACGGTGTCGCGCGCCATGGCGAGATAGCCCTTCGAGGCGGACAGATGGCAACCGATAGTGAGCATGAGAAGCCTTTCGCAGGTAGAGCGGGCAGAGCGAGCATGCGCGGGAGCGCGGGGCGCCCATGCGACCATCGCAGGGTGCGGCAAACCATCGCCGTGCGTGACACACGCGGGGCCCGCCCCCACCAGGAGACGGACCCCGCAGTCGATGGTCGTCAGGTGTTACTCAGCAGCCAGGAACGCCTTGTAGCCGCGATAGGCCTCGTACACGTCGGCCTTGCTCACGACCTCCCAGGGTGCGTGCATGGAAAGCACCGGCACGCCGCAGTCGATGACCTGCATGCCGTACTCCGCCAGGATGTAGGCGATGGTGCCGCCGCCGCCGATGTCGACCTTGCCCAGCTCAGCCGTCTGGAAGAAGACGCCGCCTTCGTTCATAATGCGGCGAATGCGCGCCACGTACTCGGCGTTGGCATCGTTGGAACCCGACTTGCCGCGCGAGCCGGTGAACTTGTTGAACGTGAGGCCATGACCCAGGTAGCAGGCATTCTTGGACTCAAAGACGCTCGCGAAGCTCGGGTCGAAGGCGGCGGACACGTCGCTGGAAAGCATCCAGGACCTGGCCAGGCAGCGGCGCAGCGGCAAGTCGCCGGGCTCGCCCGCCAAAGAGAGAACCTCGGCCATGGCGTTCTCGAAGAAACGGCTCGTCATGCCCGTGGCACCCACCGAGCCGATCTCCTCCTTGTCCACGAGCAGGGTGACGGAGGTGCGGGCGGGGGTGTCGGTGTCGAGCTGGGCCAGCAGGCTCGGATAGGCGCACACGCGGTCGTCGTGGCCATAGCCGGCGATCAGGGAGCGGTCCAGGCCGCAGTCGCGCGCGCGGCCCGCGGGAACGACCTCGAGCTCGGCCGAGACAAGGTCCTCCTCCTCGATGCCGTACTTGTCAGCCAGGATGGCCAGGACGTTCTTGGCCACGGGGTCCTTGGGTTCCTCGGCCTTCTCGGCACCCTCGCCCTCGGCGGGCTTCACCACAAGCGGGCGATTGCCCACGATAACGTCGAGCATCTCGCCCTCGATGACCTCGGAGGCCTTCTTGGCCATCTGGTCCTGGCCCAGGTGGGGCAGCAGGTCGGAGATGTACAGCACGGGGTCGGCGGGATCCTCGCCCACGCAGACCTCGACGTTGGTGCCGTTCTGCAGCGACACCACGCCGTGCAGGGCCAGCGGCATGGCGACCCACTGGTACTTCTTGATGCCGCCGTAGTAGTGCGTGTCGAGGCGGGCGATCTCGTTGGTCTCGTCAAGCGGGTTCTGCTTCACGTCGAGGCGCGGCGAGTCGATGTGGGCGCCCAGGATGTTGAGGCCCTCCTGGAGCGGCTTGGTGCCGAGGTGCACAAGCAGCAGCGTCTTGCCGTAGGCGGTCGTGTACACCTTGTCGCCGGCGACGAGCTTCTTGCCCTGGGCGATGCAGTCCTCAAGCGGCAGGTAGCCGGCGGCTTCGGCAAGCTTCACGGCCGCGACGCAGCACTCGCGCTCGGTCTTGTTCTCGGAGATGAAGTCGGTATAGCGGGCGCACAGACCGTCAAGCTCGGCGAGCTGGGAGTCGGTGTAGCCCTTCCACGCGTTGGGGCGTTCCATGAGAAGCGGGTCCTTTCGTCGCGATGTATGGGATGGCGCATGCAAGGATACACCCACAGGCGCATGGGGCAGCGCAAGCCCGCGCAAGTTCGCGCAGGTCACGCACCCTTTAGTTCGCCCAGGGGTCGGAGATGTCCACGCCGGCGGCGATGAGGGCCGCGTCGCGGGCGATCTCCGCCTCCTCGTTGGTGGGAATGACGAGCACTTCCACGGTGGAAGAGTCGGTGGAGATGCGACGGTCCACCTTCTCGGCAACCATGTTGCGCTCCTCGTCGATTTGGATGCCGAAAGGCTCCAAGCCTCGGAAGATGAGGCGGCGTGCGTAGGGGTCGTTCTCACCCACGCCGGCCGTGCACACGATGACGTCAACGCCCGCCAGCTCGAAAAAGTACGAGCCGATGGTACGGCGGATGGAGGTGAGGAAGATGTCATAGGCAAGCTCGGCCTGCTCGTCGCCGTACTTGATGACCTCTTTGAGCTCGCGCAGGTCACCCGACACGCCCGACACGCCCAGGATGCCGCTCTCGCGGTTGAGCATCCGGTCCATCTGGGCAGGCGTGAGGTTTTCCTTCTCCATGATGGCCGTGATGATGGCCGGGTCCACCGAACCAGAGCGCGTGCCCATGATGATGCCGTCGAGCGGGGTGTATCCCATGGAGGTGTCCATGCTGATGCCGTGGTCGATGGCGCAGATGGAGGCGCCCGCACCCAGGTGGCAGGTCACCATCTTGAGGTCGCGCACGCTCTTGCCCAGGAACTTCGCCGCACGCCTCGACACGTACTTGTGCGAGATGCCATGGAAGCCGAAGCGACGAATGCCCTGCTCAGAGTAGTAGCGGTACGGGATGGGGTACACGTAGTTGCGCGCGGGGATGGTCTGGTGAAAGGCCGTGTCGAACGAGGCGACCTCCAGCGCGTCGCCGAAAATCTCGCGACAGCGGTCAACGACAAGCAGCGCGCTGGGATTGTGCAGCGGAGCCAGGTGCGAGTAACGCTGCACGCACTCGATCACGTGCTGATCCACCGGCATCGAGCAGCCGAACTCGGCTCCGGCATGCGCCACACGGTGGCCGACGGCGTCGACCTGCGACAGGCTCGCCAAGACGCGGCCCGGGCCCGCGATGCGATCAAGCACAATCTCGAGGGCGTCCACGCAGCTTGCGGCGCGGACAAGCTCGGTGGCCTGCTCGCTGCCGGCGCCCTCGTGCATGACAAGGCGGGCGCTTTCGCTGCCCACGCGTTCCACAAGCCCGCCCGCAAGCTCGTCGGGAGTGACTTCCTCCCAATCGGCCCCTTCAGGATAGGAGAACAGCTTGAACTTGAGCGAGCTCGACCCCGCGTTAAAGACCAATACGTTCATGGTTGCTCACCGCCTTGCGGTAGGCGTCTTCGATATGCGACACGACCTTGAGTAGGGGCTTGCTCTCCACCGGCTTTGCCAGCCAATCAAAAGGCTGCATGCCGAAGGGGTCGTCGCGATAGTCGCTGTAGGCGGTCATGAACACAAACATGGGAACCTTGGCCAGCTCACCGAGCGAGTCGGGCAAAAGGGTGGTGCCCGCGCCCACGATGTTGTGGTCGATAAACGCCACGTCCACCTCATGGGTCTTGAGCTTGGCAATCGCCTCCTGCAGACACACCGCCTCACTCACCACTTTGAAACGCCCGGTGAGCTCGAGCTGGTTGCGCAGCTCGACGCGCGCCGGCGCCTCGTCGTCCACGATCATCGCCTCAAAGATCATGTGGCCCTCTTCCTTGGCATGCTGGGCCGCCCGCGGGCCGCCGCAAAATAGTGGGCCGAATACTACCAGAAGCTCCGCTGCCCGTGGCCTACGTGCTGGTTTCGCACGGTATCAGGGAATTTGGAAGGCGCGAATGGAGCAGGCAGACGGGCGGGGACCGAGAGCCCGCTCGAAAGCACGGCCTTCCTCACATGCTCGATTGAGACATCAGTGTTCCCTCATTAGCAGAGGGGCAAGAAGAGGAGGTGAGGTTCGAGCAGGCTCTACTAACGACCATTCGTTCGGCGGCGCTTGTCCGAAACCGGTACCGAACGGCTGTCACGTGGCTTCTGGAGCGCTACACGGCCCTGAATAAAACTAGAGCACATCCGATTTCGCGGACACGCCCATACAAAACCCAGTAGGTTTTTCATTCAAGGGCATTATGCGCAGGGAGAGAACCAGATATCAACCATCTTGAAGAGAAAAGCGAAGTAGGCCTCGAGCAAGCCGTCGGCCGGGCAGAGCGGCAAGGCGGCATCGACCGCAGCTTTCGCATGGCCCATCAAATCCGTATGACGTCACCTGGTCGAGTCCCTGGTGCAGTACCTCGACGAACGCCACAGCCACAGGCCCATCCAGGTCGCCCGAATAGCGCACGATGAGGTCTCCCAAGTAGGCATCCGGACCTTCGAGCCTTACCGGGCAGAGCCCGAATCGCGTGTGCGAAGGCCAAGGGCGTACGCTTCGGGCGACCGAAGACGAAATGGCCCCGTGCTTACAGGGGTAGACTCTCGTCACTGTGCGCCGCCGCTTCCTCCAGTCCAGGTTGGAGGGAGACGCACCCCTTGTAGATGCGCCGAGGCCGTGCTCGGGTTCCGCGCCCTCTACCTGGTCGACGAGGCGGACAGGGGCCTCGCCAGGCGCGAGAGAGTCTGCGCGATGGCGTCGGGGCTGGCCGGGTGGTGCATGTCGAAGCCGCCCGAGGCGATACCGGACCTGAAGGCGCAGGCGGCGCTGCGCTACTGCGCCGAGCACATGCCCAAGGTAGCCGAGCACTGCCGCGACCCCCGCGTGCCCATCGACAACAACGAGCTGGAGCGCCGGTGCAAGGCGTTTGCGACCGCGCGCAAGAACTGGCAAATCTGCGACACCCTGGCCGGCGCGCAGGCCTCGGCCTGCATGTGCTCGCTGATCGAGACGGCCAGGGCCACAGGCTGGAGACGTGCGCCTGGCTGGAGTGGGTGCTCGAGGAGATGCCCCGCCCCGGCGAGCCGCAGGCGGTCTCGACCGAACAGGCGGAGAGGCTCCTTCCCTGGTCCCCCCGATGTCCCCGACCGCTGCTACGTTAAAAACTAGGGCGCGGCAGCGGTCGGCAAGGCTTTGTCAACGCGTCCAATAATTACCAAACACGATAGGTCAAGTACTATCGCATTTCTTTCGCAAAACCATATCGCCCAGTCCAGTATGCCGCACATGATCGAGTGCAGCTCCCCTACCCGTGCGAAAGCTGCTAACCGAGAAGGAGCAGCAATACTGATTCGCGAAGCGCGCGATACGCAGACGGCTAGAAACACTCGACGCTAATAACGGTATGAACGCCGTTGCGCAAGCCGCGAAACAAACGGCACTCACGTCTCGAAATTATCAATAATGGAAAGCTACGCAGGCCAAACAACAGTGCCAACTGTCAAACGCTGCGCACATCGTGCAGCACGTCCACCTTATCCGCGCAGCTCGAAACGGCTGAAGTCGAGCTTGGATGGCCTCTCGTCGATACGGAAACTCTGACTATCAGGCACCGCCGTTTGCGACCAAGGTCTATGGGGCTTAAATACCGAAGACCTTCTTTAGCAACGGTAATCTTCTCGATGCGGCGATGACGAGAACAGACAATAAAATCGAACCGCCGAGCGCGAACAGGTAAAGCCACGCTCCGTTCACGCCATTCGCATTAAGGTTCACGTTCGTGCCACCGCATATCCCGTACACGAGCAAAACGATGAAGTACATGTGCACGAGATAGATGATCGTGCTCGCGTTACGAGCCCCAGCATGTGGCCTCAAACCCGAGCCACAGCGGCGAACGGAAAGCAAGAACAACCCGATACCCGCAGCGGCGCAGAACGGCAGGTGTGCGTCGTTGCTCACGAGCACCGTCCCGGCGAGTCCGAGCATAACGAGCGCAATTCCAACCAAGACAGGCGCTTCTTCAACCTCGTGGTGTCTCATGCCGAGCACAGCCCCCACGGCCACATAGAAGAAGCCCTCGAAGACTCCGTTGCGCGCGCCGCCGAACGCCGCGCCATAGACCTTGACGGGAAGAGAAAGGGTTGCGGGCGCAGCTTCCCAGCCCTGGACGAAGGTAATCCCATAGCCGACCAACAACAGTACAAACGAGAGCAGGAGGATACACCTTGAGCGCACCCCCCCGCAGACAAATGTAAACGAGAGCGAAACCGACGACGCTCGCCAGCAGGTACCACAAAGGCCACGAATAGTAGTTCTCGCCGATAAGCAGCATCCCGCGCGCGAATATCGCAAGCGCGTAAACCAAACCGTCACCGTGAATCACGCTGCCGAAAACGGTAACGGGAAGAAACAACACGGTCCAAGTCAGGTACAACCTCAGCAGCTTGCCAATCGTCCTGCGGACGCGTGCCGCACCGGGGAGCGCCTTATCCGCGAACGACGCTTCATCCAATCCGCGAAAGCACAGGAAAGCGGAGGCCAGAAAGAAGAAGGGCACCGCGATTACATCGATTCCCTCGATGATTCTCTCGGCGAAGGGGAATCCCATCAAAGGCCTTGTGTGGATCTCTACCACCAAGAAGGCCATGAGGAGTTTTACTACATCCAGATCGGGGTAATTGACTCTTCTTGAATAGTTAACTCTGTGTTAGACCACCATTGACATAGCACCCCTCCGCTCCCAGTACCCCCAGAGGGGCTGCGGCAGGGCCTGGAGCGCCGCCCTGGTGTGCTCGTAGCGCCCGACGGAGGCCTGCCCCGAGAGGGTGCGCGACGGCCTCGAGCCGGACCGCCTTGCCTGCTCGGCCCACCCGAACCAGGCCAGGTAGTGGGACAGCCACCTGGTGGACACCCCCGCGAAGCGGTCGAGGAAGCGCTTGAGGCGCTGGTGCAGGGCGTTGACCATGCCGAGGTCGCCCGCGGCCTCGGCCGCCGGCCTGGCCTCGCGGGAGGCCGCGCCCAGGCCGGGCAGCACGCGCGCGTAGCCCGCGTGACCGTCGGTGGAGACGCGCTCGCAGGGCCCCAGGCCCCCCAGCGAGGCCGCGAGCTCGGCGTCGGTGGGCCTTCCGCGCCCGGCGACCCTGCAGAACGAGTCGCCCAGGTCGTTGGCGCCGCAGACGACGCACACCTTCAGGGACGATATGCCGCGCTCGCGCACGGCCCCGCCGTGCCTGTGGGCCTTGCGGGGCATCCCGGCGGCCGAGCGCGACCTGTTCCCCTTGAGCGACTCGGACAGGTAGGTGCCGTCCACCTGCCAGGACACCGACTCGCCCGTGCGGAAGGGCTGGGTGGCGCGGGCCATCACCTCGCACAGGCGCATGCGCATGAACCAGGACGTCTTGAGCGAGACGCCGCACAGCTCGGCGCAGCCGCGCAGCGAGGCGCCCGACAGCATGTCGGACACGTAGTCGAGCCACACCTCCGGCCCGAGCTTGGAGTAGCCCAGCAGCGACATGGTCTTCGAGGAGAAGGTGGAGCCGCACCCCCTGCAGAGCCAGCGCTGCGAGCCGTCGCGGTTCCTGCCCTTGCGCACGAACGAGGGGCACCCGCAGCGCGGGCAAGACTCGGGAGCCACCGCCCCCTGGGCCCCCAGCTCCCTGGCCACGGCCGCCCTGGCCGCCTCCTCGACGGCGCGCTTCTCCTCCAAGGTCAGCGACCCCAGCTTGTCCAACACGTCCTTGAGCATCCCGAGCCCCGTTCCTCCGCCTGCTGAGTGACGGGGGCATCCTACCGGCGAGGGCGGACAACTTATGTCAACGGTGGTCTAACAGAGAGATAGTTAATTGCGGTTTCAACCATTTTTCATCCTCTGGAGGCACTCAATGCTCAGGTCCCTAGCGAGTTCATCCGACAACGCCCAATGCCCACTCTTTGAGCTGGCGCCTCTTCAGATAAACCGTTATCGGGAGCACTAATTTACACCGCAAACGCAACGCGGGCGTCATCGGGGCGAGTACTCACTGGCGCCCCCTCACTGCCGTCAACACCTTCTTGGCAATAGGGGCGATGTCCTTGATGTACAACATCGCGATAAGGGCGAACATCACGCCCGCAGCCGCGTACATGAGCACCTCGTCGCCGATCGTCAGCACGATGACCGACTGGGCAACTAACAACGCATAGGACGCCACGTCCCTGACGATGTTGATGCGGAACCGCACATAACGGCGAGAGAGCCAAAGCCTGGCAACCCAAATCTCCAGGTAGCAGACTGTCGTGGCAATCGCAGCCCCCAAGGCCCCGAATAGGGGCGTCAACGCAAAATTCAGCGCGATGTTCGTGACGGCACCGGCGATGGTGCATTTCGCGGGGGTCTTCGAGTCCTTCACCGCTATGAAGATGCCCTCCAAAAAGCCGACGAGCGCACCGAAGAGAATGGCGATAGTGAGCCACGGGACGTATTGCCAGGCCACATAGAAATCATTCGCGTACAGGAAGCTGGCCAAAGGCTTATCTGCCAGGATCACGGCAGAGCAAACTATGGTCATGAAACAGTTATACGCGCGATACGTGTTGGCGAAGAACCCGTCCCCGTCCTCCGGGTCGAAGGACTTCGTCGAAGACAGCGACCAAGCCTGGTTGAAAATCGTCTGGAACACGTTCAAAATCGTCGGAATCTTTGAAGCTACAGAATAAATCCCATTGGTCGCGATGCCGCAAAAGAAGGTGACGATATAGCGGTCAGCCAAGCTGTTGACCCACCATGCTATGCTGTTCGCGATGAGGGGCTTCGAATATGCTGTGATTTCTTGACGAAATAAGCGGTAAGGTCTTCTAGGATGCGCGTCGGCAACAAGCCGAGTTTTGTGTGCAAGATAGGCCACCTGCACGAACGGCCCGAGAATGTTAGCGAGAAAGTAGCCGTCCAGCCCCATATGCAGGGGCAGGAGGAGCACTATGTTAAGAAAAATAGTAACAGCGGCAGCCACGACGCCCGACACGGATAGATCCCTGATCAGCCCAATTCCTCGGGCATAGCAACTCACCAACCCCGAAAACGCCTGAACAACGAAGAACAACCAGAAAAACAGGGCGAGCAACGGTTCGAGGGGGACGACGCCGGAAAAAACAGCGAGCCCAAGTACCACGGCAAGGACAAAGGATGCAATCAGGCTATAGCGCATGCCGACAGTGGCGAGGGCCTCCCTGTCAACATCTTTATCCATTGCGAAGCGTAAAACTGCTTCCTGGACATTCAACGTGAGGATGGGCACCAAGATGCCAACAGTCGCGGTCAGCAAATCATACGTTCCATATTCGCCGGTAGTGAGTGCGCTTGTGTAGAGCGGCACTAAGAAAAAGCTCAGCAACTTCGTTGCGAAACTCCCTACAGCGAGAAGCCCGACGTTTTTTATCAAGTAGCTGTATTTTCCCAATTCGAAAGTCAACCCCAAAACAGAACTAAATCGCACGGAAGCATCAGATTGCTTCTTAATTTGACTTATGACGGATATGCTCGAGAACCCGCCCCACATCCGCAAACCTGATAGTTTCCATTGGCGCGTCCGATATGTATCCTGCGATATCGGCGATGATAACGTACGCCCCTTTATCCATCAGCGCGAACGCCTCCCGAGCCCAAGCTTTCGCAGGACCCTGCGCACGTCGCCGAAGCGCAAAGCTGCTGCAGCGGCGGCCAATTGGGAAGCCGAATGCTCCCCCAGCCCATGGTTCTTCAAGGTCTTTTTGACCTCATGCTCCCAAACGGCCTTGTCGTCGAGCCAGCTCATCGAGAAGTGATGGATTGACCGAGTGTTCTCCGTTATCGTTATCTTCCCGGTCGTGAAATCCTTCGGGTTGAAGTACTCGGACGGGTATATCGTCACCCCGCACACCGTCTGCCTTCCAGGAACGTTCTCAAGGCCGCTCTCCACAAGTAAGTCGGTCACACGCTTCACGACGGTGGTCTGGTCGTATTCGGATTCGCCTATCTGGAAATGTGCGGAACGGTAGGAATCAATGATGGCCTTATACAGGCCAAGCCCGGGGTTGGCCGCCAGGCCAAGCCCGGCTGCCACCATTCCATCGTGCGCCTGGTCACAATCAGTCTCAAAGCCCATGAAGGGCCCGTTTTCAAGAATGTCGTCAATGGGCTTGATGAGCTCGACATCGGTGTCGAAATAAATTCCGCCATGCCTGTACAGGATGTCGAAGCGCGCATAGTCGCTGACGAACGCCCACTTCTTTGCATCGTAGGCCTCGGAAACGTAATCGCAGCAGCGAACGTCCCAGTTCGATTCATCCCACCGTTTGATTTCACAGCCGGGCAAGAACTCCTTCCACGACGCAATACATTTGAGCTCCTTCTCCCCGAGCGGGTTGCCCCCAAACCAACAGTAATGGATAACTTTAGGAATAACAGCCATGGAGGCCTCTCCCTGTCTTTCTCTCATTCGGCTCATATTCACCTAACTGGCCGCTTCCTCTTGTAGCTTAGCCCTCGAAGAGAACGAGACGAAAATCTTTGAATAAAGGTTGGTGGAGATTGCGAAGCACAGAGTCTGCGCTTTCTTACGGCTGGGGATGTCGCCGTTCCTCAGCACCGAGAGGAGCGCGTGTCGGACGTAGGCCTTGATCTCTTTCGCCCGCGGCGTCTCTAAACCCCTTCGCGCGCATTCGTTGATAATCGAAACGCGAGCGAAGGCGCAGGACGTCTCCCCGACCCATTTGAGCTCGGGGCACTCCCTCATGATGAAGCGAAGCTGTTCGTCGCTTGCCTCCATCGGCGCCCAGTTGACCTTGTCTCCCCTCGATATGCTCCCAGGCCTTTGCCTGTAGTAGTAAAGGGGCGCAGGGTCGTAATAGAGGCACGTTGCCTTGAACACAATCTTGTGACAGGTGAAATAGTCCTCGCACAGCTTGCCTTCGGGGAACTCGATGCCCTCGAACAAGCTCTTTCTTATCAGCTTTGAGCACATCGACATGTCAAAGGCCCGGTAGCTGTTCAGGGCTCTCAGTCCCTCGAGGTTGCTAAGGCGGCGGCAAGAGAACAACGTCTGGGCGTCCTCGACCAGCTTCAACCCTTTTTGCGTCTCGAAGGCGAGGTAGCGGCCGCAAACGCTGATATCCGCACCATGAGCAATCGCGTTACCGTATAGGCCGCTGAGATAGTCCGGACTGACGTAATCATCCGAGTCGACGAACGCTATGTATGCGCCGCAAGCCGATGCAATCCCCGTGTTCCTCGCAGCGGCGAGGCCACGGTTCCTGTCATGCGCGACGACGCGAATAAGGGGATGCTGCTCGGCATAGCGCCGGGCAATCTCGCCGGAACCGTCCGTCGACGCATCATCAACGATGACGATCTCGAAATTCTGGTACGTTTGGGCAAGGAGCGAGTCCAGGCAATCCCCAAGGTAGTCCTTGACGTTGTAGACGGGAACAACGAGCGATATGAGCTCATGTTCGCAAGCTTTAGGGGTCATCATAGGCTCCATCGATAAGGTAGGACGTAGTTGCTGTTCCAAAGCCCCACAGTTATGTACATGTAGATCACGTATACGAGGATGACCGCGAGCCGCACCAGCCAGCGCATCTGGCGCGTCTCGATGCAGGCCAAGGCTTTCGGAATCATGACCACCTGTGGGAACGCGAACAGCTGCTGGATACGCTGAATCAAGACGATCTGTCCCGTCATTAGGGAAAGGACGAAGGCAACGAGCTGCATCAAGACGCAGACGCGAAGGCAGCCGTCCTTGCCGTCGCTGCGTAGATACATGACCAAGCCGAAAACCAGAATGCAGAGGTTAATCGCAATCTGCACCAGACCGGTGCGCGCGGTGAATGCGTCAGAGTCTAGGTAATCCCCGTAGCCGAACGCCACAGCGACCGTCTCCGCTACAGCGGGAAGGAAACGGGTGAACAGCAGGCACAGGAGAGCGATGACAAGAATCGTTTTCCCGTTAACTGGAACGCGGTAAAGAACAAGCACTAAGAGACATACTATTGCGCTCAAATGGAAGAGAGAGCCTAGCAGAACCAGAGCCACGAAATACAGGTTGTGCTTCTTACCCAGCGTGGTGAGGGCCAACAGCACGAAGGCCGCAGCCAGCATTTGCCGCGTCCCGTTCGTGAAATAGAAAAAGAACCCGCACCCCATAAGGAGGAAGACGCTCAACGAAACGTCAGGGGACATGCGCTTAACAGCAACAATGACAAGCGTATAGAACAAGGCAGCACTTGCGACGAACATGACCCTAGGGTTGTCCGTCACCCAAGTGCAGGCAAGGTTCAGGAGGTAGTACCCGTATTCGAACCTTCCTTCTCCAGCCCCGAACAAGACCTGGTAGAAGTAGTTTTGATAAGCTGGATAGTCTGCCCCGACCTGATACCTGAAGCCAGTGACGCAAATCAGCACCAAGGCGCACGCAACTAAAGCCGCAAGCTCAAGGCCGTCCGACCTATATCCCCGCAATCGATGCTCGTGGAGCTTGTCGTACGCCTTCGCGAAAATGTAAGAAACGAACGTCACAAGCCAATATACCGTCATCCGAGGACCGCCTCGTAAACCGTCCTGTACCCCTCGACCATCTGCGCAGCCCCGAAGCACAAAACGTCTGCGGGCCTCGCGGGCAGCGAGGCGAGCGCCCCGGCAAGCCCTTCGGCGCAGGACTCCTCGTTGGTGGCATCGAATAGCCGCACGCAGCTCTGGCCATGCACGGCCCCCGCAATCTCGCGGTGGGGCGCTATGTCCGAGAGCAGCGCGGGACATCCGCACGACAGCGCCTCCAGCACCGCAAGCGGCATGCCCTCGGAGCGCGATGCCGACACAAACAGGTCAGCCGCCTGCAGCCAGGGCACCACATCGGGGCTGAATCCATGGAACGTCACATTCTCAAGGCCGAGGCCTCGGCACTCGGTGTACAGCGGGCCCTCGCCGAACACGTGCAGCTCGGCCTTGGCCGCGCCCGAGTGGAAGGGAACCCTTGCCAGAACGGAAGGGAACCCAGACGCGAGGGGGAGGGTTCCCTTCCGCTCGCTGCATCCGCCGGTCGCCACCACCGTGAGCGTTCCCGGCTCGATTCCCAGCTCATTTCGCAGGTCACCGCGCCGACCGGTAGCGAGCGGAAGGAATCTCCTCTGATCCACGCCATTGCGCACGCTGTCACACTTGAGGCCGTACTCACGGCGCAGGTAGGATGCGTTGGATTCCGAGCACGCCACGACGGCGTCGAAGCGGCGCAGTGCGGCAAGCTCCTTCTCGGTCATCCAACGAGCGCGGCGCTCGCCGTAGCTCGTGAGGAAGTCCTCGTATATGCAGTTGTGCACCGTAGCCACCGTAGGGGTAGAAAGCCCCTCACAAACCAGGTAAGCACGGAACCCGTGGGCGTGTACCACGTCCGGCGCGAAATCGCGCAGGGCTCTGACCAGAAGCTTCTTGCCGGCCAACATCGATACGACACGGGAATTGCAGGCGCAAACGACCTTGCACCCTATGCGCTCGAAATCGGCCGCACGAGAGGTCGCCGGCTCCTTGGCCAACGTGAAAACGGCGGCTTCGAAGCCGTCGCCCAGGTTGCTCACGATGTCGAACAGCACGTTCACCGGACCGCAGCGTTCCAGAGTCGATATGACGTATGCCACCCGCATCTAGCCGGCCCTCCTCTGGCGCAGAAGCTTGTTGTACGCCAGCTTCACCAGCTCCGTCGGCAAAAGTGTGGCGGCCGCACGCTCGACCACGGCCTTCGCCTGCCCAGCGCGTCCCACAAGACCCAGCTTGCGCAGCTCGGAGAAGAAGCACACCTGGCTTTTCAGGTATGCCATGTTGGAGCGGCGGGCGTACATGCCCTCGCCGGTGCGCACGTCCACCACCACGTCGGGGACATTGGCGCAGCGGCAGCCCTTGGCTATCATGCGCGCCCACAGCCAGTAGTCCTCCATCCAGGGGAATGGCTCGTAGCCGCCCGCCTGCTCAACCACATGTCTGTCGAACACGACAGACATGTGGTTGAAGGGATTTCTTCCCTTCAACCATGTGTCTATGTCTCTCTTCGAAAGCGGCGGCATGCGAACAGCGCCCATGTCGCCAGGCACCCGGTCGAACTCCTCGATGGCCCCACCCACAAGATCCAGACTCTCGGAGACCATCTTTGAAAGAAGAATCTCACAGCGGTTTGGCCTCGATATGTCGTCAGAGTCCATGCGGGCCACGAGGTCACGTCTGCACTCGGGAAGCCCCGCGTTGAGCGCGTAACCCAGCCCGTGGTTCTCGGACAGGCGCACAATATTGAGAGAGTCGCCCAGACACTCCTGCCAGCCGCTTAAACAAACATCGAGCTCGGGTGTAAGCGGCCCATCGCACACCACGACGATGTCGTGCGGTTTCACGGTCTGGTCTGCCATCGACTTGAGGGCAAGATTGAGGTATTCAGCCTTATCGTTCTTGTAGACGGACATGAGAACGCTGTACTCGGGCAAGCAACACTCATTCATCGTGCACCCTCTCCCGTGCTCACCACGCCGAGCGTCTTCAGGATGATTATCAAATCCAGCGACAGGCTTCGGTGCTCGATGTAGTCCAGGTCCAGCACGACCTTCTCCTTGGGCAGCAGGTCGTAGCCACCCGTCACCTGCGCCAGGCCAGAGAGGCCCGGCGTCACCATGGTGCGGTAGTGCCAGCCGTGGATGCGCTTCTCGAACTCCTCGCAGAAGGCCGGGCGCTCCGGGCGCGGGCCGATGAGGCTCATGTCGCCCTTGAACACGTTCCAGAACTGCGGGATCTCGTCCATGCGGGTCTTGCGCATGACCTTGCCGAAGGGCGTCACGCGGGAATCATTGCTCTGCGCCCACTGCACGCCCCTCGCCTCGGCATCGGTATACATGGAGCGAAACTTGTACACGTTGAAAATTCGCCCGCCCTTGCCGACGCGGCGCTGCGCGTAGATGACGGGGCCGGGGGACTCCGACTTTATCTTCAGGGCGATGACGCCCATAGGGATGGCGAGGACGACCAGGGCGCACCCGCACGACACGACGTCGAACGCGCGCTTCACAAAGCGGTAACCGATTCCGCCGGCGACCTTCGGCTCAGCGAGCTCGATCACGTCGTCGCCGGGCAGCAGCTTCTCCAACACGTCGGCCGGGATACCGTTCTCGGTCAGCTTGGGCTCGTACTTGCCGACGGTATACAAGTCAGCGGCCTCACGTCGCTCCGAGCGCGTCGCCATATGTCCGGCACCTCCCATCCTGCCAAGCCCCTCCTCGAAATCAGTCGCCAAAATTCGACCCTCGCGGGATTCGCGGGGCTCGTCTGCCTTCTTCGATGCACTTCGTTTGAAAACCGCCTGCATGCGCGCTACCGTTTCACTGGCACGTCGATGGCGAGCACCTCGACGGGCGCCTTGGGCCCGTCGCCCATGGTCACCAGGGCCGTGCGCTTGTGGCGGTCCACCTTCAGCACGCGAGCTTCCTGGCCCACAAGCGGCCCGGACGTCACGTGCAGCTCGCCGCCCACGATCTCGGCGACGCTGGAGCGCACACACCAGGTCGCATCGGTGCTAGCCTCTAGCCACGCGCGCACACCGTCGTCCAAGGGCACGATCCCGCGACCTTCCAGGCCGGCGGGCTCCACGCGAAAACTCAGCATACGCAGCGCATCTACCAGCGCGATTGCGTCGCCACTCTCAGCGAACAGGTACTGCGGCCACATGGGCTTGGTCACCAGGAACCAGTTTCCCTGGCGCTTCATCCAGCACTCCTTGCGCAGGGCGAAGGCCCTCGTAAGGCACGTGCCGCCGAGGATCCGGTTCAGTTTTTCGGCCGTGGAGGCTTCCGCGCCCTGGGACACGTGCAGCACGTACCAGCGGCTGCGGCCGCGCGGCGACCTCCTGCCGCAAGGCAGGGGCATGCGTGCCACGTGCTCCCTCTCTAGCAACAGCGCCGAACCCATCGCCCAGACCCTTCCCGCGCACCCGGCGGCCCCATGCGACGCGTTTCCCAGCCCGGGCTTGCCGCCCTAGCTGCGCCTACGTGCTCGTGGGAGTCGTCAAAAAGTACGCTTTTCCGCTTCTCAATAGCTGGAGCATTATACACGACCTCCGAGGACAAAACCGCAGGTCGACTTCCTTTTGTTACATCCATCTTAGTTTTTCTTACCCCTCCTCAAAAAGTGTACTTTTTTGCGCAGCAGAAAAGGAGCTGTGACCTGCGGTTTCGTTGTTTGTGCCGCAACTGTGTTTTCTGGGCACGGCAGATTCCGGCCGCATTGGGCCGCTTGCCCGGGAGCGATTTCAAAAGCGCCGCCGACAGCGAATCTACCAGCTCAAATGCCAGCCGCTCGGCGCGCATGATTCTGTTTGCGATACTCCAATGTAGTTCTTCGGCAGCCTCGCCCTCTCTTGCTGCTCGCTGCTCACGGTTTGCCGATTCGTCTTCGCCCGACATCCCTTCACCTCGGCCGTCAACCTAGACTTTGGACACTTGAAGGCCCTGGCGTCGCTCGATCGCAACCTGTGCTACGCACTGCTGCCCCTCACGCTCGACGCGGAGCACGCAGCGCGCACCAAGCTCGTACGTCTCATAACCGAGCTCGAGGATGAAGGGTTAGGTTGAAAATCAAGGAGGGTGCGATTCCTGGCGTAGGCACGGCCGCATGTTAATCTCCAAATCCTCTTGCACCCGAAAGCGCCTCATGGTATAAATTGAATCGGTGGCACGGCAAGTGCTACTTCCAAGCTGCCGGAGGTGTCCTCCGGCTTTTTGCGTTTATAAGGGGGCGTTTTGCGCGAGCTCAGCATCTTCGTGGACGAGTCCGGGAGCCAGAGCGGGCACTCCAAGTACTGCCTCGTCACGCTGCTGATGCACGACCAGGGCGAGCCCGTCGGCCCATTGATTGTGAGGTACGAGGATGACCTGCGTGCAAAGGGCCTGCCCGACCTCCCGTTCCACGCCTCCCCACTGATGAACGGTCACGACGACTACGAAAGCCTGGACCTTGGCTGCCGCAAGCGGTTGCTGGCCGCATTCGAGTGCTTCGTGCGCGGTGTGCCGTGCAGCTACAAGGCCTTCTCGTACAGGCGCAGCGAGGTTGACGCGCCGGAACTGTTCATCGCCCGCTTCAAGCGCGACCTCGTTGTCTTCCTGACCGACAACCTCGACTACTTCCAAAGCTTCGACAAGGTGAAGATCTACTACGACAACGGTCAGCAGATGGTCACATCGGCCCTGCATGGCGCCATCGACTACGTGCTCTCGAAGGACGCGGTGCTCTACCGCTTGGCGAGCGCGCAGGACTACCGCCTGTTCCAGGCGGTGGACTACCTGTGCACATTGGAGCTGACCGATCTGAAGTTCCGCGACAAGTGCCTGACGGTGACCGACGTGAAGGTGTTCGGCGAGGACTACCAGAAGTTCAAGCAAAGCCACCTGAAGAGGGTTAGGCGGAAGTCCTTCTAGCTGCCGTTATTTATTGAGTGTGTGACATGCCCGTACTCTGGACCGCAAGGTTTCAAGGTGCGGGCTTTTCTTTTGATGGCGAACCCTTGATGGCGAATGCCGAACAGCATTGCAGCGATTAAGAACTACACCGCCGTATTGGACGCGGTTTACCAGAAGGCGAGCGTGACCTGCACTAAGCACTGCTGCCTCTCACGCTCGACTTGGAGCACGCGGCGCATATCAAGTTCATGCGTCTCATAACCGAGCTCGGGGATGAAGGGTTAAGTTGAAAATCAAGGAGGGTGCGATTGCCCCTCGGTTTTTGTCGATGCTCGTTGACAGCTAGTTCTAACGGGCAATAATAACCTCAGACAGGAAAACCTATTGGTTTTGTAAGGCGGGGGCGCGCAAGCGGTCCCGCCTATTTCTTAATCCCTTGTGCTCCCGCAGGGTCTTCTACTCGGTCATCTACTCGGTCGATTACTTGGCAAAATCAATGCAGAGAAAGTATCCGATAGCGCATTCATCTGCGAAAACGCTATCGGATACTTGAACTTTTACTTGGTCGATTACTCGGTTCAACACGAAGCGTTGGTCAGTCCACGTTCGCGATGCGGTAGTACTGGCGCGGGTCTCTGACGCTCTTTCCCTCCCATTCGAGAAGCCCGCCTTCGGCAAGCTGCCTCAAAACATTGCGGGCAGCCTTCAACGAAAGACCTCTTTCGTCTACCAGCTCAGCAGTGGTGACGCGGCCGTTCGTCACGGCGAGCTCGATGGCCACACGCTCGCTCTCGCCTTGGGGAATCCGTCCGAATAAGAACGCGACCCCCGCTCAACTCACCCGTTGAACGTAATATCCTCAAGCGGCGGCCTGAACCCCTTAGCTGGCAGCTAATGAATCCGTCCGGCGCGCTGCTTACAATCCCCTTCGTCAGCAATCAGACGCGACGAAAGGGGCCATCATGGCACACGCGGAACAAGAAGTGAACGAGCAAGGAACGCAAAGTTCGGTCAAGCCGGCAACTTCAGCAATGGCGATTGTGGGACTTGTGCTCGGAATCGTGGCGCTTGCGACCTCCTGGATGCCCATCCTCAACAACGGCTCGTTTTTCCTTGCCCTGTTAGGAGCAATTTTTGCCATCGTGGGGCTCACGGCCACTTTGAGGCGCACCCGTTCGGGCAAGGGACTTGCCATTGCAGGCCTCGTCATTTGCATCATCGCCTGCGCAGCCGTTCTCGCCGCCCAGCAGGCCACCTCGAAGGCCATCAACGACGCCGTCGACAGCGCTAAGAGCGGCCCGGCCGTCACCTCGACGAGTGCTGCCCCCGCAGGCACGTCCGACGGCGCCGCCGACACAGCGGCGCAATCTCAGGACCTCGCCCTGGGCACCTCCATTACCTTGGCAGACGGCTTGACCGTCTCGGTGGACTCCGTGGACACGAGCCTCGTGAAACATGACGGCTCCCCCATCACGGCCGTCACTGTCACCTACACCAACGGCGGCTCTGAAGAGGCAAGCTTCAACGTCTACGATTGGAAAGCCCAGGACACCCAAGGCGTCCAGCGCTCGTATACGTATTACAGCGGCAGCGACGTTGTCAGCCTAGGCTCGGGTACTCTGGCCCCCGGCGGCACGGTAACGGGCGCCGTTTGCTTCGAAGGTGACATCACCAAGGCGCTGTACTATGCGTCGATGTTCTCGAACAGCGCCACGGCAAGCTGGAGCCTCTCGTAGAGAAACGCGTACGGTGCAGAACCTCCCCCGCCGCCTCATCTGCGCGTTCACGCTATTCTGTACAGCAACGCCCCCTGCACCTTGGAGAGACACAATGAGCGAGCCTTTGACCGAAAACGAACTCGACCGGTTGTTGCACGCCCCCAGCGTCGACGAATTTTTGGACCAACAGGAAACCACCGAGCGAAGCCTTGCCGACTATCTCAGCGAGCTCCTCGCCGCCAAGCGTCTCGAGCGTGCCCAGGTGGTGCGTATGGCCAACCTCAACGAGACCTTCGGCTACCAGATCTTCAAAGGGACGCGCCACCCCTCCCGCGACAAGGTGCTGCAAATCGCCTTTGCCATGGCCCTCTCCCTGCGAGAGACAAACCGGGCGCTTCGAGCGGCGGGCGCAAACGAACTCAACGCCAAGTGCCGCCGCGACGCCATCATCCTCTTCTGCCTCGACCGCGGCTGCTCGCTGCAGAAAGTCAACGAGGAGCTCTACCGCTTTGGAGAAGAGACCGTTTGCTGAAAGGCGTGGCCGAGACTTCCAAGGAAGGCTTATCATCAAGGCGGGCCCATCCGGGTCCGCCTTTTCTTTTTCAACCCATACGCACTCGGAGCATGATGGAACCCACTGGCTCAACTACCAGCATAGACCCTTTGGCAGAGATGCTTGAACGCTTCGAGAACGATACATGTTATCGCGTGGATGCCCTCATCAAGCAGACGCAGGTCGAACGCACCGAGAGAGTCTATCGGCCGGGCACAGCCGATACGCAAGAGACGGGCCCCTTCATCCGCAAGTACATCGCCCGTCAAAGCGGCCTGGGCGAGGTATACCAGCTGCTGTTTGAGAAACAGCGGGCAGGCAAACGCCTTAAGCACGTCCCCCACATCCTTGACTGCGGCCTCATAGGCGACAAGCTCGTCGTGGTCATGGAGACCGCGCCAGGCAAAACGCTTGCCGCATGCGTGGAGGCGCTGTCTGGACAAAAGGAGCGCCTCGACTTCACGCAACGGGTGTTTCCCGAGCTTTGCGACGCAGTTGAGGAGCCTCATACCGCTTTCGAGCGCCCCATCATCCATCGCGACATCACGCCCACCAATGTCATGGTCGACCTCGATGAGGGCAAAGGTCACGCGCCTTGTGTAATGCTCCTTGACTTTGGCATCTCCCGCGTCTTCAAACCCCAATCCGACCATGACATGGCATATTTAGGCACGCGCCCCTATGCGCCGCCCGAGCAGTGCGGCTTTGGCCAGACAAGCGTGCAGACCGACGTCTATGCCCTGGGGGCGGTACTGTTCTATTGCCTGACGGGCAGGTCAATGTCAAACAACGACCGGCTCATCGACTATGCCGACCCGTCGATTCCCGTCGACCTCAGACTTGTCATCGCCAAGGCCTGTGCCCTGGACGCCAAAGATCGTTATACGAGCGCACGGGATTTGAAGGTAGCCTTTGAGGCGTGTCCGTCGGTCAGAGCCGCGATGAGGGCACGTCTGCAAAACCGAGCCCCCGCGCGCCCGCCTGTCGCCGATGAACACCAGGCGAATGACTCCTCCGAACAATCTCCGCGCCCGCAAGGCCCGCGAGGCGCTGTCCTTGCGCTGCTCTCCAACCTGCCCGACGCGATTCCCACCTGGATCTGCCGCGTCTGGAACGTGTTCATTGCCCTGAACTGGGTACTGTACACGTATGCCTCCTGGTTCACGACCTCGCAGGCGCTGCCCGAAGGCACCCCGTTTTGGCTGAACCGCTGCTATGCCGTCTTCTATGTGCTGTTCTTTTCCAGCATCGCGTATGCGCTCTACGACAAGCGTCGCCTCTTTGCGCGGCTTGGCCTCAAGCATGGGAGGTCCCTGGCGTACCAGGTCATTCGTTGCGTGCTGATCATATTGACAAGCTTGGTCACGCTCTTGGCAATCAACGTCACCTATACCGTGTCCATCTCATAGCCCTGGGTTGATAAACCCCGTGCCTTGAGAATGCGGGCACACCGACAAGAACAATGCACCAATCTTCATTTCTTTGCAAAATAGTACTTGCATTCTCTTGGCGAAAGGATTAGTATTACTCCTTGCACTTCGGGCAATAGCGCAGCTTGGTAGCGCACTTGACTGGGGGTCAAGGGGTCGTGGGTTCAAATCCCGCTTGCCCGACCATGCTCACAATGAGGCCAGGGACTGGAAACAGTTCCTGGCCTTTTTGCTTTCTGTGCATCTTTGTTCCTAGTCAGCACAGATCGCCCTCCCCCACCGCATGCAAAAAGGGACCCGCTGCCGCAATGGCAACGGGTCCCTTTGGTTTCTGTACTCTTCGGCTCGTTAGTCGCGCGTGAGCTTGCGGTGCAAGCGGTGCGGACGGGAAGCCTCCTGGCCCAGGCGAGCCACACGGTCGGTCTGGTAGGAGTCGAAGTTGCCCTCGAACCAGTGCCAGCGGCCGGGGTTCTCGTCGTCGCCCTCCCACGCAAGGATGTGCGTGGCGATGCGGTCGAGGAACATACGGTCGTGGCTGACGACCACGGCGCAACCGGGGAAGGCAAGCAGCGCCTCTTCGAGCGACTCAAGCGTCTCGGTGTCGAGGTCGTTGGTCGGCTCGTCGAGGAGCAGCAGGTTGCCGCCCTGCTTGAGCGTGAGCGCCAGGTTCAGGCGGTTGCGCTCGCCGCCGGAGAGCATGCCGGCAAGCTTCTGCTGGTCGGAGCCCTTGAAACCGAAGCTCGCCACATAGGCGCGCGTCTGGAACTCCTGGTCGCCGACCTTGATGAAGTCGTACCCGTCGCCCACGACCTCCCAGACCTTCTTCTGCGGGTCGATGCCCGAGCGGTTCTGGTCGACGTAGGAGATGCTCACGCTCTCGCCGACCTCGAGGCTGCCGGAGGTCAGCTCCTCCAGGCCCACGATAGTCTTGAACAGCGTGGTCTTACCCACGCCGTTGGGGCCGATGACACCCACGATGCCGTTGCGCGGCAGCGAGAACGACAGGTCGTCGATAAGCACGCGGTCGCCGAAACACTTGCGGATGTTCTTGGCCTCGAGCACCTTGGAGCCCAGACGCGGGCCCACCGGGATGGTGATGTCGGTGAGGTCGTTCTTCTTGAACTGACGGGCCTGCGCCTCCATCTCCTCGTAGCGCGCAAGACGGGCCTTGTTCTTGGCCTGGCGTGCCTTGGGGCTGGAGCGCACCCACTCGAGCTCGCTCTCGAGCCTCTTGACGAGCTTCTCCTGCTGCTGGCCCTGAAGGGCAAGGCGGCGGGCCTTCGTGTCGAGGTAGGTGGAGTAGTTGCCCTCGTAGGGATAGAGGTGGCCGCGGTCAACCTCGCAGATCCACTGCGCGACGTTGTCGAGGAAGTAGCGGTCGTGCGTGACGGCCAGAACCGCGCCCGGGTAGTTCGCCAGGAACTGCTCGAGCCACAGAACGCTCTCGGCGTCGAGGTGGTTGGTAGGCTCGTCGAGCAGCAGTAGGTCGGGTGCCTCGAGCAGGATCTTGCACAAGGCAACGCGACGACGCTCGCCTCCCGAAAGCACGTTCACCGGTGCGTCGGGATCGGGGCACTGCAGGGCATCCATGGCCTGGGAGAGCTGCGAGTCGAGATCCCAGCCGTTGGCGGCATCGATCTCGTCCTGCAGACGGCCCATCTCGGCCATGAGGGCGTCGAAGTCCGCGTCGGACGCGGCCATCTCCTCGCCAATCTGGTTGAAACGCTCAACCTTGGCAATAACGTCAGCAAACGCCATGCGAATGTTCTCGACCACGGTCTTGGAGTCGTCGAGCGGGGGCTCCTGCTCGAGCAGACCCACCGTGAAGCCCGGGGTGAGCCTGCACTCGCCGGCCGAGCACTCCAGACGACCCGCCATGACCTTGAGCAAGGTGGACTTACCCATGCCGTTGGGGCCCACCACGCCGATCTTGGCGCCGGGGAAGAAGCCCATCGTCACCTCATCGAGGATGACCTTGTCGCCATACGCGAGACGGGCACCATGCATTTGAAAGACGAACTCTGCCACTTACGCCTCCTTGTTGGGCAGCTCGACGGGGGCAGCGTCGCGGCCCGGGTTGAAATCGATACCAGCTTTCTCCATCTCATGGTACTGCGCGCTGGCGGTAAAGAGAACGTCAGAGGAGGAGTTGAGGGCAGTTTCGCAGGAATCCTGGATTACGCCGATGATAAAGCCGATGGCGACCATCTGCATGGCGATGTCGTTGGAGATGCCGAACAGCGAGCATGCCAGCGGGATGAGCAGAAGCGAGCCACCCGCAACGCCGGAGGCGCCGCACGCGGAGACGGCGGCGAGCACCGACAGGACGATGGCCGTGGGGATGTCGATGGAGATGCCCAGCGTATTGGCGGCAGCCATGGCCATGACGGTAATGGTGACGGCGGCGCCGCCCATGTTGATCGTGGCACCCAGCGGGATGGACACGGAGTAGCCGTCCTTGTGCAGGCCGAGCTTCTCGCACAGGCTCATGTTCACGGGGATGTTGGCCGCGGAGCTACGGGTGAAGAACGCGTAGATGCCGGAGTCCTTCAGGCAGCGGAGCACGAGCGGGTAAGGATTCTTGTGGAAGCAGAAGAAGGCGATGAGCGGGTTCACCACAAGGGCGACGAAGAGCATGCAGCCCACGAGGACAAGGATGAGCATGCCGTACTCAGTGAAAATCTCCACGCCCGAGGTGACGACGGCGGAGTACACCAGGCCGCAGATGCCGAAGGGGGCAAGCTGGATGACCCAGCGCACGACGGTGTTCACGGCGTCAGAAACAGAAGACAGCACGCCGCGCACGCCCTCGGGAGCCTTGCGAAGCGCAATGCCCAGAGCCACGGCCCAGGTGAGGATGCCGAGGTAGTTGGCGTTGGTGAGGGCTGCAATGGGGTTGCAGAACATGTTGAGGATGAGGGTGGACAGCACGGAGCCGATGCCCTCAGGCGAGCTCTGCGACACGTCGGAGGCGTCGGCCAGCGTGACAGTGAGCGGGAAGATGTACATGGCGATGACCGCCACGGCCGCCGCGGCAAAGGTGCCCACAACGTAGAGAATGATGATGTTCTTCATGCCGCCGGAGGTCTTGGCGTTGGCAAGAGCGCTCATGACGAGGAAGAACACCAGGATGGGGGCGACGCCCTTCAGCGCGCTCACGAACACGGAGCCAAGAAGCTCGATGAAGCTATTGCCGCCGGTCAGGCCCGGGATGAATGCCAAAATGACACCGATGATCAGGCCCGCAAGGATGCGAAGGATGAGGCTCGAGTTGGCCCACTTCGATCCGAGGTCTTTCATGGACATGGAATGTCCCCTTTCCTCGTCGCAGGACACCCTGCGAATCAATACGAATGGTGTGCATGGTACCGCATCCAAAGCGGCTTTACCTGCATAAACCGTTTACGGATGCACCCTGAAACACGTTGGTAACGCAAGTCGACAAAAAGGGGGCGCCCACGCATGGCAGGCGCCCCCTTTTTGTCGACGTTTCCTGCAGGAGCAGGTAGTTGACCCTACTCGCAGGCCTTAAGCTGGCCGGCTTCGGCAAGCGCCGTAAGCTTAACCATCATAACGTCCTCGACCTCGGGCACGAAGGCCACGCGAGAGGCCGGGTCGTTGAAATGGGTGCGCATGTAACCGCCGCACTCGCTGCATACATGGACGCGATGCGCCTCGTCGCCCTCGACGCTGAGGTACTCGAGGTGACCCTGGTGCGAGGTGCCGCAGCATGCGCAACGCACGCGCTCAAAACCCCAGGTAGAACCGCACTGGCCGCAATACAGGGTACGGACGTTTGCCTTGTTGGAGGCAGTGGGGCCAACATGGGCGAGGGTGGCGGCTCCGCCGCATACAGGACAGCGCAGGGGCCTGACATGCTCGAACGCCCCCTCCTCCACCTCGCGGCGCACGCTGGCAAGCTGGGCCTCAGCAACAGGCTGGAGCTGGCTGCGCAGGGCAAGCGTCAGCACCATGCAGGTGAGGCGCACGCGCTCGAACGCCTCATCGGACTCGCCCTGCTCGTCGATGACGTCATTGGCGATGGCCTCAATCCAACCCTCGGGATCCTCCCCCGCCAAGTCGATAGGCTCGAACTCGACGACCTCGGTCCAACGCAGGCCCTTGAGGTAGTTGCAGGCATCCCGGGAAAAGGAGCCTTTCTCGATGAGGTACGAGGCGAGCTCGCGGGCACAGGCCGCAAGGCGACGAGCGTCAACGGCGGCGGGCACCTGGCGCAGGAACGGCTTGCAGGCCCAGTACCACTCGAGCAGCTCTTCCTTGCCGGGCAGCGTCGAGGGGTCGATTGCCTGGCCTGCAGCGTCGGCATGGCGCTGCTGAATCTGCCAGATGCCCTCGAAGAACTCCAGGCGCGCCATGTCGTCGGCCGCCGTCGTGGGACGGTACGCCTCGACGACCGCCTTAATCTGCTCCAGGTTCATGGGAGCCAGTCCTTTCCATTCGCCGGACAACACCGGGTCTCGTTTTGCTCTCCGGCTGATTGTAACGAAAACCGCCCGCCGACAAACGCTCGTCGGCGGGCGGCATGTGCAGTGCGTGGAACCGGGGCGCTGGTAGGTGCGCCCCAGCTCCGGGAGGCACCTACCGGCTATAAGCGCACCGGTCGAACAATCGCATTACGCGACGGGCTTCTCGACGATGTTCTCGCCGCTCTCGATCTGCTCGCGTGCCCAGTGGCCCCAGTGGTACAAGGCCGAGGACTCGCTGACGGTGCCGTCGCCGAACATAAGCTTGGCGCAACCCTTGTAGGGCTGGAACAGGCCGCCGCCCAGGAAGATGTGGGCCATGCCGAAGACGGTGATGAGGAAGAAGCCGATGTCGTGCAGCAGGAGCCACACGGCGTGAGCCTCGGCGCTCAGAGAGACGAGCACCAGGTTGTCCAGGGTAAGAACAACGCCGGTCACAGCCATGAGCAGGCTCAGGACGATGAGCATGCCGTCGGCGAAACGCTGGCCGGACTTGTTCTGATGCTGGTCGGGCATGTGGAGCCAACGAGCCAGGAAGAGATACGGCAGGAAGAGCAGCATCCACTTCTTGTCGTCGCTGTCCCACTTGCTGAGGGCGTCTTCCTTGATGATGTGCCAGGCACCCTTGGGAGCAAGGATGGCGCTGATGACAGGCATCAGGATGAAGATGCAGCCGAGCACGCGGTGCGACATGCGGATGGCGAAGACCGCGTCGGCGCCCACGAGGGCAGCCAGCGGCGGAACGAACACGAACAGGCCGGAGATGGCCAGCAGGATGCAGGAAATGGAGACCACGCCGTGCGTGATGCGGGCGAGCAGCGAGTGGCGCTGGATGTAACGCTCGGTTCCCTTAGCCTTCTGGGCCTCGACGAACGCCTTGTTCTTGGCGGCATCGGCCGCCGGAGCCTGATAGGTCTCGTGGTTACTCATTGCTGCCTCCCTTACCATTCTCGCTGTCGGCACCCTTGTGAAGCAGGTCGCGCTTGGCGCCGTTCAGGGCCTCGGACATATGCTCCTTGAAAGAGACCGGGTCCTGGCCGTCGCCGTGCTTGAGCACCTCGCCCGTGTCGAGCGAGATGGTGTCGCCCGTCTCGGGGTTGTAGATACGCTCGTCGCGATCGTAACCCGAAGCAAGGCCGCGCATGACACCCAGGCCAACGACCACGCAGCCGGCGATGACACCGGTGACGGGCTTGGCGATGTCCATGACGTCGATGAGCGGGTTCTTCTTGGGATCGACGACCTGGCCGTGGCGCTCGACGCCGTACTTGAGGACCTGGATGACGTGCAGGCCACCCATCTCTTCCTCGCCGTAGACGACAGCGTCGTTGAAGCCGCGCTCATGCAGGCGGTCGACGCTCTCGTGGGCGAGCTTGATCATGTCCTCGCGGTCGCCGAACTGCAGGGCCTCAGGCTGGCAGGCCGTGACGCAGGCCGGGGCCATGCCCTGGGCGATGCGGTCGACGCAGCCCGTGCACTTGTCGATGATGGAGCGCTTGAACACCCAGGGGGCGTCGGGAGCCTCGTAGTAACGGGGCACGTCGAACGGGCACGCCATGGAGCAGTACCTGCAGCCGACGCACTTGCTCTCGTCGACCGTGACCATGCCGTACTCGGTCTTGAAGATGGCGCCGGCAGGGCAGACCTCGGCGCAAGGCGCGTCGGTGCAGTGCTGGCAGGCGCGACGGCCGAAGGCCCACTCGACGCCCTTGGGGCCACCCTCCTGCTCATCGAAGGTCACGATGAGACGAGTGTTGCCGTTGAGGTCGATGGGGTTCTGGTGCGAGCCGCTCCACTCGTTGGAACCATCGAGGGCAGAGGGAAGGTTGTTCCAGCACTTGCAGGAAACCTGGCAGCCCTTGCACGCGGTGCAGCGTGCGGTGTCAAACAGAATCGCTTTCTCGCTCATGTCGACCAACCTCCTTACAGCTTCTCGATGTTGACCAGGAACGCCTTGTACTCAGGCGTCTGGCTGTTTGCGTCACCGACGTTGGGCGTCAGGTCGTTGACCATGTTCTGGTCGGTGCCGAAGAGCCTGGACCAGCCGAAGTGGTGCGTCATGCCCACCTGGTGCAGCTTCTCGCCGTTGACCGTGAAGGGCTTGAAGCGGTGCGTGACGAGCGCCGTGATCTCGATGGAGGCACGGTTGTTCCACACGCGGACCTTCTCGCCGTTCTCGATGCCCTTCTCGGCAGCGAGCTCGTAGGACATCTCGATGAACTGAGCGGGCATGGCCTCGACGAGGGCGGGGCACAGACGGGTCTGGCCGCCGGTCTGCCAGTGCTCGGTGACCGAGTAGGTCGTGGCGACGATCGGGAACTCCTCGTGCGGGGAGTGCTTCGAGGACTCCAGGCCGCGACCCAGGTAGCACGGGGAGTTGAGGCGACCGTTGAACGGGTTCTCGTCCAGCGGGCTCTCGAAGGGCTCGAAGTGCTCGGGCAGCGGGCCGTCCTCCATGCCGTAAGACTCCAGGCGAGCGTTCTGCTCCCAAAGCATGAAGAATGCCTTGTTGTTGGGCGGGGTGGTGCCAGCGACGAAGTCGCCCACGTCGCAGCCGTCGGCGTAGCCGGCCTTCCACTTGCCTGCGTCCTCGTCCCACTCGACGAGACGACGGTCCTCACGCCAGGGCTTGCCGTTCATGTCGGCCGAGGCGCGGTTGTACAGGATGCGGCGGTTGTTCGGCCAGGCGAACGCCCACTCGGAGTACAGGCCCAGGCCGGAGGTGTCGACGTTGTTGCGGCGGCACACGGGCTGGCTAGCCGGGTCGAGAGGAGCGTCGTTGTTGCTGTAGTAGCCGGAGTAGATCCACATACCGCAGGAGGTGGAACCGTCGGCGGCCAGCTCGGAGTAACCGGCGAGCAGGTCGGTCTGGGGGTCGGAGGAATCGCAGTTGCAGTTCGTGCCGGCAATGCGGTAGCCGTTGAGAGCCCAGGCGACGGGACGGAAGTCAATCTTGCCGTCAACGTAGTAGTCCCATTTGACGTTCAGGATGGGATCGGGGTTGGCGGTCTTGGGATCGTCGTGCTCCTCCTCGTAGAGGCGGCAGATCTCGGTCCACAGCAGGTCGCACATCTCGAGGTCGGTCTTGGCCTCGTCCCACGGATCCACGGCCTGGAAGCGCCACTGAACCCAACGGCCGGAGTTCAGGATGGTGCCGGGCTTCTCGTAGATGAGGGCGCAGGGCAGGTAGTACACCGTGGTGTTGACCTTGGCGGGATCCATGCCCGGGCCGCGCCAGAACTCGGCGGCCTCGGTGAGCACCTGGTCGGCGACGACGAGCCAGTCGAGGTTGGCCATGGAGCGGCGGATATTGCCGGCGTTGGGGCCGGAGTGGCACGGGTTCATGCCCCAGTTGAAGTAGCCCTTGATGACACCCTGCTGCATGAGCTCGAACGTGGAGATGTGCGTCCAGTCCTTGATCTCGGCATCAGTGTGCGAGGGAACCTTGGGCCACCAGTCGTAGCCGTAGTCGTTCTCGACGGTGGCGTTCTCGCCGAAGAACTCCTTGAGCTGGCTGACGATGAACTTGGGCTTGTTGGTGTAGTAACCGTCGGAGTAGGTCTGGCTCTCGAGCCAGGCGCGAAGGCTCTTGCGGTCGGTGGTGTTGGCCCACTTGAGGTACGCGGGCTGCTCCTGAACCATCATGCCCATGTCCGTGGCGCCCTGAACGTTGGGCTCGCCGCGAAGAGCTGCCACGCCGCCGCCGGGGACGCCGACGTTGCCGAGAAGCAGCTGCAGGATGGACATGGCGCGGGTGTTCTGGGCGCCATAGGTGTGCTGCGTCTGGCCAAGGGCGTACAGGATGACGCCGGCCTTGCCGCGGGCACCGGACTGCGCATAGGTGGAGTAGACGGTCTCGAGCTGCTCAAGCGTCATGCCGCAGGTGCTGGCGACAGTCTCCATGTCGTAGCGGCTGTAGTGCTTCTTGAACTGCTGGTAGACGCACATCTCGTCGCTGAGGGTCGCGTCCTTCTTGGGGACGGTGAGCACCGGCGGGGTGAACTCGGGGACCTCGGGGTTGAGCTCGTGGCTGGCCCACTCGTAGGTGCCGCCCTTCGAGGTGTCCCACTCGACCTCTTCGGCAGTCTGATAGTGCCAGGAATGGTTGTTGTACTTCTCGGTCTCCTCGTCCCAACCGCTGAACAGACCAGTCTCGACGTCGAACTCGAACTCGGGGTCGAGCAGGTAGGAGGAGTTGGTGTAGTTGAGGAGGTACTCGAAGTTGTATGTATCGAGTAGCGCCTGGCGAGCCTCTTCGTCGTTGTTGTCCACAGCCTCAAGGTAAGCCTCAAGGTTAGGATCAATGAGGTTCTCGCAGATGTACTTGTACAGGCCGCCATAGAATGCGATGTCGGTACCCGAACGGATGGGGCAGTAGATGTCCGCCATCTCGGCAGTACGGGTATAGCGCGGATCGACGACGATCCACGTAGCGCCCTTCTCGTGGGCCTTGTTAAGCCACTTGGCGCTGACGGGGTGGTTCTCAACGGAGTTGGAACCGATGTTCAGAATAAAGTCGGTGTTTTGGAAGTCACACCAGTGCGTGGTCATAGAGCCACGGCCGAATGAAGGTGCCAGACCGGCAACCGTGGGGCCGTGTCAAACACGAGCTTGGTTGTCGATGGCGACAACACCAAGCTGACGCATCATCTTGAGGATGAGGTACTCTTCCTCGGAGTTTTCCTGAGAGCCGCCCAGCGAAGCGATGGACTGGCAGCGGTTGACGACAAGCTCCTCGCCGTCGACCATTTCCTTCTCGACGAAGCCCTCGTCACGGGTGTCCTTCACCTTGCGGGCAATCTCGGGGATGATCTCTTCCCAGGTGATGGGCTCCCACTCGCTGGAGCCAGGACGGCGCACCAGCGGCTTGGTGGAGCGGGCGGGGTTCTTGATGACCTCGCGGGTCTCGGGGTCAACGACGTTGCGCAGCTGCGCCATCGTGGCACCCTTGGGGCACAGACCACCCTGGTTGATGGGGTGATCGGGGTCGCCCTCGAGGTTGATGAGCTCGCCGTTGCGAGACGAAAGAAGAGAACCGCAGCCACCTGCACAGTAGCAGCAGATGTTCGTGCTCTCCTTGGTACCCACGAGCTTCCAGTCGGCAGGATCGACATCCTGGGCCAACGCCTTCGACTGGTTCGTCAGCTCGAACGCCAGCGTCGACGCGAGTGCGCCTGCGCCGCCGGCCTTCAAAAAGCTTCTGCGCGAGAGTTCCATGTAACACTTCCTTTCCTATACCTCGTCCGTGCTTCGACCGTATACGAAGCATTGCGTCGGGAGAGGTTACGCGCATACACGCGCGGGCTTTAGACCCGTTAATGGTCTATTTCTGGCGTTTTACCAGTTGAAGCTAGATTTGAACCCCTTTTGGGTCTATTGTAGGAGCCGTTTGCCCCTGTTTTTAGTGCCTCTGAGGGTGCAATTACCGTGAAGAAACTGTGAAGGTAACGTTACTGGTATGTTACCGGCATCGACTCGCCGAGAGGAGCCGTGCAGGTCGTGAAGGATGATGCGCTGAGAAACCCGTATATTGTCGGGCTCTCCCTAGTCTTCGTCTGGATCCACACCATGAGTGGACAGCTGCGCGATCACGCGGGCTTTATCTGGCTTGCGGCGTTCTACGCAAGCCTTTCTCTGTTCATGGTCGCCCTGGTGTTCCTTGACAAGCGTGACAAGCGCGCGCGGGGCGTGCTCTCCCCTGCTGCCGTGGCAAGCGGCATTTGCCTGGCGGTCTCCCCCCTTATGATGTTCGACTTGGAAATGCCGGGGCTCGTGCATATTCCCATGCACCCGCTCGCCGTCTGCGTCATGGGCGGGTTCGGCATTGCCTATGCCTATCGCACCTGGAGCACGCCCTATAGTGAGATGCAGCCCCGCCAGGCGTGCGGTATGGCAGCACTGGCGCTCGTCATTGCCTCCCTTATCGAATGTTTCATGTTTGTTGTGGGCGATGCAGGGTCCTGCATCGTGCTCGCCCTGGTGGGCTTTGCCATTCCCGCAACGCTGCATGCCTGCTACAAGCGCCTTGACCCCGAGCCCGCAAGCGAGCCCGCGCCCACCAAGACGTTTCAGGAAAACGCCCGCGCCGTACTGCCCCTTTGGCGTATCGCCGTGGGCATCACGGTCTACAGTTTCGCTGTCGGCGTCTCCTGGACGCTTTTGCTTGCCAACCCCGACCGCATCCTTGCCCTGACTGACCTCGCAGTTCCCCTGCTCAACATCGGGCTCGTCATTGTCTTCTGGGTTTGCTGCGCCAAGATACTCAAGCGCATATCCTTCCGTATCGTGTGGCGACCCATCGTGCTCCTCATGTCAGCGGCCATTCTCATGGCCCCGCAGGTAGAGGGCACCACGTATGTGCTTGTGGTCTCCCTCGTGCGCGCCGCACAGACCACCATGGCCGCGCTTTGGTTCCTCATTCTCACAGACATCGCCCGTCACGCGCACGTCGACGCCTCCCACGTCATCGGCATGGGCTGGGTCTTTTACTCCTTCCCTGTGGCCGCCGGCGTCATCTTTGGCCTCATGCTTGCACCCTACGACCCGCTCCATACGGCACTTCCGGCCCTGACGGTCCTTGCGCTGGTTGCCATCGCCTTCGTCGCCGACGATCAAGACGCCCTCTTCACCAAGCCCAGCACGGCTGAACCCCTGCCTGCCACGGCACAGACCACGCAGGCCAACGGCGAGGATATGCCCGTCGCACAGCCCGAAAAGCCCGACGACGGCATGGGCAGCGGCAGGCGCGACAGGCTCTCCGTCAAATGCGTCGCCATTGCGCGCGACTACGGACTCACCAACCGCGAATTCGACGTGCTGGTGCGCCTCGCACACGGCCGCAGCGGCGCTTTTATCGCCGACGAGCTCACGCTGTCTGAGAACACCGTGAAGGGTCACACGAAGCGTCTGTATGCAAAGCTCGGTGTCCACACTCGCCAAGAGCTCATTGACCTGGCCGAACAGTACGAGCTTAAATCTTAACTATAGCTTTAGAGAAGCAATTTTGTAAAAATAAGCCTTCTTTATAGGTTCATATTCCCTACTTCTTTGGTATGCTTTACGCCACACATACCCGGCCCTGGAGGGGGAACCATGATTGACGCACAGTTTGATGAGCTTGTGTCCAAGATTTCCAGCAACTATGAGGCTGAAGAGATCTTCGTCACCAAACCCTTCGGGCACTTCCCCAACCGCGATGCCATCATCTCCATCATCAAGGACGTGCGCAGCCTCATTTTCCCCGGCTACTACGCAGGCGAGGCACTCAAGGGCGTAGGTGCGGAGAACTACGTGGCCGAGCAGATCATGCGCATCCGCAACGCCCTGCGCACGCAGGTGCACGAGGCGTTCCTGTTCCGTGACGGGACCACGCTTCCCGCACAGGACATCGAGACCAAGACCGACGCGGTCGTCGATGCCTTCATGGCCGAGCTCCCCCATGTCCAGGAACTGCTCTTCAAAGACGTGCAGGCGGCCTTCGACGGCGACCCGGCAGCCCAGAGCAAACAGGAGATCATCCTCGCCTACCCCGGCCTCTTTGCCATCTTCGTCTACCGCATCGCCCATATCCTCTACGGCTACAAGGTCCCGCTCATTCCCCGCCTCATGACCGAATACGCGCACAGCAAGACGGGCGTGGACATCAATGCCGGCGCCACAATCGGCGAGTACTTTTTCATCGACCACGCGACGGGCGTCGTCATCGGTGAGACCACGACGATTGGCTCGCATGTCAAGATCTACCAGGGCGTCACGCTCGGCGCCCTCTCCACGCGCAAGGGCCAGCAGCTTGCAGGCGTCAAGCGCCATCCCACTATCGAGGACGACGTGACCATCTACTCCAACGCCAGCGTCCTGGGCGGCCAGACCGTCGTGGGCAAGGGCGCCATCATCGCAGGCAGCGCCTTTGTCACCGAGTCGGTGCCTGCTTATGCCCGCGTGAGCCTCAAAAACCAGGAGGTCGTGGTGCGCACCCGCTCCGACGCCAAACCCGCTCAGCCCGAGCCTGCCCCCACCTGGGAGATTTAAGCCGTCCAACAATGTTCTGGCGCTTCTTTGGAGAAGGCCGGAGGTGCATATCCTCCGGGTATCATGTACGCACATGTACACGTCGATTTATCCCAAGGAATGAGGAACATGTCGTCTCTTTCACTGAGCAACAGCCATGAGCAGCGTCTGGAGGAGCGCTCGGTCGCCAATGCGCACGGCCAAATCGTCTCCGACCGCACCTACAACATGGTTCTTGGCCTCACCGTGCTGTGGGGTCTGGGCATCAACGCCATCATGTGCGCCACCATGGGCGACTTCGCGATGAGCATGAACCCCATCGCTTTCACGATTTTCTACCTGGTGTGCTGCATCGCCGGCCTTATGATTGCCTACAAGTCGGACAACCCGCTTATCAGCTTTGTGGGCTACAACATGGTCGTCATCCCGCTGGGCCTGGAGATTGCCTGCATCGTTGCTATGGTGGGTGGCATCAACACCGACATCGTGATGTACGCCTTCGTGGACACGCTGCTCATCACGGGCATCATGGTCATCGCGAGCCTGGCCTTCCCCAACTTCTTCGCCAAGATTGGCGGCCTGCTCTTCGCCGGCCTCATCGGCGTGCTTATCGTCTCACTTATCACTATGCTCATTGGCGGCAGCGGCGTTTGGATCTCGGTAATCTGCGCGGTGCTCTTCAGCCTCTACATTGGCTTCGACTACTGGCGCAGCCAGCAGTACGCCAAGACGATCGACAACGCCGTTGACAGCGCCATCGACATCTACATGGACATCGCCCTGCTCTTCATCCATCTCGTTCAAATCTTCGCAAGCAGCAACAGGGACTAACCCGTCCACCTCGCGACGCTCCACATCCTCAAGGCTGTCTGCCACCTCTGGCAGACAGCCTTTTTTCATGCGCCCCCGAGCCCAACGCCCTTAAAGCCCCCAACGCGATTCGCGGCTCGCGCGGGTCTAGAAGCCCCCACGCATGCAAGAGGCCTCCTGAATGGTCCAAGCGCAGTTTTGCAGCCGCGTTCTCTGCGGCGAAACTGTCTGAGCATTGGACCATTCAGGAGGCCCCGAGAGACTCCCCAGCAGAAGGGCTTCTAGCCCCTCAACCTCCCCGCAATCGCCACGATGAAGTCGCGCGTATTGAGCGTCGTAGGGTTCTCCAGCGTCGTGATGCGCGCAAGGTCGCCCGTCATCTCGCCAGCCTCGATGGTGTCGATCGTGGCCTTCTCCAGGCGGTTTGCGAAGTCCACAAGCTCGGGCAGCTCATCGAGCTCGCCGCGCTTGCGCAAGGCACCCGACCAGGCAAAGATGGTGGCCACCGAGTTGGTCGAGGTCTCCTGGCCGGCAAGGTGCTTGTAGTAGTGGCGCTGCACCGTACCGTGGGCAGCCTCGTACTCGAAGGTGCCATCGGGGCTCACGAGCACCGAGGTCATCATGGCGAGCGAGCCAAAGGCACTCGACACCATGTCGCTCATAACGTCGCCGTCGTAGTTCTTGCAGGCCCAGATGAAGCCGCCTTCGGCCTTCATGACGCGCGCCACGGCGTCGTCGATGAGGGTGTAGAAGTACGTGATTCCCGCCTCGTCAAAACGAGCCTTGTACTCGGCGTCAAAGATCTCCTGGAAGATATCCTTGAAGCGGTGGTCATACTTCTTGGAAATGGTGTCCTTCGTGGCGAACCAAACGTCCTGCTTGATGGCAAGCGCGTACTCGAAGCAGCAGTGGGCGAAGCTCTCGATGGACCCGTCGAGGTTGTGCATGCCCTGCACCACGCCCGGCTCCTTGAAGTCGTGCACCAGCTCGCGCGTCTCAGTGCCGTCTTCAGCCGTGTAGACGAGCTCCACCTTGCCGGGGCCAGGGATGCGCATCTCGGCGTTGCGATAGACGTCGCCGTAGGCATGACGGGCAAGCGTGATGGGCTTGGTCCAGTTGCGCACGCAAGGCTCGATGCCCTTGACCACGATGGGCGTGCGGAAGACGGTGCCGTCGAGCATGGCGCGGATGGTGCCGTTGGGGCTCTTCCACATCTGCTTGAGGCCGTACTCCTCCACGCGCGCGGCATTGGGCGTGATGGTGGCGCACTTCACGGCCACACCCAGGCGCTTCGTGGCAAGCGCGGAGTCCACCGTCACCTGGTCGTCGGTCTCATCGCGATGCTTGAGGCCCAGGTCGTAGTACTCGCTCTTGAGGTCGACGAAGGGGCAGATGAGCTCATCTTTGATCAGCTGCCAGATGATGCGAGTCATCTCGTCGCCGTCCATCTCAACAAGCGGCGTGGTCATCTGAATCTTTGCCATGCGAGGTCTCCTTCCAGG
>Ga0129308_1000875_pt1 | contig 37899 bp, 19 predicted proteins | sample L827metagenome_FD_94440 | JGI IMG/M metagenome (GOLD analysis project Ga0129308, IMG submission 94440) | Ring-tailed lemur group fecal microbial communities from Wisconsin, USA - L827 metagenome | ecosystem: Host-associated > Mammals > Digestive system > Large intestine > Fecal | place: USA... | reverse complement strand
GTCTGCTCCATGGACTGCTCGGTGATGATGGGGCGCTTGATGATGTCATAAGCAGTGGTAGCCATTACGCGTACACCTCCTCGATGATAGCCAGGGCAGCCTTGTCGATGACCAGCTGCTTGGCGTTAACGATGTCATAGACGCTGAGGATCTTGGCGGTGGTGGTGACCACGCCGGGGATGTTGCGGGCGGACTTGACGATGATCTCGTCCTGGTCGGCGGTGATGACCACGGACTTGGTGACGCCCACGGCGTTCAGGAAGGCCTTCAGGACCTTGGTCTTGATGGACTCCATCTTCAGCTCGTCCACCACCACGATGGCGCCCTCGGCGGCCTTGGCGGACAGGGCGGACTTCAGAGCCAGACGCTTGACCTTCTTATTCAGGGTGTAGCTGTAGTCGCGGGGCTTGGGGGCGAACACGATGCCGCCGTGGGTCCACTGGGGAGCCCGGGTGGAACCCTGACGGGCGTGACCGGTGCCCTTCTGGCGCCAGGGCTTCTTGCCGCCGCCGGAAACCTCGGCGCGGGTCAGGGCGCTCTGGGTGCCCTGACGGCAGTTGGCCAGGTGGTTCTTGACCACCTCGTGGACCACAGCCTCGTTGGGCTCGATCCCGAAAATGGCCTCGGAGAGCTCGATCTCGCCGACCTGCTGACCGGCCATGTTGAACACGTTAGCTTTAGGCATGACTCAATCTCTCCTTTCCTTACTTGTTGCGGGCGGAAGCCTTCTGCGGGTTGACACGGGCGGAAGCCTTCTGCGGGTTGACGCGGCCGGCCTCGGTAGCCTTCTTCTCCACGTGGGTCTTGACGGTGTTCTTCACGAACACGATGCCGCCCTTGGGGCCGGGGATGGCGCCGCGCACGGCGATGAGGCCCAGCTCGGTGTCCACCTGGACCACGTCCAGGTTCTCAACGGTGACCTGCTCGTTGCCCATCTGGCCGGCGCCGATCTTACCCTTGAAGATGCGGCTGGGGTCAGTGCCGGAGCCCATGGAACCCGCGTGACGGTGGACAGGGCCGGTACCGTGGGTCTCCTTCAGGCGGCTGGCGCCGTGGCGCTTGACAACGCCCTGGTAGCCGTGGCCCTTGCTGATGCCGGTGACGTCCACGAAGTCGCCGGCGGCGAAGACGTCAGCCTTCAGCTCGTCGCCAACCTCGTACCTGGAACAGTCAGCCAGAGGGAACTCCTTGAGGACCTTCTTGAACTCCTCAAGGCCGGCCTTCTTCTGATGGCCGATCTCAGGCTTGGTGAGCTTGCGCTCGGGAACGGTCTCGAAACCCAGCTGAATGGCGTCGTAGCCATCCTTCTCGGCGGTCTTCTTCTGCACCACGGTGCAGGGGCCGGCCTGGATCAGGGTGACAGGCACCACGTGGCCGGCTTCATCGAAGATCTGGGTCATGCCGATCTTTTTGCCGATGATCGCTTTCTCCATTTGGATTTTCCTCCTATAAAGGTTATTGGTCGACGTAGTTGGCTCCCCATTGGGCTGGGGACCAGCGCTCCGGCGACTTGACCCGTCCGCCTCAATCACGCGGCGGACCGCGGTACTAACAAGTTCATAGGGCCCGATGCCCTCATCGGGCCGGCCTTGTTGAAATCAAGATGAAATTCAGAATGAATTACAGCTTGATCTCGATCTCCACACCGGCGGGCAACTCCAGGGACATCAGGGCCTCCACAGTCTTGGGGGAGGGCTTGATGACGTCGATGAGGCGCTTGTGGGTGCGGCGCTCAAACTGCTCGCGGCTGTCCTTGTACTTGTGGACGGCGCGCAGGATGGTGACGACTTCCTTCTTGGTGGGCAGGGGGATGGGGCCGGAGACGGTGGCGCCGGTGCGCTTGGCGGTCTCCACGATCTTCTCAGCGGACTGGTCGATCAGCTGATGATCATAGGCCTTCAGGCGGATGCGGATCATTTCTTTCTGAGCTGCCATGGGTTGTTCCTCCTTAAATACATACGAAAGTTGAATTTGTCCAGCCTTCGTACGGTGAGAGCGTTTCGTGTATCCACGCTTTCGTGCGTATCACTCCTGGTCACGAAAAAACCGGCACAAGACAGGCCGGTTTTCTCCCTGCCCGGCGATATACGCCGTGGCACAGAGCTCTCAGCCGCCCGATCATACGGACATACTCCGCGGAAGTTACCTCGTTTCCGAGCAATCTCCCGCATCATCGCAGACTGCGCCCTTTGACAGGCGCTTGGCTATCATACAACAACACCCCCGTGTGTGTCAAGGCTTTTTTCAAATTTTTTTCGTAATTTTTCACGAAATTTTGGGGGTGATTTTTGGCGGCTATATCTTGGGGTCTTGGCCGTGTTTTCAACACAATTTCCTTATTATATAAGGTAGGGCGGGGGCGGAGCCCCCGCCGTCTTTCAGCCTTCGGCTATTCATCCCGATAAGCGAGCAATGCCGCCGCAGGCGGACGGCATCCAAGAGTGCGCCGTCATACGGACGGCCCGTATCTCCTCCTCAGTCCGGGGTGCTCAGAGCCGCCCGGCCCAGTTCCCCACCCGTTTCATCATAAAACACCGCCTCCATGGCACAGTCAATGGAGCGCCAAGCCTGGTCCGCGGTGTACCAGACCTCCCAGTCGCTGGCTCTGCTCAGCGCGCTCTGCTCCACGTCATCCTCTTCGTCTTTAACAGAAACGTGGAACACCACGCCCCCGTCCTTCAGCCGTTCGCCGGGGACCTGGTAGGTCCTTTTCCACTGTATGGGCGCTCCAAATTTCCACTCTCCGCCCGGTATCTCCCGGCTGGCGCTGTATTGAAGATGGACAGCGTCTTCCTCCCTGAGAATCGTATACCAGAAGGAAACAGTGAGTTCCAGCCGGGCGGCGGAGGTCCCCTCCGGCACGTCCACCGCCACGACCCAGACATCCCCCTGGCCCATACGCCTGTCAGGCACCGGAACCAGAGTGGTCTCTGTCTCCTTCCGGGGCCAGTAGGAAAAGCCCGTATCGTGGTCGATCTGGAGCAGCACCTGGTCCCCGCAGGTCCCTACCGCCCATCGGTCATATTTTGTCTGAAACACGCCCTGAATCTCCGACGGTCCCACCCAGTTGGCCCGCTCCGTCCGGCGAAAGTCCAGATATGGGTCTAAGAGCCTGAACTCCGTAAATCCCCAGGTCAGCACCGCCAGCAGGACGGCCGCTCCCAGATTGCGCAGGACCTTTCCGCCCCGGCTCAAGCGGGGCAGCTTCCATTTTTTCATGTCCCCGCCTCCTCCAGTTCCACCGTCATGGACCAGCTGCGGCCCAACCAGTCGTACTCCAGCCGCAGCCACTCCGCCTCCGGCGGCACCTCCTCCACCCACAGGATGTAGTCCTGGCGGAAAGGGCCATGACCGTCGGTCAAACCGTAGAGGTAGTGCCGGCTCTCCGTCTCCCGCCGCACGTACTGGGCATAGAAGGAGGGGTACCGGTTGCCCAGATTGTCCACGGCAGAGACCTGCTCACAAAACCGCCCCTCCCGGTCCCAGAAATAGGGGGAGACGGTGCGCAGCGCCACCCCCAGTCTTTGACTGCCATCCCAGGTATACAGCGCCGCCTGGGACATGGTCAGGGTATAACCATCCATTTTTATCCTGCCTTCCCAAGGCTTCAACTCCGTGACGGAACAGCCTTCCCGGTCCATGGGCAGGCCCCCGCCGGGTTCGAACCACCCAGTATACCCGCCGCCGAGATAATTGGCGCCAACAATCACCGCCAGCAGAAGCGCCGCACCCAGCACCGCCTGACTGGCCCTCCACAGGTATCCCAGCCAGGACCTATGTATTTTCGCCAGTTCCCGGCCGATCTCCTCCGGGTCGCCCATTTGGGACAAAGCCCGCTCCCCGGCCTCCTCAGCGGTCATATCCGGGAAAATGCGCATCAGGTCCAGGGTCTTGTCCTCGATGTGCTCCCGCAGCTCCGCCTCCACCGTCTCCCGGTCAGGCCGGAAGCGGATCCCCGCCACGGCGGTTTCCAGCCATGCCGATACGTTATAGTTTTTATGAATCATCATTTCCGCCTCCACTCAGCAGGCCCAGAAGCGAAACGAAGTTTCGCGCAAAGTTCTTTTGCTCCTTTTCTTTCAAGAAAAGGAGAGGGCACCGCCGGACAGGACGCTGTTGACCCCCTTGTGGAAGGCCTCCCACTCGGCCCGCTTCTCGTCCAGCAGCTTTTTCCCCTTCCGGGTCAGCTTGTAGTACTTCCGCACCCGCCCCGTGGGGGCCTCCTGCTGGTAGGAGGACAGGTATTTGTCCTTCTCCAGGCCGTGGAGGATGGGGTAGAGGGTGCCCTCCTTCATCTGGAAGGCGTCGTTGGACCGGCGTGACAGCTCCTCGATCATCTGGTAGCCATACATGTCGCCCCCCTCCAGCAGGGAGAGCACAAGCATGGTGCTGCTGCCCGCCATCAGGCCCTTGTCGAATTTCATAGAATCATCCTTTCCCGGGAAATCCCCCGCTGGTCTGTGAAAAGATACCTCGTAATTCTAGGCACATTATACCTAGAATTACGAGGTATTGTCAAGCGCTGTTCCGCAAAAAAGCGGGACCGCCCCCGCGGTCCCGCTCCAAGCACCTTGTTTAGTTGAATTTGTAGATTTTCCGGGCCAGCCGGTACAGGCCCACCGACAGCTTCCGGCCCTGGTAGCCGGGGAAGACGGTGAAGGTGGACACGGCGGCGTACTTCATCCGGTGGAAGACCCCGGAATCCACCGAACGCAGGTACTCCCACAGCTGGGTCTTTTTCCCCAGGGCCTCGGGGGAGCCGTCGATGGTGAGGAAGATGGAGGAGATGGCCATCATCATGGCCAGGTAGTTGAACATGTACCGGCCCAGCTTCTTGTGCTGGGCGGAGACCGCCCGCAGGTCGTGGGAGTCGATCATGTGGTAGGTGACCCGCAGCTGCTGGTCCACCCGGCCCACCATCACCTTCTCGTTCACCGACTGGTCCGCCCGGCCGATGAAATAGCGGTACAGGTCCACGTCCAGATAGTACATATTCTTCACATAGGGCAGGGGCTGATAGACGAAGATGTTGTCCACATAGAAGGTGTGCTTGGGCAGCTCCAGCCCGCAGTCCCGCAGCAGCTGGGTGCGGTAGATGACGGAGTGCATCAGCAGGTACTGGGAGGGGCGGAACCGGCCGATCTGGTCCCAGCCGAACACCCTGTTCCGGGGGAACACGTTGCGGTAGTGCATCACCCGCTGGGTGTTGTCCTCCACGTGCTCATAGACAAAGTTGCAGATGAGCAGGTCCACCAGCTTCTGGTCCCGGACAAACTGGCGCAGCTTGTCCAGGGTCTGGCGGAGGGCGGAGACGTCCACCCAGTCGTCGGAATCCACCACTTTATAGTAGACGCCCCGGGCGTTGCGGATGCCCTGGTTGACTCCCTCCCCGTGGCCCCCGTTGGGCTGGTGGATGGCCCGGACGATGTCGGGGTATTGCTCCGCGTACCGGTCGCAGATGGCGGGGGTGTCGTCCTTGGTGGAGCCGTCGTCCACCAGGATGATCTCAATGTCATTGCCCCCCTGGAGCAGCGTCTCCACGCAGTGCTCCATATATGCCGCCGAGTTGTAGCAGGGGACGGCAAAGGTAATCAGCTTATCCATGTGCCTTTTCTCTCCTATTTCCATTTTCCATTACAGCTTCTCCGCCAGCTCCAGCGCCTTGGCGGCAATGGCGTCCATGTTGTAGTATTTGTACTCCGCCAGGCGGCCCAGCAGATACAGGTTGGGGAAGCGCTCCCCCAAAGCCTTGTACTGTCCGTACAGGGCGTTGTTCTCTGGGTTGATGATGGCGTAGTAGGGGATCTCCCCGAAGACGCCGGAGTAGGCCTTGGAGTATTCCTTGACGATGGTGGTCTTTCCGGGGACCTGCTGGCCCGTCAGGTGCTTGAACTCGGTGATGCGGGTGTAGTCCTGGTCCACGGTGTAGTTCACGGTGCCGTACCCGTTCTGGAAGTCGTCCCGGTCCAGGGTCTCAAACCGGAAGTCCAGGGTGCGGTAAGGCAGGGGGCCGAACTTGAAGCCGAACAGCTCGTCGGCCTGGCCGGTGTAGATCACCGGACCCCGGAAGGGCACGCCGTCCACCCGGATCACGTCTCCAGACAGGTCCAGCCGCTTCAGGGCGTCCACCCCCAGCTCCACGGTGATATTGGGATGGTCCAGCATCCGCTCAAACATGGGGGTGTAGCCCTCCAGGGGCATCCCCTGATAGGCGTCCTGGAAGTACCGGTCGTCCCGGGACAGGAACACGGGCACCCGGGCGGTGGTGTTGGGATCGATGTCCTCGGGCTTCTGGCCCCACTGCTTCATGGTGTAGTGGACGAAGACGTGCTCGTACACATAGTCGGCCAGGGCGGAGATCTCAGGGTCCTCGTTCCGCCGCAGCTCCAGGATGGTGACTTTCTTCTCCGCGCCGTAGGCGGCGATCAGCTTGTCCCCCAGCCGCTTGCCCTCCCCGGGGCCGAAGGCGGTCTCCAGGGAGGTGAGGTTGAAGGGGACGGGGTAGGTCATCCGGCCACCCTTTCCGTCGGGGATGTTGGCCACCACCCGGTGCTGGTAGTCCCGCCACTGGGTGAACCGGGACAGCCAGTCAAAGACTTCTTTGTTGTTGGTATGGAAAATATGGGGACCGTACTGGTGAATGAGCACGCCGGCGTCATCCAGCCGGTCGTAGGCGTTGCCGCCGATATGGGAGCGGCGCTCCAGCACCAGCACCGTTTTCCCTTTTTCCGCCAAGGCCCGGGCGGCCACCGCGCCGGCGTAGCCGGCGCCCACCGCCAGGACGTCAAAGGAACTGTTCAAAGGCAGATACCACCTTTCTGGAAAGACCGCCCGCGGGCGGCCTGAGCCTGTGTTTTCTCAGAAGTGCTTTTGAGTATACCACACTTCGGAAGAAAAAGGAATTAAATTTCCTTGAACTTTGGATAAAATAAGGGGGAAAGATACCACTTTTTCCTTGACAATCCCCGGGGGAGCGGATAAGATAGTAGGGCAATATGACAAATATGCGCGGATGAGGACGAGTAGCCCCTCTTTTCCCGCTCAGAGAGCCGCCGGGCTGGTGCGAGGCGGACGGGGGAGAAGGGCGAAGATCACCTCGGAGCTGAGGGCTGAACCCCGTACCCCCGTCATTGCGAGCCGGTGCGCACACCGGCGCGGCAATCCGTATCTCCCACAGAAGGCGGATTCCCACGCCGCTTCGCTTCTCGGAACGACAGGACGGGAAAGTAAGCGCCTCCGGCACGCCCCCGTTACCGGGCGGACCTTGAGTGGCCGGATGTTTGATCCGGCAAGAAGAGTGGTACCGCAGAGGAGCTAGCGCCTTTGTCTCTTACATGGGACAAAGGCGTTTTTTGTTTTTTCAAAGCTCCCCGCCCGCGGGCGCATCCCCGTTTCACGCCGTCACGAAAGGAGCTTGCCCCATGAACTGCCCCTACTGCGGAAAAGAGATGGAAGCCGGCCTGATCTCCGCCGGCGCCGGCCGCCGCCTGGTCTGGACAACAAAGGACTATAAACTGCTCCCCGCCAACTGGGACAAAGAGGCCGTCGCTCTGCCCGCCCCCGGTGTGCTGGAAAAGACGGAGCCCTTCGCCTACCTCTGCCGCGCCTGCCGCAAGGTGGTCGTGGATTACTGAGACGTAGTAAGCGTCGGGTCGGTCCGGGCCCGGTCCCTACGAAATCCATTCTTACGCCGCCGCCCGCGGGCGCATCGTGACGCGCCCCTACGTTCACCCCACGAATCCCTGTTGAGGCGGGGGCAAGCCCCCGCCCGATCAAAATAAAATGACACCACACCTATCAAACGGAGGAATCTGAGACATGGACTACAACAAGACCATCAATCTCCCCAAGACCGACTTCCCCATGCGGGCGGGCCTGCCCAACCGGGAGCCGGGGATGCTCCAGCGCTGGAACGACATGGACCTGTACAACGAGATGCTGAAGAAGAACGAAGGAAAACCCCTGTTCTCCCTCCACGACGGCCCTCCCTTCTCCAACGGCAACCTGCACATGGGCCACGCCCTGAACAAGTCCATCAAGGACTTCATCACCCGCTCCTACGCCATGCGGGGCTACTACACCCCCTATATCCCCGGCTGGGACAACCACGGCATGCCCATCGAGTCGGCCATCATCAAGGAGCAGAAGCTCAACCGCAAGAACATGTCCGTACCCGAGTTCCGCACCGCCTGCCACAACTACGCCCAGAAGTATATCGACATCCAGATGGACGGCTTCAAGCGCATGGGCGTGCTGGGCGACTGGGAGCACCCCTACAAGACCATGGACCCCGGCTTTGAGGCCGAGGAGGTGAAGGTCTTTGGGGAGATGTACAAGAAGGGCTACATTTACAAGGGCCTGAAGCCTGTGTACTGGTGCCCCAAGGACGAGACCGCCCTGGCCGAGGCCGAGATCGAGTATCAGGATGACCCCTGCACCACCGTCTATGTCAAGTTCCAGGTAAAGGATGACCTGGGCAAGCTGGCCCCCTACGGCGACATCTCCAAGATGTACTTCGTCATCTGGACCACCACCATCTGGACCCTGCCCGGCAACCTGGCCATCGCCGTCCATCCCCGGGAGAGCTATGTGCTGGTGAAGGCGGACAACGGCGAGATGTATATCATGGCCGAGGCCCTGTGCGCCAAGGTCATGAAGATCGGCGGCTTTGAGGACTACGAGATCGTCAAGCAGTTCCAGGGCCAGGACTTCGAGTATATGCTGGCCCAGCACCCCTTCCTGGACAAGACCTCCCAGCTGTGCACCGCCGAGTACGTCACCATGGACTCCGGTACCGGCTGCGTCCACACCGCCCCCGGCTTCGGCGCCGACGACTACGAGACCTGCAAGCGCTACAAGATCGACATGGTGGTGCCCGTGGACGACCGGGGCCGCCACACCGACTACGCCGGCAAGTACGCCGGCATGAAGACCGACGAGTCCAATCCCGTCATCCTGGCCGACATGAAGGAGAGCGGCGCCCTCTTTGCCTCCGAGGAGATCGTCCACAGCTACCCCCACTGCTGGCGCTGCAAGAACCCCATCATCTTCCGGGCCACCCCCCAGTGGTTCTGCTCCGTGGACGCCTTCAAGGACGAGGCCTGCGCCGCCTGCGACTATGTGCGCTGGGTCCCCGGCTGGGGCATCGACCGGATGAAGTCCATGATCCGGGAGCGGGCCGACTGGTGCATTTCCCGCCAGCGCCGCTGGGGCCTGCCCATCCCCGTGTTCTACTGCGCCGACTGCGGCAAGCCCATCTGCACCGACGAAACCATCGCCGCCGTCAGCAAGCTCTTTGGCGAAAAGGGTTCCAACGCCTGGTACGAGATGGAGGCCTCTGAGGTCCTGCCCCAGGGCTTTACCTGCCCCCACTGCGGCAAGGCCGCCGGCTTCACCAAGGAGGAGGACACCCTGGACGGCTGGTTCGACTCCGGCTCCACCCACTTCGCCTCCATGAAGAAGGACCAGGGCTTCTGGCCCGCCACCATGTACCTGGAGGGCCTGGACCAGTACCGCGGCTGGTTCCAGTCCTCCCTGCTCACCGCCGTGGGCGCCTTCGGCCAGGGCGCGCCCTTCAAGGAGTGCGTCACCCACGGCTGGACCGTGGACGGCGAGGGCCGTGCCATGCACAAGTCCCTGGGCAACGGCGTGGACCCCGCCGACATCTTCAAGAAGTACGGCGCTGACCTGCTCCGCCTGTGGGCCGGCTCCGCCGACTACCATGTGGACGTGCGCTGCTCCGACGCCATCTTCAAGCAGCTGTCCCAGAACTACCTGAAGTTCCGCAACACCGCCCGGTACTGCCTGGGCAACCTGGACGGCTTCGACCCCAACAACCTGGTCTCTCCCGCCGAGATGGAGGAGCTGGACCGCTGGGCCGTCACCAAGCTCAACGAGCTGATTGAAAAGTGCTTCGCCGCCTACGACAACTATGAGTTCCACGTGGTGTCCCACGCCATCAACGACTTCTGCGTGGTGGAGCTGTCCTCCTTCTATCTGGACATCATCAAGGACCGGCTGTACTGCGAGGAGACCAACGGCCTGAAGCGCCGCTCCGCCCAGACCGCCCTGTGGCTCATCCTGGACACCATCACCAAGCTGTTCGCCCCCATCCTGGCCTTCACCTGCGACGAGATCTGGCAGGCCATGCCCCACAAGGAGGGGGACGACGGCCGGAACGTGGTCCTCAACGAGATGAACCAGCCCTTCGCCGGCTACGCCCTGGACGGGGCCGCCCTGGCCAAGTGGGACAAGATCATTGCCGTCCGCACCGCCGTCAACGCCGCCCTGGAGACCGCCCGGAACGAGAAGAAGATCGGCAAGAGCCTGGAGGCCCAGGTGGACGTCACCGTCCCCGCCGAAGATTCCTTCCTGGCCGAGATGGACGCCGGCCAGCTGGCCGACCTGTTCATCGTCTCCCAGGCCAAGGTGGCGGTGGGCAGTGAGCTGGCCGTGTCCGTAGCCCCCGCCGAGGGCGAGAAGTGCGAGCGCTGCTGGAAGCACCACCCCCTGGTGGGCTCCCACGCCAAGCACCCCACCCTGTGCCCCCGCTGCGCCGGCGTCATCGAACTGTCCGCGCTCTGAGGCGCGCCCTGCGGACGCTCTCTGGAATAGCCGCCGCCGTGGCGGAATCATTGCGTCAAAATACACCCAAAGGGGGACCGGCTGTACGCCGGTCCCCCTTTTTTGCAGCTGTTCTCCCATTTCTTTTATCATCTCGCACAAATTCTTTCAATAATTTATTGATTTATTTCGCTAATGCGCTAGTGTACAAATTCAAGAATTGCTGGTATACTCTCCATGATCAACGATTTTCTCCCTATGGGAAGAATGGAGCGCTCAGCGATGGAAAATTACTCAATTTTGATCCCCTCCTACACGGTGGGGCCGGAGGCCTACAAAAAGGTCCCGGATTGCTGCAAAACTTACGGAAGGACCGCGGTGGTGATCGGCGGAACAAAAGCCATGGCCGCCGCCCGGGACAAGCTGCTGGCCGCCACCCAAGGCAGCGAGATCACCATTCTGGACTTTGTCCATTACGGCACCGAGTGCACCTTCGGCACGGCCAAGGGACTGGAACGCCATCCCGCCGTACAGAAGGCCGACATGATCTTCGCGGTGGGCGGCGGAAAGGCGGTGGACACCGCCAAGCTGGTGGCTCTGGACCTGAACAAGCCCTACTTCTCCTTCCCCACCATCGCCTCCAACTGCGCCGCTTCCTCCTCTCTGGCCATTGTGTACAACGAGGACGGCAGCTTCTGTGAGTTCGTCCACTTCCTGAACTCCGCCCGCCACGTCTTCATCGACACCGGCATCATCGCCCAATCCCCCATCCAGTACCTCTGGGCGGGCATCGGCGACACCTACGCCAAATACTACGAGGTCAGCGTGTCCGCCAAGGGAGAACACCTGGAGCACTACAAGGCGGCGGGCGTCAGTCTGAGCCGCATGTGCATCGACACCATGATGGACCACGGGGAGCAGGCCCTGAAGGATAACCGGGCCGGGGTCCCCTCCTATGATCTGGAGCAGGTGGCCCTGACCATCATCGTCACCACCGGCTGGGTGTCCATGCTGGTGGCCCGGGACCACACCATGGACTACAACGGCGGCGTGGCCCACGCCTTCTTCTACGGCCTGTGCAGCCTGCCCAACTTTACCGAGGACGAAAACCGCCTCCACGGCGTAGTGGTGGCCTTCGGCGTGCTGATGCTGCTGGTCATCGACGGCCGTAAGGAGGAGTGCGAGGCCCTGAAAGCCTTTAACCGGAAGGTCAACCTCCCCACCAAGCTCAGCGACATCGGCGTGACGGTGGAGGATGTGGCCAAGGCCGCCCCCGAGATGGTCAGGGACGCGGATCTGGAGCACTACCCCTACCGGGTGACCGAGGAGATGCTGGTGGAGGCCGCCCGCTATCTGGACACCAAGGAATAACACAAGGACGCAAGCAGGCCCCGCCGCGCCGGTGCGGCGGGGCCTGCTTCTCCCCTCCCGCCGTCCGGCCTCCTCCCCGGTTGGGCATGCCGCCGCCCCTCCGCCCCAACATCTTGCGGTGAACAAAAATACTGAAAAATTTCCCGGTATTTCAGGATTTTTTCCTTTACACCGGGACAAAATTGTGATATATTATCCCAGCATGAAAAATGCGCCAACATGCCCACCGGCCTGGTTTCGGGATACGGCCCGCGCAGGTGCGCGGGGCTTCACCCGCCCGTTACCCAGCCTTTGGGGCAAAACAATTTGAAAGGTGGAATTTCCCATGATCCGCAAGGACGAAAAGACGGCCGTTATCGAGGCCAACCGCACCCATGAGACCGACACCGGTTCTCCCGAGGTCCAGATCGCCATTCTGACCGCCCGCATCAACGAGCTGACCGAGCACCTGAAGGTACACATCCACGACAACCACAGCCGCCGCGGCCTGTACAAGATGATCGGTAAGCGCCGCAAGCTGCTGGACTACCTGATGGAGAAGGACATCGAGCGGTACCGCGCCATCATCGCCAAGCTGGGCATCCGTAAGTAATGTACAAATAGGGTGGTGTGGGTTCCCATGCCACCCTATCTTCCCATCTTGCGGAAAACCTCAGGTATCCCCGGTTTCGGGGCTTTCCCGCTTTTTTAGCAGTTGAATATGGGCCGAAGCGCCGAGCCGTCGTGAGCAGCGAGCCTGGACCGGAGCGAGGGATACAAACCAAGAATCGTCTACGATTCTGTTTGTGTCCCGAGTCGGAGGGAAGGGGAGCGCCGCGAACAGGCGAGGCGTAACAACACCGAAGCGCCGAATTCCCGAGCAGGAGAGCTTGGAGCGAAGCGAGGAATACAAACCAAGAATCGTCCACGATTCTGTTTGTGTTCCGAGTCGGAGCGAAAGCGACCCGCCCGCGAGGGAACCGAGGCGTGACAATCTCGAAGCGCCGGGCCGCCGTGAACCGCGTTTCGACCCGTATCCAAGTGCTAAAAGGTAGGTCAAGGCTCCGGAACTCCAAAAAATTTGAAACAAAGGAGTATGGACATGTCTACTGTTATCAAGCACAAGCAGTTCCCCAACTACAAAAAGTGGACCATGGACCTGTGCGGCCGTCCCCTGACCATCGAGGTGGGCAAGGTGGCCGAGCTGGCCAACGCCTCCGCCATGGTCACCTACGGCGAGACCACCGTCATGGTGGCCGTCACCGTGGCCCCCCGTCCCCGTGACGGCGTGGACTTCTTCCCCCTGTCCGTGGACTTCGAGGAGAAGCTGTACGCCGTGGGCCGCATCCCCGGCAGCTTCATGCGCCGTGAGGGCCGTCCCTCCCTGCCCGCCGTTCTGGCTTCCCGCCTGATCGACCGGCCCATGCGCCCCCTGTTCCCCTACGACTTCCGCAACGACGTGTGCATTACCTGCACCGTCATGAGTGTGGACTACGACTGCTCCCCCGAGGTGGCCGCCATGATCGGCGCCTCCGCCTGCGTCAGCTACTCCGAGATCCCCTTCGCCGGCCCCATCGGCTGCCTGGAGGTGGGCTACTGCGACGGTCAGATCGTGCTGAACCCCAACCAGGAGCAGCGCAAGACCTCCCGCATGGACGTGACCGTGGCCGCCACCCGGGAGAAGGTGGTCATGATCGAGGCCGGCGCCGACGAGATCCCCGACGAGATCATGTACGCCGGCATCGTCAAGGCCCACGAGGAGATCAAGAAGCAGATCGACTTCATCGACCAGATCGTCGCCGAGATCGGCAAGCCCAAGATGGAGTATGAGCACGCCTCCTTCAACCAGGAGCTGTTCGACGACATCGTTGCCAACTTCATGGACGAGGCCAAGGCCGCCATGGACACCGACGACAAGAACGTCCGGGAAGATCGCTGGAACACCATGATCGACCACTGGCACGAGAAGTATCTGGAGCAGTACCCCGACATGGACCAGTACCTGGAGGAGTTCACCTACAAGTTCCAGAAGAAGATCGTCAAGGCTTGGCTGCTGGAGGGCCACCGCGTGGACGGCCGCGCCAAGAATGAGATTCGTCCCCTGGCCGCCGAGGTGGGCGTCCTGCCCCGGGTCCACGGCTCTGGCCTGTTCACCCGCGGCCAGACCCAGGTCCTGTCCGTGTGCACCCTGAACACCCTGGCCGCCTCCCAGAAGCTGGACACCATCTGGGAAGAGGAAGAGAAGCGCTATATGCACCACTACAACTTCCCGCCCTACTCCGTGGGCGAGGCCAAGGCGCCCCGCTCCACCAACCGGCGTGAGTATGGCCACGGCGCCCTGGCTGAGCGCGCCCTGGTGCCCGTGCTGCCCTCCGTGGACGAGTTCCCCTACGCCATCCGCGTTGTCTCCGAGGTCCTGTCCTCCAACGGCTCCACCTCCCAGGGCTCCATCTGCGGCTCCACCCTGGCCCTCATGGACGCCGGCGTGCCCATCAAGGCCCCCGTGGCCGGCATCTCCTGCGGCCTGATCCAGGATGACGACGGCTCCTTCCAGACCTTCATCGACATCCAGGGCGTGGAGGACTTCCACGGCGAGATGGACTTCAAGGTGGCCGGCACCAAGGCCGGCATTACCGCCATCCAGATGGACCTGAAGAACGACGGCCTGACCCATGAGATCATCAAGGAGGCCCTGGACATCACCCGGGACGCCCGTTTCGCCATCCTGGACGAGGTCATGCTGCCCTGCATCTCCGCCCCCCGGGCCGAGGTGAGCAAGTACGCCCCCAAGATGATCACCATGAAGATCGACCCCGACAAGATCCGTGAAGTCATCGGCAAGGGCGGCTCCGTCATCCAGAAGATCACCGCCGAGTCCGGCGCCACTGTGGACATCGAGGACGACGGCACCATCCACATCGCCTCCCCCAACGCCGAGGCCTGCGACGTGGCCAAGAAGATGATCGACACCATCGTGTTCGTCCCCCAGGTGGGCGAGCTGTACTACGGCAAGGTGGTCCGCATCCTCCAGTTCGGCGCCTTCGTGGAGCTGGCCCCCGGCAAGGACGGCATGGTCCACATCTCCAAGCTGGCTGACCGCCGGGTGGAGAAGGTGGAGGACGTGGTCAACATCGGCGACATGATCTGGGTCAAGGTCACCGACATCGACGACAAGGGCCGCGTCAACCTGAGCTATAAGGACGCCCTGAAGGAGATCAAGGCCAAGAAAGAGGCCGGCGAGCCCATCAAGTAAATCCGCACCGGAAAACACCGGATGCTGACGGCGGCACGCTCCGCTGTCCCATACAGTGATATTGCAGCGGCCAACCGGGCCTGCTGTCCGCAGCCGCGGGCAGCAGGCCCTTTCGCTTTCTCCCTTCCCACGGCAATACCGTATCATAAAAGCAGGGGCTGTTCCGAATGGAACAGCCCCTGCTTTTTTGGGATTTTCCGCGTCTGTGATGGCTCATCCGCCTTGCCCGGATGCTTTTCCCGTCATTTCCAGCGCTCGCTGCCTTCTTCCACGGTATAGTCATGCCGGTTGGAGGCCTCCACCATATCGTAGAAATACCAGGCGGCGTGATCCTGCAGATCGGGGAATTGCTTCAGCGCCCGGAAGTTTTGCTCCACATAGTCCGCGTCAGCCCGGCGGCCCAGCATCCGGTTGATGATGGTGGCAACTTCCCCGCGGGTGATCTTTGCGTCCGGACGGAAGGTGCCGTCCGCCAGGCCCACGACCCAGCCGTAGCTCGCCGAGACGTCCACAAATCTTCTGGCCCAGTGGGTCGCCGGGACGTCGGGGAAGTTGGAGCTCCCCTCCTCCATTCTGGAGAAGCGCACCGCCATGGTGGTAAACTCCGCTCGGGTAATGAAATCGTTGGGACCGAATCGGCCATCCGGATAGCCCGCCACGATGCCCAGGGCGGAGAGGGTCTCCACCGCTTCCGCATACCACGCGCCCTCCTCCACATCGGGGAACCGGGTCCCCTTTCCGGGGGCAGGGTCTTTCAGCAGGCGGTAGAACATCATCGCCACCTCAGCCCGGGTGGCGTTCCGGCAGGGGCCAGCGGTGCCCTCCGGGTCGCCGCTGATGTAGCTCACATGGTCCAGACAATTCAGATAGTCCGCCACGCCGGTGTCCCACGGGCTTGCCGGCCCGCTCTTTTCCGTCTCTCCGGCAATTCCGCCGGGAGCGCCCCCGGCCGCTCCTCCGCCGCCGGCTCCTCCGGCTTCGCTTTGCCGGTAGAGCAGCGCGTAGGTGGAGAAGTAGCGGGTGTCCATCGTGAAGGTGTCCCCGCCGCTGTCCAGATCATTCAGCAGCGCTTCATGGTACCTCCCCCCACCGTCCTGGGTCTGGTGGACGCGGTAAACGGTGAAGGTGCGGTTGAATGCCTGAAGCTCCTGGGGGATGTCAAAGACGATCCTGACGTCCACAGCCGTCTCCGGGATGTTCTCCCAGGTCTGCCAGCCGTCCCAGGACCGGTCCAGCCTGATGTCCAGATAGGTCCCCAGGACCGTTCCCTGGTTGCTGTCCAGATACCGCTCCACCAGCTCCTTTTCATCGGGAACCACTTCCCCCGCCTCCATCCTGCTGATGGTCAGCCGCAGCTGCACCCGGTCCGGCGTGTTCCGGACGCGCCACTTTTCCCCGTCCGTCAGGCAGGCGTTGATGATCTCCAGCTCGTTGCGGACCTCCGCGCTGACGCGCCTGCCTTCCTCCGGGGAGGTCACGACGATCAGGCTAGCATCGCCCCCGTCCACGTCGGACTGGGTCAGCGTCAGGTGGTTGATGGTGAAGGTCTTGGTGATGCTGCCGGTGTAGTTGCCGGTTCCGGTGATGGTGACGGAGGCGGTGCCGGCGCTTAGGTTGTTTTCGTAGTGGGAATAGGTGAAATCCCTTCCCTTCTCCAGCACGGCCCCGGTCCCGGAGGCCAGGCCGTCATCCGTCACAGCAGGCTCCGGACAGTACGCCTCATGCCGATAATCCACGTCCGGGATGTCCGCCACGGAGATCCCTTCGGCATACGCGGCACCGCTGCCCAGGCTTCTGGCCGTCACCGTCAGCGTCCCCAGCTTCACGCCGGTGATCTCGTAGTCCGACTCCTTGGCCGTGCCGTCCCAGGTCAGTTCATAGGTGTTGCGGCTCTCTCCCCGGTTCAGCTGGCTGCCGGCGGCAATGATGGTAACGGTCTCCCGGTCCGCAAGTCCGGCGACTGTGCCCACCGCCGTCAGCGGCGTGCCGTCGTAGACCTTCCCGGCGTCCGGGGTCGTCACCGTCAGCGGGGCCGGGGTAATGGTAATGGAGCCGTCCACATACTTGATGTTCAGCTTGCCCGTCACGTCTTCACCCGCGGCGTTCCGGATGACCAGCCGGTCGGCGGTGGCCGTCACGGTGCCCTCCGCCACGTGGGTAGCAGAGGCGGACGAGGCCGCCTGGGCCACGGTGTAGCCCCGGGGCACCCCCGTTACCTCCACCGCCGCCCCGTGGGCTTTGCCGTCATAGGGGAAGGCACCGCCTGTGGTGGTCACGGTGATCTCGTCGGTGCTTTCCGTCACAGTCAGCGTGCCCAGGGCCTTGCTGATCTCATAGTTGCCCGCCTTGGCGGTGTAGTGGTTGTCCGGGGCCCGGAATACCAGCTGGTAGGTGTTGCCGCTGTGTCCCACGCCGGTCTGGGCGCCGGTGGTGGCGAAACCCGCCGTCTCCCCGTTTACAAGGCCCTCAAGGGAACCTGCCGCCGTCAGCGCCGTGCCGTCATAGACCTTGCTGTCCGAGGGGGTGGTCACGGTCAGCGCGGCCTTGCCGATGGTCAGCGCGCCTTCCCTTTGATGGACGGTAAACTGCTCCGTCACATCATGGCCGCCGCTGTCTTTCACCGCCGCCGTTCCGGTGATGGTGTTGGCGTAGGAACCCGCGTCCGTCCCCCGGCCCTCCGCTGTCAGCCCCTCCACCGTGTATGCGACGCCGCCCACGGTGAAGTTCAGGGTCTCAAAGCCGCCGATGGTCCGCTCCGTGCCGTCATAGGTCTCAGTACGGCTGTTGGACACCACCGTGATCTCATACTTTTCCGCGCGGTCCCGGACCTCCAGCGTGCCCAGGTCTTCGCTGACGGTGTAGTTCCCCGCCTTGGCGGTGTAGCCGTTGTCCGGAGCCTGAAATACCAGCTCGTAGGAGTTTTCGCTGCTGCCCGCCAGGGTCTGGGTCCCGGTGGTGCGGAAGCCCGCCGTCTCCCCGTTTACAAGGCCCTCAAGGGAACCTGCCGCCGTCAGCGGCATGCCGTCGTACTCCTTGTCCCGGCTGGGCGTGGTCACCGTCAGCGCGGCCGGGGTGATCCGGAAGGTCTTGGTGATGGTTTCGGCGTAGTTTCCCCGGCCGGTGATGGTGACGGAGGCGGTACCCGCGTCCACATTGTTTGTATACGACGCATAGACAAAGTCAGTTCCTTCGACCAGCGGGGTCCCGCCGTCGGTCACCGCCGGTTGGGGTCTGTGGGCAAGGCCGGTGTAGGTCACGCTGGGGATGTCCGCCACCGTGATGCCGCTGCTGTCCATTCTCTGGGCCGTCACCGTCAGCGTGCCGTATACCGTGGTGATGTCATAATCCCCGGCCTGGGTGCCCGTCTTCAGGGTGTACGTAAAGGTATTTCCGCTGCTGCCCGCGGCGGTCTGGGTCCCGGTGACGGTATAGTCCGCGCCCTCGCCGTCCACGAATTTGTCGCCGCCCACTTCCACATGGGAATTGGTCAGCGGAGCGCCGTTGTAGGGCCTGCTGTCCGTGGCGGAGGTCAGCGTGACCGGGCGCCTGGTGATGGTCACCTGTACCCAGGGGGTGTAGGTGGTCTGGCCGCCGCCGGTCACGACGCAGTGGTAGAAGCCGCTGTCCGCCACATGCTTGGGGGCATAGGTGCTTCCGGTGGCGCCGGAGACCGCCTCCCCGTCCTTGTACCACTGGAAGGAGCCGCTCCCGGAAGCCGTCAGGGTGACCGGGACGCCGTCATACACCTTGCTGGTCCCGCTGCCAACCGCCTCGCCCACATGGATGGCATACGCGACGCTCTCGGCGCTGTCGCCGCAGTTTACGGGATTGGAACTGATGGCGGCGACGGTGACCTGATAGCTGCCGGGCGTCTGGATGTCCTCCAGGATGTTCAGGGTCTTCTCCGCCGTGGTGTAGGTCCTGATCACGCCGCCGTCCCGGTACAGCTTCACTTCATAGGAGGCCGCGGCGGCAAAGTTGTCGGGATTGCCGCCGTTTTCATAGACCACATTGTCCCACGTCCAGTTCAGCTGTCCGTAGGAGGCCTTGCCCGCGGTGGCCCCCATCCCGGTGATGACGGGCCGCTCCAGGGTGGCCCGGGTGATGGAGAAGCCGGCGGGCGCGGACTCCCGGCCCTCATAGTTGGTGCGCTGCGCCACTGCCGCCTTGACATAGTAGTCGCCCACGTTCTGAGGCGCCGCGGTGGTCCAGGGGGCTGTTTCGGGCTGTGCGTCATAGGCGCTGGCGGAGACGTACCAAAGGGTGACCTCCGCCGCCTCCGGTACCGCCTCCTCGGACGAATACGTCAATACAGGGGTCTTGCGCGCCTCTCCGTATTCCCAGCCCTCCTGGGCGGCCTCAACGTCGAAGGTGGCCCGGCCGATCTGGAGATACACCGTCTGGGTCTTGGATGTGACGGTCTGCCCGTTGTCCCCACGGACGGCTGTGACGGTACACTGTACCTTGTAGTACCGCTCGTTGTCGTTGGCCGAATATCCCGTGGGCGCCTGATACACGGAGACATTGTTCTCCGCCGCGTCCTCCCAGAGGACATGTTCCAGGCCCTCGTAGATCTTCCAGGAGAAGGTGTAGGTGTACTGGTCCTGACTGATGGTATCGCCCTCCAGCGGCACAGCCGTGGCCGTCACCACCGGACGCTCTGTATAGCCGTAGCGGGTGTCCTCGTTCTTGCTCTTGACCAGGGTGACCTCCAGGGTGGCTGTGCGGGCCGCCGGGGTCAGGGTGATGGTGATGGGTCCGGCGCTGCCGGGGTCCCCCGCCATGGAAGCGGCAGAGGCGTAGGTGTTTCTGGTCCCGCCGTCCATGTCGTCGGAGGGGTCGGCCACCGTGACAGCGGGATTGCTGCTGGTCACAGACGACACCACATAGCCGGTGGTATTGGCCAGCTCCGCGCCAAGCTCCGCCGTATCGCCGGGGAACATCACAACGCCGGTGCCGCCGGCCACGCCGCCGATGGTGATGTTCTCCGTGCCGCCGGGCGCACCCTCCCGGAAGGCGAACCGCACCAGGGCGGCATGGCGCGCCGCCGACATTCCGGGGGCGCTGTCCGCCACGTTTTTGTGGTCCGCATTATGTTCCTCGGAGGCGATGGCCGTCACCCGGACTGTGTAGGCGCCGGCGCCCAGGCCGCGCATCACGGCGGTATAGTCGTACGTCAGCCCGGTGGCGGCGGCCCCGCTGTCCTCCACAAGCACGCCGTCCTTGTACAGCTGGACCTGATACTTCTCCACGGCGACATCCCCGATGCCGGGGACCGCCGCCCAGCTCACCTGGCCGGGGTCGTCCCCGCTCCAGACCGGGCTGGGCGCCGCCAGCTGGTTCCGTGTGACCTCCAGGGTGTCGGAGAACTTCCGCAGGTCGTAGTTGTCCGCCTGGGCGGTACCCCAGACCACCTGACCGATGGCCAGGGAATAGCTGCCGACGGGAGAATAGGGGGATTCGGAATAGCCGCAGTCATAGGTCACGCCGCTGATGGTCTCCCCGCCCACCAGTCCGTCGGTCTCGTACCTGTATTCCGGCGCCGCCGAACCATAGGGCACCTGCTTGTCCGGGGCCGGATTCACCGCCGTGACGGTCAGGGGCCGTCTGGCGATGTCCCCCTCGGCCTCCTGTTGGCTGGCGGTCTCATCCATCACATAGCGGGCGGCCAGATAGCTGCCCAGGGTGACAGTCAGGCCGCTGACCCTATGGCCGCTGCCCGCGTCCTTCCCGTCATACACGCCGCCGGACACGGTGAGGTAGGCGGCGGGGTCCTCCTCCACCAGGTCCCAGTCCGCTTGCTGGAGGCCGTCGATGGTGATGGCGGACAGGTCGTACTGGTCGCCGTAGACCTCCGTGGTCCCGTCATAGACCCGCTCTTTGATCTGGATACCGCTGACGGTCAGCTTGTTTTCCGTCCTCTTTTCCACCGTCAGATAGCCGGGGGCGGTGACAAACACATAGTTGTCCGCCCACAGGCCATCGGCCACCGGCTGGATGGCGTAGGTGCCCTTGGGGAAGCCGGGAACCGTCGGGTCCCCTTCCCCAATCCCGGCGTTACCGCAGGTATAGGTCACAGGACTGTTGACGGTGATCACGCTCTCGTCCTCGCCGTACCGGAAGCCCGTCACCCCGTAGCTGAGGGCTGGGATCCCGTCGCCATAGGTGATGGACGCGCTCTCCGTCTTGGAAGCGCCGAACCGGGTGGTGACGGTGAGCTGGGCCGGGTCGACGGTCAGCGTGCCGGGCGCCAGCGTCAGGGCATAGTTCCCGGAGGTCAGGCTCCCGGCCTGAATGGCGATGGGGTAGCCGCCCGCCCGGACCCCGCGATTGTCCGGGTCCGTATCCCGGTACGCGCAGGTAAAGGCCAGGGCAGACGCGTCAACGCTGTTCTCCGGAGTGTCGCCGGGGACAAAACCGCTGTACTTGACCGTGTACTGGGGCGCCGCTTCGCCGTAGGTGACCGTCTGATCCTCCGCCGTCACGGTCAGGGGTTTGGGGGTGATCTTGCCGTTGAGTCCGATGGATTCTGTCTCCAGGGTATAGTTGCCGCTCTTTGCTCCGGTCAGGGACAGGCCGCTCAGGGTGACGGTCCTGCTGTCCGCCGCGTTCTGGCTGTCGTACAGGGCGCGGAAGCTCAGGCCCAGGCCGTCCGCGTCCCCCTCGGTAACGCCGGACTCGTCTTTCCCGCTGACCGCCGTGAACTGGTAGTGCCTGCTGATCTCCTCCCCGCTGGCGGTGACCGTGCTGGTCCCGTCATACTCCTTGGCAATGGGGGAGGCTCCGTCATATTCGGTGCGTCCGAGGGCCACAGGCCTCGGCGTGACCGTCAGCGTCTGATGGGTCATGTCCGGATCCTGCACCACGCTGAGATAGTTGCCGTTTCCGCTCCTGACCGCTACGTTCGTCAGGTCCAGCTTGATGCGGTAAGTACCCACCGGCGTGGCGCCGCTGTAATCGGCGGGTTCGCCGCCATCCTGACAGATCTGGTACCCCACCGTTCCCACATCCAGCACGTCCTCCAGGGTATCGGCGCCCTGCAGCGTAAACACCACCTCAAAGCCCGGATCGGCCGTGCCGTAAACCACCGTCTTCTCCTTTGCCGCGGCGGTGATGACCGCCCCGGTGATGGCGCCGGGGATGTCCAGTTGATCGCTCACCAGCGTATAGTTGGCGTTGGTCAGGGTCATGCCTGTCATGTGGACGGGGTCGTTGCCGCTCACGGCCGCGTGGTCGTATTCGGCCCCGTAGCTCGCCAGCGCCACTTCGTCGTCCTCCAGAACGCCGGACTGCCCGCCGGCCTCCGCCTCGTCGAACCCCACATAGTCCACAATGTCGGGGCCGACGCCGGTGGTGCCGTCATAGGCCTTCACATATGTGCCGGTGGCCGAAGCCTGAACCGGACGCTGCCGGATGGTCAGCGCGGCTTCCGGCGTGGTGACCGCGTAGTTTTCCGTCACATCGGTGCCGCCGGCATCCCGGATCACCACATGGTCAGCCGTAATGGAATAACCGCCTGCGTCCGTCCCCGTTCCGCTGGTCCCGGCGGTCAGAGTGTGGTTCGGGGCCAGGGTGCCGGACGTGATGCTGCCATTGCCGCTGTCCACCGTCAGGCCGTGCTCCCGGCCGTCATAGACCACCTCTGTCTCCCCCACCGGCACCACCGTGATGGGGCGCTTCACGATCTGATACTGGATGGCGCTGCCTGCCGCCACGAAGTCCGAGGCCCTGGAGCTGCCGCCCACCGCCAGCTTGGCCACGGCGTCGTAGCCCGTACCCACGTAGGTCTGCTTGCCGGAGACCGAGAGGGTCAGGTTGTCCCGGTCGCCCTCCGGGACCAGGGTGTCCTTGTCCTTGATCTCCGCTTCGGGCGCGCGGGCCGTGCCGTCGTAGATCAGGGTGCAGAGCCCGTTTTCTTCATCATGGGCGTCGCAGGTCCAATCCACCGTCAGCTCCAGGGGCGTGATGTAGCCGGAGAGCTGGATGGTATAGCTGGGGGCGAAGGCATAGTTGTAGTTGATCTCGGTGCTCGCTTCAAAGCACAGCTTCAGGCGGCTGAGCGTAATGGCGTTGGCACCGGACACGTGCCCGTCGTTGAATTGGGCCGCCGCGTCAATGATATAGACGCCCTCGTCCCCCGGCAGCAGGCCCTTGATGATGTAGACGGTATCCCGTTGGCGCACCAGCTTGCCCAGGTCGGAATCCAGGTCCTGCACCGTGCCCCGGACAATATCGCTGCCGTCATAGGTCTTGGAATAGACCGCCTTACCGGCCCGGAGGGTCACCGGCTGGGCCGTGATGTTGACCTGCGCGGAGCCAGAAACGTCGGCGTAGTTGGGGTCCAGCGCGCGCACATAGTAGTACACGGTGTGGGGGATGCGGCCGCCGTCCTCATCCACGTTGACGTCCTGATAGCCGGGCTTCACGGCGCTTCCCGCTCTGTAGTTCTCCGCGGTCAGCTCCGTCTCGGCATAGTAGATCTCGTATGTGCCCTCCGCCGCGGGATCCTCCACCGCGATTTGGAAGGTGTGCTCCTCCTTGTCATAGACGCCCTCGTAGTTCTTTACGGAGACGGCGATGGGCTTTTGATCCACTGCCAGCGTGTGGACGGGAGTTTGGAACACCTGCTCCAGCCCGTTATCCCTGCGGGCCGCGGTGACCTGGCAGACCAGCTGGTACGTTCCCGCGTCCCAGCCGGTGGGGATCAGATAGGTGGCGTCTGTGGCCCCGGAGATCAGCTCGCCGTTCCGGTACCACTGATAGGACTTGACGTAGCTGGAAGATCCCTGGGCAAATTCCGCCGAAACGGTGACCGCGTTCCCGGGGTCATCCCCATAGCCAAACACCAGCTGCTCCCTGCCGCTGACGTTCAGCCAGGGCTCGTCCACCCCGGTGGGGCAGAGGACCGCCGCGTAATGGGCGTCAGCGGTGACCTGAACGGAGGCGGCCGCCGTGGCCGCCTGCCTGTCCGCGCCGCTCCAATCCGCCTTCAGCGCGCCGTTGTCCAGCACATCTTCCGCCAGATACCAGCCCGCGAAGGTGTAGCCCTTGGGCACATCCGCGGCCAGCTTGACGGTCTTGCCGGAGGGATAGGTCCCCGCTCCCGTCAGGGTCAGGGCGGTGAGGGGCTCTCCCGCGGAGGTGAAGGCAGACAGGGTGACCGCGAAGGTCCCGCGGGCATAGTAATACTCCATCTGCATCCCGGCCCGGGCCGTGTAGGAATCGGACGCGCCCAGAGGGGTCTTGGTTCCCTTGTAGATCAGGCTGCCGTAGGCAAAGCCGTATCCGGACACGGAGACAGGTTCCACCGGATAGGACACGTCCTGGGTCACGCCGCAGGTCTGGACCACGGCAGCCAGCGCGCCGTTGTCCGCCCAATAGGCGCCGTCCCGCTCCGGGGCGGCGGTAAAGTACCATGTCTTGCCGTCCTTTTCCAGGGAAACGCCGCCGTTGGAATAGCGCATGCCTTCGTACGCCTCCGCGCCGTAGCGCAGGCTGACCGGCGTGCCGCTCTCGGCCTCCATGGCCGCCAGCGACACCGTGTCGTACAGTCCGTCCACATTCTGGAAGTAGTGGGTGATGGTCTGGCGGAAGCTGGCGGCGTCCCAGGTGGCCACCGCCTTCACGGCGGCCTCGGGCATGACAAATTCCGCACCCGCGGGATCCGGAGCGTATCCGGTCCACGCGGTTCCGCCCTTGGACCAGGTCCAGCCCGTGAAGGCATAGCCGTCCAGCTCAGGGTCCGCCAGGGTGACTCTCTGGCCGTTGCGGTACTGGGCGGTCTCCACGCTGCCGGGCAGCTCCAGCGCCGCAGGCCAGTTCATATCCACCGTCAGGGGATAGACGTTCCGGGCGAAATAGGCCCGCAGGGTGATGGGCTCCGTCTGGCAATAGCCCTTGACCAGGTTTTTGGAGTTGGACTCGTCATAGTGCAGGCCGTCCAGGGAGTAGGCCGCGTCCCCCAGGTCCATCTCCACCTGGATAAAGGTCTCCGCCGGGATTACTTTCTTGACCATGACCGCTTCTCCGCCATAGCGGAAGGTCACGGTGGCGGTGCCGTCCTCCCCCGGCACGGGCCCCAGCTTCTCCACCGCCTCCGCCACCGCCGGCCGGTCCAGGTCAGCCTCGGTGATGTAGGAATAGGTGACGCCGCCCAGCTCCGCCGGGTCGGCCAGTTCAAAATAGGCGTAGGTGGTATAGGTCAGGGCCTTCTTCTCATACTTGCCGTAGACAGTCTTGTTTCCGTCCATGGTAATGGGGGCGTCGACCCGGTCCGTGCAGCCGGAGTCCGTGTACCAGACGATCTCATAGCCCTCCTGCGCCGGGAAGGTGCCGTGTCCGCATCCGACCTCCTCCGGCTGGATCACGGAGCCGGCGGCGTAAACGTGGGCGTCGTTCAGGCAGGCCGTCCCCCCCATCTCATAGCGCAGGCGGTAGGTATTTCCGTTGCGCATGGTGATGGTCAGGTTGTATGTGCCCTGGGCCTCCCCGTAATAGACGATGGTGCTGCCCCAGCTTCTGCTATAGACATAAGCGCCCTGGGCATACGGGTCGCCGGCGTACTCCGCCTTGTACCGGGCCAGATAATCCGTCACATCCGAATAGCCGATCTCGCTCTCCGAATATCCGTAGGAGGTAAAGTTGCCCGCGAAGAACCGGTTGGCCGGGTCGGCAATGTAGAGATAGCCCTCGTCCCGGTTCAGATAATAGGTTTTGCCGCCGATCTGGACCTTCTCGAACCCGGTCCTGGGGGTCCCCGACGTGTCATAGAGGAACCGTCCGCTGCCGGCGGCCGCGTTTCCGGCGTTCAGGTTGTAGTACGCCAGCCCGGGGTAGGTTTGATACGCCTCGCTGTCATCGGGCACATACCGCGCGTCCGGATAGAAGAAGGCCTCGTTGGCGATGCGGATCTTGTACTCTGCCCCATCATACGCCGCCGTCAGGGGGACAAACTCGTTGGCGCCGTGGGCCAGGTTCCCGGCATTGTACCCCGCGTTCAGATAATACTGCTTGGTGGTGTCCGTCCGGGTATAGGTGACATTGACATAGCTCTCTCCGATGCAGCCGAATTTGGAGGTATGTCCCTCCGTTTCCAGACTGTCCACCGAGTCATAGTCAAAACTCGGCCACGCTCCGGTATCCTCCAGCCGGTAGTACCCGGCATAGGAGACCACATAGTTGTGGTTCCGGAAGTCGTACCGGTCGGGAGCGGTGCCCTCCACCTCCGTCTCCTGGGTGTACCCGCTGACGGCCTCCCGCCAGCTGCCGCCCTCCACCGGATCAAACAGCGCCAGCGCCTCACAGTCGTAGGTGCTGCCCCAGAGGCCTGACTTGGTGACCGTGGCCATGAGCTGTTTCGCCGTCATGCTGCCGTCATTGTAGTAGTAGCGGATGGTGGCGGTCACCACATCCCGGGCGAAGTAGATCTTCAGCGTCAGCGGATCGCCCTTGGCCGGGTCGGCCACCGCGCCGGATAGGATGTTTTCCCGGTCCCCGTCCACATGGTAGGCGTCAAAATTGTCAATGGAGTTGCGGAAATTGTTGTAGTTGACGGTGTCGCTGTCACTGCCGCCCAGGGTGACGGCTCTGCCGATGTTGTTGGAGTAGGTAAAGGTCATGGGCGCGCCGTAAGCGCCGTCCGCTCCCTGGAGGTAGACCTGCACCTGATAGTTGGCAATGGTCTCGGAGACGAACTGCCGGGTGACGGTCACGTCGCCGGCGGGCATGGCGGCGGGGGCGTCCGTACCGCCGTGGCTCCAGTTCACATAGTCGGCCAGCACATAGCCGCCGTCATGGGGCCACTCGCTCTCTCCCTCGTCCCGATAGCCGGCATAGTCAACGGTATGGTCCACCCGCGCGCCGTAGACGTAGGGCCAGACATGGCGGTACTTCAGCTCGCCGGTATCCACTTCGCCCTGCCACACATTTAATATGATGTTGTATGGATTGCGGTTGAAGTAGCAGTTGACATATAGCTGGGTCCCCGCTTCCGCCGTCTCACTGACCATGGTCTTGGGATCGGACGGGAACGCCGCGGTCCCCTCCGCCCCCTTGGTCACGCCGGCTCCGGCAAAGGTATAGCCCTTGATGGTCTCCAGCATATCCGCGCTGACCCGGATGGGGTCTCCCTGCTTGACGCTGAAATCCTGGTTCAGCTCCTCCAGCATGGTGTAGGTATCCCCCGCACCGGTTCCGGCCCCGTTCAGATCCTGCAGGAAATAGCGGATGTGGTAGCCCGTTTCCTTGGCCCGGAAGTATCCGCTGGCGGTGATGTCCTCGGCGGGCATGGCGGCGGGGGCGGTGCCCGTCTTGTCAAAGGTCCAGCCCACGAAGTCATAGCCCGGCTCCTCAGGCACAGCCCGGACATTCAGCGCCGCGCCGTAATAGTAGGTCTCCGCGGGCAGGCTCCTGATCTCGCCGTGGACGTCCTGGTAGGAATAGGTCAGGGTGTACTGGTTCCGGCTGTAATAGACATTCAGCGCCTGTCCCTCGCCCGTGATGGTGATGGCGGGAGATCGTTCTTCCTCCAGGGAAAAGCCCTGGGGGACCTCCCCCACGTCCCCAGCTGCGATCTCCGCGCCGTAGACAGCTGTAAAGGTGCCGGACCCGTCCAGCTCATAGGAACCCTCCAGGTCCATCCGGTAATCGTTCACCGTATATTCGAACATCTGCCCGGTCCAGACCGCCGTCAGCACATCGCTGTTATTGGCGCTGTACCCGGCTCCGTCGGGGTAAATGCCGGTGGACCCGCTCCAATGCAGGAAGTCGTGTCCTTCGTTGGTGTAGCCCGGCGCTCCGCCCACTGACGGGAGGGTCACCGTGGTGTTCTGGGCTTTCAGCATGGAGGGCAGGCCGCCCTGGTTCTCCGCCGCTCCGGCTCCGCCGCGGAAGGCGATGGAATAAACGGACTGGGACTGACTGCTGCGGACCACGTTCCCCGCCCCGTCCTTTACATAGAGGTAGTAGGTGCCGGCTTCCGTCACCTGCGCGGAGGCTGTGCCCGCCTTGCCGTCCGTTTCAAACGCCGTCCAGAGGGAGGCGTCCTCCGCCGCCGGCGGGTTCTCCCCATCCCCGGACAGCGCCCACGCCTCCAGGTCCTTGCTGTCCCGCGCCGTGAAGGACAGCGTCACGGCGGCATAGCCCTCCCCATTGCTCCCGCGGAAGGATTCGATCTCCGGGCTCTCGTTGGCCACCTTGGCATAGACGGTCACGCCCGCCAGCGACCTGGTCAGCCTCGCGGTGAGGGTGGCGGTGCTGGTCTTGGTGTCCTCCTGGGTCTTGACGCCGCTCACCGTCAGGCCGGCGTCATCCGGCACCGGCAGCCAGATCAGATCCTCAAAATAGTAGCCGGGATTTGCCGTCACGGAGAGCTGGGCGCTCTCGCCCTCCAGCATCGTGACGGAGTCTGTAACGCCGCCGATGGTGGGTTCCTGCAGGGCCCCCATATCGGGGTTGTCCGGGTGCTTGGCCACCGACACCACCGCGGTGTGCAGGCTGCCCTTCAGATCCTCGGAAAAGGCGCACGCCTGATAGTTCTGGAAATTGTCCCCGCCCTGGGGAACGGTGCGAATGGTGAAGCCATAGCTGTACACCCCGTTGTCTTTCGCGTAGGCCCGGATGGCGTCCGCGAAATCACAGGCGGTCCCCGTGGTCTCAACGGGACCTGCCACCAGGCTTCTCTGCCCCTCGCTGTCCACGGCGTACAGCTCCAGCTCATATTTCACCGTCAGCCCGCTTTTGGTGACGGCGACCCACGCCGCCGTGCCCGGCTCGGTATCGGACCAGCCCGCGCCGGAGGGGACCGTCAGCTCCAGGGGGACAACGGTCAGCTGGCCCACGCACTGGGGCGCGCCGGTCACAATCTCATAGTTGCCGCTCAGGGTGGAGGCGGACAGTCCGTAGCCGGCGATGGTATTGTTTTGGGGTGAGTCCGCCACATCGGTGATGGAGCCGCTGGTCTTCACAAAGCTGAAGCCTTCCCCCTGGGCAAAGCCGTCGTTTCCCTCCGCCTGGGAGAGGAACTCATACTCCGGGCAGACGTGGGCATAGCCGTCATAGATAAAGGACGCGTCAGCCGCCTTGAGAATGACTGTCCGCTTTTCAATGGTAAATTCCTCCGCGGCGGTCTCGAAGTCCTCATAGTTCGCCATTCCGGTGACGGAGGCATAGACCTGGTACGTCCCCGCGTTCACCGGGCAGGCGGTGCTCCACGCGCCGCTGTCGCCCTTCGCCGCGCCCCCGGCCCCATAGTAGTAGGTCACCGTGCCGCCATAGGCCGCACCGGACAGGGACGCCCCGTGGGCCTGCCCGTCGTACTTCCAGGAGTCAATGGCCACCTGGGCCCCCGGGAATTCCGCCTTGGTGATGGTGAAGTGCAGCGTGGCCCCGCCGGTATAGTTCGCGCCGGTGTAAGTCACCGTGACCGTGGCCTCGCCCACCTCAACCTGATCGGAATAGGAGACGGTGTAGTCCGTTCCCGCCGCCAGTACCGTCTCGCCGTCCTTGACCACCACATCCGGTTCGATGGCCGCGCCGGTGTAGGTGTACTCTGTGACGCCGTCCTTCAGGCTGACGTTCAGGTCGGACTTCTGGTTCACGGTCAGCCAGCCGTTCTCCAGCGTGATGGTATAGTTCTCCGCCTGGAAGTCAGACAGGGTGATGTCATAGACGCCCTTTGGAGCCCCCTGGACGTAGGCGCAGGAGACCGTTCTGGCTCCGGTGAGGACGCTCTCATCCTCCCCCTCCGCGAAGCTCTCATAAATCAGCTCGTATTCCGGGACAGGGGCGCCATAGGAGACGGCACAGTCCTTGGCCCGGATGGTCAGCGGTTTTGGGCGAATGGACGCCGCCGTATCCACCGGATTGCCGTGGGCGGCGTCACGCTGGGCGATCACGTTCCCCTGGGCGTCCTTCAAGGTAATGTCCACCCGGTAATTGCCGGAATCCGCCACATTTTTGACGGTCAGCCGGCCTGTCTGATTGCCGATCTTTTCATAATCACCGCTGTTGTTCTGCTTCCACCACTGGTACTCCAGCGTGCCGGTGACGCCGCTGACCTCCGCCGAGAGGGTGTGCTCCGTTCCGTCATACACGCCTTCGTACGCCGGGATGCTCAGGGTGCCGATGTCCTGCGCCGCCCAGCGGGCGGTCAGCACATAACCGTTCTCCACGTCGTGGGCAGTGATCTCCGTCACCTCGCTGCCCTCGCTGTCAAACCAGCCGGTGAAGTTGTAGCCGGCGCAGGCGGGTACGGGCAGGAGATAGGGGTTCTCCGCGCTGACGCTGCCCACGATGTACCGGGTAACGGCAGTTCCGCCGTTGTCATAGTTGCGGAGGCTGACCGCGGTGACGTTCTCCGTTTCCCCGGCGGTAGCCGTGTTGCCGCTGCGGTCTTTTACATGGAAGTAGTAGACGCCCCCGCTTTCCGGTGTAAAGGTGAATGTCTCCTCCTCCCCCGCCGGGGTTTTGGCGGTCATCCAGCCCCCGGCCGCAGAGGCGTCCCCCTCCGTGGTGAAGACGTAGCCGGCGATGCCGTCATTATCCCTGGCTGTGCCCGCCAGCTGGCCGCCGCCAGCAGTGAAGGAGAGGATCTCCGGGGCCGTTTCTTCCCCGGTCACCGCCCGGATCGTCAGAGAAACGGGGCCGTCATAGCCCCCTTCCAGCGTCACGGTGGTGGATCCCGCCGAGGCGTTTCCGAATACCACATACCCGGCGTCCGTTACGGTCCAGGCCAGGAAGCGGTAGCCCGCTTCCGTCTTGACGGAGGCGGAAATTTCCTTCCAGTCATACCCTTCCACGCCGGGCAGCAGCAGGAAGGTTTCCCCGGGAGTCACAGCCTCGACGCCGCTGTCCCCGGCCGCCGTCACCAGGGGGACGGTAAAGGCGGCGCTGCTTCCGGACATGGTGGAATCCGTATAGCAGCCGCTCTCCGGATCGGCCACAGCCTTCACCCGGAAGGTATAGCTGCCGCTTCCCAGCGGCTCCTCTCCCCCGAGGAAGGCGGCGCTGGTCAGGTCATAGGAGGTATCCGCAATATTCTGGATCCCGCGCACCTCCGCGCCGTCGCGGTAGAGGGTCACCTGATAGCCGGCTACCGCGCCGCTGACGCCGTCCCCGTACCCGCCGGACGCCGTGGACACTCCGTCCCAGCTCATCCTGGTCCCGTCCCAGCTCAGGTTCCGGGGCGCGTCCAGGGCGCCCTTTGTGACGGTAATGCTGAAGCTGCCCCGGTAGATATTGTCGTCGTCAAAATCCCAGATCGTGCTGTCGGCGCCGTCATGCGCAACGGTGGCCACATAGTTCAGGTAGTAGCGTTTGCCGGTTTCCAGGAGGCAGGGGGCCCCGTTTATGAATTGCGTCCAATCCACATCCGTCTCCGTGCCCGGTTCCGCGTCCGCGGCGTAGTAGAATTTCGCCCCCTCTACCACCTCCGCGTCCGCCCGGTCGGCGGTACGCAGTTCAAAGTTCAGGCTCTCCCCGTAGGCGACTTCCAGGTTCTCCGCCTTGTTCCCGTTCACAAACACTGTGTAGTCGGCGGCAGGGGCCGCGAAAAGAGACATTTTGACCGGGGCCTGTTCATACACCCGCTCCGACACCGGCGCAGATTCTTTCCCGGCACTCTCCCCGGGTTCCTCTCCAGTACCCTCCCCGGGTTCCTCTCCGGTACCCTCCCCGGGTTCCTCTCCGGTGTTCTCCCCGGGTTCCTCCCCGGCGCTCTCCCCAGATTCCTCTCCGGTACTCTCCCCGGGTTCCTCTCCGGTGCTCTCCCCGGGTTCCTCTCCGGAGCTCTCCCCGGGTTCCTCTCCGGTGCTCTCCCCAGATTCCTCTCCGGTACTCTCCCCGGGTTCCTCTCCGGTACCCTCCCCGGATTCCTCTCCCGTGTTCTCCCCGGGTTCCTCTCCGGTACTCTCCCCGGGTTCCTCTCCGGCACCTTCCCCGGGTTCCTCTCCGGTACTCTCCCCGGGTTCCTCTCCGGTGTTCTCCCCAGGCTCCTGGCCGGTACCCGGTTCCACGTCCTCCGTGATCACCTGCTCCTGTCCCTCTGTTCCAGCGCTTCCGTCCGCATAGACTGCAGGCGCCAGTTGGAGCACCATTGCCATGGAAAGCACAGCGGCCAAAACTCTGCGTCTCATCTTCCTCATGTCCCGTCAACCTCATCTCATTCTAAGGTTCGCTATTGTAAATTATTATCATCTATTTTGAAGCATAAATCAAGTATCGTGACACAAAATTATTAAATATTTGTAACCATCGTGGGGGGATCCTTGTCCCCTGAAGCCATCGGCTTCAGGGGATGACGCTCTGTTTCAGCCAAAAAAGTCCTCAAAACCGAAGTTTTGAGGACTTTAAAAGCCGTATTTTATTCTGCCGGCGCCCGGAGAGCCTTTCCGGGTCCAGGACCCTTGATCACAGGGCAAGCAGCGTTTCGCTGAGCCGTTTTCCGGCGGAGCCTCCAAAGTCCTCCGCCCGGCGGATGCGCAGGAAGGAGGAGCCGTAGATCATCCGTTCATTTTCCAGCTCGTCATCCTCTCCCAAAAAGATGCCGATGATCTGCACGCCACGGCTGCGCAGCTTCCTGACCTGAAAACAGGTGTCCCGTATGGCCGCGTCCCCGATATACTTTTCGGGGGCCCCTGACCGGGTCCGGCCGCTTACCATGTCGTTGGGCAGGCCGTCGCTGAACACAATGACGATTTTGTGCTCCTCCCGCCGCTTTAAAAGGTCGACCCCGGCGGCAGCCAGCGCCAGCCCGTCCCGGTTGTTGGAGGTCGCCCGGTACTCCAGGATCTTCCGGTCCGCCTCCGGCCGATCCTCATAGTCCCGGAATCGCCGCAGCACCGTGTGGTCCCCGTAGGTGCAGTAGCTCATCACCCGGTGGGGGATCTGGATGCGGCTCAGGGCGGCGCTGAACAGATAGCTCTGCAGCGCCACCATGGACTGGCGGACCGCCTGGGAGCCGCTGGCGTCGATCAGCAGCTCCACCACAACGGTGGACTGATCCTGGCGGAAGATTTTATGAAAGAGCTGGGGGTCTTGGCAGCGCCCCACCTTCCAGAGGGCGCTGTTCACCAGCACGCCGTGGTTGGCGAGGTAGATCTCCGGATCATTTTTCAAATTCAGCGCGTTGCGAAAGGCCTGCTCAATGCTCCGGATCCCCTGCCGGGCGGAATCCTCGTGCTCCGCCAGCATACGCAGATTCCTGTCCCGGCTCTCCCGCAGCATATCGGCCCTGGAGGATTTTTCCTCGTATGCGCTCTCCGGTAGTCCATCTGTAAACAGCAGCCTGCGTCCCTCGTGTATGCCGACGCAGACCGCATGCTCGATCTCCTGCATGGCCTTCTCCGTCTGAAAGCTAGGGCCGAAGTGTTTGGCCAGGTAGTCGGGTACCGCGGCCAGGGCCTCCTCCGACAGCTCAATGCCGTCCGTCATCACGCCCTTTGCCTTCTCATATTTCAATTCCGGCTGGGTTTCCTCCGGCTCGGGGAGCTCCTCCCTGTCCGGGGGTGGCGCTTCCCCCTCCCACAGGTCATCCTCTGAGAATTCGGGGTTAGGCAGAAGGTCCTGGCTGTGATCGGGCGCAAAATACCGGGTAAAGATCTTTTTATACAGGAGCACGGCCTGGTCCACCAGTGCCCTTCCGCCGGCACACCCGGCGCTGCCCTCCATCAGCCGCGTGAACTGACGCAACATATCCTCGAAGCCGGCAAAATTCCGCAGGATCCTGCGGCTCTCCGGGGTGGCTGTCCGGGGGAACTGCTCCGTCAGCCAGTAGAGGCTCATCCAGCCCCGGGAGGAGTAGCGCCACTTCATCGGGTCGGCATCCATCAATTCACAGGCGGCCTGTTCCGCCATAACGGCGATGCCGGGGCGCTGCCCCGCCAGCCTCCGGCGCACCGCGTATTCCAGGCACATGTGGGCGATGGGGAGCAGGACCTCCATGTCAAATGCCGCATACCGGTGCCGCCTGAGCCACAAATTCAGCTCCTCCAGCCCAAAGAGCTTGTCTCCGCCCCCCAGGATCACCCCCTCATACACCGCGATCATGCCGCCGGCCTGCCGGTATGGTTGACTCATGCGGAGAATATATTCCGGATAATCCCTTCTGCTGTGGTTTTCGGAAACTGTCAGAAACAGGCTTTCCTCTCTGTCAATACTCACCGCGTTCTCCTGTCAGACAAATCTGGTCATGACAACGTCTTGGACCAGCTGATACTCATACTCGTCAAAGCACTTGTTGGTGATGCTGATGGCGATGGCGTCCTTGGGGGCCATTCCCTCTGTCATCAGCCGGAGGGCGGCCACCATGCCGCGCAGATCCACCGGGTGGGTGGAGATCTCCCCGTTGACCGCCTTCTCATTCAGGTCCATAAACAGCCCCACGCAGCGGTCGATGTGTTCCTCCGGGGCCTTGGGGACGTCGGCCCGCAGCAGCCGGTGCAGCTGCCTCGGCTCCAGGACCGGCATGCGGATGACGGTGAACCGGGAGACCAGGGCCTCGTTCAGTTCCCGGGTCCCCGCGTAACCGTAGTTCATGGTGGCGATGAACCGGGTGGCCGGGTGCATGGGGATGCACTCGTATCCCGGCACATCGATGAGCCTGCGGTAGTCCAGGACCGAATGCATCACCGCCACGGCGTCGTTCTTCGCCATGTTGATCTCATCCAGGATACAAAATCCGCCGTACCGGGCCGCCTGGGCCACCGGACCGCTGCGCAGGCGCACTTCCCCGCCCACAAAGGTGTCGGTCCCGATCAGGGTGCTGCTGTCGGTGTTCACATGGAAGGACACGTTGTAGACGGGCCTCCCAAATAACCAGGCCAGGTTGTCTGCCAAGATATTTTTCCCGGTGGCTTTTCCGCCGCACAGCAGGATGTTCTCCCCCTGCAGCAGCGCGGAAACCGCCAGCTCCCGGATTTCCTCGCCAATAAACTCCACGGGCGGCTTTGTGACGCGCCCCTGCACAGCCGCGTCCACAGCGTAACGCTCTTTGAACTGGTTCAGCCGAATCATCAGATCTTCTCTCATACGCTTCTCCGTCTTTGCCTTTCCTCGGGCAGATGCCCGGTTTTCCGCCGCAGCAGGGCCGTCAGGCGCCTGTTTGTGCATCTTCGATTGTATCTTCCCCATAAAAGCTTGTCAATGGTCTTCCATATTCTGTGCCGCACGGGGGCAGAAAAAGCGCGCCGGGCCGGAAGGTAACCTTCCCTATCCGTTGGCTTAACAGCGGTAAGGACATATCAAACTTATCACGGTCAGCCGACGGATTTGGGTGTACTACACAGAAACAAAGAGCGAAGGTATCCGGAAGGACACGTTCGCTCTTTGCTTCTCAATGATGATGGTTCCGCCCTGTCACACAGGCGGTTGATTTCTGATGGCATCCAAAAAAATCAGAACCAGACCGATATATACGACGAGGAGCAGCACGACCACAGACAACAGTACGAGACAAATGATGCGCAGTATCGGCTTTTTTCGCAAATACCGAACGGCCAGCACAATACCTGCCACAGCCAATGCCAGCAGCAATACGGCCATTCCCAGCGTCATACGTCTATCTCCTTCTTATATAGGGTGTCCTCCAATGGCAGCGCGTCGATCGCCTCGACAAACCACCTCAGCTCGTCGAGAAACTTTTGATGCAGCGTCTCATAATCCGCCTTAGTATCGCTCAACGTGAAGATGTCGTAATTGTTATTAACCGCGATGTGTATCTTTCCGCTGCGCAAGAAAGCCATATACACCTGGCCATTGGCCTTGTGCGCCATTTCGAGAATATATTCCATCATATGCGGTGTAAGCATGTGGTAGGCTTCCTCAGGGACCCTTGCTTTGACGGTGAAACAGTCATCGAACGCTTTGTGATTCATCGTGACATCGCTTTTTAAATAGGATTTTCCCGATTCCGCCTTTGCGGAAACGAATATCTCCCCGGAAAGCTCCTTTCCAAGGTCACAGATGAGCCATTGGCCCCTGAAAAATATGCCTGCGTTAGGTTCTTTGTTGTTCGCCGCCCGTTCATTCTTCAGTTCCACATCGCTCAGCTCAATGTTCAGTCCATTGTAGACTGCCTTGATACGGTCTCCTCCACGCACTGTGTCATAGGAGAATGGAAACGCCATTGGCCCGGGGATCACTCTGCCATTTTGGTAGTATTTCGCAGAATCCCCAAACGTCTCCTTTACCACATTGCCGATCACATGGTCGGCCAGAAGTTTGTTGATCTTACTCTTTGCATTCATGAAAACAAAGGTAACTATGACCGTGCCCACAATGCCAAGAATAATCCCAAAAAATTCCCGGCCAAAGACGATCAAAAGAAGCGAGACGATCCATAACGGCAGCGTAGTCAAGTGTGAGAGCTTGATGATGAAACGATAATAATTGAGAGAAAGTGTTAGCCGCTTCTTTCTCATTCGTTTAGTTCCTTCTTATAGAGGCTGTCTTCCACGCGCAGCGTGTCGACAATATCGGTAAACCAGCGCAGCTCGCTCTTGAATTTCTCGCACAGCTTCTCCGTTTTCACCTTTTCTTTCCCGAGTTCAAAGAAGTCGCGCCCGGTCTGGACCGCAACGTGCAGCTTTCCCTCCCGCAGGAAAGACATATAGAGGGTACCACCACTATTGTCCGCAATGGTAAGGATGTATTCCATCATATGCGGGGTGAGGATATAGTACGCCTCCTGCGGATCATCCGCTCTGATGCAGAAGCGCTTGTTAAACTGCTCATTATCCATCTTGACATTGCTCTTCATGGGTACCGCGTCTTTTCTGGTCCGCTGGGAGATATATACCTGGCCGGAAAGCTTCTTGCCGAAATCGCAGATAAGCCACTGTCCTTTGAACCAAGTATGCCGGCTCGTGGTTGTGACTCCGGTTTCCTCATCGGTGGTCTCGCCCTCATCCTGCAGTTCAATATCGCCCAGCTCGATCTCCAGACCATTGTAGTTCGCCATGATATGATCGCTGCCGGACGTGGTGTTATAACTGAACGGAAACACCATGCTGCCGGGCTCTATTTTGCCCCAAGGGTTATACTCCACATCATCACCCAGCACCTCGCGGATCACGCTGCGGGTGATATTCTCACTAAGCATTTTTTTGACCTTGCCGCCGGCATCGTTTGAGCGAATCGCACAGAAAAACGCACCCACAATGCAAAGCACCGCAAGCGGAATATTTTTCACGAGGCACATGATCAAGAGTCCCACACCGCAAGCGGACAACAGGATATTGCTGATCCGTTCCTGGGTACGCAAGGATTGGAGCTCAGATTCCAACTCTTTATTTGTCATAGTCTGCTTTTCTTCCATAATCATCTTGCCCCTTTCAGAACGTCATTTTCACATCTTCGCGCTTGCTTGCTTCTGCGGCGAAGAATTCCTTCGGCTGGCGCGAGCCTGCCAGCAGCTTGGCCGGGAACATGGCGATCGCCGTGTTGTAGTCGGCGACGCTGCTGTTATACAGCCGCCGCGACGCCTGTAAATGCTCCTCCGCGTCCCGGATCCCCCGCTGAAGCTCCGCGAAAACATTGCTGGAGCGCAGCTCCGGATAATTTTCGGCCACGGCGAAAAACCTTCCGCTCAGAGCGTCCATCTGCTGCTGGGCATTGCTCAGCTCCGCAACGCTCATGCCGCGGCGCAGCTCGATGACCTTTGTGAACAGCTCGCTTTCATGGGCCATATAGCCCTTGGCGGTGTCCAGCATTTTGATCAGCATGTCATAGCGCTTGGT
>Ga0129308_1000874_pt1 | contig 37927 bp, 30 predicted proteins | sample L827metagenome_FD_94440 | JGI IMG/M metagenome (GOLD analysis project Ga0129308, IMG submission 94440) | Ring-tailed lemur group fecal microbial communities from Wisconsin, USA - L827 metagenome | ecosystem: Host-associated > Mammals > Digestive system > Large intestine > Fecal | place: USA... | reverse complement strand
AATCATAGGCGGATGACGCGGAAACGGCCCCTCCCGGGGCCGTTTCAGTTCCAGATCGTTGTTTTCGCCCGCTGAGCTGGGCCTATGCCGGAATCTCTCCCACAGAAACCACCGAAGAGCCTTAATTATTCGAAGGATGGAGCGCATATCGTTCCTGCAAGGCCGAAAGGGGTGTAGTCATGTTGTTTCATGAAGAAGAACGTGCAACCACCGCGCTGCTCGAAGCATATGAAACCGAAAAGCCAAACAGCGTTTTGACTTTGACGTTCGAAAACGGCGCAATCTATCGTTGCAGATTCAACACTGCTTTCGAGGATGAGCTCGAGGATGCTTCTATTCCTGGCGGGTACGATGAATTCTATACGCTGGTCTACGAAATCGTTGAGACAGTAAGTCATGTAGAAGGCTTTGAAGCGGTCTACGAAAACATGCTGTGTATCAATTACAGGTGCTTCCCGATTTGTGTCTTGAATGAATCAGGAGACGCGATATACCAGCGCCGGTAATAAGCGTCTGCCGAATGGCCCCCAGTTGATGGAGAATCGGCTGGGGGCTTTGTTTTGGTGTGCTGGATTAGCCTAGAATACTTTCCGCTTGCTTGACAATTGCATCGGCATGCTCTCGGAAGTTTCGGTTGACGTCAGCTGTGATGCTGGCGTCTTCGAGGTCGTAATCCATGAGTTCGAGGAAGCCTGCGCCGTCATGCCTTTCGGCAAGGGCTATCACGTCCTTCAGGAAGTCCTGAAGGCTCTCATGGGGGATGGCGACGTCTTCCAGGATCTCTTCTTCGCCCGATTCGGCGGATTCGTAGAGGTTGGTGAGAGTAATTGCGATATCCATTGCAGAGTAGTCTTTGGTCATGATGATCCTTCCGTAGTGAAATTTCTAGTGGAAAGGGTGTCTACTGGTGTTCACGTAGGGGACATTCGGGGGGCATTGGGAGAAAAACCAGTGTCACCGTGAGCCCGGACGTGAATGCTTGTCATCTAAAGTACCAGGTCAGAAGCAGTTTTGACTGTTTCTGACAATTACTGTGGTCGGAGTGAATGGCGCTGTCACGTCGGAGGTCGCGAGTTCGAGTCTCGTACATCCCGCCATTTGAATTCCAAAGACCGCTCATCGAGCGGTCTTTTTGCGTTTGCTTCAACTTCCAGTCCTAGCTTCGATGACGCGTGAGTGCCAATTGCTTCATTCGGGTGGTTGATGGGTTGGTTTGTGCATAGCGGATGATCCGAAGTTTCGGGCATATGAATCCGAAAAACACATCATTCTGATACAGAAACGACAAGATGTCGTTTATCCTTAGACAAAGGATTTCGTCTTCAATAGGAGGTAATCATGCATTCCAATGCCCTTCTCTCTAATTGGCGCACCAGTGTCGGTATGACCATTTTGGGTATCGTTCTCGGTATCGCTATTAATTGCATCGGAGCCTATTCCTATGTGTCCGTCAATTCCGATTTTGTCATCTCTTCTACTGGTTCTCCCACCCTGGCGCTTATCGTGCAGCTTATCGTTGCATTGGCCGGTATCATCTATTGCGTCGTTGCATATCAGAGCTACTTCACCGAATCCCCGAAGGTTACAAGCCCTGGCACCGTTTCCCTTCTGAATGGCCTGTTCGGCGGCATCATCTTCGGTTGCCTTTGGAATGCAAACCTTACCAAGCGTAATAAGGGCATTTCCTGGATCGTGTTCATCGTGTGCGACGTCATTGCATTGATTGGCTGCATTACCGCCCTCGTGTAGCGTTGGCGATAAGCTTCAAGAAAGAGAAACCCTCTGACGCGAACTAAGGGATTTCAAACAGAGGACCCGGGACGGAGAACGTCTCGGGTCCTTTTTGCGTTTCAATGCTTTGAGGTGGGTAGTGCTGGAGGATTCTTTGATTTGGCTTGGGGGATCGGCCACCTAAAGATGATTGGCCTGTATCGTTTTCGGACAGGTGACCTAGTGTGCGGACAAATGGGTGAAGATCAGAAGCCTCAGGACTGCCTCATGGAAAGGTTGGCTGGCCGTTTACTGCCTTTTGATGATCTTCTGCTCATATTGAAAGCTGGTCATGCTCTTTGCTTCTGAACAAGTGAATCTCCAGTTGAAAGCGACCTGAGAGCTTGAAGCCGTATGGAGCATTCGATTGATCTTGCCGTTTCAGAAAATGTTCTTGCAAGTCGACGGGGAAACACGTAATATATACCTCGCTGAACAGCACGGGGTGTTAGCTCAGTTGGTTAGAGCGCCGGCCTGTCACGTCGGAGGTCGCGAGTTCGAGTCTCGTACATCCCGCCATTTGAATTCCAAAGACCGCTCATCGAGCGGTCTATTTGTGTCTTCATCTAATAATTTCGTGAACCTCAAGAGCTCTGAAGCAGACTGCCTTATGTTGAACGGCAGGAATCATCATTCCTGCCGTTCAATAAGAGGCGTGTTTCTAGATCAACCTTCCGTCTTCCTCGCTTTCATCACAATCGATGGCTTCGATTTCTATCAATTCCGACTTTGTAATCATCTGTCCGTCTGGGTTTTCATCGTTGATGAACATCTTGATTGCATTTCTAGCGATTACGGTTGTTGAAGCAACGTCGAAGCCTCCTCCGATGATTCCACCTGCAATGGGAACCATCTTTCCAAGATTGATGATGCCTTTTTCACCAAAGCGTGTAATCAGCCTGAAGCCGATTTTCTGGTTTATTTTCTTAAGGGTTTCACCGGGGATTTTCTTGATTGCTGCAAGTAGAGCTTTTTCGCCGATCTTGATTCCTGCATCCTTCACTACATCGGTAATTGCCGTACCGGTCAGGCACAAGTAAATAAGTGTTTGCACCTGATCGGAGCGTACGTCATAACCTCCGATATGGGCAACTGCAGCAACCATGCGCATTTGGACGTATAAAACACTGCTGATGTTTGCTGGAATCGCTATCGGTAGGGTTATGACGCCGCCGAGACCTGTGATAAAGCCAGATGTCCCGCATTTGAGAACTTGGTTCTTTGCCAATGCCTTAGCAGCCTTTTCGGGTGTGCGGTGTTTTTTCGTGTAATCCTGGGACATCTCCTCGATTGATTTGCTTACCTTGGGAATGCCATCGAGTGCCTTACGGTAGATGGTGTCTAGGATGATTGCAGCTTTCTCTTCAGTAACCTCTTCAGGAATTTGATAGTTTTCATTCTTTGTCTTCTCCATTAACCCCTCCTTCGTGATGGTCTGCATAACACGGTTTGCATATTTCGCGTAGTTTCGTGTTATTCAGAGGATAGCATCTGCTCGGAGATGTTTTTTCCGCTACGAACTGAGATTATCTGGTATTGCGCTATCCTGAGGCATCATCCTCATTAGCCAAAAGCTCGTTCTTTGTTAAGTTTAAGTACCTTTATCCTCTTTTCTTATCCATTCGGGAGAAAGCAAAACAATCTGATTGGAAAACAGCATAGAGTCAGTCACTCTGTAGCCATCGAATCGTATTTCTATTGAAGACAGAAGGGGAGAAGGTCTCTATTCCTTCAAGCAGATGAAAGCGCTCTGCTCCGCAATATACGATTGCTTCGTTGCTTTGGGAAAGGCGAACAAGGTTAAGGTTGTGGATTTCGAGAAGCCGAAATCGAAGAGCCTGATGACGCTTCTGTCAATGTGAGCCAATCTTGCATGGGGCAAATGGGGAAATGACGAGAACGATGACTGCGCGGGGAGCATTCACGATGTTATCGACATGTTACAGGTTGCTTTGGAGCTCGTCTGATGGGAAAGAGTGCCGCAAGAGGCGGTGATATTTTCTGACGAAGAAGCCGAGTAGGTTTGCCCTTGCAAATGTATATGCGATTATGAAATGGAGAATTGTCGATAGGCATATATCCTATATTGAGAGATTAATCGGATTGGGAGCATAAGGTGGCAAAGGGGATTATCTACGTTATGAGCACGGTCGTTCCAGGTCTTGTCAAGATCGGAAAGACTCAGACCGACCAGTTCGAGCGACGCATGTACCAGTTGGAGCACAACGGGTATTCCAATGTTGTAGGTTTTCAGCGGCAGTTTGCTATCGAAGTCGAGAACTAGGATGAGAAGGAGAATTTGCTTGATGATATCTTCTCCAAGTCGCGCGTCCATAATTCCGAGCTTTTTTCGTTAGATATCGATTTGGTGATTCAGTTGCTATCCTCTTTTGAGGGTACGCAGGTCTATCTCAAGGTTGAGACAAAGGGGGGGGGGACGTTCGCAAAGGCGGCAGAGGAACGTAAGGAGCATGCGAGTGCTGCTCTGGTTCCTGACGGAACGTACTATCTGGAACGCAAGCTGAAAAGGGATGGCAATGCACTCTGCAGGGCGCAGATGGATGTCGAGGAAGGGCGCTTCATCATTAAGACTGGCTAGATCGTTAGTCCGTCGGAGGGGGCGGGAATCTCCCCTGGAATCCGCCAGATGAGGATTGAGAATCTCGATGGGGATGGTGTTGTGCTGGAAGATGTCGAGTTCGATTCTCCGTCAGGTGCAGGTTGCTTTGTAATCGGTGCAGCCTGCGACGGCTGGACTGCCTGGAAGACTAAGAGGGGGCAGCCTATCGATGTCTTCAGGCGTTAGCGCGTTTCTTTGTGACTCCCTAATAGCCTGCACCTAGCAATGCTGGGTGCAGGCTATTCTTGTGCCTGCTTGACGAAGGGCGGGCAATCCTATGGAGGACAAGAACAATGGCATGCAAGAGGAAGTCGACCAAGGAGAAGGTTTCGAAGTTCTGACGGGGAAGAATCGCCACGCTTATGAGGAGATGGTCGGGGAGTCGGTTCCGTTTGGTTGCGATGGATGGACGAAATCCTCGACGGCGAAACTGTGGCATTGATACGGTGTGCTATGCGATGACTGGGAGTACTGTCGAGGAGCTAGCTTTAGGCAGATAAGCATATCTATTTCTTGTTGTTATCTCCGATAAGCCAAACGAAAGCAGCTGCCATCAGCGGGAAAAAGCCAATCATTGCGATCATGTACCAAGGACTGTTTGAATCGCCAGAAGCCGAGCCCGCAAAATTCCCGACGGCAAGCATTACGGCGCCAATGATTCCTAGTATTGCAGAGGCGGTGATTTTTAGTTTTCTGAGTTTATTCCTATCTTCCCTTTCCTTGTCTTGTTGGGCGTACTTCATGCTTTCGCGCTTGGTCATTTCTTTTTCTACCAGGATGTCCCTGAAGGCGACTGGGTCGACCATGAGCTTACTGCCGCAATAGGGACAGAAGCTGATGAGGTTATCGAGGTCGAGATTGATGCTGGCACCGCATTTCTGGCAGTCCACTGTATACAGGTAATTGTATTCGCTCATGTTGGGGTCTGTCTCTCTTGCGTTGGGTTTTTACTCTGCCCAGTATATCGCTATGGGTTAGGTTCTTCTTTGAGGGTTTGCTTGGTATCTGATTGGGGATATATGATTAAAGTTGTGTAAGAGCGCGGCTCTGTAAGCGTGTCGCGTGGTTGTGTATTATTCGGCTCGCCGCGGGAGGCAAGCATATTGGGCAGCTCGCGGTGACGAAAGAATAACGGAGAGCGGCGAAGCCGGGTTTCAGGCTATGCGAAGCCTCCCGGAAGTCGCTGAAGGCGGCTGGAGGGGTCTTGCCTGGTGTACGATACGGGGAAATGCCCGCCGAGTGAACAGGATCCGCATGAGTTCCTTCGCCATCTATTCGATTGCCGCCAATGTGGTGGCCTTCATCGCGTACACGATAGATTTCTTCCTTTGCAAGGCTTTGCCTAGCTTGGATGATGCGAAGGCGAACTCGGTTGCAATGTGCCTATTCCCGATTGCGGGTGGTCCCATCGGTGCGCTTGTTGCGCTGTTCATCTGGACGGGAACGCTCGGCAGGCACCGAATGAACAAGGGAAACGTTGCCTGGTGGTTCGTTTCCATCGTCTGCCTCATCGCATGGTGTGTCGTCGCGGCGGTGAACCTGGGTTTGGTGGATCTGGAGATTGACGGGATGCTTGCCGGCTGGAATCTTGCTGTGCTCAAGGCCTTGGGTGTGTACCTCGTTGTAGTGAACGTAGTCACTTTCGCGATCTTCGCCGTGGACAAGGCATTAGCCGCCAGCGGCAAAAACCGCAGCCGCATCCCAGAGGCATGCTTGCTCGGGATGAGCCTGATCGGCGGGGCTGTGGGCGGTCTAGTTGCCATGTACATTGTTCGGCATAAGACCAGGAAGTGGTATTTCACGATCGGACTCCCTGTCTTTATGGTGCTCGATCTTGCCCTTGTGCTTTTCGCCCATAGCGCGGGTTTTATTTAGAGGGGTTCTCAGCACAACGGCCTGTTCGGCGGCATCATCTTCGGATGTCTCTGGAACGCTAATCTGACTAAGCGCAACAAGGGCATTTCCTGGATCGTGTTCGTCGTTTTGAGCGTTATCACTGCTATCAGCGTGCTCAAGATGCTGTTCTAATAATCCGCTGCAACTGAAAGCAAGGACTTTGGCGGAACTGAAACGGTTTTCGAGCGCTAGACCCGGAATGAGGATTCGTTCCGGGTCCTTCTGCGTGGAGAGGGGTGGAGGTCTTAGCCTCCAGATAGTGTCTATTGACTCTCTTTGGAAGAAAATGAAAAAAGTTCTTGCAACTTCTCAAGGAAACACGTAATATATTCCTCGCTGAACAGCACGGGGTGTTAGCTCAGTTGGTTAGAGCGCCGGCCTGTCACGTCGGAGGTCGCGAGTTCGAGTCTCGTACATCCCGCCATTTGAATTCTAAAGACCGCTCATCGAGCGGTCTTTTTTGTTCTGACAATAACCGTTGGTGTTATTGGGCATCTTTCGATGATGGGCTGGTATGGGCTGGTCTGCATCGCTCAACCCAATGGAGGGTTGATTGGGATTAGCCAGCAACACGTTTCGGCCTATAACCCCTCTTCGCGCGGCTTCCATTCATTGTGTTCAGGATTTTCAACAAGCTATCGTTGGGAAGGGTTTGCCATGATTTTGTTTGCATGCTTGCAATGTCTATATTCGATGCGCATTACATGAAATCTGATCTGCTCATAATGAACGACATCGAATGAGCGTCGTGTTTTCGTTTCCGATGAGCGGACCGATTGCTGCAGGCGAGAAGAAAAGGGGAGAGAGATGGCGTTTTGCGCGAATTGCGGCAAAGAATTGATTCTGGGAAGTTCATTTTGCACTTATTGCGGTGCTCCTGTTTCCCAAGAGTCTCTAGGAAAAACCGAGGATATTGCGAGTGTTCCAAAATCAAATTCACTAGCACAGTCGAGTGACGGGTTTGCACAGGCGGTGAAGCATGGGGCTTCTGCCGGATCGGGGTTATCCTGTGCATCCTTCAAGGCCGATAGTGACGTGTCAAAGCCTGTAGCGAGTCGTGTAGAGACGGAAGGAATTGGCCAGCGAGACGGTATCGTTCCTCCGAATGCTCTTCTTGCGAATTGGGAGATAGATTGGGGCATGCTCCTGTTGGGTATCTTCACTTTTCCCTCTCTCAATATCGTCTTTACGAAGATTGTGGAGGGAAGACCTCTTCCTGTTGCGGTCTATCTTGTGTATTTCTTGATCTCGTTGACGTTCATTGCATTCCAAATTACATATTCGATAAGAGTATATCCATCTTATTATTCTACGAAGCCTCTTATAAAGGATAGGAAACTGGTTTCGTATCTCAATGGTTTAGGTGGAACTCTTTTCGGCATTCTTTGGTCAAAGAATATGGAGAAGAATAAGAAAGGAATATCTTATATTGTTGCTACGTTGGTGTTCGCATCAGAGTTTATCTCTATCGTTAGAACACTTGTTGAATACTTTTATTTTTAGGAAGAGCAACGTGGAACTGCTTCAGTAGGCCGAAAGAGGCGAAATCTGAAATCAAGTTCATTCGCTTATTCGGCATAGCTAAACTCGTAACCTCAGAATAAGGCCATCGGAGTGGGGGTCTTATTCTGAGGTTTTCCTCATATAGGTCTTTATGCGCCATGCGGGAATTATGTACGGACTTTAACGTTAGCCGAGTGCAGGGTCTCCGCGATCGACGACGATTTCATAGCCGATGTTTTTCATGCGCATATTCAGGCAGAAACGGCATTCCGCGGCTTCTTCGCTCGTGCAGATCTTGTCGTCGTACAATTCGTACTTCTTGCGTACTCGAACGGGCGAAAGGTTGGGCATGACCACGTTGGCTCCTGCCAGGATGCCCTTTTCCCTTCCCGTAGGATCTATCGTGCCCAGCGCCGTCGTCGCAGGCAGCAGGATTGTGGGATGTATCAGGCGAAGCAGACTTAACAGGAAGCAAGTCATTTTCAGCGTGCCTTGCGCAAAGTCCGCAAAAGGCGTGGCATGATGGGGGATGAAGGGTCCGATGCCGCACATTTCCGGACGGAATTCCTCAATCAGCTTCAAGTCCTGTGCGAGGCATGACGCGTCCTGGTAAGGCGATCCCACCATGAATCCCATGCCAACCGCGAAACCGACTTGGCGTAAGTCGTTCAAGCAGGCCATACGGGCTTTCAAGGACATGCTTTCGGGGTGGAGCTTCTTGTAGTGGTCGGCCGATGCGGTTTCGTGACGCAGCAGATAGCGGTCGGCACCCGCATCGAAGAGGCGCTGGTAGCTTTCACGGCTGCGTTCTCCCATGGACAAGGTGATGGCACAGTCGGGGAAGTCCTTGCGGATGGTGGCAACGATGGCGCAGAGGCGCTCGTCAGTGAACCAGGGGTCTTCGCCACCTTGGAGAACGAATGTGCGGAAGCCCAGCTGGTAACCTTCCTGGGCGCATGCGTAGATGTCATCTTCGGAAAGGCGATAACGATCGCACTGGCGGTTCGATTTGCGGATTCCGCAGTACAGGCAGTCGTTCTTGCAATAATTGCTCACTTCGATAAGGCCGCGTGTGAAGACCTTGTTGCCATAGATTTTCTTGCGTATGGCAACAGCCTTTTCGGCTGCGTATTCGGCAAGTTCCGGGGAATAGCCGGTAATGAGCCGCTCGTAGCTTTCCACAGGAAGGCTGTGGTCGTTTGCAAGGGTGTCTATGAGTTCAAGCAATTGCGTATCCATGGTGCGGATTATAGCAACACGATTGATTGGCGGTTGTGTGCATCTTTTGACGGCGAAGTGTTACGAGCAACGGCATGTAAGATCTCCTTCAGGTTGAGAGGACTCCTTGCGCCTGTACTTACCCGCAATGCGCATTGGCAGGAAAACGACTTCTTCAATATGAACCGTGTTGAGGGCTGTTCCGCATTTGCGAACTGCACAAGGCAAATAAGATGCGGATTCGATAACAAAGGAGTAAAAAATGGCATTTTGTACTAGCTGTGGAAAGGAAATTGATTCTCGTGCAGCATTCTGCACCTATTGCGGTGCTCGTGTGGAAGAGCGTGTGGCTGCCGATATTGCCGACGATGCGCATGAGAAAGCCATTGACGGAGTAGGCGGAAACGCTGGTGTGGTTATTTCCCAGGAACCGCCGGTTCTACAGAGGTTTCCTGCGCAGGATGGAAACGATTCGTCAGCGGGTTGTCAAGGGGTATCCGGCGATGTGATGAACGGCGGTTCTTTCTCCTTTGGAATCGGTGGCGGAAGCGCTCCGTTCCATCAGGAGGTACGCCCTCCTGCGGTCAATGACTTGCTGGAGAATTGGAAGTACGACCCATTCCTTGTTGCTTTGGGATTTGTTCCGATTGTATTATTTACTATCGCAAGTTGGTTTTACAACTTCATAGATTCGTATAATGTGTTAATGATTGCATGCGTCATCGGATCCGTAATACTTGTTTCCCACTTGATTTTCTCGTTGGTGTATGTTCTTGTTATTCATAAGTCGCTGTTTACCGAAAAGCCGATGATAAAAAACGCAAAGCTCGTTTGCTTTTTGAATGCGTTTGCAGGAAGCGCTGCTGGATATTTTGGATTAATTGGTTATATCGGAGCGGCAGTAATTTACGAGAGATTGAATGCAGAGCTAAAAAACCGAAAAAGGGGTTATGCTTGGGTAATAATGTTGGTGTTCTGCATTCTCACTTTGGTTTCTGCTTGGATTGAGGCTTAAAAGTTAAAACAATAATAAGGAAGACCGTCCAAGTGACGGTCTTCTTTATAAAAGAGTAATCGAATACAAGAGTTCTGAGAATTCTTCAACTGGTGAGGGATTTTGCAATAATTATCGAATTGATCTTCGATAATGGATTAAGTATTATAGGGTTTCTCAATCATTTGGTGAGCATATTGAAGAGGAATTCTTAGTAACCCCTTTCTCACTGCAAAATCTTATGTCTCAGTTTTGGAGCTTCAACAGGAATAATCTATTCTGAGAATAATGATTGGAAAGATTTATAGGAATAACCCGTATTCTTCAGGATAAAATCCCAGCCAAGTTCGGACTGCAGTGGGGAAGTCTCAATCATTTGCAATGCGAACTGATTATTCGAATCCTTTGAAAGGAAGTAACAATGGGAACTCTTGAAGAACTGCGTGCATATCAGGCTGATTGGATGAAATTTGCCGAGCTCCAGCCCGATGTGATCAATGCGTTCGGTCAGATGCGCAACGCTGCATGCCTTGAAGATGGTGTTCTGGATATGAAAACCCTTGAACTGGTTGCAGTTGCTGTATGCGTTGCCCGCAAATGTGTTCCATGCATGCTTTCCCATGTGGAGGTTGCGGTAAAGGCTGGCGTTACTCGTGAAGAGCTTTCTGCTGCGCTGAATATGGCAATTCTGCTGTGCGGCGGTCCTGGCTGGGCATATTCCGCGATGGCATTGAAGGCATTCGACGAAATCACCGCAGAGCTTGCAGAAGAAGCTGAATAAGTATTATTCCTAAATAGATTTGTTTCGTGCTACAATAGGAACCGGCAAGGCCCGTGTAGGGACGGGCGGCGCTAGATTTTGTTAATGGGCTGGTCTGCCTACCAGCCCATTACTTACTTTCAGCGTCATCCTTTCTTGATAATGCTTTTTCCTTTCTACGACGCTCATGCTTGAGTTTGATGTCGCAGAACAATCCGTGCTCTTCCAGCGTCAAAATGATACTGAAGAGAGCGAAAACGGTATTTGCGCAGCTGCAAGCAGCCGCCAGGTAAAAGATATCGCACATGACGGAACCTCCAATCGAAATCGAAAGCGCCGCCCTGTTCCAAGGACCATGCCAGCTATCTGGCATTTTATCAGTAATTCCAGCAATATCTTCGAGCTTTAGATCCTTGCAGAATCCTTACGTTTTCGTAAAACGAGAAGTATTATATCGAGGATAAACCTTACAGAAATATTGCGTATATCACCTATAAAGCTTACGGATATTCCATCCGACTAGCTATTTATAATCATTTAATCCCAAATAAAACCCCACCTCTATCGAGGCGGGGCTGATGCATATATAAGATATTGCTTCCGGCTAGCCGATCAGGCCAAGGAAATACTCGTATACGAAGGAATCATCGTCCAATTCCGGATGGAAGGCGATGCCGATCTGCTTTCCGTACTGAACGCCGGTGATGCAGCCTTCGGTTTCCGAAAGAACCTTGACCCCGTCTTCAACCTGCGTAATGAAGGGCGCGCGGATGAAGGTCATGGGAACTTCGCGTCCGGCGAAGGCTCCTTGCGTGTGGAAGCTGGCAAGCTGCCTGCCATAGGCGTTTCGGCGAACCGTGATGGGCATGGTCCCCAAGCCTTCCACGCGGGTGCGTTTCTGCGCCAGCTCCTGGTTGCGCCCGCCCATATCGCCGGATTCCTGGTCGATCGCGCCTGCGAGCAGGATCAAACCAGCGCAGGTGCCCAGGACGGGTGTGCCTGCCTCGATCTTCTTCCGCAGGGGTTCGAGCATGCCCAACTCGCGAAGCAGATGCGCCTGTACGGTGCTTTCGCCACCGGGCAGCACAAGCGCATCGAAGGGGCGCTCGAGGTCTGCCGCCTGGCGCAGTTCGAAGCATTCCGCTCCCAGCTGATGCAGGCGCTGCTCGTGTTCGATGAAGGCTCCCTGAACCGCAAGCACCGCCACGGTGGGGGTGCTTGCGGGATTGCTCGCGGGTGCCTGGATTTCGGCGTTGCCCATTACTGACCGCGCTCTTCCATGATGATCTGGATTTCTGCGGGGTTGATGCCCACCATCGCCTCGCCCAGGTTCTCGGAAAGGGCTGCCAGCATTTCGGCGTCATTGTAGTTGGTAACGGCCTTTACGATGGCGGAAGCACGCTTGGCAGGGTCGCCGGACTTGAAGATACCGCTGCCTACGAACACGCCCTCTGCGCCCAGCTGCATCATCAGCGCAGCGTCCGCGGGGGTTGCTACGCCGCCTGCTGCGAAGTTGACGACGGGAAGCTTGCCGTTTTCGTGAACGTAACGGACCAGGTGATAGGGGACCTGCAGCTGCTTGGCTGCTTCGAACAGCTCGTCTTCGCGCATGTTCTGAACCTGGCGGATCTCGCTGTTGATGAGGCGCATATGGCGAACGGCCTGGACCACGTCACCGGTGCCGGGTTCGCCCTTGGTGCGGATCATCGCGGCGCCTTCCTCGATGCGGCGCAGAGCCTCGCCCAGGTTGCGTGCACCGCACACGAAGGGTGCGCGGAACTGGGTCTTGTCGATGTGGTAGATGTCATCTGCGGGGGAAAGGACCTCGGATTCGTCGATGTAGTCGATTTCGATGGCCTGCAGGATCTGCGCTTCGGCGAAATGGCCGATACGGCACTTGGCCATGACGGGGATGGATACGGCCGCCTGGATTTCCTTGATCATGGCAGGGTCGCTCATACGGGAAACTCCGCCCGCTGCGCGGATGTCGGCGGGAATGCGTTCCAGGGCCATAACGGCGCAGGCGCCTGCCGCTTCTGCGATATGGGCCTGTTCGGGGGTGGTGACGTCCATGATCACGCCGCCCTTGAGCATCTGGGCAAGCTGGCGGTTGAGCGCTACCTGTTCTTCGGGAGTAGTCATGCTCCGTTCCTTTCCTAATCGATTCGCGCCGTGATGAAGGGGAGGGTCGGCGCGCTTTCATCTATCTGAACGGTAGGTAGATTACGCCTAACTGGCACTATAAGTAGAACCAAAACAAGAAAAAACGATAAGACCAGACGGACTGATTTCCGGATTAGAGGACTCATTGCCCAGGCAGGCAAACTCAAATCCAGGCCAAACGAGCCTAAGCCCGCGCTAGATGCGCCCAGCCCCGAATCCGTCTGTCGCGGTCGGCAAACGTGGGGCTGGCGAAGGGAATGCAGGGCTTTGATTCTAGTAGTGCGCGTTATCATGGACGGGACCCGAAGAAGGGCGATGAATGCGAAGAAAGGCGGGTATTTGCTATGACTTCCAGGGCGGATAGGGCAGAAGAACTGTTCCGTAAAGGATTCAACTGCTCCCAGGCGGTGTTCGGGGCGTTTTGCGATGTTGTGGGAATGGATCTTGACCAGGCTCTACGTGCATCCAGTGCATTCGGCGGTGGCTTCGGCGGCAACCGCGAGGTATGCGGTGCGGTCTGCGGCATGACCATGTTGGTGGGTATGCTCGACGGCTACAGCGATCCTGCCGACGCGGAGGAGAAGAAGCGCGTGTATGGCACCGAAAAGCAGCTGACTGCCCGCTTCCTGGAAAAGCAGGACAGCTTGATCTGCCGTGAGCTGCTGGGGCTTCAGCCCGGACAGGTGCTTTCCGAGCCCCCGGTTCGCGATGAGGCGTATTACGCCAGCAGGCCCTGCCTTTCCGCGGTGCGCGATGCTGCGCAGATCGTGCAGGAGCATTACGGCATCGCCGATTTGGATTAGGCAATACGATTCGAGTGCGGCGCCCACCAGGGCGCCGTTTTCATGCAGGAACGGAGGCGCTAAGCCCTTCTTTCGATGGCCGGGCTTGGAAAAGGGCATGCATCGCCGTCGTTTCCGCATGTAGGCTGCTTGTTTTTCTGTAATCCGCCGTTGCGTCTGTTGCGCGTGTGCGGCTTTGCGGTAGTCTGTTCATAGACGCGATGTGGGTCTGCTTGGTGCGCCCTCATGCGGCAGCGGACCCGTTCCCGTCGCGGAAACCTACGTATCAGGAGGATTGATAATGAGCGATATCATCGATGTTTACGGCAGGCAGGTCTTGGACTCCCGCGGTAACCCCACCGTCGAAGTCGAAGTTTTGCTGGATGACGGCTCTGCTGGTCGTGCCATCGTTCCGTCCGGCGCTTCCACCGGCGCTTTCGAGGCCGTGGAACTGCGTGACGGTGACAAGACCAAGTACCTGGGCAAGGGCGTTCTGCAGGCGGTAGATCACGTCAACAACGAATGCTACGAAAACCTGCTGGGCATGGACGCAACCGATCAGCGCGCCATCGACCAGGCTCTGATCGAAGCCGACGGCACCCCCAACAAGGGCCGTTTCGGCGCAAACGCCATCCTGGGCTGCTCCCTGGCAGCTGCCCGCGCTGCAGCAGAGTCCACCGGTCTGCCTATCTATTCCTATCTGGGCGGCCCCAACGCACACACCCTGCCTACCCCCATGATGAACATCATGAACGGCGGCGTGCATGCAGACAACACCGTCGACTTCCAGGAATTCATGATCATGCCCGTTGGCGCCCCCACCTTCGCTGAGGCACTGCGTTGGTGCTGCGAGGTCTACCACACCCTGAAGGGCGTTCTGAAGTCCTCCGGTTATTCCACCGGTGTTGGCGACGAAGGCGGCTTTGCTCCCAACCTGAAGACCAACGAAGAGCCCCTGCAGCTGATCATGGAAGCCATCGAGGCTGCCGGCTACAAGCCCGGCACCGACTTCATGCTGGCAATGGACCCTGCAACCACCGAGCTCTACGATGCCGAAACCGGCACCTACAACCTGGAAGGCGAAGGCCGCGTGCTGACCAGCGATGAAATGGTCGAGTACTGGGCTGCCCTGGTTGAGAAGTATCCCATCATCTCCATCGAAGACGGCCTGGCCGAAGACGACTGGGATGGTTGGGTCAAGCTGACCCAGCGCATCGGCGACAAGGTCCAGCTGGTTGGCGACGACCTGTTCGTCACCAATGCCGCCCGCCTGAAGAAGGGCATCGAGCTGGGTGCTGCTAACGCCATCTTGATCAAGGTGAACCAGATCGGCTCCCTCACCGAGACCTTCGAGGCAATGCAGATGGCACAGCGCGCCGGCTACACCTGCGTGGTTTCCCATCGTTCTGGCGAGTCCGAGGACACCACCATCGCCGACCTGGCTGTTGCCACCAATGCCGGCCAGATCAAGACCGGTGCTCCTTGCCGTTCCGACCGTATCGCCAAGTACAACCAGCTGCTCCGTATTGAGGACATGCTGGGCGATGCAGCCGAATATGCTGGCATGAACGCCTTCTACAACGTCAAGCGCTAGTCTTCAAAGGGCAAGGTTCGGAATACTTTTCTAATCCCTATTGCAAGCAAGCAGGAACGCGACCCTACACGGGTCGCGTTTTTGTTTGGCGTTCAAGGGGGTAATAATCTGCGATGAGCGAAAACCGGTGCTTTAAGTGGGCCTTATCGTTGTTTCTGCTTGTTAGGTCGAAACGATAGGTTTCGATTGTCAGAAGCCGGGCATTAGTCGAAAGCGGATGTGACGGTATCGTGTGTACGCATCGGGCTCAACTGTGATGGCGCATGCTCCTTTTCTTGGTGCTCAGTTTGTGCATGCATAATTCTTTAAAGAGATTGAATTGCTACACGGGAACAGGGCTGATTGCCAGAGCAGCCGAGGGCTTTGCAATTCGTTGTTTGAAGTATCAAAACAGGTCAGATTGCATCAGATCCTAGTTTCACGGTGACCAATTCGAAGAAAGGCTCAAAAAAATAGGGCAGGACCGCTTGTTGCAACCCCGCCCCGCAAAACCCAAAGGTTTTTTGTCTTAAATCATTATGACGTGTCAGATCCAATTGACAAACACTGTGTTCAGGAAGTCAAAGGATGAGCGTACGCTATCCACGCCCTCGTACCAGTCAGCGTGGAGAACGACTCGCCTTTTCAGCGAATCTATCAGCATACGGCACATTTCTCTGGAATGGGTGCCTGCGACCAGTTCGTGGTATGCGTACGCCACCATGGTGGTCTGCTGAATGCGCGGGTTTGCCATCTTCGAACTCCTTGCACGTTTGCTTTGCGGATGTGACGTTGCACACGCGATTATCATTCAAGGGAATCGGTGGTAATTTTAGGTTTCTTGCAGGGGATTAGAACGTACGCGAAACCGTACACCTAGATGCTGTGATGCTGAGCTTCTTCTTCATTTCGTTTTGGTTTCTGAAGAAGCTGTTGAAGGGGATAGGGCGGTCTTCCGCCATTCACAATGGCGGTGTGCCGTTGGTTGGACGAGGAAAGGTACAAAAGAGTTGAGCACCTCGAAGGGTTGCAAATTCGACTCCGCATGGTTATAGCTCCAGCATATTGACGTGCTATCTCAAGGTAAACGCCCATTCGAGCTGTTGGTTGATGAACCTGGGTTATCCTCGAATAATGCAGTGCTATCGATTTTATCGCTGCCAGTCTCGACGTCCTGGGTATATAGTTAACCACATTAATCGAGCCAACAGAGGCTTGGCTTTAAAGGCGGCGGATTAAGGTCAAACTGGCGGAAACTATGAAGGCTATTGCTGGAAACCATCCATGATTTTGCTGGTAATCAAAATAAATATTCGAGGAAACCGTGCGAGCAATACTCAGTAATCGATCGTCTAGTGTACAGCTCGCACGTAATACATATCGAGGGGGGTCTCGATGAGGAAACGGCTTAGCATTTTGCAGGAAAAGCAGCAGGAGGAGCGATGCCTCTCCTGCAGACACATTGCGCGTAGAATACCATACCAGCAAGGTGTATAAAGCCGTATCAACGATGCATGGTACGGCATATCTATAAGCGCGTATTACGCAGCCCAAGCTCTTCTATATTTCTTTGTGAGTTTTTTAATTGGGAAAATCTATGATTCAAGGCTATTCAAGGATAATTTGTGATTAATATTGCATTTAAGGTCTCTATACTAAGATTTCGAATCTGTAATGTGTTGGAGTTGAGCGTAAAGATATTTTTCGAAAAACTTCTATCCTTAACTTCTTGTCTATTCAATAGTGGATGGACATTCAACGTCAGATAAATATACTTGTTCATCTATGTAACAAATCGCTTCTCGAATTGCGGATAGAGCTGATGAGGAAAGTTTGTTTTCCAGTGCAATTTCGTACATGCTTAGCATCTGCTGGGTTATTATTTCGAATTCTGAAGATATTTCTTTCGAAGAAAGTGTCTTTACCGCTTGGACTTTGTATGTAAATTCGTTAACGGTTGGGGCTAAATCTCCTGAAAGCCATTGCTGCGCGTACCCAAACTTTTTTCTGTACGCGTCTGAACCTGTTGGCTTTGAGTAATCAATCCTTTTTCCTTGGAGGCGTTTTAGAAGCCGTTCTTTTGTCTTGCCGCGAGTAGAGAGTCTGGCGACAAAGCTTGTCGCGTCATCTATGGTAATGTTACCCTTGTGAAGATAATAATATAGTGGCATGTTGGCGGTGTTTCCAGAGGCAATTGCGCGCAGATACTCGAAAGGATCTTCAACTGTTGATTTCTTGAGAAAAGATTTGATGAGATAATCGGAGTCAATCGCCTTGGGTTTGCTCACCCGCTTCTCGCCGAGTACAAGGCGGCCTGATTCGATGGATTTTACTTCGCCAATCAGCTTGAGGGTGGGTTTGCCCTTAACTTCAGAGAATTCGCCTTCTTTGATGAATGTAATTCTCGACATGATATCTTCGTCGATAACAACAGTTCCTCCAGCACCAGATAAGACACCGGTGGAGATGTCAAGCAGAGCCGCATCAGAAGCGCCAATTTTTGCAATTTTGGCCATAAGAGAAGACCAACGTTGCTGTTCTTTGAGCCTTTCCTCTTGAATGATTCTCTCAAGTTCCGGATATCCAATTCTTTTTGATTGTCCCGTGTATCTGTAGAAAATATCGCCTTCTCTGAGAATATCATCGCCAGTTCCGTTTTGAGAGGAACAGATGACCGGACGACTTGCCGATTGCGAAACGTAGATAATCCCAAACTTCATGCCACGATAGTCGTAGGTCCTGCAATCCCATTCGATGTGCGGCAAGAAAGTGTTACCGACAGTAGTGTCAAATGACTCGATCTTTAATTGCTCGAATTTATCCAGAGATTTCTTCTTGAGTCCTACTGCAGTTCTGGGGCTATCTGTGATTCCAAAGACGATATAACCACCAGCATGGTTGGCAAATGCTGCCATGGTTTTCAGGTACTTCGCAAAAGCGTTTCCGTTAAAGCTCTCTTTAAATTCGAGACTTTGTCCTTCTCTTGATTTGACGTGTAATCCGTCTTCCTGAAATTTTACAATATCCTCGAAAGTATTTTCGTCTAGTGGTCTGACTTTCATTTTGGATTCCTTTCGGCAGTAATCGATAATCCCTATCGGCGCCAGACGCGATCTCTATGTAGGAAGAAGCCATTGCTGTAGCTGGGCAGGCCGACTATACCCAGCTACCTGTCTTTCAGTACCTTTCGACCTTTAATTTGAATGGCAAACATATCGAGCCTTTAATGCCATCCTATCTACGATTTCTGTATTTCGTATCAATCATTAAGTTTCGCACCAAAGACTTTTTCAACGAAACGATCGAGTTTACCTTCTTTTGCGAGCTCAGCAGAGTCTGCCATGACGAAGTTCGAGTCACAACCCTGTCCGACCTCGTCATCGTAGCCGAGGATGAAGTGGGTCGCGATTTCGTAGATGATCTTTGTCGGGGCGATGCCGAACACCTGGTTCTCAAGGATGTGGTCGAGGCGCTCGCGGTCGTCGGGGATGAGCTCCCTCATCCTGGAGCTGTTAAACAGGCGTTTGACGATTTCTGTGATGTACAGGCCTGATTTCATGTACAGGTCTGCGAAGGTATGGCCTGGATCGTCGAAGCAGCCGGGGTTCTCCTTTTCGAGCAGGTCCACCATCTCCACTACGACTCTTCGTGGCGTGAAGATCTGATTGGTTTTCTGCGGCGGGACGTAGTCGAAGATGTCTTCTTCCAGGGACTCGTCGAAGTAGTTGGCGAGCTTGCCTCTCAGGTCTATGAATTCCCGAACCGAGTCGTCGAATACCACTGGGTCGAAGAGCTGGCCGGCGAAGTGGACGACCTTCCCGGTTTCGGGGTCGGCAACCTCTCCGCCGTCGCGGAGCAGGCGGAATTGTTCGACGGTGATGCTGGTGACCTCTTGGAAAACGTCTGCAGGGATGATCCGGTCGAAGTTGGATAGGGTTGTTTTTTCATTGCCGTAGGCCATGAGGAAGGACGGGATGGTTCGGGAGAATCCACGAAGGTGGTCGCGGATGTTGCTCTCGAGAGTCTGCTTCTGCGCCTCCTTCTTTGCGGTCTCCACCTCACGCACGATGACCTCGCCTGCGGATTTCACGAGTTCGTCGCGGGAGTTTTTAAGGTTATCCACCAGCTCGTCTCTTGCGTTCTGGAGCTTCTCGTCATGTCTGCGGTTGATCTCGTCGGCTTGGGCTTGGGTCTCGGCTTCCTCGAGTTCGTTAGCCCGGTTTTTCTCGATGAGGTTCTTGGCGATGTTGTAGTTACCTACCTCGCGGTTGAGTCTGATGTCGACGTCCGCCTTGATGCGGCGCTCCATCTTCTTTTGTTGGGAGGCCTTCATCTCGCTGCCGTAGTTCTCCTTTGCGGCATCCACGAGGGGGGTCGCGATGCTCGAGCCGAAGGTCTGGGCCAACCTGGCGATGAGGGCGTCGTCCGGGTCTTCGGGCTTTTCAGATGAGATGGCATCGATTACCTGGTCCAAGTCATCGGTGATATCGCCGTAGACCTTCTCGCCGAACATGCCGTTTGCCAGGCCGACAACCTGCTCTTCGGGGATTTCGATCTCTCCGTCTTCGTTGAGGTCGAGGTCATCGGCGGTGCCTCGGTTAATACCCAGGCCCTCGTTGGGTGCTTTGTAGGGCTCGAACCGCTGCAGGACCTCGATTACCTCCGCCGGGGCCCTGAAGATGTTGCTGATGTTTTGGAATAGGAAGTCGCACATGAATCCTCGGCGGACGACCTCGCGCGAGCGGATTTTGCGGGGGATGGAGAGCACGCGCTCGGCGTCCAGCTCCACCATCTCCCCGTTCTCGTCCTCGCCGATAACGGGGAAGAAGTTCAGCAGCGTGCGGATACGCGTTTTGCGGCTTTCCAGGGTTCCGCCGCCGGATGCCGTGTCGGTGTAGAGGTCGTTTGCGAACTCCTCGAAGATGGTCAGCGTGCGTGCGGGGTCGAAGTCGAAGACATAGGCGTTCTCCTTGCGCAGGAACTTGCCATCGATATTGAACAGGCAGGGATTCTGGGCTCGGAATGCGGCCTGCATATAGAGCGAAGGGCTCTTCATGTTGGAGAGCATGAGGACGGCGGTCCATTCGGGAATGGTGACGCCGGTGGTGAGCTGTCCGACGGAGAGGGTGATGGTCCTGTCGTTGGTTGCGATTGCCTTGCGTACTTTATCGAAGGCCCTTACGGACTCGTCTTCGTCGTCCAGCTTTCCGTCGCCGGCGGCGAGGATGATCTCGTAATCCTTGAAGACAGGATGCTTCTTGAGCTTCTTGGCAAGGGCCTTGGCGGAATCGACGCGGTTGAGCATCCAGAAGGTATGGCGCAGCTCATCGCGCAATTCCGGGGTGGAGAACGGGAACTTCCGCTGGGTGGTGAGCGCATCCAGGAAGCGGTCCACGTCTTCGTTGTGCATGAAGTAGCCGTTAGCGTTGGTGGCGAAGAACTCGTTCAGATCGAAGGCGTATTCCACCGTCTCCCCGTCGATGTCGCATCCGCGACGGACCTCCCCGGCCACGATGTCGCTCATCTGGTAGGTGAACATGTTCAGTCGCGGCAGGTCCGTGTAGGGATTGGGGAGCGCGGGGTCGTCCCAGTCGTGCTTGGCCTGCTGCTCGTCTGCGTAGGTCCAGTTGAAGATGGCGTCGGAGGGGAACTTCTCGTTGGCGATGGCCTTGAAGGGCGTGCCAGACAGATGCAGTGTGAACTTTCGCTTGATGTGATCGAATGCGACGTCGGTCTTGAAGGTGTCGACGCCTTCGTGCGCCTCGTCGATGATGAGGACGTCCCATTCGAGGGCGGCAACATGGTCGAGCTTGTCGAATTTCCCGCCGAAGGCGATTGAGCCCTTGAGGTCCTGGAGGCTGACGAATTCGATGAAGCCTCGCGGGTTCTTGCTGCGGTCGCGGTCGAGGTATTCTTGACGGGACATGCAGAAGGGCTTTCCCTGGAGGGAGCTGACGCTGCTGATGAAGCAGAGGCCCGACTCCTTGCCCATGAACTTCACGTAGTCGTCATACCAGGAGTTTGCGATGGCGGGGCGGTTCGTAACGATGAGCACCTTCTTCGCTCCGAGCCTCTTGCAAAGGTCATAGCTCGTGAGCGTCTTTCCGAAACGGGGTTTCGCGTTCCATAGGAACTCGCCGCCTTCATGGCTGCGGGCGAAGTCGGCGGTCGTCTCGGAGGCGCGTTCCTGTTCTGCCCGAAGCTTGTAGTCAATGGCTGCGGGGGCGTCCAGGATGCCGTGGTTCTCGCGGAACTCGTAGAAACGCGCCTTGGCAGGAGCCGGCTCGATCTCGTACCACTCGGTGTCGGGCTCGTTGGCAACGTCAAGCTTCTTCAAGTAGCCATGGAAGTCGGTATCACGGAAGGTCTCGCCGGTGTCCTCGAAGGTGGCATTGCCGTGCCAGTGGATGACGTAGTAGACGTTGGCGGTCTGGGTTTGCTGCTTGACGCGGGTCTCAACGTCCTGTTCCGTGTACCCGATCTTCGTCCAGCCGTCATGTCGGGCGATCTCCGGTGTGGTATAGGCGTAGATTTGGGGAAGGGCAGGGCGGGAGGTCTTAACTTTATCTGTGATATCGGTGAAGGCCATTTAGTTCATCTCCTTCACGTGGGTCTCGATGAATTCAATTTCCTCGTCGGACAAGCCGTACTTTGCGTAAAGCTGCTTATCGATATCCGATATTGACTGGGTCCAGTCGATGTCGGAGGAGGAAGTGAAGTCCTGAAGAGGGACATACTTCCATTTGGTGGGTGTGATGTCTTGGGTTACTTTCAGAACTCCCAGAAGACTTCTTGAAAACTTTCCCTTTATATATCGTTCGAGGTTCCTCGCTTCTTCCTTGGTACCGAATGATCCGATTGAGATGAAAGACTGAGTGTGTCCAGTTCCTGGTTCGGAAAGAATTGCAGCTGGAAGCGTTTCACCGAATTGCCCCGACCCGCTCGCTTTTGAGATTAGCAGCTTGTAGTAATTGAAGTTTTCTGGTCCGCTAACATACCTTGAATCAATCCACATGCAGACACGATTGCGGTTGAGAACCCCGTAGATTCCCGTCATCTCCGCCTGTTTCTCGCGATCTTCGAAAAATACCTTGCCTGAAAGGTTTTCAAGAGCATTTGTCCTCAAATCAAACGAGTCACCTGCAAGAGCAACGCATTCAGGATGCTCGCTTCGCAGGCAATCCGTAAAGCGATAAGGCACTGCCCCTACGCAAATTTCTGACAACGAGCAACCGTTTGCTTGTTGAATTTTTTTGAGAATTGAATTTAACTCTGGGTATTTAGTGAAAATACCAATTTCACCATAATCTCTTGAGGCGTCTCTAAGCGTAACAGCAACCCCACCTTTGATTTCAGTGTCTGGGAATACCTTTGCGGCATCGGATTCATATTTCAAGACGGTCAAGTGATTATCAGAGAGCATCTTATTGTTCCAGCTTTTTGGAGTTTGGCCTGCGTTGAAAAGAAACCGTGCTGGCGTGATAAGCTCAACTCGATTAGAGATTTTATATGCCTCATCCATGAAATAATGGTATATAGGCGGCTGCCTTCCGTTTGAATCATTTTCACCTTGATAGGGCGGATTGCCAATCACTGCATAAAACTTCTTTCCCATGGGGCATTCCTTACCTTTCAATGAGGCGAACTCGAAGGGCTCGTTTCTCTGCCAGCTATAAATCACACAAAGGGGCACTGTATCTTTCGTCTTTTCTTCAGTGTTTTCATCAGGTGTTTCGTCTGCAAATGCATCATCGAATAAATCAAAAAGTGACAGTTGAGCAGGCTCCGGTTCTGGTTCTTCGAACGAGCCAAGGGTCGATTCGACCTCGGCATCCATTTTATTGGTGGGAACGGCGTCTGTGAATCCGTTCATTTGCCAGAAGTTCCAGGAAATAATCCAGGCAACTTCTGCCATTTCCTTTTCGGAAATACCCAATCCCCAGCGATGCGATAAATGTTCGTAAAACGTCTCGAAGACGTTTATCCTTGCGACGACAAGGTTGTCGCCCTGGTACTCGAACCCGTAGCATGCCTTCAAGGCGTCTAGAGCCCTGCGAACCCATTCATTTCGGGTCTTCGTCTTTTCCGTGACCACCCGAAGCTTTCGGTCAAGCAAGCCGATCCGCTCATTGACCGGTAGCGCTATTCCGGTAACAGTGTCATAGCGCGAGCAGATAAACGGTGCTTCGCCGCATGTTATTTCGAGACGGGGGGATTCAACGTACGCATGCCAGCCATGCCCTCTTTTTGAGGGGAATTCAATTGCCGTTTGGTTTGCCGTCCAACTTTGCTCTTCCTCGCAGTTGAATACATCGCGACGCTCGAACCAGACTTCATCAAGGTCGTTGTTCATCTGATTGCAGAGCCATGAGGGTGTGAAAACCTCTGCGCGGCTCTTCGTGCGGAGTGATTGTCTTTCCTGTTCTTTCGCGATACGCGGCTTGATGATGCCGGAGTTGAGGCCGGTGATCTTTTCAATCGTGATTTCGTCATCTCCCATGTAGCCATCGCCTAGGGCTTCGTATTCGTTGTCGGCCCAAATGATATTACGACCCGTGGTGCGGTCACAGAGGAGTGTTTGCAGGATATGAGTCGGGTAGCGTCTCTCGAAACGTTCGATGAAGCCTTCGCTTACTATTGCCTGGTTGTCAGGTTCCACCTGGTTAATCTCTTTCTCTACGAACAAAGCTCTATGCTCCAAAACAATCACGTCTGTCAGTGTCATGAGTATTGTCGAGATGCTTGCGCGCTCCTACTCGAACGCTCTCCCTATTGCGTTCTTCATCTCTGGTGTGATTGCAATTAGGAGCCTTTTTGTCTTTCTCCCGCAGGGCATTAATTACTGAGTCGTTTGCGTCCATGGATATTGCCTTCTGGCTCACTAAGATTATTGAAAAACTGTTCACGATTTTATCACTTAAAAAAGCCGAGGATTTGAGTTGATTAATAGGATACTTGTTTCAGTTGGTAAAATAGGTGATGATAGGTATCATGTACCGAATATAGGACAGATAGCATACAACAAGCATGAGCTTTGCAGATTACGGGGGCGGTTGGTGCGGGACAGTCTCTGATATGCTCGGTTTATTCTGCATGGTGGGTAAGACGAAAGATCTTAGTCGTGTCATACTCCAGGGGGTCTAGCGTGCCTACATCTTCCGCTTAGCTGGAAATAAGCGGAAGTTATTAAAGGCAACATCAGCATTCAGGAGGAAGTCGTTAAGACGGTGGTTCACGTTATCGATTGCAAGTGGCTGCTATCGCCTCAGGAGTGCTGTCTGTTGCGCATGAGAGGTAAAGTACCGTTAATGGACAGCAATCCGATTTCGAGGTAGGCGAAGAGGTCCTTAGTGGAGCGGTTGAATAAGGCGGGTGGCATGACTGACGAGGGATGCGGTTCCGATGCGGCCGTGAAAACATGCGCTCGCAGATTTGCCCTTTCGGCCAAAGGCGTTTGCAGTTACTACCTCGCATGCGATTTGGACGAGGGAATATTGCGGTACTGGCCTAAGGATCCAGACCCGTATCGATGCCTCGTCTATAGCCCTAGCATTGAGGAGCGTAAACTTGCCGAGGGTTTGGCGGGCATGCGCGGGGGATCGGACAGGGTCGTGGGTATTCGGCTCACTAATCGGCAGAAAAGGGATATCGAGGGGATTCTTTCCTGGGAGAACGTAGAATCCATGCGTGGGATCGATGATGACTACATGTCCGAAAGGTGCGGCGGCGGTTGGTGCTATAGGGACGGATGGTCTCTGAGCTGCTATTTCGAGGGTGACTCGGGTTGGCCACCGCTCGAGCTCGAAAATATTACTCACTGCTCGTTTGGCGGCGAAGAGCTTCCGTTCGAAAGGTTGGAGACCTACATATCATCACTATCATCCGAGGTGATCGGCAATCCGGGTGTTGGGTTTTCTTATGATTCGAGTCGCAAGGTGAAGCCCGGGATGGCGAAGAAGATCGTCTCGCAGGCCATCGGATCGGGATTGGATGCCATCGAAGAGATACTGTGGGCGGGAAGCGCAAAGCTGATAATGGAACTGGACAATGCGGCACTCGATCGGGAGCTGAGCTACAGGCTCACGGACGACTGCTTCATGGTCAGGTACGGAAATGCCGTGGCGCGCACATGCAGGCTGTTAGAGCGTCCCGCATGCGAGAAGGTCTTTGGGAGGACGCATACGTTCGGCTGGACGGCAGATGGGGAAGCCGGAGAAGGGGAATGACTGCTTGGGCTCGGTCCGACGGGCTGGGTGGCGGTCAGATTCCGTGTCTATGATGCCGAACGGACTTTATGCAACATGCTGTAGGGAATCTTCTCGCCCAATCTGTGGCTGGTTTCGCAGGCTTTTTGTCTGTATTTGCCATCGGGTGGAAGAAACTTGCTGAAAAGTGGGTTTCAGTAAGAGGCATGGCGGCTTTATTGGCGACGTCATAGCGCAAGACAAATGGATTGTACCCGCGTTTTGGTCGACCCATTCTGAATCTCCGGGCTCTTTTCTTTCGATTTCTTCTTCGCTGCTGGCTTTTTCTCGTTCAGAACGATTTGAGCATTGCTGGAGTGGTCAAGTATCGGCTTCTAAGGGCATTCGGCACTTAGGTGCTTCCCGGTATGCGCAACCTGCGCTATATTCCCAAGTTCGATCGTGAAGTTGGCGCCCAATTCTGCAGTAGCTATTACAGAATTCCCCAGAGGCCACATCGTGGGGCCCGTGCAAACCGCGTGTGCGACGGCAAGAGCAACGGCCTTATCGTCGACTACATCGGCATCGTGAAGGCGCTCAGGAAGGCGCTCGCCGATTACACGCAGAGCGCGGGCGGCGAAGGCGGCAGTGGTCCGGTTATCGATAAACAGGAGCTCATCGCGAGGATCAATGCGCTTATCGGGGATATCGTCGTGTTTCTTTCCGAGAAGGGGTTTTCCCTCGATTCTCTTATCAAGGCCGATGGCTTCGAACGGCTTGCGAAGGTGAAGGAGGGTGCCGATTGCGTTTCCGATGGAGACGAGGGGAAGAAGCGTTTCGGCATCATGGCCCGGGAGCTGTTCAAGCTCATGAAGTTCGTTGAACGCAAGGAACTCGAGAAAGAGGCCTTGGATCGGCATTCTGCGATCAATGCGATTTGCAAGGAAGTGACCAAGCGCCGCGATGTGGCCGACACCGGCGATATCATGGTCCAGCTCCAATCGATCATCGACGAGCACGTTTCCATCGCCGAGGGTGCGGCGAAGGGCGCGCGATTCGACATCAGCAAGATCGACTTCGACAGGCTCCACGTCGAGTTCGCGAAGACGAGGGAGAAGCATCTGCTACTCAACGATCTTAGGGAGGTCATCGAGTACCGCCTCGAGATGGCCCTTCGCGAAAACCCCCGCAGGGCCGATTTCTTCAAGAGGTACGAGGCGATCATCGAGAGCTACAACAAGGAGCAGGATCGGGCTACCATCGAGGAGACCTTCGAAAAGCTGATGAAGCTCTCGCAGGAGCTAGACGAAGAGCAGAAGAGCTATGTTGCGGAGGGCTTCACCAACCCTCAGCAGCAGGCCGTCTTCGACATACTCTACCAGGACACGCTCACCAAGGCCGAAATCAAGAAGATCAAGGAGCTGGCGATCGAGCTGGTCGATATCATCCAGAACAGGTTGAAGGAGATGTCCAACTGGACCGAGAAGCCGGAAACCAGGGCCGAGGTGGATATCCTCATCCGCGATGAGCTGCGGATGAAGATGCCGGAAAGCGTGAGCGATGAGGCGCTCATGGTCTACCGCGGCGAGATCTTCAACTACTTCTATACCAGATTCGCGGCGTAATTTGCCCTTGGCAAAAAGAAAGTGATCATGCAGTACGGGAAGACGATCGAGATGTTCTTGGTCAATGGCGATGCGAGCGGTCTTGTGACTGCCGAGCTTTCCAACTGGAACGGCAAGGCAATTAAGATTCCTCGCACCATGGTCAAAGAGTGCACGCGTGAGGATATTACAGGCGTAGGCGTCTATTTCCTTTTCTGCGAAGAGGACGGTCAGGGTGCGGTGTATATCGGTGAAGCTGAAAATGTGCTTGAGCGACTAAATGGCCACTTACGTGACTACCAGGCTGGAAAGGAATCCTACTACTGGACAACAGCGGTAGTCTTTATCGGCCGCGATTTGAACAAGGCCCTTATCCGGTATTTGGAAAATCGCATCTGGGATATCGTTAATGAGTGCGGCCGCATGAAGAACCTTACGAAAAATACCTATAAGAAAACAATCCTCAAGGAGTCCCAGGTCGCTTCCATGGAGAAGTTTATCGACAACATCAAGGTGCTGCTGAGCGCATTGAACTATCGAGTACTTACACCGATGCCCCAGGCGAAAGATGACACTGTCTATCTTTATTGCCATTCAACCAAGGGCACCGATGCAAAAGGTTTTGTCTCCGATGGCGGCTTCACTGTATTGAAGGGGTCTAAGGTCTCCGATGGGGTAGTGAATTCGTTTGTCGAACACGGCGGCAACTACTACGCTTTGCGCAGCAAGCTTGAGGAAGACGGTATCATCTCCGAAGGTGAATTCCAGCAAGACTACGAGTTCAGCGCCCCATCTGCAGCATCGGCGGTAGCCCTCGGTCGTACTTCAAATGGGAATGTCGATTGGAAGACCAATGAGGGAACAAGGCTAAAGGATTTGTAGGTTTTCCATTTGTCTGCGGGTTGTTTTTCGTGCGCGTCCACCGCGGGGCTTGATTGTTCCATGAGTGCGGGACCTGCGGACCTTCGTAGAGGTGTTTGCTGTGGGTGGGGATTTGGCGATTATGCAAGCGCTCCGCTGCCAGCCCGAACATCTTTTTGACGTAGGGCTTCGCAGGATGCAATACTTGGCTTGCTTGGGGTGCTGTCCAGACTCTTGCGCATATTCCGGCAGACGACCGTCGGCCGTCGGTATGACCGCTTCTCCAGCAGCGTATCGATTCTATCCTGAATTCGCCTGCAGATCCTTGCTCTGGCCTAATTCGCTTCGATGCGGATTGCATCGCCTGGCCTGATCGTGCCTTCGGTCAAGACGATAGCGAACACCCCTTCACGGGGCATGACGCAATCGCCCACCTGCCTTCTGATGGCGCAGTCCTTGTGGCATTCCTTGCCGATTTGCGTGATTTCCAGCAGGCATTCTCCAACGGCCAGTTTGGTTCCTACCGGCAACGTGGAAAGCTGCAGCCCTCCGGTGAGGATGTTCTCCGCGAAAGCCCCGACCGGGATATCGGGGAAGATGCGCCTCATCTTGTCTATGCTTTCGGTTGCCAGCAGGCTCACCTGCCTGTGCCAATCGCCTGCATGGGCGTCTCCCAGGATTCCGTGCCTTTTCTTCAACTCGATCAGCTCGACAGGATGCTTTGCGGTGCCTTTCTTCTCGCTGATGCAGACAGCAATTACCGATGCCATGTTCTCCTCCATATCGTGATCCGCTAGATGATTCTGCCTCCGCCCAAAACGGTGTCACCGTCGTAGAGGACGACGGCTTGGCCCGGGGCGATGGCCGACTGCGCTTCTTCGAAGCGCACGAGCACGTCCCCGCTTGCCTGGGGGAAGGCGATGGCGGGCTGTTCTGTCTGGCGGTATCTTATCTTCGCCTTGCATTCGATCGGTGCATCCGGAGCCTTGCCGCTGATCCAGTTGAAGTCCGTCGCCGTCAGGCTTTCGGAATACAGCTCGTGCTTTTCGGCTAAGGTTACGGTGTTCGCTTCTGGGTCGATGCTTTGCACGTACAGGGGTTTTCCCAGGGCAAGCCCCAAGCCCCTGCGTTGGCCCACCGTGTAGCGGATGCAGCCCTTGTGGGTGCCGATCATCCTGCCTGCGGTATCCAGGAACGGACCCGGTTCGTAGCGCTTTCCTGTATACCTCTCCAAGAAGGACGCATAGTCGCCATCCGGTACGAAGCAGATATCCTGGCTTTCGGGTTTGTTCGCGTTGAGGAACCCCTGTTTTTCCGCAAGCTCCCTGACATGCGTCTTTTCCATCGATCCGAGCGGGAACAGGGTATGCGCCAGCTGATTCTGCGTCATGGAATACAGCACGTAGCTCTGATCTTTTGTCGGATCCAGGCCTTTTTTCAGGAAGAAAACCCTGTCTTGTTCCTCGATGCGGGCATAGTGCCCGGTGACCACGTAATCGCATTCGAGGATCCTCGCCCGTTCGAACAGCTTGTCGAACTTCATGAAGCGGTTGCAGTCGATGCATGGATTGGGGGTGAGGCCCTGCTCGTACGAACCGACGAACTTGGCGATCACCTTCTTCCGGAAATCATCTTTGAAATTGAAGACGTAGTAGGGGATGCCGATTTTGCGCGCAACGCTTCGTGCGTCTTCGATATCGTCGAGGCTGCAGCAGGTGCGCCCTTTTGCCAGCCCGGCATCTTCGTTATCGTAGAGCTTCATCGTGCAGCCGATGCATTCGAAGCCCGCATCCTTGGTGATCTGGGCGGCGAGCGACGAATCCACCCCTCCGCTCATCGCTATCAGCGCCTTCTTCATGGGCTTTGCCGCACCTCCTTCGGCTTCGGGTTTGCTTTTACGGCGAGTGGGGAAGCGCGCTTTTCCACCTCGTTCGTCAGTGGAAAGCCTATCACAACAGTAGGCGAAATGCGGTGCAGCCATTGCAAGGTAGCCTGTTGGCAGCAATCGTGCGGCAATGAGTAGCGGTGGGGCTGCAGATGCAACCGGCTGCAGATGCAAAGGGCTGCAACCCTGCCGCCGGCTTTCGAAAGTCGGCTTGCCTCGAAAACGCAGCAGCGACCGCGTGATGCGGTCGCTGCGGTGCGTGGTATGCGGGTAGGGAGGGTTTTCGTGAGTATCACCCGTTTGGGACGGACTGCCTTACAGGGGGCTCATTCCTGCCTGGAAGGGGGTCCTGCGCCTGCCGATGCGCCCATCGGTTTGCATACCGTACTTCTTGTAGTACAGCCTCAGGCCTTTGCCGTATTCGTCTTCGCGACGGGCTTCTTCCGTGAACAGCCTGGTGGCGAATTCCGGCTCGTTTACCGCGAACAGGTACTGGATCGCCGACCAGACGGCCATGCCCTCGTAGATAACCAGGTTGTTCCCCGATCCGTAGCGGGAGTTGATAACCGCATCGTTCCAGTTCTCGTACTGCCAGATGTGGGTGAGTTCGTGCGAGATGGTCTCGATCAGGCTCAGGCGCGGTGCGCCGTTTTCCAAGTAGATGGTGTACTTGCCATTCGAGTTCACCGCAACACCCACTGCGCGGGCGTCGAAGCCCGGGGTGGGCGTGAAGGTCCTGTCCATGCGGGAGGCGATTTCGGCCGAAGAGACCATCCTCACCGTGATGGGCGACTTGATGTGGATGCCGTATTTCACGCACATGCTGCCGCGTACGGAAGCGAACAGCTCTTCCAGTTCCGCCTGCGACTTGACTGTCTGGCGAGAACAGGTGAGGCAGCGTTCGCGGCCGTCTTCCAGGATGTCGTATTCCACGCCTAGCAGCGGTTTGCCGCAGAAGTCGCAAAGATGGACGATGCCTTCTTCAATCACCTGGTCGATGGCTTCGTTCATGTCCACCTTGTCGTTGCGTGCGGCGGAGAGCTCGAAGTCCACTAGCTGGTGGTCGGCTAAAAGCATCGCGGTATCTTCCACTGCCAGCCAATCGGGGCTTTCCTTTCCGCCGAAGAACAGGAAGTTGCTTTCCTTGTAGGGGTCGGGGATCTCGACCAGCTCTTCCTCGTGGTCTTCGTGACGGCGCTCGCGTTCTTCGATGCGCTTCAGTTCCATGATGCCGGAAAGGAGCTCGACGATCTGGGACAGGATATTCCTGCGCTCCTCGGGGTCTTCGGCTTCGGTTTCCGCAGGCTCTTCAACCTGGGGTTTCTTGCTGAACAGGCCCTTTAAGAAGTTGATGAGGCGCCGCATGAGACCCGGCTTTCTTTCCTTGCCGTCCTTGCCCTTGGAGGCCTGGGCGCCTTCCTTTACGGCCTTCTTCGGGTCTTCGGGCGCGGTGGCGGAAAGATCCAGGGTGTCGTCAGCGATGAAGTCGCGCAGGGCTGCGGCGAGCACGTTCACGTCGATGACGTTCTTTCTTGCCATCCTGTCGGAATGCCATACTAAGAAGTCCTGGAGCAGTTCAAGGAAGTGGACGACGTTCCTGTCGAAGGAGTCAATCAGGCCCAAGTCGATGTTGCTGTCCTCGAAGACGTAGATACAGGAAGGATCCAGTGCGGTTTCCTCGCTGGAAACGCGCACGTAGGAGCCGCGCGGGCAGTCGCAGCGCTCGGCGGCGGTGCTGCCGATGAGCAGGTACTGGGCATTGTCTGCGTACATGGTGGCGATAAGCTCGCCCAACAGCACGGTGAGGGTGGCGATAACCTGGGTAGAAGCTCCGTCAATAGAGATCTTGAGGGCGGATTTCTTGAAGTACTCGCGCTCGGGGATATTCGTCAGGCCCACGTAGCGCGCGGTCCTGAAGTCGGAGCGGCTGGCCATTTCGGCATAGCCTTCGGTGTGTACGCTCACGTCCACTTCGGCTACCTGGATGTTCACGCCCGAATACGAGCGGGTCCTGTGCCAACGCGAGGAGGCATCCCAGTTACCCAGGCGTACTTCCTTGACTTGGCGATAGAAGCGCCTTCTGGAAAAGTGGTCCGCGGCACGGCGCAGTGCTACGCGGCTAGTGCTGCGAGATGAAACGGTAATATCCAGCACTTCGTAGAATCTGCCTTCCAGGGATACGAACTGGCCGGGCACCATATTCTGGTACACGTGGCCGTACAAGCACGATCCCAGCACGCGCTTGTCGATGCTTTCGTCCTCGCAGACGTAGAAGGCGTTGCGCAGGATGGTCTCGCAATAGCGATGCAGCTCGCAGCCCTTCACCAGGCGGATCTGGGTGCGATCAAGGTAGCGCAGGCTTTCCGGATCGATGCTTTCGTGCACGGTTTCCTCGAGTAGGCATTCGGACACGATCTCGCGCGTGGAATCGGGAACGATGTACTTCAGCGCCAGCTGGCACAGGGTCGCGCGGATGTCCTGCGATTCGATTTCGGCAAGCTCGAACTGCTTGCGGATATCGCGCAGGTCCATAGGTTCCTGGGCCAGGCGCGCGAAGACGGAAAGCGCCACGTTGCGCAGGCCCAGCGAGTAGTCGGGAACGATGCGGGGGATGGCCTTGGAGTCGCGCACCAGAAGCTTGGAGTTGTCGGACATGTAGTCGCGCAGCAGGTAGTCGGGCGATATCACGTTGATGAAGGAGTTGCTGCAGGCGCGCGTGCTGAACTGACGTAGGATTTCGAAGGAGTTGCAGGACTCGTCTTCGACAATCAGGAACGCACGGTCTTCCCTGCGCTGGCTCCACAGGCTGTCATGGAAGCTGAAGCGGCCGTCGATGGACCATGCCGCAGTAGGCAGATTGGCGAACTCGCAGATCTGCCGGTAGTACTGCAAGGCGATCCAGCGCACGTCGTTGATGGGGACGTTCTTGGAACTGAGCCAGGCAACCTTATCCACGTCGTAACGCAGAGCGATAGATCCCAATTCAGTGCCCAGGCCCAGGTACTGCGCAACGTTGCCGTAGAGCTGATGGTGCAGGCTCACTCCCTGAGGGTCTTCGGCCTTCCAGATCATGCTGCAGGTTTCGCCGCGCGAGCTGATGGTGGGGCAGACCTCGCAGAAGGGTGTGGAGAGCGCATGCGAAAGCGCGTCGACCAGCCCGTTGGTGTTCCTGTCGAAGGCGCAGTAGACCGCCTTGCCGAAAGCGGCAAGGCGACGCGCCAGGATGCCGAAGCCTATCTGCGAAGTGGCAAAGGAAACCGAGGGGTTGAACATGGCCACCATGGCGATACGGTTCTGACGTCGGGCAAGCGCTCGCGTCAGGTCCAGGTTGTTCGCGTCGGACATGCTCATGAAGGCCACGTCCAGCTGATCGATCTGCTTGGTGCGCAGGCTGCCCAGACGCCACATGCTCTCGACGCCGCAGATGACGGTGAGCGATTCGCGGAACCAATCCTGCAGGTCGGTTTCGCTCACGTCTTCGCCGAACATCACGACTACCTTGTTACCCTGCATGAGGGTTCGTACCAGGGGCAGTGCAAAGTAGTCTGTGTAGTCATGGTAGAAGGGTGTGGCGAACAGGGTGTTCTTTCCTTCGAGCAAGCCCACCATGCCCATGGCCATGTCAGCATCGATGTCGTGGTGGAGGCTCTTGAGGGATTTCAGGTAGCCGGCGGCCAGCCGCTTCAGCCGGTCCTTGTCGGCTTCCAGGGGGCCGATGATGTCGTCTCTGTTGATTTTCGAGAAGTACCCGTGGTTGAGCACGTCGGAGTACAGGACGCGGTCCTGGTAGCTTTCGTAGACCCTCATCAGGTTCTGGTAGATGGAATAGCGCTTGCTGCCGTCATCGACGAATTCCACGGCATCGTCGTTCTTGTCCTTCGGCTCCAGGCCGGAAAGGAAGCTGACTACCTCGCCGAAGGTGATGATGGCGAAGGCGGGGAAGAACAGGGTGCCGAACAGGCGCGGGAAGATGGCCGTGAGCACGAACAGCAGCGTGCTCAGGACGAGTACCGCGATGAACATCTTGCGGAAGAGCTTCTTCGTGCCCAGGAAGCGGCGTTTCAGGACCCAGCGGTTTTCATCGTCCATCTCGTATGCGAAGGCGAACAGGTGGCTGAGCAGCACCATGCCCTTGTCGGGAAGCAGGGAAACCACCATCAGGTAAACCAGCTTCACGCACAGGAAGGTGAAGGCGAAAAGCGCGTTGATCGCGATGGCGCGCGGGAAGATGGCGTTCACGCCTTGGAGCGGTCCGAAGCTGTTGGATGCCGCTACCCAAACGTCTTTCGCGGCGCTGTCGGCATAGGTGAACAGCGCGAGCAGCACGACGGAGAGGATGAGGGCGATGGGGGGCAACAGCACCTGGGCAGGGCGTCGCTCCAGGGACGATGCCCTGGAGAAGGTCGCCCAGAAAAGGGCAACGAGCACTGCGAGCAGAATGCCGCAGATGAGGAAGGTCATCATCGCGTCACCCTTCCAATCGTAACGGGGTTGATGGGCATAACGTCAAGGGAGACGATCGCCGAGAACGGGACCCTGGTGCGCGCGGCTCCGTCGATGGCGGTGTTGTAGCGTGCGGTCGCGTCTTCCGCGCTCAGGCTGAAGTTGTAGACGCGGCCGGTTTTGACCATGTCGTCGGCTGCGTTCCAAGACATGTAGGAGCGCGCCCGGTACGCGTCTTCGTAGCGCTGGTTGAACATGGCGTCCGCCTGGATGCGGTCGATCTCCACGCACAGGTCGGCATGGCTCTTTGCCAGGTATTCCTCTTCCTTGCCGACGAATTTGGGAGTCTCGTCGTTCTTCTTCAGGTAATACCAGCCCCTCCTGAAGGATGCGAAATCCGACATGCGGTTGCCGATCTGGTCGCACTTGCGGCGCAGGCCCTCGATGATGGAGGTGATCTTCTTGTTGAAGGTACCGATCTTGGCGTCGAGCAGTTTCTTCTGCGCCTTCAGGTCGAGCAGGCAGATGCCCACCATCACCGCAATCATGATCACGGTGGCGATGAGCGCACGCAGGTTGAAGGTGATGGAGCTGGTGAGCCCGAAGATGAAGGGCGTGTAGCCCACGAAGATGGTGGCGGCCGTGATACCCAGCGCTAGCGCGATGGTGGTCAGGCTCACCCTGAAGCGGAAACGGTGCTTGATGGCCTTTTCCTCGTCTTTCACCTCTTCGTCCAGATCGTCGCAGTTCAGGCTCGCCATGGGGTTGGCGATGGAGATGCGCTCCTCGATCTGCTCCAATTCCGCAACCAGCAGATCGGTGGTATGCCGGTTCATGGGATTGCGCAGGATCTCGTCGTCGCTCGGCAGCTCGAAGGTCTGGAATTCGTCTTCCGCCTGGCGCAGGGCGCGCTTGGGTTCGCGGAAGAGGGTTTCAGCTTCCTTCTTGATGCGGCGCTTTTGGCCGGTGTATTCGCTTTCATCTTCGGTGGGGATGTTGCTGAACAGGCCGAAGCGCTTAGCGTCCAGGTACATCTTGTCCGAATCGAGCAGATTGAAGGTGAGGTGGATTTCCTTGCGGAAGTCGGGCAGGAAGGCCTTTTCGGTCTCGCTGGGAATGCGAAGGCGGCGCACTTCGATCATTCGCTCCTTCAGCTTGTCCCTCACCTGGCAGCAGTCGGCGTAGTGGCTGATCAGGTTGCTGCGTATTTCCTCTTCATCGAATTCCACCTCGGCGCGGTATAGCTGGCCGAACTGCAAAGAGCCCCTGTTGGGGTCGTAGGTTGCAAGCGCCATCACCGTCATCCAGAACTGCAGCATGTCGCGCCCGTGCGAGATGCACGGGGGAAGGCTGCGGTCCACCACCACGAAGCGCGACCTGTCGGCGAAGCCCGCGCACTCGGCAAAGCTCCAGTGCAGGTATTCGGCGTTGGCCAAAGACCCCGAGCAGCGTCCGTTGTCCGAAATGAGCAGTTCGTCGTTCCTGTTGCGCGGGGAAACGAACAGCATTTCGGCAGGACGGACGCAGCCCAGGTGGTAGCGTTCCATCAAAGGCTGGCTGTCGGTGAAATCGGGCATCTCGTCTTCGGGCAGGTCGGGATAGTCCTCGCGCACGAAGGTCCTGTTGCGGAAGGCGCGCGGAACGCCGCCGAGCATCCTGCTCAACCGCACGATGGGTTCGGGGTCCGCGATGGCACGCTTGTCCATGAACGTGCCATCCTCGGTCTGATCCAGGTCGTACAGGTCGAACGGGTTGCCCACGGCGGCGGCGCCTTTCTGCTTCCCGCAGCCGAAGCTCAGGTCGGTTGCGATGATGGCGCGCCATTCCGTGGACCTGTCGATGATGCGAAGCAGATCCGGAACCGCCTTGGAGATGGAGTATTCGTCCGGGTTCCAAGGGCACACGTGGATATCGAAGGCCTCGAGGCACTGGACGAACAGGCCCGAGTACTCCCGGTAGGTTTCGATAAGGTCCTCGTGCTGGTTTTGGGACTTTTCTTCTATGAATAAAACTGTCTTCATGATCATCGTCTGCTAGAAGGCATGCAGTGTGCCTGCTTTCTAGTTTTCCGTGCGATTTCCTTCCCAGTACTCGGTGTATTCGGTGACCAGCTCGGCGAATTCGTCTGACTTGCCGTGCGGGATGCATTCGGCATTGCGGAACCAGCGCTTGATTTCTGCGCGGATTTCGTTCACGAAAGCTTCGCGGTATATGCCTTCGAATTCGTTTTCGTTCAGGATGCGCAGGTTTTCCTCCATCAGGCGGTACTGCTCTTCGAAGAAGGTCGCGAGCACGCCGTCCAGATCCACCTTGGGGATGAAGGCCGAGAAGTAGTTTTCCACAACCTCGAACACCGCGAACAGGATGTCGCGCGCATGGTTCAAGGGGGCGGCGTTCAAGGGGGCGCTTACCTTGTACAGCAGGGGGATTTCGAAGATGCTGCGGCGTTCGGGGCCGAATTCGCGCAGAACGAACCTGGATTTCTTCGTCTGATCGCCGAATGCAGTGCAGCCCAGATGGTAGACCAGGCGGCAGTTCTCGACGCTGGTGTGGTTGAGCTGCGCCTCTTCGATGAGCGACTTCTCGCTTGCGGAAATAAGCGCGTTGACGAAGGGCGGATTGACGTTCAGGCCGTTGAAGATCTCCCAGAAGTAGTCGCAAGGGGTGCCGTTGCTGACGATGAAGTCATGCAGGCTGGATGCGCGGGAGCCGTCGGTGGCGAATTCCAGTTCCAGCTGGTAGATGTCGCGCGGCACGGCGTTGCGCACGGTGATCTTCTCGAAGACCAGGCCGTAGACGAATGCGCGGACCACGTTGTTCTTCTGGCGGCGTTCCTCGTCCTTGTCCAGGTTGGGGAAGCTGAAGGGCCAGTGCCACCTCATATCCAGATGGGGTGTGAGCTCCTTGTTCTTGGAGCTGTCGGGGCCCAGCTGGCCAATCAGGTCCATGTAGGACTTATAGTAGTTGCCGCCCTGGGCGCCGGAATTGAGCGAACCGGTGGGGATGAACTTGGGAATCTGGTTGGCGCTCAGTCCGTAGACCGACTTGTAGACCAGGATCTCGTTCTTAGGGCAAATCTCGTCTTCAATGCCGTTGTAGGTGCCGAAGACATGCTGCACGAAGCGTACTTTGTTGGCGTCGCCGGAAGCGGCAAGCTCGGTCGAGTACAGGCAGGACTTGATGACGCGGGGTTTGAATCCGCGGGGATTCTCGATCATGGGGACGGCCAGGATATCGCCTTCCTTGAAGACGTCTTCGGCGTACCTGTTCAGTTCGTCGTTGCCGTCCAGATTGTCGCGGTATACGCCTTCGGTGCGCATAGCGTCGATGATGTCCATGTCGATCAGGTGGCCGTAGGGGCCTTCGAGCAGGTTATTCCTCCAGTAATCCAGGATGGCCTCTTCGAAGGCGCCAGCGAAGTAGGTGGATGCTTTCGCGTTTGCTTCGCCTTCGGATGCGCCGGTCGCCAGGCGGTTGCGGCGCATTTCGTTGAAGCGCATGACCGCGACGTAGATCTTCCGGCAGACCTCGCTGGGGATATTTGCCGCGTTGGAAACGCAGACGCACTGCCTGTCGATGCGGTCCAAGCACTCGTGATCGGCGCAGACGTAGCGCACGGCTGAGGACAGGATCTTGTTGGCGTCCTTGCCGGTTGCGTTGTATGCGGGGTT
>Ga0129308_1000872_pt1 | contig 37945 bp, 43 predicted proteins | sample L827metagenome_FD_94440 | JGI IMG/M metagenome (GOLD analysis project Ga0129308, IMG submission 94440) | Ring-tailed lemur group fecal microbial communities from Wisconsin, USA - L827 metagenome | ecosystem: Host-associated > Mammals > Digestive system > Large intestine > Fecal | place: USA... | reverse complement strand
TTGCTGCCATGGCTTTAAACCTTAAGAGGATGGTAAATGCCATCTTTTTCTATCTCCAGTTCCAATGTTCTGCCGAAACCAACCGGGTTTCCGGCAGAATTTTTGCTTTTGTCAACAGGTCCAATTCTTGACAGCACCACGGGTCAGGTCACAGATTCAAGTCTTGTTTCCGCCCCATGTGAAACACCCAAAACCTTCCGGTTTTGGGTGTTTCTCTCTTATTTGGCGGGCCGCCGCCCTATGGGCACAGGTCCCCTTACCAGTTCTTTTCCTCTTTGGCACTATCATGCTGTTGTTTACGCTCCTCCACCATCTTCACGAACCACTCTACCATGGCGGGGTCCTGATGGGAGAAGAACGCGCTTTCCGCCCGGTCCAGCCCAGCGATGACCTCCATATCCTCGTCTGACAGCGCAAAATCAAATACGCGGAAGTTCTCCTCCATCCGTTCCATATGGGTGGACTTGGGGATCACCACGATCCCCCGCTGGATATGCCAGCGGAGCATGACCTGGGCAGGCGTCTTGCCGTACTTGGCCGCAATTCCCCCGATGACAGGATTTTCAAATGTTCCGCCGCGGCCCTCGCCAAAGGGGGCCCACGCCTCCAGTTGGATCCCGTACTTGTCCGCCCACTCCTTGGCGTTCTTCTGCTGATTGAAAATATGGACCTCCACCTGGTTGATCACAGGCTTGATCCGGTTGAAGGAGGCGAAATCCACCATACGGTCCGCATAGAAATTGGAGATGCCGATGGCCCGGATCTTCCCCTCCTCGTACAGCTCCTCCAGCGCCCGCCAAGCGCCGTAGGTATCGGAGAAGGGCTGGTGCAGCAGCACCAGATCCAGATAGCCGGTCTGGAGCTTACGCATGGACTCCAGCACAGAGGCCTTCGCCTGCTCGTAGCCGTAGTGTTCGATCCAGACCTTGGTGGTCAGGAAAATATCCTCCCGGGGGACGCCGGATTTCTGGATGGCGCTGCCCACCTGTTCTTCGTTGAAATAGCTCTGGGCCGTGTCGATGGAGCGGTAGCCCACTTTCAGGGCGTCCAGCACACAGCGCTCACATTCCTCCCGGCTCACTTGATAGACGCCGTAGCCCAGCACCGGCATTTTCACACCGTTGGATAAGGTCACATATTCCATCATGATTTCCTCCTATCTTGCATGATCGACCGTATTTTCCCGGCCTTCGACGAAAAGCCTTCCGTTAAAAAGGATACCTATTCACCGGTTCCAGCCATTCGGTGGAAGTCTGCTCTCCGGGGACCTCCACCGCCAGATGGGTGAACCAGCTGTCCTCTGCCGCGCCGTGCCAGTGTTTGACGCCGGCAGGGATCACGACCACATCGCCAGGGCGCAGCGCCCGTGCCGCCTCGCCCCACTCCTGATACCAGCCCCGGCCGTCGGTACAGAGCAGGACCTGTCCGCCGCCCGTCTCCGCTTTGTGGATATGCCAGTTGTTGCGGCAGCCTGGTTCAAAGGTCACATTGGCGATGGTGACGCCTTGGGTGGTGAGCATTTTGAGATAGCTCCGGCCGACGAAGTATTGGGCAAAGGCATCGTTGGGGGCGCCCAAGCCAAACAGGCCGCCCTTTGCCCCACCCTCCTCTCCATAGACCTCCACCGCCATGCGGAAAGCAGCCCAGGCGTTGGGCCACCCGGCATAGAAAGCCAGGTGCGTCAGGATCTCCGCCATCTCGTCTCTGGTCACACCATTCTTTTTCGCCGCGGACAAGTGATGTTGGAGGGAAGTGTCCACCACGCCCTTGCTCACCAGGGCGGTCACAGTGATGATGGAACGCATCTTCGGGGAAAGGCGGTCCTCCCGGGACCAGACCTGCCCGAACAGGACATCGTCGTTTAGTTCTGCGAATTTGGGGGCGAATTGCCCCAGGGCGTCGCGGCCCGCTGTCTGTTTTTCCATATGGTTCCTCCTTGTCTCTGTATCCCGTTATTCCTGTACCAGCCATTTTTCCATCGCCGGACCGGCCTTGGCGGCGGCGCTGCCGTGGATCGCCAAACCACGCTCCACCTTCGCGCCGGGGCACAGCCGGCGGATGTCGCTCTCGCTGCGGCCCAGGCCGCTGCCCTCATGGGTGCAGAAGGGCCGGATGGTCTTTCCGCTCCAATCGAACCGCTCCAAAAAGGTGAACACCGCCATGGGCATGGTCCCCCAGTAGTTGGGGTAGCCCAGATAGACGGTGCCGTACCCGTCCAGACTGTTCGGACAGCTTTTTAATTCGGGACGGGCGTCCCGGCGCTGATCCTCCTGGGCTTGGGCAATACACTCGTTGTAATCCTTGGAATAGGGCTGAACCGGCTCGATTTTAAACAGGTCCGCCCCAGTCAGCTCCTGGAGCAGCTGCGCGGCGATCTCGGTATTGCCCGCCTTTACCCTTCGAAGCACTCCACTGAAATAGTTCTCGTCCGCTCTGGAAAAATACGCGATCAACGCGCGGTCCATAGGCCCGGCCTCCTCTGTTCTTACTTTACAGTCCTATTGTACCGCTGCTTTCCCTCTCCGGGAAGAACAGATGCTGCAACAGCGTATTAACCACAAAGCAATACGTCCCGTCTTTTCATGGGGCTGCTCCTCAGTTCAAAAAAGGGAACTCTTTGCACTCAAAATATGTCTGTGAAACCGCATAAACGAAAAGGGAGGCTGTGCCAAAACACAGCCTCCCCTCAGAAGCCCCTGTCGGGGTTTGGGACAGATTCAGAAATGATTCCCGGGAATCACCGGGAAAGCCCTCACGGGTTTGATCCCACGTTATGCCATTCAGGAAGCCTGCCGTGGCCCAGGCGCCGGGCGCACTTTTATGTCCAATCCGCCTCCTCCAGAAGGGGACACTCCCGGAAGATCTGATTGACCGCGCCCTCATAGGCGGCTGAGTCCGAGGCCTTGCGCAGCTGTTTCAGGGGCTTTCCCGCCCCGGAAAACAGACGGCTCAGATAGCCCCACAGCTCCTTCATGTGGTACACCGTATTCTTCTGACTGCCGAAGGTGGTCAGATAGGTGTGGTACAGCTCATCGTGAAAGGCCCGCAGGGTCTCCCGGTCCGCGCCCGGTCCACCCTTGGCCTTTCGGACCAGCGCCGGGTCGGCCAGCAGCCCCTGGCCCATCATCACCCGGTCCACCTGGGGGAACCTGGACCGGAACCGGGCGCAGCCCTCCGCCGTCACCAAGCCGCCGTTGTAGCACACCGGGCCGGAATAGGCGGAAAGTGCCTGTTCAAAGGCCTCCATCCGCACCGGCTCCCGGTAAAAATCCTTTCGGACCCGGGGGTGGATAATGAGCAGAGAGATGGGATACTTCCCAAAAATCTCCAGCAGACGGGGAAATTCCTCCGGGGACTCCATGCCCAGCCGGGTCTTAATGGAGACGGCCCCCTCCGCATGGGCGAAGACTTCCTCCAAAAACCGGTCCAGCCCTTCCGGATCGGCCAGCATCCCGGCGCCCTTCCCCTTGGCGGTGACCGTGCCCGAGGGGCAGCCCAGATTCAGGTTGACCTCGTCGTAGCCCATGGCGTACAGCTCCCGGGCCGCCCAGCAGAAGTCCTCCGGATTCTTGACCAGCAGCTGGGGCACCGCCCGGAAGCCCCGGTTGTGCTCCGGCAGGACATTGCGCAGCTCCCGCGGGGTGAATACATGGTCCCGGGTGGGGGTAAGGAAGGGCATATAATACTTGTCCACGCCGGGAAAATACCGGTGGTGGGCGGTGCGGTAAATGGCGCCTGTGACCCCCTCCATGGGGGCAAAGTAATACTCCACAGCGTTCGCTCCTTTGATCGGATTCAGCGCCGGGGCAGCAGGCGGCGCAGCCAGGGGGCCAGGGCGGGAGCCAGCTGTCCCAGCGCCCGGTCATAGAAGAAGAACACCGGACAGAAGAGCGCCAGCAGAAGGGCGGCCTCCCAGCCCTGTTCCAGCGCCAGCCCCTCCAATCCCAGCAGGCAGAACAGCGCCCCGTACACCGCCAGGACGGCCCCCAGGAACAGGGCGGACTTGGCCGCCCTGCGCCGCCACCGGGGCAGTCGCTCCAGAACGGGCCGGATGGCCGGATACCAGCCGAACAGCCCGGCGAACAGGGCCGCCATCTCCAGCTCCGGCACCAGAAGCAGCCCCAGCAGCCCGGCCGCCGCCCACAGGGTCAGGGCGTCCCGGGCGCCCAATTCCTCCCGGATCACTCCGACCACCAGCCCTGCCAGCATGGGGCACACATAGGTCATGATCCCCGTGGCGCTGCCCAGCACCATCAGCACCACGCACAGGGCGGCGCTCACGCCGCATACCGCGGCCCGGCGGGAGGCATCCCGCATGGAATTACGTCCCACAGTTCCGGTGAGCGTCGGCGTAGGCGCTGGCGGCCAGTCCGGCCACCGCGCCGTCCCCCACGGCGGTGGCCAGCTGGCGCACCTGCTTCACCCGGCAGTCTCCGGCGGTGAAAACCCCGGGCAGGCTGGTGCCGCAGTCCTCCCCCGCCAGGAAATAGCCCCTGTCATCGGTCATCACCAGGTTGGCAAAGATCTCGTTCCGGGGCTCCTGGCCCACGGCGATGAACAGGCCGTCTACTGCCAGTTCCTTCCGCTGGGCGGTCTTTAAGTTGGCCAGCACCAGCCCAGTGAGGCCCTCCTCATTCCGGAGCAGGCTATCCACCCGGTGGCTCAGCAGAAATTCCACGTTGTCCCGCTCCCGCAGCTGCCGGACCATGCCGCTCTCCCCCCGGAACAGGTCCCGGCGGTGGATGACCGTCACCTTGGAGCAGCGGGCGGAGAGGAACAGAGCCTCCTGAAGGGCGGTATCCCCGCCCCCCACCACGGCCACGGGGCGGTCCTGGTAGAAGGCCCCGTCGCAGACGGCGCAGTAGGACACCCCCATGCCCACCAGCTGGTCCTCTCCCTCCAGGCCCAGTTTCCGGTGGGTGACCCCGGTGGCCAGTACCAGGGCCAGGCCGGTGTAACGGCCCCTGTCGGTGGTCAGCTCCACCCGGTCCCCCTGGGTGCGCAGGAAGGTCACAGCCTCATTTCGGATATGGACGCCCTGGTCCTGGGCCTGCTGGGTCAGGGTCTGGGCAAACTGGGCCCCGCTCATGCCGGGCAGACCGGGGTAGTTGTCCACCAGAGGGGAGAAGTTGATCTGGCCTCCGGTGGCCTCCCCCTCCAGCACCAGCACATCCTGGCCAGCCCGGGCGGCGTACAGGGCGGCGGTCAGACCCGCGGGCCCTCCGCCCACTACGATCACGTCATACATAAAAACACCCCTTCTGTTTGGTCTTGTGTGTCAGTGAAGAAAGAACCGGCCCCGGACAACCGGGGCCGGTTTCATTGTACTTCGATTTGTGCCCCTTGGCAAGGGCCAGGGTTATCCCACTTCCGCGGGGCGGTTGTCCTGGATGAATTTCCGGACGTTCCCCAGGCCCACCACCCTCACAGGGGCCTGTCCATCGTCCATGACCAACGTGGGCGCCTGACGGATGCCGTAGCGGACAGCGAGGTCCGGGTTCTCCTCGGCCAGCACCTTCCGGAAGGGGAGCCCCGCCTCCTCCAGCAGACGCTCCGCCTGGGCGCAGTTGGGACAGGTACGGGTGGCAAAGAGCAGCAGTTCCCCGGCGGGAACCTGTTCCGGCTCCCGGGCCTCCACCGTCACCGGGGACCCGGCGATCCCCGCCCGGCGCAGGCGGGAACGGCCGATGTCATAGACCTTCCGGTCCTGGAACTCCTGTGCCTTGCCGTCGTTCCAGTTCTGGATGGGCCGGTAGTAGCCGGTGATGCGGCTGTAGACCTCGGTGGCCCGGCCGCAGTAGGGGCAGGTGTGCTGCTCCCCGGTGAGGTAGCCGTGGTCGGCGCACACCGAGTAGGTGGGGGAGAGGGTATAGTAGGGCAGCCTGTAGTTCTCCGCGATCTTCCGCACCAGGGCGGCGGCCGCCTTCCAGTCGGGCAGCTTCTCCCCCAGGAAGGCGTGGAACACGGTGCCCGAGGTATACAGGGTCTGGAGCTCGTCCTGGACGTCCAGGGCGGAGAATATGTCCTCGGTATATCCCACGGGCAGGTGGGAGGAGTTGGTGTAGTAGGGGGTGCCATGCTCGTTGGCGGTGATGATGTCGGGGAACTGCTCCTTGTCGTGCTTGGCGAAGCGGTAGGTGGTGGACTCGGCGGGGGTGGCTTCCAGGTTGTACAGGTCGCCGTACACCTCCTGATAGTCGCTCAGCCGCTCCCGCATGTGGTTCAGCACGTTTTTGGCGAACTCCTGGATCTCCCCGTGGGTCAGATCGGCCCGGAGCCATTTGGCGTTGAGCCCAGCCTCGTTCATGCCGATGAGGCCGATGGTAGAGAAATGGTTGGCAAAGGTGCCCAGGTACCGCTTGGTGTAGGGGTAGAGCCCCGCGTCCAGCAGCTTGGTGATCACGGTGCGCTTGGTCTTCAGGGACCGGGCGGCAATGTCCATCAGCTTGTCCAGCCGCCGGTAGAAGTCGGCCTCGTCCTCCGCCAGGTAGGCGATGCGGGGCAGGTTGATGGTGACCACTCCCACGCTGCCCGTGGACTCGCCGGAGCCGAAGAAGCCGCCGGACTTTTTCCGCAGCTCCCGCAGGTCCAGCCGCAGGCGGCAGCACATGGACCGCACATCGGAAGGCTCCATATCGGAATTGATGTAGTTGGAGAAGTAGGGGGTGCCGTATTTGGCGGTCATCTCGAACAGGAGCTTGTTGTTCTCCGTCTCCGACCAGTCAAAGTCCCGGGTGATGGAGTAGGTGGGAATGGGATACTGGAAGCCCCGGCCGTCGGCGTCCCCCTCGATCATGATCTGGATAAACGCCTTGTTCACCATGTCCATCTCCTGCTTGCAGTCCCCGTAGGTGAAGTCCATCTCCTTGCCGCCCACGATGGCGGGCAGATGCTCCAGGTCCTTGGGCACCGTCCAGTCCAGGGTGATGTTGGAGAAGGGGGCCTGGGTGCCCCACCGGCTGGGGGTGTTCACCCCGTAGACGAAGGACTGGATGCACTGCTTGACCTCCTTCTGGGTCAGGTGGTCCACCTTGACAAAGGGAGCCAGGTAGGTGTCAAAGGAGGAGAAGGCCTGTGCCCCCGCCCACTCGTTCTGCATGATGCCCAGGAAATTGACCATCTGGTTGCACAGGGTGGACAGGTGGCTGGCGGGGGCGGAGGTGATCTTCCCCGGGATGCCCCCCAGGCCCTCCTGAATGAGCTGCTTCAGGGACCAGCCGGCGCAGTAGCCGGTGAGCATGGACAGGTCGTGGATATGGATGTCGGCGCTGCGGTGGGCGTTGGCCACCTCCTGGTCGTAGATCTCGCTGAGCCAGTAATTGGCGGTGATGGCGCCGGAGTTGGACAGGATCAGGCCGCCCACCGAGTAGGTGACGGTGGAGTTCTCCTTCACCCGCCAGTCGTTGATCTGGAGGTAATCGTCCACCAGGTCCTTGTAATTGAGCAGGGTGGAATTGACGTTGCGCACCTTCTCCCGCTGCTTACGGTAGAGGATGTAGGCCTTGGCCACGTCGGCGTAGCCCGCCTCGGACAGCACCTGCTCCACGCTGTCCTGAATGTCCTCCACGGCAATGAAGCCGTCCTTCACCTTAGGTTCAAAGGCGGCGGTCACCCGCAGGGCCAGCATATCGATGACGCTGGGGTGGTACTGCTTGCCCAGGGCCTCAAAAGCCTTGGTGATGGCGGCGCTGATCTTTCCGATCTCGAACTGGGCGGCGGTGCCGTCCCGCTTTGTCACCTGGTACATGGCTGATCCCTCCGTTTGTTCTCTCAACGGGAATCCGGCTCCGGACTCCCGGGACTTCTTAACTATATCACGCGCCTGCAGCCAGGTCAATATTTTGTTTTACTATTTTTATAAAAACACAAGATATTGTGAGTATCTAAAAAAGTCAGCGGGGCGGTCCAAAGACCGCCCCGCTGTGTCTCACTGGCCCCGCAGCCGGGCCGACGGGATAGCCGGCTGCACCAGGGCCAGAAAGCCCTCCATGGTTCTCTCGTCCCACGGATGGAGCCCGGACCGGAGCACCGTGTCCCGGTCCACGAAGGACTGGAGGAAATACCGCTTGGCCCCTGCCAGCCATTCTCCTATGGTCCGAAAGGACTCCCCGTCGTGGAACTCCCGCACCACCGTGGTGCGGAACTCATAGTCCACCGCATCCGACAGCAGGTAGGACACGCTGTCCCGGATGGGGGTCAGGTCCAGCCCAGGCACTCCCGCCGTCCCGGCGTAGCGGGCGGGACTGTTTTTCACGTCCATGGCCACGTAATCCACCAGATCCTGTTCCACCAGCCGCCGCAGCCGGTCCGGGTGGGTCCCGTTGGTGTCCAGCTTGAGGGAGAAGCCCAGTTCCTTGATCCGCGCCAGCAGCCCCGGCAGTTCCGGGTGGAGCAGGGGTTCCCCTCCGGTGACGCACACGCCGTCCAGCAGGCCCCGGCGCTTGCGCAGGAAGGCCAGCAGGGCCTGGTCATCCAGCTCCGGAGGCGGAAGGGGGCCCTCCACCAGCTCCCCGTTGTGGCAGAAGGGACAGCGGAAGTCGCATCCCCCCAGAAATACTGTGCAGGCCACCTTGCCGGGATAGTCCAGCAGCGTCAATTTTTGCAGTCCGTGGATGTCCATGGGTTTTTCTCCCTCTCTCCGGCGGTCCGGCGCCGTTTTCTCTCCCATTGTAGCCCCGGTCCCTCCGGCTGTCAACGGACCATCCTCCGGTCATATCCCCTTGTATTTCCGCCGGGTGGCGATGCCTCCCCTGATGTGCCGCTCCGCTTTGTTCTCCTCCAGCACCCCCTTCACCTGGAGATACAGCGTCCGGTTGAACAGGGGCAAGCGCTCCGACAGGTCCTTATGTACAGTAGATTTGCTGATCCCAAATTTCTTCGCGGCGGCACGGACCGTGGTCCGGTTCTCCAGGATGTAAAGAGCCAGGCGCTCCGCCCGTTCTTCCATGTTCCCTTTCACACATGCACCACTCCCATGTAGTTTCCTGCATGAAAAGGTATATGTCCCAAGGCCCCCCGTTATGCCCGCTGCCAGCCTCCATTTCCCGTGTTTTCCGGCCTGGTCGCCCCGGGCCAGGCAGCAGCACGGGCAGTTCTACCCCTTCTAATTGACAACAGGCGAGCCAAATCGCTATAATAATGTCTGCCGCCCCTCGCGGACGGTCTCAGATCAGTCTCCGGGCAGTCCCGGACATGGAGTGATACATATGATCGGAATCGGCACCATCGTCAACGTAGCGGCTATTATCGTGGGCGGACTCATCGGCCTGCTGTTCAAGGGCGGCCTGAAGGAACACTACCAGGAGGCCATCGTCAAATCCCTGGGCCTGTGCACCATGTTTATCGGAGCGGCGGGCGCCCTCCCGGGGCTGCTGCGGGTGGAGAACGGCGTCCTGGCCAGCGCCCCCATCCGGGACACTCTGGGCATGATCCTATCCATGGCCCTGGGCACCTTGATCGGCGAATGGCTGGACTTTGACGGCAGGATGGAGCGGCTGGGCGCCTGGCTGAAAGCGAAAGCCTCCCGGGGCGAGGACAGCCAGTTCATTCAGGGCTTCGTCACCGCCTCCCTGACGGTGTGCATCGGCGCCATGGCCATCGTGGGTTCCATCCAGGACGGCCTGTCCCACGACCCCTCCACCCTGTTCACCAAGTCCATTCTGGACTTCCTCATCATCATTATCTTCGCTTCCACTTACGGCAAGGGGGCCATCTTCTCCGCCCTGCCCGTGGGCGTGCTCCAGGGCGGCGTCACCCTGTGCGCCGGGCTGCTGGCCCCGGTGTTCAGCGCCGCTGTTATCTCCAACCTGTCCTTCCTGGGTTCCATCCTCATCTTCTGCGTGGGCGTCAACCTGGCCTTCGGAACCAAGTTCCGGGTGGCCAATATGCTGCCCGCCCTGGTGCTGGGGGCGGCCTATACCGCGCTGCTCTGACATTGAGCCGCCCCACCTACCCAAGGGGGGAAACTTGAAAACCGCATTGAAACCGGGTCCGGCCCATGGTAAAATGGACCCACAACCTGTCAAAGAGAGGGAGTCGCTGTTATGAGAACCATTACCGCCGCCGCGCTCACCGACACGGTGGCCCGGCTGTGCATCCAGGCCAACACCAAGCTGCCCGAGGACATTGTGGCCGCCCTGGACCGGGACCGGAAGGCCGAGCCCTGGCCCCTGGCCCAGGAGACTCTGGACCTGCTGTGGGACAATATGGAGCTGGCCGGGGAGAAAAACCTGCCCGTCTGCCAGGACACAGGGATGGCCTGCGTCTTTGTGGAGCTGGGCCAGGAGGTCCATATCGAGGGGAATTTTGAGGAGGCCATCCACGAGGGAGTCCGCCGGGGCTACGGGGAGGGTTACCTCCGCAAGTCCATCGTGGGCGATCCCCTGCGCCGGGTGAACACCGGGGACAATACCCCCGCCGCCATCACCCTGCGGCTGGTCCCCGGGGACGGCTGCACCCTCACCGTGGCCCCCAAGGGCTTCGGCAGCGAGAACATGAGCCGCCTGGGGATGCTCAAGCCCGCTGACGGGGTGGAGGGCGTGAAACATTTCGTTCTGGAGACGGTTCGGCTGGCCGGACCCAACCCCTGTCCCCCCATCGTCCTGGGCATCGGCGTGGGCGGCTCCTTCGACAAGGTGGCCTACCTGGCTAAGCACGCCCTGCTGCGGCCCATCGACCAGCCTAACCCCGATCCCTTCTACGCCGGTCTGGAGCGGGAGCTGCTGGAGGAGATCAACCGCCTGGGCATCGGTCCCCAGGGCTTCGGCGGGCAGACCACCTGCCTGGGGCTGTCCATCGAGGCGGCTCCCACCCATGTGGCGGGCCTGCCCGTGGCCGTCAACGTCAGCTGCCATGTGACCCGCCGGGCCACGGCTGAACTGTAAGGAGGGGTTTTGATGCAATACAAACTGACCACCCCCGTGACCAAGGAGATGCTGGCCCCCCTGAAGGCCGGGGACACGGTGCTGCTGTCCGGCACAGTGTACACCGCCCGGGACGCGGCCCACAAGCGGATGATGGAATTGCTGGACGCCGGGCAGCCCCTGCCCTTCCCCGTGGAGGGGGCCGCCGTCTATTATGTGGGCCCCACGCCGGAGCGTCCCGGTCAGGTCATCGGCTCCGCCGGCCCCACCACCAGCGGACGAATGGACGCCTACTCCCCCCGGCTGTTGGACCTGGGCCAGGCTATCATGATCGGCAAGGGCGCCCGGAATCAGGCCGTCAAGGAGGCCGTAATCCGCAACGGAGCTGTCTACCTGGCCGCCCTGGGAGGCGCCGGCGCCCTGATGGCCGCCAGTGTGAAGGAACTGGAGGTCATCTGCTGGGAGGACCTGGGCTGCGAGGCGGTGCGGCGGCTGGAGGTGGAGGACTTCCCCCTGACTGTCATTCTGGATGCCCACGGGGGCGACCTGTACCAGTCCGGCCCCGCCGCCTATCTGGCCGCTCAATCCGCGGAGCTATAACAGAAAAGGAGTGGAACCCATGTTCACCTGCGCTGCCTGTACCATCTCGGCCTGCGAGTCGGGAAAGCTGGAGCATATGCCCAAAAACTGTCCTATGCGGGACCCGGCCTATTTTGATCAGGTTTTGGACGAGTACTTCAAGCCGGAAAACCGCGATTTTTATGTCAACTGTTCAGCCATTGAGGCCCTGGGCTACTGCCGCTGGCCCCGTCTGCGGGAGGTGGCTGAGTTTGCCAAGCGGATGGGCTACACCCGGCTGGGCATAGGCTTCTGCGGTGGACTTCACCGGGAGGCTGCCATCGTGGACCGCATCCTTCGGGACCAGGGTTTTGAAGTTGTGTCGGTGGTCTGCAAGACCGGCTCTATCCCCAAGGAAAAGGCGGGTATCCCTGATGATCTTCACGTCCGTCCCGGTCAGTTTGAGCCTATGTGCAACCCCATCGCCCAGGCCCAGCTGCTCAACCGGGCTAACACCCAGTTCAACATCTGTCTGGGCCTGTGTGTGGGGCATGACTCCCTGTTTTATAAATATTGTGACGCTCCGGTCACCACCCTGGTAGCTAAGGACCGGGTCACCGGCAACAACCCCGCTGCCGCCATTTACTGCGCCCACAGCTACTTCAAAGTCCGAAACACCATCCAGGACGACTAAATCCCCATTCAAAAAGCGGCTTTGCCGTTTTTGGGGGTCTACCCAACCCCGGCTGTTCCCACAGCCGGGGTTGACTTTTTGCCCCGTCTCCTATATAATCCTTTTTGTCTCAAATAAGACATTTAAGGAAGGTGTTTCAAGTGCCTCTGACCGGGGAGGAACAGACGCTGTTGGCCCGCTGCCCCCTGCTGCGGGGCGTAGAGGAAACTCTTTTGGAACAGATCATCCAGGCGGAGGGGGCGGAGCTTGTCCAGTTTTCCGCCGGACAGGTGGTATACAGTCCCAGAGACTTCCGCCGCTGCCTGGGCGTGCTCCTGTCCGGACAGCTCCAGGTGACCAAGGACACCCTGGCGGTCAGCGTTCTGGAACCCGGGGAGCTTTTCGGGGCCGCCGCCCTGTACAGCGATGCCCCGGAGTATGCCACCACCATCACCGCAAGGCGTTCCAGCCGGTGTCTCCTGCTGGACCAGTCCCTGGTGGACCGCCTGCTGGGAGAACAGCCCCTGATCCGCAAGAATTACCTTCACTATCTCACCGGTCGTATCCGCTTTCTCTCTGGACGGCTCCAGTCCCTGGCCCAATCCAGCGCTGAGGGCCGACTGGCCCGGTATCTGCTGGCCAACAGCAAAAACGGCAGTCTCACCTGCTCCGCCACCGATTTGGCCCGCCGTCTGGGCATCAGCCGCGCCTCCCTCTACCGCGCCTTTGAGGAGTTGGAACACGGCGGGCTGATTTTCCGCCAGGGGAAGACCATCACCATCCCAAATGTATCCGCTCTGGAAGGCGCTCTGTAAATTTGGGTTTACTGGCCTATGGAACCTGAAACCTATATTATGCAGGGCAAGGTACTCACGCTTCGTACACATCATATGAAAGGATGACCATATCATGAAAAAGAAACTGTCTCTGCTCCTGGCGGCCGCCATGGTGTTCTCCGCCCTGGCCGGCTGCGGCCCCAAGTCCTCCGGCTCCGGCTCCTCCAGCCCCGCCGCCGCCTCCTCCGCGTCCGGCAGCGCCTCGGCCAGCACCCCCGATGACACCGCCCTGCCCGCCGAGGTCAACTTCATGGTCCTCAGCGGTCCCACCGGCGTGGGCGCCGCTTACCTGATCGACGGCTACGGTGCGGACAGCGCCCCCGCCGACGCCCCCTTCGTTCTGAACACCACTGTGGCCTCTGAGAACACCGAGGTGACCAACGCCCTGGTCAACGGTGACGCGGACATCGCCGCCATCGCCACCAACGTGGCCGCCAACCTGGTGGCCAAGACCGACGGCGGCATCCAGGTGCTGGCCGTCAACACCCTGGGCGTCCTCTATATTCTGGAGAAGGGCGACACCGTCCAGTCCATGGCCGATCTGAAGGGCAAGACCCTCTACGCCCCCTCCACCGCCAAGGGCGCCAACCCCGAGTATATTCTCAACCACCTGCTGCGTGAAAATGGTGTGGAGCCCGACCAGGTGGACATCCAGTGGATGACTCCCCAGGAGATCACCGCTCAGATCGCCTCCTCCGACGCCGGCATCTGCATGCTCCCCGTCCCCGCCGCCACCGCCCTGCTGATGAAAGACAGCGGCGTCCGGGAGGCCCTCTCCCTGTCCGATGAATGGGACAAGCTGGACCAGGGCGCCCTGCCCATGGGCTGTGTTGTCGCCCGCACCGGCTTTATTGAGGAGAATCCCGAAGTAGTGGACGCCTTTGTGGACCTGTATGGCGACTCCATCTCCTTCATGTCCGACGGAAACAACAGCGCGGACGCCGCCGCCCTGGTGGCCAAGTACGGCATCACCGCCAACGAACAAATCGCCGCCAAGGCCATTCCCCAGTGCAACCTGACCTTCCTCACCGGCCCGGAGATGAAGGAGACCCTGGAGGGCTACTACCAGGTCCTGTTCCAGGCCGATCCCGCCTCCATCGGCGGGGCCATGCCCTACGATTCCTTCTACTATGGAGTGGCGTAAAACCGGGAAAAAACTGATCGCTGCCCTGCTGCCCCCGGCCTTCTGGCTGGGGGCTTGGCAGCTTTGCGCCTTTCTGGTGGACCTCCACGTCCGGGGGCGGGGCAACGAGCTGCTCCTCCCCTATCCCGCCACCGTCTTGTCCGCCCTGGTCCGGCTGGCCGGTACCCCCGCTTTTTGGGGGACTGTCCTGGCCACCCTGGGCCGCATCCTGGCCGGCATGGTGTTGGGCACGGCGCTGGGCGGGCTGCTGGCCGCCCTCACCTTTCTCTCCCCCTGGGCCGACCGCCTGCTCTCCCCTGCCATCCGGGTCATCCAGGCCACTCCGGTGGTCTCTTTTATTCTGCTGATCCTGCTGTGGACCGGCCGGGACCGGGTCCCCGTGGTGATCTCCGCGCTCATGGTCCTGCCTGTGATATGGGGTAACCTCTCCAGAGGCCTGGGGGAGACCGACCCCCAGCTGCTGGAAATGGCCCGCGCTTACCGGTTCTCCGCCTTCCAAACCGTCAAGCTGATCTACCTGCCCTCCCTGCGGCCCTATTTTCTCTCCGCGGTCACCACCGCCATGGGGCTGGCCTGGAAATCCGGCGTGGCGGCTGAGGTCCTGTGCCTGCCCCGACCCTCCGTCGGCACGCAGATCTACAATGCCAAGCTCTATCTGGAGGTCCCCGACCTGTTCGCCTGGACGGTGGTGGTGGTCGCCCTGTCTCTGGTGCTGGAACGGCTGCTGCGCGCCCTGCTCCGTTCCCGGAAAGGAGGGGCCAACCATGAGTGAGATCCGTCTGGACCACGTTTCTTTCCGATACGGCCCGAAGGAGATCCTCTCCGATTTCTCCCTCACCCTCCCCGGCTCCGGGGTCACCGTTCTCCGGGGGCCGTCGGGCTGCGGCAAAACCACCCTGCTCCGGCTGCTGGCCGGCTTGGAATACCCTGCCTCCGGCCGGATCGCCGGCGTTTCCCCCCGGGAGACCGCCTTCCTTTTCCAGGAAAACCGGCTGCTGCCTTGGCGGACGGTGGAACAGCACCTGACCGATGTACTGCCCCGGGACCGCCGGAGGGAAGCGGAAGGGTGGCTGGCCCTCACTGAGCTCACCGGAGAGGAGAGGTCCTACCCCGCCGCCCTGTCCGGCGGCATGGAGCGCCGGCTGGCCCTGGCCCGGTGTCTGGCGTTGGGCGGGACCCTCTACCTGCTGGACGAGCCCTTCGCCGGAGTGGACCCCCAGCGGGCCGCCCGGATCATGGAGGGCCTGAAGCGGCTGTCCGTTCCGGTCCTTCTCACCAGCCACGAAAGCAATATCCTCTCCCTGGCCCACCGGGTGGTGGACCTGGAGGGCCCACCCCTGCGGCTTTTGTGCGAAAGAAAAGAACCATAAAGAATCCCCTGACCTTCCGGAAGGTCAGGGGATTTTCTTTCCATTGTTATTCCAGTTTGTCCCAAATCAGGATCTTCCCCGCTTCCAACGAAGCGGGCACATCAATGAGCCGCTGATTCGCCGATCCCCGGAACCGGAGGGACAGCTCCTTCTGCTCCAGGACAAAGGGGCCGTCCACCAGCACGTCCAGCAGGCCCAGCAGGGTCCGGCTGTGGGCCCCCACCTTTCCGGCGGCCAGGTCCTCAAAGAGGTAACCGGAGTAGCACCAGATGTCCTTCTCCGGGAACCGCTCCCGCACCCGGCGGACCAGTTCCAGCACCGCCCCCTGGTTCTGGGGCTCAAAGGGCTCTCCCCCCAGAATGGACAGGCCGTGGATATAGGGCTTGGACAGGTGACCCAAGATCTCCTGGATCTGCTCCTCTCCGAAGGGACGGCCATAGTCAAAGTCCCAGGTCTCCGGGTTGAAGCACTCCTTGCAGTGGTGGGTACAGCCGGAGACGAAGATGGAGACCCGAACTCCCGGGCCGTTGGCCACATCGATGGGCCGGATGTCGGCGTAATTCATGGAAACACTTCCTCATTTGTACGGCGGGGCCGCGCTCCGCCGGGGTCAGCTCTTCCGGTGGGCCTCCAGGGTCTTTTTCAGCCGGGGCAGAGCCGCCTGGATATAGCGGGTGGGACAGGCCAGATTCCAGCGCTCGAAGCCCTCTCCCGCCTCGCCAAAGATGTAGCCGTCATCCAGGAACAGCCAGGCTTCCTTTTTCAGCAGCTCGGCCAATTCCCGGCATTCGATGCCGTAGGCGCTCAGGTCCATCCACAGCAGGTAGGTGCCCTCCAGCGTGGTGATGGAGACCTCCGGCAGCTCCTTGGCGCAGAAATCGGTGATCGTCTTGGCGTTGCGGATGATGACTTCCATGCACTGCCGGTGCCACTCCTGTCCCTGGGTATAGACGATCCGGCTGGCCTCATAGCCCAGGATGTTGCACTTGGGGTTGATCTCCAGCTTCATCTGGTTTGCCTTGAAGGCCTTGCGTCTCTCCTCGTCGGGGATGATGATGGCCGAGGTCTGGAGGCCCGCCAGATTGAAGGTCTTGGTGGCGGCCACACACACCATACAGTTCTTGGCAAAGGCATCATTGAGGGAGGCGAAGGGGATATGATGGTAACCGGGCATGATAATATCGCCGTGGATCTCGTCGGAGCAGACGAAAATACCGTGTTTCAGGCAGATATTGCCGATCTTGGTCAACTCTTCCTCGGTAAACACCCGGCCCGTGGGATTCTGGGGGTTGCACAGGATCATCAGCTTCACATTGGGCTGTGCGGCCTTGGCCTCGAAATCCGCGAAGTCGATCTCATAGCGGCTGCCCTTGCGGACCAGGAAGCTCTCCACCAGTTCCCGGCCGTTGGCCGTGACGGCGTTGTACATGGGGTAGTAGGTGGGGCTGAGCATCAGCACGCCGTCGCCGGGCTGTGTATACGTCTGGACCGCGCCGTGGAAGGCATTGACGATGCCCGGTGTGCACAGGATCGTTTCGGGCTTTACCTCCCAGCCGTGCTGGGATCTCTGCCAACCGCACACGGCGTCCTTATACTCCGGGGTGGGATTGGCGTAGCCCAGGGGATACCGCTCCATGTAGCTTTTCAGTCCCTCCAGCACCTCGGGGATCTGCACAAACTCCATATCCGCCACGGAGAGGGGGATCACATCAGGGCTGTCCACGCCGTACTGCTCCATCTCATCCCATTTCTTGGAACCCACGTGCCGGCGGGGATGTACCGTCTCAAAATCGTATTTCATCGTCTCAGCTCCTTACATTATATTTTGTCGCGGCTGTCTCTATCGCGAACGGCAGTATACTTTACAAATTTTTTAGTTATTATAGCAAATTCCTTGTAAAAACGCAACATACATATGAAAGGAATCGTGTTGCGCTCCAGAATTACCGCCCCATTTTTTAAGCTGAATCACTCCGAATGGACCGGGCATGGTGATGCTCCTATTCTTTTGACCGGCAACCGCACTGCACCCCATGGGCGTGAACCGCAGGACATCGCCGGCTTTCTCCGCGCCGTTCGGGATAACCTCCAGGTGACGGTAGTTTGCGTTTCACTTCAGAGATGATCCCGTCTTCCTCCTGACCGGTACCTGTATTTCTGACAGCCACTCATTCTCATCATCCTTGTTCCAGACTCCGTCGATATAGCTCTCCCGGATCTCACCGGCGATCTCATACCCGTTTTCTTCGATATACCGTAGTACGGTCTCGTAAGATTCCGAAAAGGTACGGTAGGAGCCCTTGTGGAAAACGCAGGCCGCCTGGATCTCGGGGAGGGTTTTGAACTGCAGGCCGCCGGTTTCTTTTTTAGCCTCCACAACGGACTCACAGATCTCCACCAGGACGTTCTCGTCCTTGTATCCCGGCTCCAGATAGCCCGTAAAGCAGTATTCCGGAAGGGCACAGGTGCAGCCTGCCTTCTCCATCAGCGCCCCCATTTCCGGCATCCGGTCAAACAGACAGTCGTAGGATTCCAGCCGGATCCGCATAAAGGCCACGGTGGTTTCCGGGATGGTCTTGACCAACACGGGGGCGGACAAGCCGGTTTTCTTTTTGGACAGGTAGCCGTCCACCACGGCGATCTGCCTTGTGAGGTCAGCGATCCTGGCAAGCAGCTCCGCCTTTTTCTTCAGCAGCACCGCTTCCTCATCGGCCCCGGAATGGATGCGGGCGATCTCCTCCAACGTGAATCCCGCCAGCTTCAAGGCAGTGATCTGGTGGAGCACCGCCATCTGGGCGAGGGTGTAGTACCGGTATCCGGTCTCCGGATGGATCAGCGCCGGCATCAGCAGCCCCTGTTCCTCATAGAAGCGCAGGGTCTTGACGGTAACATGATTCATGGCCGCGAACATGCCGATCTTATATAGGGTATCGCTTGTCTTCCCTTCGCAGGGTTTGTGTTCCTGTTTCATCTCCATAGCCTTACTCCCATCTGAATGTTTTGACGGCGACGGTGCCGCAAATGGCCGCAATGGCAGTCAGGACGACCACCGGCATGACGATCTTATCATAGCAGCCCATAGACACGGATTTCAACAGGTCAATTCCGACGCCCAGCGGCATCAGCTTTGCCGCAGTTTGGAAGCCTTTGGGAAATACCTCCGCCGGGATGGTGGCGCCGGAGAACAGCAGCATGGGGAAGTAGAGCAGGCTGGTGGCCACATTCATGGATTTTGTGGTCCGGCACAGGCTGGCCACCATGAGGCCGATGGAGAACATGGAGATCATGGTCAGCAGCCACACGGCTATGTACGCGAACACATTGCCCGGCATCCGGTAGCCGAAAACCACCACCGCGGCAACGGTCAGGATCAAGGTGGAAAGCGCCGCGACCACACCGCTGCAAATGGTATCGCAGGCCAGGAGTCTGGCGGGGGAACAGGGACTGCAGTACATCCGCCGCAGTATCCCCTGGGACCGGCACTCCACGATGGTGATGGGGATGCTCATAAACGCGCTGCAGCAGATCCCCACGGTGGACAGGGCCACATAGGCGCTTTGCAGATAGGTCAGCTCCGAATCCGCGGCACTTTTCCCTCCGGTGATCACTGTGATCGCAACGAATACCACCAGCGGCATTGCCAGACAAAACAAAATCACATCCGGCGAGCGGAAGAAGATCTTCTGCTCCACCCGGTACATGCTCCAAAACCTCTTCACAACAGTTCCTCCTCTCCCATAAAGAACAAATACGCTTCCTCCAGGTTGCTCTGGCCGGAAGCCGCGACGACTTCCCCGATGGTGCCTTCCGCGACCTTTTTGCCCGACTTGATGATACATACCCGGTCGCAAAGGGCTTCCGCCTCCTCCATATAATGGGTGGTCAGAAAGATGGTCAGCCCCTGCTGCTTCAGCTGCTTCAGGGTCCGCCATACCTCCCGGCGTGCCACCACATCCAATCCGGTGGTCAGCTCGTCCAGAAAGACGAACTCCGGCTTGCCGATCAGCGCCAGCACCACCGAGAGCTTCTGCCGCTCCCCGCCGGAGAGCTTGGACACGAAGCTCTTTCTGAGTGCGTCAAGGCCGAATTGCTCCAGCAGCCGCGGATAGTCCGCCGGGGCGGCGTACAGGGATGCGTACTCGATACACGCCTCCTCCACGGTGATGTTGGGCTGGTACTGGGTATGCTGGAGCTGCACGCCCACCCGCTCAAACACCTGTTTTCTGTGTTTGGCGGCGTCCATGCCCAGGATCTCCGCGGAGCCGGCCTCCGGTGCCTTCAAGCCCAGGATCAAGTCGATGGTGGTGCTCTTGCCCGCTCCGTTGTGGCCCAGCAGGGCGAAGACCTCGCCCTTTTGCACATCGAAGGACAAACCGTCCACGACCCTACGGCCCGCGAATGATTTTGTCAGGTTTTTTACGCTGACAGATGGTTCCTTCATAGTAAAAATCCTCCTTGCTTTTCTTTGCAAGGAGGATTCTATCATCTCCCCTAAAGGGGAGAGTCAAGTGTTTTTCTGCCGTTTTGTAACATCGTGGGGTTTGCTCCGTCAGGAGCGAGGCGCTGGCAGCAATGCACGGCCTCCTCATTGACTTCCACCGATGTAATACCCGCAGCCTGACAGGCTGTGTGATCGGCGTACGGAGCGGCAAACTCAGAGTGCGGTTTACTAACAGTTCAGCCCTTTTACCATAGCCCGGCCATTCAGAACTTGATACCCATATTTTTTGTATAAGGAATGTGCGTCACGCGTGATTAATATGCCGCGAAGCCCCTCATACACCGGCAGCGCCTCAATATATGAAACAAGGGCGCTGCCAAATCCCTTGTGCTGATATTCCGTGTCAATGATAACATCGCACAAGTAGTAGGTCGTGGCATAGTCGCTGATCACGCGGGCAAAACCAATCAGCTTTTTCTCGTCGTCCAGATATACGCCATAGCAGGATGAATTGGCAACAGACTTGCTGACCTGTTCCAAGGAACGCTTGTCTGCCCAATATGTCATCTTCAAAAGCCTCATGATCGCAGCCAAATCCATGTTTTCTGAGCCTTCTATGATCCTATAATTCATAATGGTTGTTCTCCTTTCACATGATCCGGTATCCCGCGTTTGTCAGTCCGAACAGAAAATCCCAAAACAGGCTTTCCGCCTTTATGATCACTTTTCCGTTGTCAATTTCATGGAAGGACACGATTTTGTTTTCCTCGTCGATCCATGCCGTCTTTTCTTCCGTGTTCATATCCTCAGGTTCCTTTCAAACCGGACAGAGAAATACTGCCTATCGTTCGGCAGGATATAGCTTGAACATGAAGCGGCTATGCCGCAGGGGACACAGCCGCGTGTTCCGCAGATGGGAAGTTATTCCGCGCCGCAAGCGGAAAGCTGTCAAAGGATGCCGTCTACCCCCGCAAATTTTTCAGCGCTTCGGGATTGTTTGAGAGGATCATTCCTACCGTTTGACATGTCTCTATGTCCGGGCAGTCGCCGCATGTCGTCACGCCTTTTTTCAGCGCGCACTGACGGATACCGCAAAGACTATCACAGAATACAGTCTTGATCCCATCCGCACGACAGCCTTGGCAGTTGATATGTTCCGGCAGAATGGGAGCGTGATTCAACTCAGCCCATAGTTTTGCGGTTTTTTCACGCAGCGCTTGATCATCATGGATTGTCGCGAGATACGCGTCGCATTTTTCACAATCCAGCCCACAGTAAGCAATCATGTTTCTCACGGTTATGCCCCTCCCCAAACACCAGTTTATCCGTCAAAAATCCTCAATCCTGCTTCTGAAACAAAGCAGTCTGCCCGTTCGGCTGATAGAGCCTGAAAAACTGCCTGACGTGCTTCTCCACCAGCTCCATGACCTCCTGTTCGCGGTCCGGCTCCCGGTCACAGAGGTTGATCCACACGGAAATGGGCAAGCAGAACTGGGCCGCCATGATCTCCGGATCCTCTTCCGCCAGCACACCCTGACGGATCAGCCGCTTCATCAGCCCGACGAAATATTGCAGCACATCGGAATAATTCTGTTTGGTCTGCAGTTTCGCCAACTCCGGGTTTTGGAACTGTTCGATGACCAGCATTTTCCGCGCCCTGCTGACGCTGGGGTCGTGGAGAATATAGCGGATCTGCCCCTGGATTATTTGAACAGCGGCGCCGGGCGTCATCGGGAGGCCGCCGGAATCTTTCTCCTGATCCGCCCCTGCAAAAATGGAATGTGACGCATACCGCCCCAACACTTCCTTCACCAGCGCGTCCAAAATGGCCTGCTTATTCTCGAAATGACTATACAGCGACGCCTTCCGAATGCCGACGGCGCCCGCGATTTGAGAAATAGAGGTTGCTTCGAACCCCTGTACAGAGAACAGCTCCAGCGACGCCTCCAGAATCTCCTGTTTTGTGTTTCCCCGACCCATAACGAAATCTCCTTCACGGAAGCCAAACTCTTCTATCCGCTGTGTTTTGAGATCATGTTCCTATTATAACTGCCTATCGTTCGGTAGTCAATAGTTTATGGAGCTGAATTTTCCCGGCCCGGATACTGTGCTGCAGCCAGAATGAAATACTATGGGAAAGGGAAGCGGCCATATATAAAAACACCTCCCCGATGTGAGGAGGTGTTCTTAATATATTGATATGTATCAATATTCGCAATTTAACTCACAGGTGCAGCACCCGGGACTTGATCTCCTTGGTCTTGCCCACGTTCCAGTAATTCTCACCCAGATAGCCGCAGGTACGGCGGGTGACGTTCATCTTGGAGCGGTCCTTGTTGTGGCAGGCCGGGCACTCCCACTGGTTGTCATCGTTGATGATGATCTCCCCGTCGAAGCCGCACACCTGGCAGTAGTCGCTCTTGGTGTTGAACTCGGCGTACTGGATGTTGTCGTAGATGAACCGGACCACCTCTTTCAGCGCCTCCAGATTGTTGCGCATGTTGGGGATCTCCACATAGGAGATGCAGCCGCCGGTGGAGATCTTCTGGAACTGGCTCTCAAAGGTGAACTTCTCAAAGGCGTCGATATGCTCCCGCACATCCACATGGTAGGAGTTGGTGTAATAGCCCTTGTCCGTGACGTCGGGGATGGTACCGAAGCGCTCCTTGTCGATGCGGGCAAAGCGGTAACACAGGGACTCGGCGGGGGTGCCGTAGAGGGCGAAGCCGATGTTGGTTTCCTTCTTCCAGTCGTCGCAGGCCTTGCGCAGGCGGTTCATCACCTTCAGGGCGAACTCAGCGCCCTCGGGCTGGGTGTGGGAGCAGCCCTTCACCAGCTTGGTCACCTCATACAGGCCGATATATCCCAGGGAGATGGAGGAGTAGCCGCCGTAGAGCAGGGGCTCGATGGGGGCGCCCTTGGGCAGGCGGGCGATGGCGCCGTACTGCCAGTGGATGGGGCTGGAGTCGGACTTCACGTTTTTCAGGGCGTTGTGGCGGCACATCAGGGCCTCGAAGCACAGCTGCAGGCGCTCCTCCAGGATCTCCCAGAACTTCTCCTCGCTGCCACGGGCCAGGATGCCGATCTGGGGCAGGTTCAGGGAGACCACACCCTGGTTGAAGCGGCCCTCGAACTTGTAGTTGCCGTTTTCGTCCTTCCAGGGAGCCAGGAAGGAGCGGCAGCCCATGGGGGAGAACACGTTGCCCTCGTAATTCTCCCGCATCTTCTTGGCGGAGATATAGTCGGGGTACATCCGCTTGGCGGAGCACTTGACGGCCAGCTCGGTGATATAGTCGTACTTGCCGCCCTTGAGGCAGTTGTGCTCGTCCAGAACGTAGACCAGCTTGGGGAAGGCGGGGGTGATATAGACGCCCTTCTCGTTCTTGATGCCCTCCAGCCGCTGGCGCAGCACCTCCTCCACGATCATGGCGTTCTCCTCCAGATAGGGGTCGTCCTCCTGGAGATTGAGGAACAGGGTGACAAAGGGAGACTGGCCGTTGGTGGTCATGAGGGTATTGATTTGATACTGGATGGTCTGGACCCCGGATTTCAGCTCGTCCCGCAGGCGGTCGTTGACCAGCCGCTCCACCGTGGCCTCGTCGGCCTGGCCGGCGCACTCATAGGCGATGTGCTTGCGGAATTTTTCCTTGCTCCGGCGCAGATACTTGCCCAGGTGGCGCAGGTCCACCGACTGGCCGCCGTACTGGTTGGAGGCCACACAGGCAATGATCTGAGTCATGACGGTGCAGGCCACCTGGAAGCTCTTGGGCGACTCGATGAGCTTGCCGTTCATGACGGTGCCGTTGTCCAGCATGTCCCCGATGTTGATGAGGCAGCAGTTGAAGATGGGCTGGACAAAGTAGTCGGCGTCGTGGAAGTGGATGGCGCCCTCGTCGTGGGCCTTGGAGATCTTCTCGGGCAGGAGGATGCGCCGGGTCAGGTCCCGGCTCACCTCGCCGGCGATGTAGTCCCGCTGGGTGGCGGCGATCATGGTGTTCTTATTGGAATTCTCCTCCGCCAGCTCCTGGTTCTCGTTGCGCAGCAGGGAGAGGATGGACTCGTCGGTGGTGTTGGCCTTCCGGACCAGGGCCCGGTTATAGCGGTAGATGATATAGGTCTTGGCCAGGTGGAACTTGTTCTCCGCCACCAGTCCCTGCTCCACCAGGTCCTGAATGTCCTCCACCAGCATCCGGGGGCGCTTCATCCCCTCGATGCGGTCGATGATGGCGTCGATGCGGTCCCGGGCCAGCCGGTCCTCCTGGGGGACCTCCGCGTTTGCTTTTTCAATGGCGGTGACGATCTTGCTCCTGTCGTAATCCACGATGGTACCGTCTCGTTTGATGACCTTCATTGCATGATCTCCTTCCTTCGGGGTACACTTTATCTTTCACCGGCAAAATCCGCCGGAACACGTCACGATTGAGTATAGCACACCGAAAGCAGTTTGTCTATGGTATATCTCCACAAGATATTGTGTTCTTTTTTGTAGGCCGGAACTTCTGCCACAATATTATGTTTCCGTATTTTTGTGTCGATTCCGGGCGCATTTCGCCGCTTCCCTTCTGTTTTTCCCCCTTCCGGTTGCTCTTTGGGGCAAAGTATGCTATACTTCCAATTACATTTTATCCAGACCGTCCGGGGCTGCCCGGACCGGGCAGGGAGGGTTCCGCCAATGTGTGCTCGCGTTGCCGTCGCCATGAGCGGCGGCGTGGACAGTTCCGCCGCCGCCTTTCTGTTAAAGGAGGCCGGTCACAACCTGATCGGCGTCACCATGAAGCTCTTTGACAACGGCGACGCGGGGGTCTCGGGAGAGAGCGCCTGCTGCTCCCTGGACGACGCCGAGGACGCCCGGGCGGTGGCCCGGCTGCTGGGCTTTCCCCACTATGTGTTCAATTTCTCCCGCCCCTTCCGCACCCAGGTCATGGACCGCTTCGCCTGCGCCTACGAGCGGGGCGCGACCCCCAACCCCTGCATCGACTGCAACAAATATCTGAAATTCGGCGCCCTGCTCCAGCGGGCCCGGGAGCTGGACCGGGACTATGTGGCCACCGGCCACTACGTCCGGCTGGAGCACGACCAAGGGTCGGGCCGCTGGCTGCTGCGGAAAGCCCTCCACCCGGAGAAGGACCAGAGCTATGTGCTGTACAATCTGACCCAGGACCAGCTCGCCCACAGCCTGTTTCCCCTGGGCGGGCTGTCCAAGCCGGAGATCCGGTCCATTGCCGAGGAGCAGGGCCTCATCAACGCCCACAAGCGGGAAAGCCAGGACATCTGCTTCGTCCCCGACGGGGACTACGCCGCCTTTATCCGCCGCCACACCGGCCACGACTACCCCTCCGGTCCCTTCCTGGACCAGAGCGGCCGGGTCCTGGGCGCCCACACCGGCATCGTGGACTACACCGTGGGCCAGCGCCGGGGGCTGGGGGTGTCCTCCAACCGGGGGCGGCTCTATGTCAAGGAGGTCCGGCCCCAGGACAACACGGTGGTCCTCTCAGACAACGCCAGCCTGTTTGCCCGCACGCTCACAGCGGACCGGCTGAACCTGATCCCCATGGACCGGCTGGACGCCCCCCTGCGCCTGCGGGCCAAGATCCGCTACCGCATGGCGGAACAGCCCTGCACCGTAGAACAGACCGGCCCGGACCAGGTCCGGGTGGTCTTTGACCAGCCTCAGCGCGCCATCACCCCCGGTCAGGCCGTGGTTTTCTACGACGGCGACCTGCTGGTGGGCGGCGCCACCATTTTGAAAGGAGAATCCTGACCCATGAGCCGAAAGAAGTATAAGAAGCGCCACTCCCAATCCACCATGGAAGCCAAGCGTCAGGCCGCCCAGGCCAAGCTGGCCGACGAGAAGGACCGGGCCCGGAAGCGGATGGACCCCACCGCCCGGAACCTGCTGCTGGGCGACCTGGTCTTCCTGGCCATCTGCCAGCTGCTTTACAGCAACGGCAGCATCTCCAATGAGATCTCCTCCGCGTGCAGCATTTTTGGCCTGATCATCATGGTCATCGCCCTCTGGTTCCAGTTCGGAAAAAAGAAGGACGGCGAGGGCCCCTCCGGTAATTGGCCCAGCTGAATTTCGTGGGAAAGACGGCTCTTTCCCCGCTTCCAGAAACGGATGCCGGAGAGCCGTCTCTTTTTTATGTCGAAAACCCGGCCCGTCAGGGGGGAAATCCCCTCTGGTTGCTTGATTTTTCTCCCAAACTGGTATATGATATGGGCTGTTGAGTCCACTATTTCCCTTTCTGATGAAGGAGAATTTCCATATCATGCGAAAAGATCTGATTTTACCCGGCCTCGCCCTGGGGGCGGGCGTGCTGGGCTTTGGACTGCGGCGTTGGCAGTGGGCCTCCGGCTACGACCCGGACACCCAGCTTTTCGCCTCCGGCCATCCCGCCGCCCTTCTCCTCTTGGTTCTGGCCGCGGGGCTGGCCCTGGCCGCCCTATTTCTGCTCCGGGGCAGCAAAATACCGGAGGACGCTCCCCTGCCCTTCCGCTGTCCCTCCCCCGTCTACATGTCCCTGATGGCCGCCTCCGCCCTGCTCCTGCTGGGCAGCGGCGTGCTGGGCCTGCTGTACGGGATGGAGGAGCTGGCCCTCTGGCGGATCGACCCGGAGTCCCATCTGCTCACCTACCCCGTGTCGGTGATGCTGTGCGCCCTGCTGGCCTTTGCCGCCGGCCTCTCCAACCTGATGCTGGGCAAAGGCGCTTACCGGGGAAACGCCCCCCAGGTCTGTTCCCTGCTTGCCCTGTTTCCCCCTATGACCGCCCTGGTGTGGCTGTTTTCCACCCACCTGGCCCACGGCACCGACCCCATTCTGATGAACTACGCCTTCTCTCTGGCCGCGGCCATTTTTCTGATGCTGGCCCACTATGACGCCGCCGCCGCCTTCCACGACCGGCCCCATCCCTTCCGCGGCGCTTTCTGCGCTCTGCTGGGGATCTTTTTCGGGCTGGTCTCCCTGGCCGACGGCCTCCCCCCCTTCCAGGCCGTTCTGACCGCCGCCTTTGTTCTGTCCGCCCTGGCCGGGCTGTGGTCCCTGCTGCGGACCGCCTTTGGCCCCCCCTGGCCCAAGCGGCTGCTGGAGGCGCGAATGCCCCTTGGGGCGCGGGATGAAGAGGATGACGGGCCGGTCTGACGGCCCCAACAAAAACGATTACTACCGAGGGAGAGTTTTAATATGGAAAAGAAACGCTTTTATATCACCACCCCCATCTACTACCCCAGCGACAAGCTGCACATTGGCCACACCTACTGCACCGTGGCTACCGACGCCATGGCCCGGTACAAGCGGCTTCAGGGCTATGATGTGCTGTTTCTGACCGGCACCGACGAGCACGGCCAGAAGATCGAGGACAAGGCCAAGGAGGCCGGCGTCACCCCCAAGGAGTTTGTGGACCGCATCGTGGAGGGCCCCCAGGGCGTCAAGGACCTGTGGAAGCTGATGAACATCTCCAACGACCGGTTCATCCGCACCACCGACGACTACCACGTTGCCGCCATCCAGAAGATTTTCAAGAAGATGTACGAGAACGGGGACATCTACAAGGGCAAGTACGTGGGCAAGTACTGCAAGCCCTGCGAGTCCTTCTGGACGGAGAGCCAGCTGGTGGACGGCAAGTGCCCCGACTGCGGCCGGGAGGTCCAGGACGCGGAAGAGGAGGCCTACTTCTTCCGTCTCAGCAAGTACGCCGACAAGGTCCAGCACCTGCTGGAGGACACTGACTTCCTGGAGCCCCGCTCCCGGGTCAACGAGATGGTGAACAACTTCATCAAGCCCGGTCTGGAGGACCTGTGTGTCAGCCGCACCTCCTTCACCTGGGGCGTACCCGTGGACTTTGACCCGGGCCACGTGGTCTATGTGTGGGTGGACGCCCTGTTCAACTACACCACCGCCCTGGGCTTCCTCAACGACAAGTACGACGACTACGAGAAGTTCTGGCCCGCCGACGTCCACTTTGTGGGCAAGGAGATCGTCCGGTTCCACTCCATCATCTGGCCCGCCATGCTTATGAGCATGGGCATGCCCCTGCCCAAGAAGGTGTTCGGCCACGGCTGGCTGCTGCTGGACGGCGGCAAGATGTCCAAGTCCAAGGGCAACGTGGTGGACCCCTACCTGCTGGCCCAGCGCTTCGGCGTGGACGCTCTGCGGTTCTTCCTGCTGCGCACCTTCCCCTTCGGCTCCGACGGCAACTTCTCCAATGAGGCCCTGATCAACACCATCAACGTGGACTTGGCCAACGACCTGGGCAACCTGCTCAGCCGCACCGTGTCCATGGTGGGCAAGTACTTCGGGGGCACCCTGCCCGAGGCTCAGACTGAGGACGCCGGGAAGGACGCCGAGCTGGTGGAGCTGATCTCCTCCCTCCGGGGCCGCTACGAGGAGCAGATGGAGAAGTTCGCCTTCCAGAACGCCCTCAGCGAGATCTTCAAGGTCATCGACCGGGCCAACAAGTATATTGACGAGAACGCCCCCTGGGTGCTGGCCAAGGACATGGAGGCCAACGGCTCCCGCCTGGCCCGGGTCATGTACAACCTGCTGGAGGCCCTGCGGGTGTGCGGCATCCTGCTGACCCCCTTTATCCCCGACTCCGCCGCCGAGGTATTGAACCAGATCGGCGCCTGCGAGGGCTGCCGCACCTGGGAGAGCGCCGGGGTGTACGGTTCCCTGCGGAAGGACGTCACCGTCCAGCGGGGCAAGAACCTGTTCCCCCGCATCGACATGGAAAAGGAGCTGGCCGCGCTGGAGGAGATCGCCGCCCAGGCCAAGAAGGCCGCCCTCCCCGCCCTGGAGCTGGAGCCCCAGCTCACTGAGAAAGTGGACTTTGACACCTTCTGCAAGAGCGACTTCCGGGCCGTCAAGGTCAAGGCCTGCGAGAACGTGAAAAAGAGCGAGAAGCTGCTCAAGTTCACCCTGGACGACGGCACCGGCACCGACCGCCAGATCCTCTCCGGCATCGCCAAGTGGTACAAGCCCGAGGAGCTGGTGGGCAAGACCCTCATGGCCATCGTCAACCTGCCCCCCCGGAAGATGATGGGGCACGAGTCCAACGGCATGCTCATCTCCGCCGTCCACACCGAGAAGGGCGAGGAGAAGCTGAACCTGCTGATCCTGGACGACAAGATCCCCGCCGGGGCCAAGATGTGCTGAGTTTTGGGTTTTGACAAACTATGTTTAGACCGGCAGGGCCGGGGCATCGCCCCGGCCCTGCTGCTATTCAAACCGTTTGATGATTTGCGTTACAATTTTTTTACAATCGTCATCCCAATACTCAATCAGGCAGTCCAGCCACGAAAAGGCATAGAAATTTTTCATAAATGGCGCGTCCCGGTGAACCGTCAGCAGGACAAAAATGATCTCATAAAGGGACTCCTGCGCCAAATGACGGATGATTCGCCGCATCATATCCAAATTCATATGTTCCTCCCCAGGCGTACATATCAAATACCACCATCCCGGATTTTGTTTGATCCACTCTAACAGTCTTACAGCACCTTTTTCCTGTATGTCTGAAACAGCCATTTCCTCTTTCTCCCTTTTTCCCGTATTTCGTCTTCTCAACACAGGATAACCCACCACCCCCCCATATGACAATTCTCCTCTTTCCATATATACTGATACTCATATATACTGTTTTCAGTCCGCAAAACAAAATTCTCTCCGTTCTCCTTTTCGTCTCATCCCCCTTTCTTTTTCCCGGGAGATATGGTACAATACAAGCTGATTTCGTCTGTAAAGGATAGGTAATGCTCTGTGGACAATATTGTTTTGATCGGTATGCCGGGCTCCGGCAAAAGCACGGTAGGGGTCCTGCTGGCCAAGGCCCTGGGTTACGGTTTTCTGGATGTGGACCTGGTGATCCAGCGCCAGGAGGGGGCTCTCCTCCAGGACATCCTGGACACCCGGGGTGTGGACGCCTTCCTGGACGCCGAGGAGAAGGCCGTGTGCTCGGTACAGTGCCATGAGCATGTTGTCGCCCCAGGGGGCAGCGCGGTCTGCCGGGAGAAGGCCGCCCTTCACCTGAAGTCCCTGGGGCCTGTGGTCTACCTGAAGGTCCCCCTGGAGGAGCTCCAGCAGCGCATCCAGAACCTGTCCACCCGGGGCATCGCCATGAAGCCCGGCCAGACCCTGGCCGATGTGATGGCCTACCGGGCCCCCCTTTACGACAAATACGCCGACCTGGTCATTGACTGCGGCGGGGGCCAGACCCTGGCCCAGACCGCCCAGCAGGTGCTGGAACGCCTGCGCAAACTGGACCGGCAATCCTAACCCCAGCCCGTGGGGAACTTGCGGGCCGGACCGGGCGGGAACCACGTCCGCTCCGAATGAAACAAAGGAAGTATCCCATGACATTTCGTGAACTGGGGCTGTGCGCCCCCATCCTGACTGCCCTGGAGGAGCAGGGCTATCAAAAACCGTCCCCCATTCAAACCAAAGCCATCCCCCCCGCCCTGGCGGGCCGCGACGTGCTGGGCTGCGCCCAGACAGGCACCGGCAAGACCTGCGCCTTCGCCGCCCCCATTTTACAGCGGCTGGAGGGGACCACCCCGCCCGGCCGGCCCATCCGGGCTCTGATCCTCACTCCCACCCGGGAGCTGGCCATCCAGATCGGCGAGAGCTTCGCCGCCTACGGCAAGTACCTGCACCTGCGCCACACCGTCATTTTCGGCGGCGTGGGCCAGAATCCCCAGGTGGACGCCCTGAAACGGGGGGTGGACATTCTCATTGCCACCCCCGGCCGGCTCATGGACCTCCATGACCAGGGCTTCGTCTCCCTGGACAAGCTGGAGATCTTCGTGCTGGACGAGGCCGACCGGATGCTGGACATGGGCTTCATCCACGACGTGAAGAAGATCCTCAAGTGGCTGCCCCGGCAGAAGCAGACCATGCTGTTCTCCGCCACCATGCCCCCGGAGATCGCCGACCTGGTGAACTCCCTGCTCCGGGACCCCGTCCGGGTGGCGGTGGACCCGGTGTCCTCCCCGGTGGAGGCCATCCGGCAGTCCGTCTACCTGGTGGACAAGGCCAACAAGACCCGGCTGCTGGCCCACCTGATCCGTACCTTGCATGTGAAAAACGCCCTGGTCTTCACCCGGACCAAGCACGGAGCCAACAAGGTGGCCCGCGACCTGGAAAAGGAAGGCATCTCCGCCGCCGCCATCCACGGCAACAAGAGCCAGACCGCCCGGCAGCAGGCCCTGTCCGACTTCAAAGCCGGCATGATCCAATGCCTGGTGGCCACCGACATCGCCGCCCGGGGCCTGGACATCGAGGAGCTGTCCCACGTCTTCAACTACAATCTGCCCGAGGTCCCGGAAACCTACGTCCACCGCATCGGCCGCACCGGCCGGGCGGGCCGGGGCGGCGAGGCCATCGCCTTCTGCGACTTCTCCGAGCAGCCCCTGCTCAAGGACATCGAAAAGCTCATCGGCCGCAAGGTCCCCCTGGTGGAGGACCACCCCTATCCTATGGAGGTCTTTGAGGCCCCCAAGCGGGACAAGCATGGCAAGATCATCAACGAGGAGGACGCCGAGGCCCGGGCCGCCGCCCGGGAGCTGCGCCGCCAGCGGGACGAGGCCCAGAAGGCCGCCGCCCGGGAAAAGCGGCTGGAGGAACAGGCAAAGGAGGCCCAGGCCCTCCAGGCACTGGAGGAGAAGGAGCCCGCCCCCGCCAAGTCCCGCCGCCGCAGGAAGAAAAAATCCGCCGTCCCCGAGGCCGCGCCTGCGCCGGAGGCGGAGATCCCCTTCGATCCCCTGCCCAGCCGCCCCAGGCTGACCCGGCCGGGCACTTTGATGGACACCGGAGACTCCATGCCACGCACCGAGTTTCACCGGCCCAATCCCCTGGACAGCGACGTAATCATGGACGCCACCGCCCGGCTGCTGGCCCCCAGGAAGTCTACCCTCGCCGCATCCCGGCCCGTTTTGACCGAGGAGCCGCCCCGCGCCTCCGCCCGGAAACGGAAGAAGAAGCCGGCGGCCCAGGCGGCCCCGGTTTCCCAGCCCGTCCCCGCTGAACCTCTCGCCCAGGCCGCTCCCAGCCGCAAGCGGAAAAAGAAGGGAGCCAAAAAAGCGGAGCCCACTCCTGAGCAGCGCCGGGTGGTCCCCGCTGAACCCCGGAAGAAGCAGGGCCGGAACCGGAACGGACACCGTGGGATGCCCCCGGAGCCCCACAGGACCCAGCCCAAGGACTCCACGGAGCAGCCCAGCCTGATGAAACCCTATTACCTGGACATCGGGCGCTGAACCTGTTTTATTCCCCGGCCTCCGGCCGGGTATCGATCTGCGACAAAAATTAAGATATATGGAGGATGCAAACATGGATTATCAGGCACTGTATCAGCAGAAGCTGACTACCGCCGCCGAGGCGGTCAAGGTGGTCAAGTCCGGCGACTGGGTGGATTACGGCTGGTGTACCAACCACCCTGTGGCCCTGGACAAGGCCCTGGCTGACCGGAAGGACGAGCTGCGTGACGTGAAGATCCGGGGCGGCGTCACCATGTGGATGCCCGAGATCGCCAAGGCCGAGGACGCCGGCGACCATTTCACCTGGCACTCCTGGCACTGCAGCGGCATCGACCGCAAAATCATCTCCAAGGGCATGGGCTTCTTCTCCCCCATGCGCTATTCCGAGCTGCCCCGGTTCTACCGGGAGAACGTCACTGTGGACGTGGCCATGATCCAGGTCACCCCCATGGACAAGCACGGCAATTTCAGCTACGCGCTGGCCTGCTCCCACCTGGCCGACATGCTGGAGCGGGCCAAGGTGGTCATTCTGGAGGTCAATGAGAACCTGCCCTGGGTCTACGGCCTGACCGGCTGCGAGATCAACATTCAGGACGTGGACTACGTGGTGGAGGGCGACAATCCCCCCGTGGCCCAGCTGGGCGGCGGCGGCGCCCCCACCGAGGTGGACAAAGCCGTGGCCAACCTGGTGGTGCCCATGATCCCCAACGGCGCCTGCCTGCAGCTGGGCATCGGCGGCATGCCCAACACCATCGGCTCCATGATCGCCCAGTCCGACCTGAAGGACCTGTCCGTTCACACCGAGATGTACGTGGACGGCTTCGTGGACATGGCCATGGCCGGTAAGATCACCGGCAAGCACAAGAATCTGGACAAGGGCCGCCAGGTCTTCGCCTTCGCCGCCGGCTCCCAGAAGCTGTATGACTACATGGACCGGAACCCCGACGTCATGGGCGCACCCGTGGACTACACCAACGACGTCCATGTGATCAGCCAGATCGACAACTTCATCTCCATCAACAACGCCATCGACATGGACCTGTTCGGCCAGGTCAACGCCGAGTCCGCCGGCACCAAGCACATCTCCGGCACCGGCGGCCAGCTGGACTTCGCCATGGGCGCCTATCAGTCCAAGGGCGGCAAGAGCTTCATCTGCATGTCCTCCACCGTCACCGGCAAGGACGGCTCCGTCAAGAGCCGCATCGTCCCCACCCTGACCCCCGGCTCCATCGCCACCGACCCCCGGTCCTGCGTCCACTACATCGTCACCGAGTACGGCATGGTCAACCTGAAGGGCCTGTCCACTTGGGAGCGGGCCGAGCAGCTCATCAACATCGCCCACCCCGATTTCCGGGAGCAGCTCATCGCCGACGCCGAGAAGATGCACATCTGGCGCCGCTCCAACAAGTAATGATTGTGTCAAAAAATCCCCTCCGTTTTCAATCGGAGGGGATTTTTTGAAAACTTTCTATTAGTTCGGCGGGGACAAGCCCCGTCCTTCCGGCCGCCCATTCGCCGTCAGTCCAGCAGCTCCCACAGGAAGTTTTCCTGTTTCAGACGGCTGCCCAGGGTGGTGCCCTCGGGCAGCAGGAACATGGTAATGGAATGGCGCTGGCCGTCGTCGGTCACCAGCTCGGCGTAGTCGCCGTTGATGGACTGGACGGTGTAAAAAATAGGGTCCAAAAATATCCCTCCCCTCTGCTTCTCCTTTTGATAAAAGTCCGTTTTATTGGATAGTTCTTTTTGTATACTGAGGTCACTCAGATACGAAAGGAGCAAAACGCGATGGATTATGAAATGGTATGGGTACGGGGGCACATCGAGGTCTACGACTGGGCGGGGCGTTTCTGCTTCTCCGCCGACAATGAACGGGAGGCCCGGGAAGAACTGGACCTCACCGCCTGAATCGTAACAAAAAATAAGGAGGCCAATCTTATGTCGAAATATGTGGAACCGAAAACGGGGCTGCTGGCCGCTCTGTTCGCCATCATCTTCCTGCCCTTCTCCATCATTTTTGATTTGACCAAGCGCTACAAATAATCATAAAAGCTCCGGTCCCGGCTACGCCGGGGCCGGAGCTTTTATCAGGAATCAATAAAGGAGCGGATGCGCAGGTTGACCCCCAGCCCGGCGGCGATGCGCTTGCAGGTCTCGATCTCCTCGGGGCTCTTGTCCTTATCCACAATGGTCATGACCACGTGGGGCACATACGCCTTGGCCTCCTTGGCAAAGTCCAGCATGGCCTGGTAGGCCGCCTCTCCCTGGATGGGATGGCACAGGGCCACATACTCCTCCGCCGTAATGGCGTTGAGGGAGATGGACACGGTGTCGATGCGGCCCTTCAGGTCAGGGCACACGTCCCGGCCCTGGATCAGGTTGGCGTGGCCGTTGGTGTTGATACGCACCGGGGGCAGCTTGTCCCCGAATCTCTCCTTCAGCCGGTCCACCAGCCAGAGGATGTCATCCATGCGGTAAGTGGGCTCGCCGTAGCCGCAGAAGACGATCTCCCGGTAGGCAGGGATGTCCCGGCTGAGGAAGCTGTCCAGGGCCTCCTGGCGGGTGGGCTCCCGCTCCAGCCAGAGGGAGTCCTCGGTGTAGATGGAGCCCTGAGCCTTGCCGTGGCGCAGGCAGAATTCACAGTTGCAGTTGCATTTGTTGGTCAGGTTGACGTACAGCGCGCCCTCATATTCATAGGTGATGGTCATGGGTATCTCTTCCTTTCAGCCGTCAATTCCAAAAAACCGTTTGCCGTTCTCCAGAGTGATCCGGGCCACCTCTTCCGGGTCCATTCCCTTCACCCGGGCAATGGTCTCGGCCACCAGATGGACGTGGCCCGAGTCGTTCCGCTTGCCCCGGAAGGGCTCGGGGGTCAGGTAGGGGGAGTCGGTTTCGATCATGATCCGGTCCATGGGCAGCCAGTCGATGACCTCCAGAGACTTTCGGGCGTTCTTATAGGTCACCACCCCGGTGAAGGAGAGCATCCAGCCCAGCTTCACCAGCACCTTGGCGTCCTCCAAACTGCCGGAGTAACAATGGTACACGCCCCTAACATTGGGATGGGATTTCACGATCTCCAAACAGTCCTGGTGGGCCTCCCGGTCATGGATGATCACGGGGAGGGACAGCCCCTCCACCAGCTCCATCTGGGCGTGGAACACCTGCTTCTGGAAATCCCGGGGCGGGTTGTCCTTCCAGTAGTAGTCCAGGCCGATCTCCCCGACGGCCCGCACCTTGGGGTGGGCCGCCAAAACCCGCAGTTCCTCCACGGTGTGTCCGTCAAAGCCCTCGCAGTCAGAGGGGTGGACCCCCACGGCGGCGTAGACATAGGGAAATTGCTCCGCCAGGGAGACGGCGGTCCGGGAGCTGTCCAGATCGCAGCCGGGATTTAAGATCAACTCCACGCCCCGTTCCGGCATGGAGGCCAACACCTCCATCCGGTCGCCGTTGAAGGCCCCGGAGTCATAGTGGGCGTGGGTATCGAATACGCGCATGAAATTCACCTCTTGTTTGTGGCTGGTCCATATCATAATGCCTGCGGAACAAACCCGGTCCTTTTGATGAAACAGCAGGCTGCCACGCAGATCAGCTGAAAAGCAGTTTGTTCAGCAGACATTATCATACCCCAGCCCCGGACAAAAAGCAAGGGGAAGGGTTCTCCCTTCCCCCTCTTTCACAATTCCATCCAGACGTAATAGGAGCCGCCCTCGGTATATTGGCTGGCATCCTCTCCGTCGGCGTACAGTTCCTGAAAGACCAGCGCCGCCCTGGATACCTCATCGGGTACCTCAAAGACCAGCAGTCCCTCCTGCTGACTGTCTTTCTCCAGGGTATATTCGTCCAGGAATTGGTCCTGGGTATACTGGGGCAGGGTGTAAGCCCCCTCTACATCCCCCGAAGAACCGGCATCGCCTCCGGTATTCTCCCACTGGAGAATAAAGTCGGCCCAGCCCATGGGAACATCCTCGTCAAAGGTATTTTTGATGGTCAGGTGGCACACCGCCAGCCGGTACCCATCTTGAGCCGTGTAGCTGCCAAAGAAATCTGCCGTCTCCACCTGGTCCACCGTGAAGTCAAACCAGTAGGTGGATACCTTGTCTCCCACTTCAAACTGGTTTTTCTCCACGCCTGTTCCAGAGGAACAGCCCACGATCAGCAGCGCAGCTGCCAGACACAGCACCAGCAGAATACTTCTCTCTCTTTGGAGCCTCACGGCGCATCCGCTCCCCATCTGTCATGTAAACCGATTATAAAATATCCGTTCGGGAAAAGCAAGTCCCGGACACTCCAGGTCCGTGCTTTACAGGTTGAACAGGAAGCGCTGGGCTCAGCGCAGCTTCACTTCGGGATTGCCTTCCCTATTCAAAGCAATCTGATGCCCGCTTTCTTCGCCATGACCAACAGGGCCTCCACCACACCGCCGCCTATCGCACGCGCTTTATCTGATACCGTGTCGCAATAGGCAACCTGATCCATTCTGGGGTCTATATCCGCAATCTTCAGTCCCTTGACCACAGGATAGCCTTCTCGGATCAGCCCTCTCAATACGCCGTCCAACGTGGCCAACACGGGTGTCTCTCCCACTTTGGCAATCACTTGTCCCTTTTTGACCACCGCGCCTATGTCAATGACCTCGCCGTTTTCGCCGCGGATGAACGTCATTGGTCCTGTGCCGGGGGCATGGATGACCCTTTCTCTGGAATAACCATTGATATTCCCAGGTATACCAGTATTGGGAATCGCGCCGCCTGCCCAAATCACCCGGCCCAAAAAATGTCCCCGCATTGTCTCAATCACAGCATCCACATCCTGGCCGGCAATAAATCCCGGCCCTAACCCAACTGTGATAGGCGCCATTTCCCGGTGAGTACCCAAATTTCGTTTGGCCAGTATCGCGTCCACAACGGCGGCAGGCCGCAATATATCCACACATTCGGCCGCTTCATCCACCAAAAGGGGGATCTCTCCGTCCCGGACCGCTCCGCCGGCCTGTTCCAGCGTCTGAATCCTGCGGCATGTCACGCCCTCCACCTGTGCGGTCCCCTGCCATACCGCTTCGCACAGCGCGGCTCTGCGCCGGATCGCAGATGGCTGTGCGCACTCAGTCACAATCACCCGAAACCCACAATGGTATAACTTCAAGATTACTCCGGTCGCCAAGTCTCCCGCCCCACGTACCACGACCCACGCATGTGCCGCGTGATTTTTCTCTGCCATGATCCACACCTTCCGCATCTCCAGTAGGATTAATTCTTCACACTTGCCCTCAGCATACATTTAATAAAATAATTATAACACGTCCATCCAAAAATACAATTCCGCCCCATTCCACATTACAGCGCAGCCAGCACAAGCATCGCCCTGTGTACGGCCCGCCTCACGCGCCGCTCCAATTCTTATCAGCAGGTCATGGGCTGTTATCACTTGCCCGGCGCCCACAAAGCGGGCGAACCCATTTCCCGGCAGCCGCTTCCACAATCTTCCTCCAAGAAATCTGCGCAAAAAGATCGCAGACACTTACGTATCTACGATCTTTTGTCACAGCTCTCTGCGAAAAGCATCTCATGTGATCTTGCCTGCCACAGACCGATGGCTTATAAATGTACCGTCCGCAGAGAAAGCAGTGTGGAGATATGTTTATACAGTAAGCGTTTATTGGCCGGCGGGATGCAGGCCTCCTTGATGGGCATGGCAAGTTTTTTCAGCTCGGCCTCACAGGCGGCGACGATCTGGTCATCCGGGAGATCGGGCCGGTCCAGCAGGGCCGCCGTCTCCTCCAGCACCACAGGCTTGGGCGCCACGGCGCCGGCCACTATC
>Ga0129308_1000871_pt1 | contig 37962 bp, 30 predicted proteins | sample L827metagenome_FD_94440 | JGI IMG/M metagenome (GOLD analysis project Ga0129308, IMG submission 94440) | Ring-tailed lemur group fecal microbial communities from Wisconsin, USA - L827 metagenome | ecosystem: Host-associated > Mammals > Digestive system > Large intestine > Fecal | place: USA... | reverse complement strand
CTATCGGTATCCTGCAAATACCCGTTGCTGCGGCGCTGCCTCACGGTTATTGAATACCTTAATGCATTTCTTCACATTTTCGCAGACATAACGCACCATCTGCTCGTTCAGCTCAAAATAATTATGTTCTTTGCTTTCAGCCAGGTAGTCGGCGGCTCCTTTTGTAAGGGCGTCAAAGTTTGCCGTGGCGATATTGATTTTGCGTATTCCGCAGCAAATCGCCTCCCGGAACTGTTCATCCGTGATTCCCGTCCCTCCGTGCAGCACCAGCGGAACAGAAACCCTGCCTGCGATATTACGGAGTACGTCAAAATTCAGATTGGGAACCCCTTTATAATGCCCGTGGGCATTCCCGATTGCAATCGCCAGGGCATCCATCCCCGCCTCCCTCGCAAATCTCTCTGCTTCCTTCACATCCGTATACAGAACCTGATGATCTCCGCTGCCCTCATTTCCGCCTACTACCCCCAGTTCTGCTTCGACCGTGGCGCCGTAAGGCTTTGCCATCTCTGCAATCTGTCTGGTAAGACGAATATTTTCCTCCAGCGTTTCATCGGAGCCGTCAAACATAACGGATGTGAAGCCATATTCCAGAGTCCTTTTTATCATTTCCCGTGACTTTCCATGATCCAGATGTACGGCTACCCTAACTCCGGCTGTTCTGGCCGCCTCAACCATCATAGGCGCGATATATTCCACCGGGGAATACCCCATCCTCTTCTCTGCAATCTGCAGGATAATCGGTGTATCCATCTCTTCCGCCGCCCTGATTGCGCCCATCACGCTCTCCATATTGGCAACATTAAAACCTCCGACTGCCCGCCCGTGCTTATCTGCATCTGCCAGCAGTTCTTTCATTGTGCATATCACAACACTTCCTCCTTCTGCTCCCTTATAGCTTTTATACTCCCTCCTTATACGCTTTACACCTCATCATTTTACTTTTTGGTCATTTATGATGTGTTGTTGATTTGTTTATTGTTATTTTATGATTGTATGTTAGCATATTATATACTTTTGGTCAATAGCAGTTTACATTTTCATTAATTATGCAGATTTTTATACCATTTTATTGTGCAAAATGCACAACCCTTGTCCGGTACGCTTTCGCACATCGCAGCGCAATTCTCCGCATAGCTGTTTTCATTTAACAGGAGAACTTTTCTGTAAAATGAAAAAACAGATTCTCCAAGGCATCTTACCGAATTTGATTAAATCCGGAACCTGCCTGGAAAATCTGTTCTTCTGGAGCGTGTTTGAAAATTGCTTTCCGTCAGATGTACACCACACTTTGCGGGAGATTTGGCCCGTATGAGCGCGGCCTAGCGGGCTGCGCTCATACGGGCCAAATATGTATAAAGCCGGCATGTGTTTCAGGCCCAAAGACTTCTGTAAATATTCTTCAGGTCCTCCGAATCAAGCTGTTTGCGTGTATTGGACGGACTTCCGCTGAGCATTGCATCCTCCGCCATCTTGTCTATGGAACCGAAATAGCGCTCCCTGTCAATCCCATATTCCTCCAGTGTCGGTATCTCCAATGTACGGCATAGTTCTTCCACCGCATGTAAAAATGCCCGGGCCGCATCCTCGTCCGACGCATCTTCATCCGCGGCTCCAATCGCACGCCCCAGGTCGCCAAACCGTCCATACGCACCGTCCAGCACAAAAGTAAAACACTCCTTAATCAGCATGGCGTTGGAAATACCATGCGGTACATGGAACAATGCGCCGATTGGCCTGCTCATTCCATGCACCACCGTCACGGATGCATTATTAAACGCAACGCCTGCCTCCAGAGCCGCCGCCGCCATCTGAACTCTGGCTTCCACATTCTGTCCGTCGCAGAAGGCAGCCGGCAGATACCGGAAAATCCTTTTTACCGCAGAAATCGCAAACACGTCTGAGAGCAGGCCGGCTTTTTTTGAGGTATAGGCTTCCGCCGCATGCGTCAGGGCGTCCAGTCCCGTGGCTGCCGTGATCTTCGGCGGAGCCGTCATCGTAAACCGTGGATCCACGACTGCCACCGACGGCATGATATCAGCTCCTTTTAGCAGCATCTTGACGTCATGTTCCGTATCCGTGATGATGGTAAACTGGGTAGCTTCCGAACCGGTTCCGGCCGTGGTAGGGATCGCGACCATGGGAGCGGTATCGGCTTTAATCTCTTTTCCCATCATATCTGTGATTTTTCCGCCCAAAACCGCCAAAGCTGCAATTGCTTTCATCGTATCCAGCGCGCTTCCGCCCCCCAACGCAATTAAAAAGTCGCAGCCCGCTGTTTTGTAAAGCCCTGTTCCGGCCTCCACCATATGATCCGTCGGTTCGCCAAAGACGCCGTCATAGACGGTATACTGAAGTCCCTCCCGTTCCAGAACCTCCTCCAGGATTTTTACATTTCCCAGCTCCGTCATCACGCGGTCGGTCACAATCAGGGCCTTCGTCCCTAATTCCTTAAGAAGCCCTGCCGCCTCATCCAAAGCACGTTCTCCCATTATTACCTTCCCGGGCATAATAAATTGAATAGCCATTACCTTCTCCTCCTTTTCCTTCATCTTAGTTATCAGCTTGATTTGATTGGTTTTCTTTTTTGTTTTTGGTTCTTTCTTGACATTTTAGTTTAATTTCCCTTGTATATTAACTATATATTATCATTAATATGTATGATGTCAATAGTTCTTGATGGAATTTTGAAACTTTATTGTGGATTTATATAAATTTTCTTGTTTTTTGTTTGTATTCTGCTATAATTAATTCAAGAAAATAAGGAGCTGCTAATTATGAGAATTGAACGAATAAATGATATGGAACGATATATTATAGAAAATGGCTCTGTCACCAGCGACAAGCTTTGCGAGGTATTCCGCATATCAAAGAACACGCTGCTGAGGGATTTGAATATTCTGGCTGAGAAAGGCACCGTAAAGAAGGTTTACGGAGGCGTCACCGCCCTGCAGCAGCCGTTTTCCGTGAAAGAGCTTCTCCCCTTTAATGACAGAACCACGACAAATATAGATTTAAAAAGCAAAATTGCCAGGCAGGCGGCTCTTCACGTACAGCCCGGGGATACCATTTTTGTAGATACCGGCACCTCTACCCTGAGTATCATCAACTATATAGCGCAGATACAGGGCCTGACCGTTATTACAAACAGTGTCCAGTTCATGTACCGGGCTCTCAGCTTCCCCAACATAAATGTGATTGCGCTTCCGGGTATTTTAAACCATAAGACTGCGTCCCTCGTAGGCGTCCCCTGCATCAACAGTCTCAGCGTCTATAATATCAGCAAGGCCTTTATGGCCTGCACCGCCGCCTCCCTCCAGAGCGGGGTGACGAATGCAACCTCAGAAGAATATGAGGTAAAAAAAGTGGTGATGGCTCAGAGCCTCGAGCATATTCTGCTGATTGACCATACAAAATTTAACCAGACCTCCCTGATGACCTATTCTCAGCTTAAAGATTTCGATCTCATCATTACCGACGAACTGCCGGGAAGTGATTATATAGAACATTTTAAGACACATAAAGTTATTTTGGAGATTGCGGAATAAGATACATGATGGCATAGCGAAATACATTACGGAAGATTTATCTTAGAATACAGGAGGTATAAGGATGTCAAGCCGGGATTTAAAACGCATTGCTCTGTTACTGCCAAACACAGATACCATTCTGGAAACGGATCTGCAAATTTCTCTTCCTTCCAATATTATTATCCATACTGCCAGAATGCAGTTGGATGAGGTCGGCAAGGAGGCGGAAAAGCGGATGGTGGATGAAGAACTGCCCAGGGCAGTCTCCGCCTTGAAACATATCACAAACTTTGACGGCGCTGTCTTTGGCTGCACTTCAGCCTCGGCCGTGTACGGTGAGGAAGGCCTGAGCCGTATCAGCCGCGAGCTGGAAGACGGACTGGATTGTCCCGCTACCAATGCATTCTCCGCTGTCCTATCTGAAATAAGGTATTTTAAAGCGAGGCGCATAGGCCTTCTGACTCCCTACACATCCGAGGTGAATAAATTTTTTACCGAAACCTTAGACAGGTTCGGCATCTCCTGCGGAGCCTGCCACGGCCTGGGAATCTCCGATGACACCCGGATTGCCCGTGTAGAACCCCAGGAGATCATGGAGGCTGCTAAGCAGCTGGAACACGAACTGAAAAAACAGGATCTCCTTTTACTCTCCTGCACGAATCTCCGTGCTGCCGAGATCCGAAATGCTATTGGAAAAATGCTTGAGCTCCCTGTTATCACCAGCAATCAGGCTATTATTAACTGGATTTTATCCGCGGTATAACGATAACCTGCATGCTCCGCGCACAGGTCACTGCCATCAGTCAAAAAGGCGGAACCAAAATCGATGGTTCCGCCTTTTCATATCCGGTTATCAGCCCCGTTTCCCCTCCTGCACTCCTTATAATGCAAACAGTCTCGTCGCCACAGTAAAGTAAATCGCTATCGAACATGTATCCACCAGCGTGGTAATAATCGGAGCGGCCATGATCGCCGGATCCAGGTTCACCTTCTTTGCCAGCAGCGGCAGCATACAGCCGATAATCTTTGAGATTACAACCGTGCCAATCAGGGAAATGCTGACGATCACCGCCAGTTTCATATTCCGGTACATCAGTAAAATCCTCACCCCGTTGGCCGCCGCCAGAATCACCCCCACAATCAGTGAAATTCTGAATTCCTTATAAACCACCCTGAATAGATCCTTGAAATGGATTTCATCCAGCGCGATCCCCCTGATGACAAGCGTTGCGCTCTGGGAGCCGCAATTTCCGCCGGTATCCATCAGCATCGGGATAAACGCCACAAGAAGCGGCACAACGGAAATTGCATCCTCATACCGCGTCAGGAGGGTCCCCGTCAGCGTTGCGGAAAGCATCAGCACCAGCAGCCAGACGATCCTGTTCTTGGCGTGCTGGATCACCGAGGTATCAAAGTAGGACTTCTCACTTGGATTCATGGCAGCCATCTTCGTAATATCCTCCGTAGCCTCATCCACAGCGACATCCCAGGCGTCGTCTACCGTCACGATGCCCACCATCCGCTCTTCCATATCCAGAACCGGTATGGCGAGAAGATCGTATTTGGAAAACAGTCTGGCAACCTCCTCCTGGTCCGTATGGGTGTAAACAGAGATAATATCCGTCTCCATCAGCTCCTCCATCGTCCTGTCGTCATCCATTGTCATCAGGTCTTTTGCCGACACAATTCCCGCCAGTTTCCTGTTATCAAGCACATAGCAGGTGTAAATCGTCTCTTTATGAATTCCCGTTTTCTTAATATGTGCCAGGGCCTGGGCTACCGTATTGTCCTTCCTCAGATCCACATATTCGGTTGTCATTATGCTTCCGGCGCTGTCCTGCGGATAGTTTAAAAGGATATTAATCTGCGCCCTTTTTTCACCGTCTACGGTCTCCAGAATCTGAGTTACCAGATTGGCCGGAAGTTCTTCCAGCAAATCTACCGTATCGTCCATATATAAATCGTCCAGGAGCTCTTTTAATTCCTGATCCGTAAACATTTGTACCAGATGTGACTGCATGGCGTTATTCATATTTGAAAACACATCCGCCGCTTTCTCTTTGGGAATCAGGCGGAAAGCCGTCGCCATCTCCCTGTCGTCAAGCTCCTCCAGCAGGGACGCAATGTCCACGGTGTTCATCACATCCAGAATACTGCGGACTGCCTTGTATTCCCTCTTTGCCATCAGTTCCATAAAAATATCTCTGTTCATTGTCCAGTCCTCTCTTTCTTTTATTCCGTTTTTCTGTCCGGTTTTGTAACCGGTAATTACACGAGTGACAACTGCCCCCGGCATCCATTGCGTCTCACCTGCCTTTCATATTCCATATTTTCCTGTCTTCTCCGGTACGGCCTCCTGCAAAAAAAATCCGCTGCTATACGAAGCAGCGGATTTCCTCTATCTGAAAAATACCATCCCGGTTCTACCGATCTACCGGAGAACCAGAACTGCAACGTACAAGCTTTAGTATCACAGGGCGATAGAATTGCATTAGGTTATGCCTTTACGACATCTCCTGCTAACCAGCGCGTTGTGTCTCCACAAATTTGCGGCAGCAATCTTAGGAATCATCCAAATCCCTGTGGTAACCTCACCTACCGAAGTTTCCAACTATTCTGTTTTGACTGACTAAGGCCCCGTTATGGATTGGCTGTGAAAATCTGCCGTCCAACACCTTAAGTCTGCCATATTATATAACTCCTGCTCCCGTCTGTCAACACCGGAAGGAAAATTTACTCAATTTTTTCGTATATTTCACAGCCCTTATTGCCTTTCGTTGCCGGTAAGAAAGCCTTTCCTGCTCCTCTCTATCTGCTATGCTCCGGCAGCATCCGCCCGATCCCGATACCAATAGCCGCAGGAATTAACCATCCAAGTCCCAGTCCATACCCCGGCAGAAGCGAGACCGCCCCGGTAATCACCGGAATTACAATCCGTGTCTGTTCCAGAGAATAAATCACACTGACAATGCCGGTCAGTAAAATCGCCGCAGGATACATCTTTCTTCCCGCTCCCTCTCCCCTGTGGATAAAAGACAAAGCAATCAATACGATGGCAACCGGATAAATCGCATTCAGCACCGGTACGGAAAAAGCCAGAATCCGGCTGAGCCCGGCATTGGCAATCACAACGCTGGTCACGGCGAATAAGACAACCCAGGCCCGGTACCCAATCCCGGGAACCAGAGTTGAAAAATATTTACTGCAGCAGCTGAGAAGGCCGATACATGTGTTCAGACAAGCGATAAAGAAAATCACACCGAGCAGTAAAGCTCCTGCATTCCCGTAAAACCGGCCTGCCGCAAATGTAAGAATCCTCGCCCCGTTATCCAGTGACGCCGCCTCCGCCTGTACCTGTCCGCCTACGTAAGCCAGCGCCATATAGATGAGCGCCAGCAGGAGCCCCGCTATCATCCCGCTGTGAATCGTAGTCCGTACCACCTGACTGTCTTCTCTGACTCCCATGGCTCTTATATTCAGCGCAATTACAATGCCGAAATTCAGAGCCGCAATCGTATCCATTGTCTGGTAACCTTCCAGGAAACCGGTGACGGCGGCGGCTCTCTGATAAGCTCCCGCCGGCTCCCCCGAAATCGTCTGATGATAAAAAACACTGCCGGCAAACATGACAAATATTAATATCAAAAGGGCCGGACAGAGAATCTTACCGAGACGCTCCGTCAGCTTGTCCGGGTTAAATGCCATAACCATGGCAATGGTAAAAAATACAATGGAATACAGAAGCTGCCCCGCCGCTTTTCCGCCTTCCCCCACAAGGGGCAGAAGCGTCATTTCGAAGGAAGTGCCTGCTGTCCTGGGAATCGCGAGAAACGGCCCGATCGACAGGTAAATGAGAATGGTAAAAAGCTGTGCAAAGGCCGGGTGCACACGGCCTGCCAGTTTTTCCAGGCCGCCGGAGCGCGCAACCGCAATCACGCCCAGAACCGGAAGCCCCACTGCGCTGATTAAGAATCCGGCAGCGGCCGGTATAATGGATGTCCCTGCCTGTACTGCCAGAAAAGGCGGAAATATCAGGTTACCCGCCCCAAAAAACATGGAAAAAAGTGTCAATCCCACGATTAACACCTTTTTTCCCGATAAACGTTCACTTCTGTCCATAGCTGTCCTTCTCCCGTATTATAATCTCTCGTCATATCAGACATAAAGACAGTTTATACCGAAATCATAAATTTGACAAGGCAGCGGCCGGTTTTATCCTATTTTTTACTTGTTTTTTTCATGCTCCTCCCAGGCTCTTAGGATTAGCTCCGGTTTCTCAATCAGCTCCAGGGCGGTCAGCGCCAACACGTTTGCCGCGGTTATCATTCCTTTTTCACCGATGGAGCAGCCCGTCTGCGAGACCATCTGCCAGCTGTGGCCCGGCGTCCCGGCTGCGCAGCATGTCGTATAAAGCTGCATGGAAGGAACAAGAAGGCTCACATCGCCAACATCGGTGCTTGCCATAAGGCAGCCGCCCAGTCCCTGATAGGGAACCGGTTCTTCGGAAAATTCCGTTCCCGTATCAGCGCTGCCCTCCGGACTGTCCGTAAAAGTCCTGCGGAGACGGGCGGCAAGCTCCCTCTCCTCATTTGTGTAAACAGGACTCCTGACTTTTTTAAGCACCTCCCAGGCAATGCTGTTCAGGTAATGGTTCGGAACATAATTGCTGTAACTGTTCCCGTCTGTGATTGTTACCTGCGTATCCGTCATCATTGCGGCTCCTTCTGCCGCCCGAATCAGTCTTTTTTTTAATTCCTCCGCCTGCTCCCGTCTCGGCGCCCGGACCTCATAAGAGCCGGCGGCTCCGGCCGGAACCACATTGGGTGCGCTGCCGCCTGCATCCGTGATTGCATAGTGGAGCCTGGCCTCCGGTATCATATGCTCCCTCATGAAATTGCAGGCGATATTCAGAAGTTCCAGGGCATCCAATGCACTTCGGCCCATGTGCGGACAGGAAGAGGCATGAGCCGACTTTCCGGTAAACTGAACGCTCATACATAAATCGGCCAGGGAGCCGCGTCCCTCGATTCCGGTATAATCCATCGGATGCCAGGTAAGAGCCGCATCTAAATCGTCAAAGCAGCCGGCCTTAGCCATATGCACCTTGCCGCAGCCCTCTTCCTCCCCCGGACAGCCATAATATCTGACTGTACCGGAAAGCCCATGTTCCTCCATATATTCCCTGACAGCCAGAGCGGCGGCCAGGGAACCGCAGCCGAGCAGGTTATGGCCGCAGCCGTGGCCGTTTTCCCGTTCTTCATCCGGTTCCTCCATACTCTGCCCGGCTCTTTGCGACAGTCCCTCCAGTGCGTCAAACTCTCCGAGAAAACCGATAACCGGTCTTCCTTCTCCAAAGCTTCCCACAAATGCAGTCGGAATCCCTGCGGTATTTTTATCCACCAGGAACCCATTGCTCTCAAGAATCCCGCACAGTGCAAAGGCAGATTTTCTCTCCTCCATGCCTGTTTCCGCATAACCCCATATCTCTCTGCTGAGCCGCACGAATTCTTTCTCCCTATGACCGATAAAGCTCTCCACCCAGCGTAGTTTCCGTTCCATATCTTTTACCTTTCTCTTTTTATCTCATCCACTGTTTCTTAAATGCCGATTGCAACCGCAATTGTCAGCATCACGGCCTGCAAAACGAACATGATACCGAATAATTTGGCCACAAACTTAATCCAGCGGTCCATTCCGATTCCCATAACGCCGCAGGTGATGGCCACCGCTGTCGGCCAGAATACATTGGAAAACGCATCACCGAACTGAAATGCCATAATTGCTATGTAACGGCTCAGACCAACTAAATCCGCAAGGGGAGCCATAATCGGAATCATAACCACCGCCTGACCGGTTCCCGACGGTATGAACATGTTAACAATATTCTGGACCGACAGCATGCCGAAGGCCGACAGGCCGCGGGGCAGGCTCTGTACCAGATTGGCCATCCATAAAACCACAGTGTCAATAATGCCTCCCTGTGTAAGAATCACTTCAATCGAACGGGCAAACCCAATCATCAGAACTGCAAATATCATTCCCTTTGACGATTCTATAAAAGCTTCGGCCAGACCGGTCACGTTCATCTGATTTACAAAGCCGGTGACAATCATAAAGCAGAGAAATAACGCAGCCAGTTCGGTCAGGTAAAATCCGTATTTTGTCACTCCTACGGCCAAAGCTGCAATGAGAAGGCCAAATAGGGCCAGAGTTACTTTCTGCCTGCCTGAAAACGGGAGTGCAAGCATCTCCTCCCTCGACATGGAAACAGCTTCTTCCTTTACTCCGTAAAGTACGCTTTTATGCGGTTCTCTTTTTATCACGGCAGCATAATGCATCAGATAGAGCGTGGTGCAGGCCGTAAAAATCACGAGGGTTACGCACCGGAAAACCGTCAGCACCGGCGTCGTCAGAGGGACTCCGGCAATGCCGCTTGCAATCCCCACATTGAACGGATTAAAAATGGCGCCGGCACAGCCTGTCACTGTTCCCAGTTCCACAATTCCTGCTCCCACTACTCTGTCATATCCCAATGAGAGGGCAATCGCTACAAACAGGGGAATAAATCCCCATGCCTCTTCATGCATTCCGAAGGTTGCCCCGCCGATTGCAAAAAGACAGGTAAAAATGGGAATCAGCAGGTAATCTTTATCCTTCATTCTTCTTAAAATCGCTCCCACCAGCGCATTCAGGGTCCCGCTCTTCATCAGAATCCCAACATATCCACAGGCAAAAAGAAGGAAAAAGCTAATGTCTGCCGAAGCGACGAATCCCTCATAGATACATTCAAACAGCCTCCACGGCCCTACCGGATCTGAGGGAATCCTCTCATAGCTGCCCGGTACCACAAGCGCCCTCCCCAAAGCCTCGTTCATTTCCCTCCTGAATGCGCCTGAAGGAAGTATCCAGGTTAAAACTGCACTTACCACAATGATGAAAAATATAATGATATAAGGATGTGGTATTTTCATTGCTTTCTTTTCTTTCATTTTTGTACCCCCAATTAATTTTAGTATACTTTTAGTACTGTACTTATATCATTAATGCTACCACACTGCCTGTATAAAGTCAATGAAAGATTCTCCGGAGATATTCACAAAAAAACTGCTGTATTTTTATGCAACAATTCCTATTACGGCTTTTTTCACTTTATTAACATTTCATTAATTTTTTTGAAATCGGATAATCTGCTTGACTCTTAAGAGCCCTGACGTTATATTGTTAACTAAATCTAATTATATTTGGTTAACTAATTACCAATCTGAAATTTGATTTACCTTTGTAACTCTATCGGAATCAGCAAAGCGCTGATAGAAAATGTATAGGAGAATTTTATGAATTTGAGAAACAGCCTCAACCGGCTTTACTATAATATGACTATCTATGACTTCCGTTATGTCAACCGGTCAATCACCGGCAATTTATCCTACAACAGTATTATGTATCTGGATATTATCGCCTATCAGGAAAACTGTACCGTCAGTTCTATTGCCGAAACTCTGGGAATTTCAAAGCCCGCGGTCACAAAGAAGGTTAACGAACTGATCCGGCTCGGCCATGTAGTAAAAACGCAGAGTGGGAAGGACAAACGAGTCTACTACCTTCGTGTAAGCGAAGAATTAAAAAAGAATGCGGTTGTTTATGACAGGCCCTTTGAACGCGCTCTTCGCACAATTGAAAAAAAATATAATCAGGAGCAGCTGGCTGTCCTCCGTGATGTTATGGATATTTACAGCCGGGAGATAATGAAAGAGGATGGTGAATAATGGAACACAAAATGTTTTCTACTCTTTCACCGTTGAGACTTTTCTTCTGCTGTGCCCTGCCAAGTATGGCCGGCATGGCTATCTCCTCCCTCTACATGGTGGCCGACGGCATTTTCGTCGGGAAGTTCATAGGCTCCAATGCTCTCGCCGCAATCAATCTCGTAATGCCGGTTATCATGATTAGTTTTGCCCTCTCAGATATGATTGCAGTCGGTTCCTCCGTCCAGATTTCAATCCGCCTGGGACAGGGAAAAGAACGGGAGGCCTGCACCGTATTCAGTTTCAGCAGCCTGTTTATCGTTGCCATCTCCTGTCTCGTAGGACTGGCCGGATTCTTTGGAGGGGCGCAGGCGGTCAGACTGATGGGCGCCGGGGATGACGTCCTGAACCTGGCGGTTGAATATATGCGGGTCTATGCCGTATTTGCCCCTTTTATCATGATCTTCTTTGCACTTGACAATTATCTGAGGGTATGCGGCAGGACTATCTACAGTATGGGGATGAATATCTTCATCGCACTCTCCAATCTGTTTTTCGACTGGCTGTTTATCGTACATTTCAGAATGGGAGTTTCCTCCGCCGCCCTGGCATCCTGTATCAGCCTGACCCTGGGAACCGGCATCGGATTGTTCCCCTTTTTCGGTAAAAAGCTTGTCCTGCGTTTTGTCAGTCCGCGCATCCCATGGCATATACTGAGAAACATTATTGGTAACGGCAGTTCGGAGTTCTTCTCAAATATTTCGGCATCTGTCTCCATGGTTATCATGAATGCGGTGCTGCTGCGACTTTCGGGTGCAATGGCTGTCGCCGCTTTTTCCATTGTCATGTACATTGACTCCTTTGTCAGTTCCATGCTCTTTGGTATGGTGGATGCCCTGCAGCCGGCCATCAGCTACAACTTTGGCGCCGCCAAGTACACAAGGATGTTCCGGCTGGAAAAGATACTGATGACCGCGGGAGCCGTCATCTCCATCTCGGCAATGGCTTTCATGCTGACCGGTGGACATCTGATCATTCCTTTTTTTATGGAAGGCGATCAACCGGAACTGACGGCCATGGCCTCACGCGCCATGCATCTTTTCTCCTTCTCCTATCTGTTTAACTGGATCGGAACAGCAGCAGGTTCCTTCTTTACCGCAATGAATAAACCGGCTGTATCACTGGCCGTGTCCTTCGGACAGACGATGGCCTTTCCGCTTGTCTCCCTTGCCGTTCTGCCTGCTTTTCTGGGCATCGACGGGGTTTGGCTTACATCCCTTTCCGCGGAAATCATGACTTCTGCTCTCGCATTAACATTCATGGTGTCATTACGCAAAAGATTTAGTTAAACAGGTGAGTACGCCCCCGGATGTTTTTCTATCATAGGACGCTCTTTCCTATGATACAAAAAACACAGGCGCTGTATTAAGCGCCTGTGTTTTTATTTAAAGACGGTGACCTGTGCCCAGAGAGTGCAGGTTATTGTTGTATTCAATTCCGAGCCGGTAGAGATTCTGTGGCCGCCCCTTATTTCCAACTCTCTTCTGGCCGATTTTTTCCGCATAACCGGCGTCAGCAAGGGCAGTCAATACACGGGTGGCGATCCGCAGTGAGAACTCCTGCACCCGGACCAGATCCGCAGCGGTGAATTCATCCGATTGTTCCGTCTGCATAGCGGCAATAACGCGGTATACTGTCTCCGACGACAAATGGGACCGGTTGGCAATCGTTTCAACATAGGAAGCAGGAATCCCGGCATTCGGTTTTTCCTTTACGCCAGCCGGAGGAAGCGAATGCATTTCCTCCTTCTCATCAATGTAAATACAGGAATTACTGCCCAGCCGCATTCCATAATCCCTGGCCTGCATAGCGTGGATTCTGGCCTTTCCCAGCTCCTCTCCCGAACCTATGCCGATAAAACCGCAGAAACCGGTTTTTTCCTCCAGGTAAACGGGTAAATCAAAGCAGGTAAACTGATCTGTCATTTTCCGTATCTGTTCCGTATTCAAATACAGTTCCACATCCGAGAAGTCATCCTTCATAACAGGCTCCGCGTGATGCAGCCTGCAATATTCCAGCAGGCTTCCTTTGATGGCCAGCATTTCCAGCTCCTGATTGGAATTTTTCTTATTCTTCCATCTGGCAACGTCCGGACTGATACGGATAACGGCAGAAATATTTCTGCGTATTTTCTCAAGTCTGACATTTTTAATACAAAGCTCCAACGTCTGTATCAAAGACTTTCGGCTGGGGTAGGAATAATAGCATTCCACCCCCTCCTTTGTCAGCGCTTCGACTACGCTGTGAAAATATGTTACGACAAAGTCCAGTTCCCCTTCGCGGCACTGCTTTAAATACTTCTCCACCATCCGCCTCTCTGCCGCTTCCAGTTCCGGTTCCGATAAACCCATGACGGAATTTTCAAATTCGGAGACCAGCTCCGGCAGCCGGTCCTGTTCCAGCACAGACTGGAGAAGAGAGCCGTCATCCAGATAGTCAACCCCGATTCTGGAGGGATCGGCACCGCCTCTCTTCAGCACATGTTCCAGGAGAATACGGTATGTATTCTCCAGATAGCCTCCGAAATATCCTTTGACGGAATAAGGCGGGGTGTCGATATCCCGCAGGGCATTGAGCGGAATTATTCCGCTTGTAATGAACCCATCATATTTCTCTTTATTCTTCAGGAAAATATCCTGAAGTTCATCCAGTGTTTCATAAATAAAATAAGTCAGACTGCAGTCTTTTTGTTCCATCCCCAATTCTCTGCGGCAGTATACGGCGAAATGCTCCTGCAGCAGAAGCGCAATTTTCTGATTCATCTGTCTACCACTGGCCTCCTTCCCATTTTAACCGTCCGCTGGCCGTATTCTGCATATTATCGATATTCCGCATTTAATCCACCGGACAGGGTATTTTTAGTATACATATAGTATAACATCCATTTTCCGGTTCAACAATATCTGCTTTTTTACGGAAAGCTTATATCTAAATAAATATGGTCAATAATAGATATATAACAGGGATGAAAAGCATGCGGCACGGCTTTTCATCATTAATCAATGAAAGGAGTGTTCCCGCATGGGCATTATCTGCTACTTAGCCGGACTTTTATCCGGATGTATTCTGACCTGTCTGGTAGCCGCAGGTAAAAACAAGGACTGACCGGATCCCCGTCACATCTCCCCCCAATTTGACGGGCGGATCTCATTAATCCTGACGACCAGTTTTTGTATCATATCAAGCTCTTCGCTGATCCGGATTCCCTGTGGACAATGCTCCATACACTTGCGGCATCCGATACAGTTTCCTGCCCTTTCCTCCGCCTTCAGCTTGGAATAGGCATTATAAAACTGAAAATTGTCTTTTCCCACCAGATACTGATTGTATGCGGCAAATATTTTCGGGATGTTCACCTGTTTCGGACATTCCCTGCAATAGGCGCATCCGGTGCATGGGATCATCTTATTTTTCAGGAACATATCTACTGCCTGTCCGACCGCACGCTCCTCTCTCTCATCAAACGGCGTTACGCCCGTAACCGTGGCGGCATTCTCGTCGACTACCGCTTCCGACTCCATACCGCTCAGCACACATAGCACACCTGGTTTGGAGGCGGCAAAACGGATCGCCCATGAGCCAAGGGACCGCTCCGGATGGACTTCTTTTAAAAACTTCGCCGATGATTCCGGGAGGGATGTCAGCGCGCCGCCCCGGTTTGGCTCCATCACAATACACGGAATGCCGCGGGATTCAAGAATTTCATACTGTCCTTTGGCGTCCTGCATTTCCCAGTCCAGATAGTTAAGCTGAATCTGGGCAAAATCCCATGTATGATCCGACACGATCTTTTCAAGGATTTCCGGTGTATCGTGGAAGGAGAAGCCGAGATGCCGGATCCTGCCCTCCGACCGGAAGCGCTTTAATGCATCGTATACATGATACTTTTCACAAATCTCATATTTATACCGGTCCAGGGAATGCACCAGATAAAAATCAAAATACTCTGTCTGACAGCGTTCCAGCTGTTCCATAAAATATTTTTCCGTGTCCGCCGCCTCTTTAATCAGCCAGATAGGCAGTTTATCAGCCAGATAATAGGAGTTTCTGGGGTATTTCCTAAGCGCCCCCGATAAGACCTCCTCTGACCGTCCCCCATGATAGGAGTATGCCGTGTCAAAATAGGTGATGCCTCTCTCCCGGGCATGATCAATGAGCGCCTGTACTCCCTCCTCCACGATATTTTCAGGCTGATCGTCTCTGACAGGAAAACGCATTCCGCCAAACCCCAGCAGGGAAACCTTCTCCGGAATTTCCGCAAATTTTCTGTACTCCATTGTCCACCTCTCCTTTATAAATCTTGTGAGACCTGTTCCATTATCTTTTTAAAACGAGGCGCTCAAAGCATTCCTAATATAATATTTTCAGTATAACAAAGCCTGTTTAAAATAGCAATGATGTGCCGCTTCACACACTCCCCGGATTGTTTGTGAGCAGTAACTTTTTTTCTGGTCAACCTTTGACCGATTCGCTAAAAACGGCAGATACCGCCTGTTTTTCCGGTAAACCGGAGGAACTCCTGGTTCATGAATTTCATTAGCAATCCCCCTTCCCCATATGCAAATGGATTTATCCAGAAAATGGTCTATTAATTCCCTCCTAAATGTTTAAATTGATATCATAATATGGTATAGTTATACAAGTTAAAACGAAGTAAAACCGTGTTCAAAACCGGCTGAAAAGTTTGGATATGGCACTGTGCGAAGTAAGCCGGATACGCGACTGCAGAGCGCCGCAGCTTGATATAACAGGGGGGATTACAGATATGTCAGAATATCAGGTGACGCTTCTCGGGATACCGGGTGTGTTTAATAATGGCAGGATTGTCCATTTTCCTTATCGCAAAGCGGAAGGGATTTTTTATTATCTCTGTGTGGAGAAAAAGGTCAACCGGGACGAACTAATATCCGTCTTCTGGGGCTCCAGCGATGAATCCTCCGGACGCAAAAATTTAAGGCAGGCTCTCTTTCAGATCCGGCGCTGCCTGGATAAAGACGCCATCCTGCTGCATGGGAAAAATTCTCTGGAACTGAATCCTAAATTCGGTTTCGGATCGGAATGGGATTTACCCGAAGCGGATTTTGCTCTCCGGCAGGACAGATTTCTCGATTTTTTCTATCTCAAAGACTGCCCGGAATTTGAAGTCTGGGTGGAAAACAAAAGACGTATCCAGCTTTCCAGGTGCCTGGATTATATTAAATCAGAGCTGGCCGAGCCTTTGGTCTGCCGTGATATAACGAGGCTCCGGCGTCTGATTGGCACGTGGGAATATTGGAAACCATGGGATGAGGAAATGGTTCTGACCGGAATGAAATGCTATATGCAGGCCGAGAAATACGATTGGGGAATCCAGATGTATCATGAGTATGTAAAATGCCTGCGGAGGGATCTGGACGAGGAGCCTTCCCATGCGGTGGAATTGCTGTTCCGGACCATGTTCCACCGGAAAGAAGTTTCGCTTATCCGAAAAACGGATCGCAAGGATCATTTCTTCGGACGGCTGGCGGAGCTTCAATACATTGATGAACGGATTTTCTGGTTCTTAAATCATGAACCGTCTGCCTCAGTTGTCATTGAAGGCGAAGTGGGAGTCGGTAAAACAGCTCTGATGCAGCAGATTTATGAGATGAACCGTGACGCAGGCGTCCTTGAGCTTGTCTCCCACTGTTACTGCGCGGAAGCCGACTTTCCCTTAAAATCATGGCGGGATCTTTTCAAACAGCTTGAAAATCTTCAGAATGAAGGGAAAATCCGTCTGACGGAAAGCAGCACAGCACTGATTCATCTCGTACTTACAGGAATGGCAACGGAGAATCCGGACGTGGTTCACGGCGGAAACGGGGAATATTTAAGTTATATGGCTTTGGAGAACGGGGTACTGAATCTGTTGAAGGAGCTTGCCGGTCGATGGCGAATTATTTTATACTTTGACAGCCTCCAATGGATGGATATCGTCAGCCGCCGGCTATTGCAGCGTGTCATGATAGAACTGGGCAACCGGCAGGTTTTTATGATTGCGACCTGCCGTATTGACGGCGAACAGGATATCCGCGGGCTCCTTGCAGCGCTGCGTGAGCGGGATATCATTACTACTCTTCCTCTTTCGTGCTTCACGGAGGCGGAGACAACCGAAATTGCTGGAAATGCATTGCAAGGATGCGGCGATGCCGGAATCAGCACCCGTGAGATTTTTCTTCGCACAGAGGGAAACGCGCTTGTATTGATGGATACACTGAATATGATCCGGCAGGACGGCTGGAAGGAAGGACGGCCGCTGCCGAGAATCGACATGCTGATACAGTTATGGCTGGAAAAGCTTACCAAAGAGCAGAGAAAGGTATTGGACGCTCTGTCGATTTTTGTGGAGCATGCGGAGCTGGAGGAGCTGGAGCTGTTGGTGGAAATGGATCGGATGGAGCTGATCGAAGTGCTGGAACAGCTTCTTCTGACTCGTTTTGTCGTGGAACAGACATGGGACGATTATATTATTTATAAATTCCGGCACCGGTTTTATAAAGACTATGTTTATCAGCATCTCTCCATGGGAAAAAGACGGCTCTGGCACCATGCCGTCGCGAGATTTTACGAAAATCAGAAGAATGGGGAACGATGGCTGGAGCTGCTTCCGTTTACGATACGGCAATATGAATACAGCGGATATCCGGAAAAGGCAGATACTCTGCGAAACCTCCAAAATAATATATGACACATTTTCATTTCCGATTTGGATGCTAATTTGACTACAGATTTCAAAAAAAGAAAATCTGTAGTCTTTTTTTGTATTTTTATAAAAGCGGCATAAATATTAACGTTCTTTTAACGGCCTGAGATTATAATGATAACCATGCCGCTGAAACAGAGCGGCTGGAGGATATATAACTATGAAAAGTATGGAGGGTAAAGGAGAAAATGAATTCTGTAGAAACTCGAATGATGGAAGCAATCGACAGGAACAGAAAAAAAATCCACAAAACCGGAAGGAAGATTTGGGAGTTCAGAGAAGTGGGATGGGAAGAATTCAATTCTTCCGCATTGTTAATGGATGAGCTGGAAAAGGAAGGGTTTGAGGTACAAAGAGGGCTGGTTGGGAAGCATCCCAAGTTTGACCACAAAATTGATATGCCGACAGCGTTCAAAGCTGTTTTTAAAGGAAAAGAAGGCGGCCCTGTCATTGGTATCATGCTTGAGTATGATGCTCTGCCCAATGGCCATGCCTGCGGCCATAATCTTATCGCATCTGCCGGATTTGCGGCTGCCCTGGGATTAAAAGAAGTCTTTCAGACAACGGGATCGGTTATTGTGTTTGGAACCCCCGCAGAAGAACTGGAAGGCTCCAAACATTATATTCTGGAAGGCGGATATATGGATGAAGTGGATCTTATGCTTACCAGCCACTATGGTTCGGACTGGGGTTCGGAGGTTACCGGAAAGGCCATCGTATGGCCGACTCATGATAACTGGCTGACTTTCAAAGGCAGATCCTCCCATGCTTCATCGTCACCGGAAAAGGGGAGAAGCGCTTTAGACGCGGTTATTCTCACCACCATGGGTTTGGAATTTTTAAGAGAACATATGCTGGAAACAAACCGGATTCACTACATCATCTCAAACGGAGGTACAGCCGCCAATTCCGTTCCGGATCTTGCAACTCTTAATGTGGAGCTGAGGACAAACGATTCGGCCGAACTGAATGCATTAATGAAACGAGTTGACAACATTATCAAAGGCGCAGAGCTGATGACAGATACCACCGCACTCTATAAATGGGACGCTCCATGGTACTGCGCTACGCCGGTTCCCAGCTTATACCGGCTGGCTGCCAAATACGCTCCGGATCTTGGCATTGATGAATCCAGATTCTCTTTCGGCGCCCTGCCGAAGGCGTCTTCGGATTTAGGCTGTGTAGCTTATAAAATCCCCAGTGTTGAAATCACATTCCCGATTGTGGGAGAGGATGAACCAGCGCCTGTCGGCCATGCCGATGAAACGGCTGCAATCACGGGAAATGAATTTCCTCTTGATCAGAGTATCCTGGCAGGTAAGCTCATGGCGCTTACAGGTTACAGAATCGGAACCAATCCGGAAGAACTTGGAAAAATCAAAGCTGAATTTGAAAAAAATTATAAAGAATAGCAGCCAGTCGAACTAGAGCGTGTCTGAAAATTGCTTTCTGTCAGCTGTGCGTCACACTTTGCGGGAGATTTAGCCCGAATGAAGGAGGCGTAGTGGGCTACGCTGACTGAATTTGGGCCAAATATGCCACAAAGTGGGGCGTGCAGCTGACAGGAATGAATTTTCAAACAGGCTCTAACACGGAAAGTGTGGACTGGGCTGATGAAAGGAGCCATAATGTCGGAGAAATTAACATCAACAAAAGATTTGAAAAGAGTATTGGGTTTTTGGGATTTAATGGCGATTGCTACCGGAGCAATCATAGGTTCCGGTATCATGTCATTGACCGGAATTGGTATCGGCCGTACGGGGCGTTCGATATTTGTCGCTTTTATTATAGGCGGTTTCATTACATTATTAGCAAGATCACCACAGATATTTCTTAATTCGGTGGCAAGATTCAGGGGCGGCGACTATTCCATGGTAGGAACACTGCTCGGCCCCAGATGGACCGGAACCTACTCCATGATTTCACTGCTTACCAGCGTTACACTGTCCATGTACGCTCTTTCATTTGCAGATTATGCAATGCCGTTTCTTCCATGGATCACAAGGAAGGCCATTGCGCTCGGAATATTGACCCTGCTGTTTGCGATCAATGTTTTTGGAGTTAACGTTTTTGCAAAGTTTCAAACCCTGGCGGTAGCGCTGCTGATTATATCGCTGACAATATTTACGGTAATCGGGCTTACCCGTCTGGATCCAAACTATTTTGAAAAGAGCAGTTGGATGACCGGAGGGTTCCGCGGACTGTGGAGAGCCGCTATTCTCATGAGCTATACGTGTGACGGCGCACAGGGAATCACATCACTGAGCGCGGAAGCAAAAAATCCCACCAAAGATATTCCCAGGGTCATGCTGCTGTCAACCGTCGGCATAGCTGTCTTTTATGGGCTGCTGGGCGTCGTGGCCGCAGGCGTTCTCCCTGTTGAGCAGGTTGCAAACCAGCCTTTAACCGTTGTTGCCGGAACCATCCTTTCCAAACCGCTTTATTATCTTTTTGTCATCGGAGGTGCCTGGATGGCGCTGATTACAACCTTGAACAGCTCCATTGCCTCATGTACAAAACCTTTAATGCAGGCATGTAATGACGGCTGGTATCCGTTATCCCTCGCCAGATTACATCCTAAATTCAGAACACCTATCATTTTATTAGGTATCTATTATGTCATCGGTTTTGTGCCGATCGTATTGGATTTTGACATCGGCGTGATTAGTGATATAACCATCACCGTCGGCTCCATTACGAAATTCATGATCGTTTTAAGTTTATTGAGATTACCGAAGGTGATGCCCGAGGCCTGGAAAAAATCAGATTTTTATATCAGTAATACTGCTTTAAAAGCCATCGGTATTCTGGATTTGTGTGTAATTATCTTCTCCGGATTTATGTCTTCAGTTGAACTGCCGCTGCCGTTACTGGCCGCGAATCTGGCCGTTGTAGCATTTGCATTTGTTTTTGGAAGAGTCAGATTTAACAGCGGGAAGGTCAATGTGGAAGTCAGCTATGAGCTGCCTGATTCCGAAAAATAGCGGTCTGCAAAATATGGAAACTGCAGCCTGGTGAGAGTAAAACTTTATAACCGGCATATCGGATGTTTCAATCCGATATGCCGGTCTTTTTGGCACTTTTGCCACTCAGCCGCCCTCCCGTCAAATCATATCCAATTAAAATTTTCCTTTCCGCCCCAATCTCAAAGTGGTATTTCACAATGCCGGTACGGGTTGATTCTGTCGGTCAGAGCTTTGGCCTGAAATTTGCCAAAGTGTTAAAATCATCTTAAATGAAGCGGTGGACGAATAAATAATATAGATGTGCAGTTGTTGAATAGACAATAATGATAAAGTAAACATAGCGGGTTGTTGTATTTGTGTTTGGCTTGTTGTGGTGATTCAACATGGAATATCACCTGATTCAGTTCACCAGATTCACCGGATTCCCTGCCGCAAACGCCGCCAGGTTATCAGCACCTAAATCTAACAGTTTGGCCCGGCTTTCCTTAGCAGCCCAAGCGATATGAGGTGTAATAATACAGTTCGGCGCCGAAAGAAGGGGGTTATCCATAGAAATCGGCTCCTCTGATACCACATCCAGCCCTGCCGCATATACTTTTCCGCTGTTTAACGCTTCCGCCAGATCTTCATCAACAACAAGAGCGCCCCTGGAACTGTTCAGCAGGATTACGCCGTCCTTCATTTTCGCAATTGTATTCCGGTTAATCAGACCTTTTGTATCCGGGAACAGCGGGCAGTGCAGTGCAATGACGTCCGACTTTTCGAATAGTTCATCCCTGTCGGCAAACCTGCAATTTTCCGTCTCCAGTTCCGGCTTTCTGAATCCGTCGTTATAAAGGAGCTTCATTCCCAGCGCAGCGGCAGCAGCGGCTGTCTGCTGTCCAATCCGTCCAAATCCAATGACGCCCATCGTTTTCCCCGACAGTTCAATCAAAGGATAATCCCAGAAGCAGAAATCAGGCTGCTGCCCCCATCTTCCCGCTTTTACAGCTTCATCGTGGTGCCCAACACGGTTGCATATCTCCAACAGTAATGCAATGGTAAACTGAGATACGGAGTTAGTCCCGTACGTTGGGATATTGCATACAGGGATATTCCTTTCCCTGGCTGCTTTGATATCCACCCCGTCATATCCGGTCGATAAAACTCCTATGTAGCGGATAGTGGTACAATTTTCAATTACCTCCCTGTTAAGAGGCACACTGGATACCAGAACGGCCTCGGCATCCCCTATTCGTTCAATAATGAGCTTTGTATCCTCAGCCTGCGTTCTGTCATAAATCGTCAAGTCGCCTAGCTCCTCGTAGCGGCTCCAGCTTAAATCTCCCGGGTTCTTAATATAACCATCCAATATTACAATTTTCATATCTGTTCCTTTCTGCTTTTCCAGTGCCTATATTTGATTTTCACAGTGTAGTTCTTATGTATGTATATGTCAAGTAGGTTGACATATAATTCACAGAACAATCTTCACTGAGATTGACAGAGGTATAATTGTGGAAAAGAAAAGACTACCGCATAATACAGTAGCCTGAGGTTAATCTCCGTACAAAGGTAATTAAGAATCCTTTGGTGAGCAGTACTCGGTGGAGCCAAATAATAGAGCTGGCCGTCTATCAGTTCCGCTCTTTCCCCTTCCGGCAATCACCCGGACAATCGTTCAGGAAAAACTAGAAAGAGCCACTCTTATACCTTTTCCAATCTTCCGAGAACTCCTTTACCAATCTATTATAGTTATAGGCAGAGTCAGAAATCACAAAGACAATAAAGTTTAAAACAATAGGAATGATTATACCCAGATAGTAAGGTAATTCCCATTTTTCGATACTAAGTAGATATTTGACATAAAATGTACAAGTAGTAGCTATTCCTAAAAAAAACATTTCATGGTTGACCAGCCAAGCAATTAAATTGTAATGCTTACATTTTCCTTCTTTTACAGTTTCCGCTCCTATTTCAAACTTCATTGACAAAGGTGCATATTCTCTTAAAAATGAATTTATATGCGCACTTGCTAATCTATAATAGATGCTGTTTTTGTCTACATCCCCCCGTCTATCCAGGCATCTGTAAACATAATTCCCCGTTTACTATCAGAAATCGGGTTGGAGTAATACCATTTTCCATCAATCAACTGCCAGCCTGTCTTCATACCGGTGTTGATGTCTATGTAGAAATATCCGCCCAGAGCCGGGTCAAAAACCAGCCCGCTCTTAGCATATCCGTCAGCACCAAACACATGCCATGCCCCATTGTTCAGTTCCCATGTAAGACATAGGTACTGCCAATACCGCTGAGACGCACCAGAACCGCCGTGGAGCGGTTTTATGCCACTCCATGGTTCTTCTGTGTGACAATTTAGACACTAAAATAAGCCTACGAATATGTTTTGGTCTGCATACTCATAGACTTATTCAGATGTCGAAATATTAATTTGAAATATTACACATTTCACAAATTATTATTTTTTGGCACTATTTTACCGTGTTTGAAACCAATTTCATACCAATCCTGATCCAAATCATGCTACATCATGCCCACTTATGCCACCATTCCGAACATGGATAAATCCTCTAAATTCACCCACTCCTCTTGATACTGCAAACTTTGAAAGGACTTCCTACTCTTCCTCTTCCAGCAGATACGGCGTAGTCTGGTAAACGTAGAAATTAAGCCAGTTTGTATACAGCGTATTCGACATATTTCTCCAGTTCAGCACCGGAGGTGAAAACGGATCATTGTCCTCGTAGTAATTGCACGGAACCTCAGGGTTCATGCCCTTTTTCAAATCGCGGTGGTATTCATTATTGAGCGTCATCCTGTCATACTCCGGATGCCCCTGCATAAATATCTGTTTTCCATCCCTGCTCATCACGAGGAACACACCGGCCTCCTCTGATTTAGCAAGAATCACCAGTTCATCGTGTTTTCTGATGTCTTCTTCCCTGACCTCCGTATGTCTGGAATGAGGACAGTAAAAATAATCGTCCAGGCTCCTCACAAGGGGCACCTTGCGGTCCAGCACCTTATGACGGTAGACGCCCGAAAGTTTCTTTTTCCTCGGGTATTTGGGGATTCCATAATGATAATACAAGCCTGCCTGGGCTCCCCAGCAGATATGTAAAGTCGATGTCACATGGGTTTTGCTCCACTCCATAATCTTAATAAGCTCATCCCAGTAATGAATCTCCTCATACTCCATGTTCTCTACCGGAGCGCCGGTAATAATCATACCGTCAAATTTCTTCTTCCTGACCTCATCAAATGTGATATAAAATTTATTCAAATGGCTGGCCGACGTATTCTTTGATACATGGGATTCCAGCATCAGAAATGTGCAGTCCACCTGAAGCGGAGTGTTCGACAGCGCGCGCAGAAGCTGCGTCTCCGTATCCTCCTTCACCGGCATCAGATTCATAATCAAAATTTCAAGAGGACGTATATCCTGGCTCATGGCCCTCTCTTCGTCCATCACAAATATATTCTCAGATTCCAGAATTACCTTGGCCGGAAGATCCTTCTGAATTTTAATTGGCATATGCCCACCTCTTTCACCAAAAAGTCGTGTCTAGTATCATATCATATTTTAAACATAATTGCCAGTCCGGTTCATAAAATAGATAGAGAACAGGACAAAAAAGGATTTGATTCCATGAATGAACCCATTTCTGAAAAGAGTGCGCGTCAGGTTATCCAGCAGTCGGGACAGTTCAGTCTGCCGCCCCAGCCCGATATACCTGTAAGCGCCCAATCAGTTTATCCACAGAACAGACATACAAACAGCCAGCAAAATCACCAGCAAAGCTATCCAATGAACCGTTCCTTCAACCGGCAGGCAGCCGCGCAGCACTACAGGGATGAATCTCTGCCCGGAGTCTGGCCCGACGCTTCCTGTGAGAACCGGAATGCGAGGCAGGAGCCCGTTATTCCTTCGGCCCCCGGATCCGGCAGCAAAAAAACAGCAAATGAAGCGGCCGGTACTGGTTCAGCCGGATCTGGAACAGCCGGAATTGAAACAGTCAGAGCTGAAACGGCCAGGCCTGAGGCACCCAGAGCTGAGACAGCCAGGCCTGAGGCACCCAGAGCTGAGACAGCCAGGCCTGAATCACCCAGGGCTGAGGCAGCCAGGGCTGCCCGCGATGAAACAGTCAGGTCTGAAACGGCCGGGCCTGCGGACAGGGAAAATTCCGCTGAGAAAACGGTTATCCTGCAGAATATCCAGACCGCCGCTCTGACCCGCAACAGGCAGGAAAACCAGTGCCCGGCTCCCTGTGCCGAATCCCCGGATTCCAATGCATATTCGATTGCATATCAGGCCGCTACTCCATATCCTCCCATCAAAGCTGCCGGACAAAACCGTCAGTATGGCATGGCGATGCTTGATAACATGGCCAGCCAAAATTCGGAAATGTCTGCGGTGGGACTATATTTTTATAATAATCTGATCACGATGGGACACAGGGAGATCAGCGATGCGTTTCATTTCATCGGTATTGTGGAAATGCATCACATGCAGATTTTTGCAGAGCTTGCAATGCAATTGGGCGAAAATCCCCGTCTCTGGAGCCGTCATCCGCGAAACGGCAGATACATATACTGGAGTCCGGCCTGTCTGCACTATCCGCATATTCAGCCCCCGGCTTACGGGTGCCCTGTATCAAAGGCCAGTCTCCGTATCATTCTCAGCCAGGCAATAGAGGGGGAAGAGGCCGCAGTCAAAAAGTATATGAACCAGACCGCCTGGATTAAAGATGTGAATGTATGTGATAATCTGCGCAGAATTGCCGCCGATGAACAGATGCATGTGGATATTTTCACCCGCCTGTACCACTCCATTTAATTGACACGATAAAAGGCCATGACAAGGCCGGAGAAAAGGAACAGACAGGCAGCCGTTCTGCCCGTTTGCTTCCTTTTCTCCGGCCCTATAAGATTATCTGTTCCGGACTCCGGATGCTCACCGGCATGCAAATTGATAAACGCCATATAAATCCTCTGCAATACAGACATGGGAAAACTGCTCAAGTTCCGCGGCAGTGGTGGCTCCCGTCAGCACAGCGGCAAAATCAATCTTCGCGTTTTCCGCTGTCTTTGCATCGACCGTACTGTCACCGACATACAGCACATGTTCCTTCCCCACGCCAAAATATCCGGCCGCAATAAGCAGTCCCTCGGGATCCGGCTTCTCTATTTTTACATCCTCGGCGCCCACAATGATATCAACCGCAGAGCTGATACCGAATTTGTCCAGTATCTGATCGATTCTGTAATGATATTTAGTTGTAACGATACCAACCTTACATCCCTGTTCCCTTAAGTCTGCAAAAACCTTCTTAACGGGCTGATACAGCTTCGTGCCTGCCGTCATGACCTCATCTGCTTTTTCCCTGAAATATCCGGCAAACAGGTGCGCTTCCCGCTCATCTTCATTTTGTGTTAATGCGGTAAACGTATTTTTTAACGAAAGACCGATGGTCTTTTTGATCGCTTCCATCTCCTTCTCCGGATATCCAAGCCGTCCAAGGGCATAATTAATGCTGGCCGCAATACCGGCCGCCGAATCGCCCAGGGTAAAATCAAAATCAAAAACGAGCGCTTTATACATATATTTCTACTCCATTGTAAGATCTGCCATCTCAATAAATTCCTGTTCCGAAATGATCGGAATTCCAAGTTCCTTCGCCTTTTTATTTTTTGATGAAGAGGACGCCGTATCATTGTTAATCAGATAATTTGTTTTAGCCGTCACGCTCCCGGTCACCTTACCGCCCTTCTGTTCGATAATCTCCTGAATCTCCTTGCGGTTTTTAAAGTGTTCCACCGAACCGGTGATGACAAAGGAAATGCCGTCGAATACGCCTTCCGCCTCCTCTTCTTCTGCCGTCTCCTCGATAGTCAGCTCATCCAGAAGATGATCCACTATCTCATTATTCTTCTCACTGCTGAAAAAGTCGATCCAGGCATCTGCCAGCACATCACCAATTCCATCGACAGCCACCAGCTCTTCTTTCTTGGCCTTTCTCATCGCTGCAAAATCATTTTTAAACCGGCGGCACAGCATCTTTGCATTGGCAAGTCCGATGCCGGAGATTCCAAGACTGTATACGACACGGGGCAGGGTTGTTTCGGAGGCCTTTTTTACGGATGCAATCAGATTGTCATAGGACTTCTGACCGAAGCCATCCATGGTCACGATTTCCTGCTCATACCGATCGAGATGGAATATATCGGCATATTCATGGATAAAGCCGACGCCGATCATCTTCTCCAGCGTCGCCTCGGAAAGGCCGCCGATATTCAGTGCGTCACGGCTGGCAAAGAGCGTAAAGCTCTTTATCTTCTTTGCCTGACAATCCGGATTTGTGCAGTACAGAGATTTTACATCGTTAATTTGTCTGATTTCCGTGTCCGCCCCGCAGACGGGGCAGTGTTTTGGTATGTCTTTCACTCCGCTCTTAGTCAGGTTTTCCGCAATCTGGGGGATAATCATATTGGCCTTGTAAACGGTGATCTTATCTCCCACTCCCAGCTCCAGCGCCTCCATGATACTTAAATTGTGAACGCTGGCCCGGCTGACCGTCGTTCCCTCCAGCTCGACCGGCTCGAATACGGCTACGGGGTTGATAAGACCGGTACGTGATGCGCTCCATTCAATATAGGAAAGCGTCGTCTCTTGTATCTCGTCCATCCATTTAAACGCAATTGAATCCCTGGGAAACTTTGCCGTCCTGCCCAGCGACTGGCCGTATTCTATATCGTCATAGAGCAGCACCAGGCCGTCGGAGGGTATGTCGTTGCCGGAGACCGCATCTGAAAATTCCTGCACCTTCCCGGGCAGGGTATCTCTTGTAACCTCTTTATAGTCAACCACCTCAAATCCCTGGGAACACAGCCATTCAAACTGTTTTTTTCTGGAATTCCCAAAATCCACGCCGTCCGCCATTACCAGGCTGAACGCATAAAAGCGGACGTTCCTCCGGGCCGTGATTTCATTATTTAACTGACGTACGGAACCGCTGCAAAGGTTCCGGGGATTTTTATATTTTGCGTCCACATCCTCAATCTGTGCATTGATTTTTTCAAAATCTGAGTAGCGGATGACTGCCTCTCCCCTCAAAATAAGCTGGCCTGTAAATCCGATGTTGAGCGGCACATTGGCAAAAACTTTGGCGTTATTTGTGATAACCTCCCCGATTTCCCCGCTGCCCCTCGTCACCGCCTTTGCCAGAGTTCCTCCCTCATAGGTCAGCACAATGGTCAGGCCGTCCATCTTCCAGGAAAGAAGTCCCTTCTGATCGCCAAGCCATTCCTGCAGCTCTTCCACACTCTTTGTCTTGTTCAGGGAAAGCATCGGTTTTTCGTGGCGCTCCTTTGGCAGGGAACTCATAACCTCATAACCGACATTCTGAGTCGGACTGCCTGCAAAGACAATCCCCGTTTCCTTTTCCAGTTCCGCCAGCTCGTCATAGAGCCTGTCATACTCGAAGTTGCTCATTATCTCACGGCTCTCCTGGTAATAGGCCCGCCCTGCTGCCGAAAGTGTATCTACCAGTTCCCGGATTCTTGCTGTTTTATTTTCAATTGCTGAAGTCTGTTCTGCCATAAAATGTGCCTCGCTTTATTTGTTGATTTCGGTTAGATAAATAGTGTCCTCTGCAGTTCTTCCCATTCCGCGGGCGTTAACTCCCGGTATTGTCCTGTTTTTAAATTACCCAGTTTCACATTCATAATACGGACCCGTTTCAAAGTTTTCACCTGATACCCGAGAGCTTCGCACATCCTCCGTATCTGGCGGTTCAGTCCCTGGGTCAGAATAATGGAAAATGAACGTTCTCCCGTAATCTCAGCCTCACACGGTTTCGTGCGGGTACCAAGAATCTCCACGCCGTTTCGCATCTGTCGGATAAAAGCTTCCGTTACCGGCCGGTCCACCGTGACGAGATATTCCTTTTCATGGCCGTATCTGCCCCTCAGGATCCGGTTCACCAGCTCTCCCTGGTTGGTCATCAAAAGCAGGCCCTCCGAGTCTTTGTCAAGACGGCCGACCGGATAAATGCGGACCGGATACTTGAGAAATTCCACGATATTTTCCGCCCTGTCCTTGTCCGAGGTGGTACAGACAATGCCTCTCGGCTTATTAACGGCAAGAAGAACCGGCCGTTCTTTCCCTTCCACCCTTTTTCCGTTCACTGTAATTTCCTGTGATGTGAAAACTTTCATCCCCATGGATGCCGTCCTGCCGTCCACCGTTACTTTCCCGTCTTCAATCAGGCGGTCCGCTTCCCGCCGGGAGCAGATCCCCGCCTCGCTCAGATATTTATTCAAACGGATCCCGTTATCTGTCTTTGCATTGTCATTCATATTTTTCAAACGCTCCCCCGTCCGCGGCTTTCCCCGCCATCCTGATAAACAGGCTGTTAAGCTCATCCCAGCCCTCTTTTCTGTCATCCGGCATCGCGGCGGTTTTCGCCTTGAATTCATCCAGTTTTTCTGCAATATATCCATTCAGCTCTTCTATTTTTCTTCCGGCCGCCGACTCCGGTGTTTTTACCTTGAGCTCTATCAGTCTGTCCACCGCCGGCTTCATCTCTTCCTCCAGGACCGAACCCATAAGCTCCGAGAACAGGACCGGAGGCGGACAGCGCCGCTCTTCAATCCATTTGCAGGCGAGAATCGGACGAAGGACATAGAAATATTTTTTATATTTCACATCCTCCCCCTGAAGATATTCGATAAAATTCTTTCTGGCAGTTCCATAATAGTGGTACATGCCGGCTTTGCAGGAAAAAAGGCGCTCTGAAACCGCCTTGATTTCCCCCCATTCCGGCGTCGTCCTGTATACAACCGGTGAATTGCCCCACTCATACAGGGACGCATTCGATTTATGGAAATGCTGCAGCGTCTTCGATAAATCCCAGCCGTTGATATCCAGCGTCTCATCCAGCTCCCAGTTGATAAAATCCTTTTTCTCATCCAGCCTCAGATAATACTGTTCTGGCCTTACATATACAAACCTGACATCATAATCACTGTCGGGGGAGGCAAAGCCCCAGGCCCTGCTGCCCGATTCGACCGCATGCAGGATTTTCACCCCCTCCATTTCTTCTATCTCGTCCAGCTTCCTGTCCACCAGCGCCTGGATTGTCCCCTCAAAGTCTTTATATTTCATCTCTGACCACCTTTTCATTCACTTCCATGACGAATTCCTCCACCGCCCTGTAATCCGGTTCGTCGGGGAGCATCGTATGTTTTGCGGCATAATCAAGACGCTTCTCATAGTCTGCCAGAATCTCATAGAATTCATCCCGGTAGGTTCCGTCTTCCCTCTGGTATTCCCCGTTTCGCACGCTCAACAGCAATGGAAGGTCCGCTCCGCGGTATGTATTGATTTCTCCCTTTTCCAGAATATCGAGAGCCATCATAAAGAGGCGCAGCAGATGCATCGCGTGCTTGTTCAGATGATTGTCATCCTTCTTCCTGTTTCGCTTTCCAAGGTATTGGTATTCCTTGACAATATTGTTCATCTCCGCCCACAGCCCTTTGTAATCCCTCAGTGGATAATGGGTCAGTGAGGCATCCATGTAAATTTCCGTATCCATATCCGGCCGCTCCGACTGATCGATGTACAGGCGGATACTGCCCTCCTCAAACCTTGTATATCGCGATTTAAAGGTATGCATGGCCCTGTTTACGGAACCTAAAATATGGCGTTCCTTCTCGCTCTGACCGTAGGAATCCCTGGCCAGGGCGTTCTGGAGCCTGCGAAGCTGCTGATCCGCGTAACCGCCGAAGGACTGAATCGCTTTTTTGGAAAGGAACATCCCCCTGCGCTTTATAAGCTCTCTGCCTATGTCATTCAGATACAAGTATTTCCCCTCTTCAATCCCCAGAAGCTCACAGGTATTTGGATTGCAGTTGAGCAGCAGGCTGATCATCTTGTTGAAGGCGTAAATAACCGTATCAGTCTTATCATCCACATACTGCTCAAACTGTGTCATCCCTATCAGATCTGATTTTCTGTTTAAAGTGATTCCCCGGATATCGATGTCACTGTCCGCATTGTTGGTACCGTAGGAGTAGCTTCCTCCCATCGCCAGCAGGATCACATGCCGGCCAAGGCGTTTATTGTTCCTTATAAAATCATATTCCTCCGTATCCAGCAGGTACTTGAAATCCATGCTGCCTCCTTCCCGGAATCTGTCAAAACGGGAACACCGTTCCCGATGTCCCCGTTCACTTTTCCCAACGTTCTAATCTTGTTCCGGCTTTGACGCAATAAACATTGCATCCCCGAAGCTGAAGAAACGGTACCTCTCCTTTATTGCTTCCTCATAGGCTTTCAGCACGTGTTCGCGGCCTGCCAGTGCGGAAACCAGCATCACAAGCGTGGATTCCGGCAGATGGAAGTTGGTAATCAGACAGTCCAGAATCTTAAAACGGTATCCCGGATAAATAAAGATATCGGTCCAGCCGCTTCCCGCTTTCAGGATTCCATCCTCCCCTGCGGCTGATTCCAGGGTCCGGCAGCTTGTAGTTCCCACGCAGATGACACGCCCGCCTTTTTTCTTCGTATCATTAATTTTACGGGCCTCTTCTTCCTCCACAATATAAAATTCGGAATGCATATGATGCTCCAGCACATTATCTACTTTCACCGGGCGGAAGGTGCCGAGGCCGACATGGAGGGTCACATGGGCGATCTCTATCCCTTTTTCCGCGATCTTCCCCAAAAGTTCGTTTGTGAAATGCAGCCCTGCCGTCGGGGCGGCTGCGGAGCCCTCATGTTTTGCATATACGGTCTGATAACGGTTTTTATCCTGCAACTGGTGTGTGATATATGGCGGCAGTGGCATCTGTCCAAGCTCGTCCAGAATCTCCTCGAATATTCCTTTGTAGGAAAATTGAATCAGCCTGTTGCCTTCCTCTACCACGTCTACCACCGTGCCTTTTAAAAGACCTTCCCCGAAATTGATTACCGTACCGATTTTTGCTTTTTTTCCAGGTTTGACAAGCGTCTCCCAGATATCATTTTCCCTCCGTTTTAAAAGCAGGACTTCTATTTTCGCATCGGTCCCCTCTTTGCTTCCAATCAGACGGGCCGGAATTACCTTTGTGTCATTGATGACCAGACAGTCCCCTTTTCTCAGATACGACAGAATATCCCGGAATACTTTGTGCTGTATTTCCCCCGTGTCCTTATTAAGCACCAGAAGACGTGAGGAGGAACGGTCCTCCAGCGGATCCTGGGCGATCAGCTCCTCCGGTAAATCATAGTAAAAATCTTTTACATCCATTTTATTGCCTCTTCTTTTTCTATTTTATGAAATATTCTTATTGTACTCTGTTTTCCTGACTTTCCTGGTTCTCTCCTGCTCCGGTCTCCAGGTTATCTTCCTCATGCATATAGTCAGGGCCCTGCTTCATATATAAAATGCGCTCATTCAGGGCAGGGTCCGCCGCCATTGCTTCCTCTATCTGCTGATCCACCTGGGAAATCAGCAGTCTGACGTCCTCATTTCTGGAAAGCTGCTCCAGATAGTCTGAAAGCTCCGGCGATACCTGCTGATCATAAATCTTATACGTGCCGTCATCTGCGCCTACCGCATAGACCTGGACAAGACTTGGGGCCGGAGTCTCAACTCCCGCATATTTTATCTCATAATAAACGTACGCCGCGTAGGTGTTCTCTTCCAGTCCCGGCGTTATATAACAGGAAATGTTCTGGTAGCTCTCTATATACTGTTTCTGTTTTTCAAATTCCTGGCGGTACCGCTCCTCTTCACTGGTATCTCCGGAAGTAAACAGATGTAAAAACGTGTCCATATCACATTCGGAGATTGACAGGAAGTACTGTTCCATTAACCAGTTAATTCCGGGAACCGTATCCTGCGACAGAATACTGCCTCCAAAGTCATGGAAATACTCTTTCGTATCCGGCTCTATAACCGGTATCCCGGCATTTTCCGGGACCGTATCCACGCCGTGTTTCGTGGTGGCGGCCGGAAGCTGCGTGGTGTTATCCCTGAACCGGCCCGATACCAGCACTACAATCACCAGGATCAGAGCAATCAGAGGGATGCTGAGAAGCAGCACATAACGGCGCAGCTCATTGTCTGAGACAGATTGTTTTCCCCTGGACGCCTTATTCTGCTCCGGCTTGGCCTGCGGGGCGGCCTGTCCCTGCCTTCTGGAACGCTTTTCTTTATCTTCCGGCCGGCGGACGGATTCCGGTTCTTTTGCGGAAGCCTTCATTTCCCCCGGCTCCGGCACCTGGCTCTGGCCCTTCGATATCTGACTTTGTTCTTTTGACGCTTTTCTGCTCCTCGGCTTTTCTTTAGCCGGAACCGTTTTCGGCGGCGTCTCAGCTTGAATCGGTGTTTCCTTCTTGTTCGGCTCTGTCTTCTCCTTTTTCCTCGAAACAGACGCCGTCCTTATCCGGTCAATTTCCTCTATTGTTTTTTCTATTTCCTGAACTACCTTCCCGGTATCCGCCATTTTCCCGGCGTCTGCATTCTTCCCGGCTACCGCGCTCTTCCCTGCATCCGCATTCTTACCTGCATCCGCATTCTTCCCGGCGTCCGCACTCTTCCCGGCGTCTGCATTCTTCCCGGCATCAGGCTTGTTCCTCTCGTCCGTATCCCTCTCGTCCGCGCTGTTTATTTTCACAGACTGGTCAGAGTTCTCAGGCTTCTTTGGCCCGTCGGGCTGCTTTCTCCTGCTTCTTCCCATCCCGTATCCTCCTGTATCCGCCGCCTGCGGGGCGGGAACCTATCTGCTTATCTGCTTCTTGGTTATCTGCTTTGCTCCGCTCCGTTTGGTTGACCGCAGCACGGAGCAATCTATCCAATCTATCACCTATCCGTCCGTTTCCCCGGAGCTTTATCCGCTGTCTGAGTAAAGGCCGGACTGTGTTTATCACTTGCATTGTTCTGCTCTATTCTAGCAAAATCCATAATAAAAAGCAATAAAACTTATGGAAAAGACCTTGCCAAGACAAATAAAATATAGTAGAATAATGGAGATGCGTCTGTAGCTCAGTGGATAGAGCGCCGGCCTCCGGAGCCTGAGGCGTAGGTTCGATTCCTATCAGACGCATTATTGTTATATATTGAGAAATGCCGTAAGAACGGGGAAATCCCTGATTTTACGGCATTTTTTTTAACAGGAAATTTTTCCTGTTAAACGATAACCTGCACGCTCCGCGGAGGATCGCAATAGGGACCGGAGCAAATTTCTCTGCCCCGATCCCTGTTATCCCGGTAAATTACGCGCCCCTGATTCTGCCCCGTAATCTGCCTGCTTTTCATTTACTAATGAAGCTCTGTCCCAAAAGGCATCAAAGCCAATTTCGCCAGCTTAAACTGCTGCAGCCCAAACGGGATCCCGATTATGGTGACACATAAAACAATCCCGATTGCAAGATGTTCCAGCGCCAGCGGCAGGCCCGACACCACAAGCCAGATAATATTCAATATGAGTGAGCCGGCGCCTCCGCCGTAGATCACTTCCTTCCCGAAGGGAAAGAAGCTGAGTGATGCCAGCTTAAAACACTGCACGCCTACCGGAATCCCGACGATCGTAATGCACCAGAGGCAGCCCGTCAGACACCAGCTTAAGCCGCTGATGGCGCCGCCGAAAAGAAACCATAATATATTGCCCAGACATCCCATATAAAGCTCTCCTTTCCTTCTGCCCGCCTCTTCCTTCTCCCTCACTCCTTAAAACGCTTCCGCCGGGGAAATCACTTCAGGTTTTGCATTATATGAAAATTTTCTAAATAACCTTGCTCATTGATGTGCCTCTTTTTTCTTAAACCTCCCCTTCACGAACGCAGCGGCGTAATCCCACATCCCACGGGGATTCTGTATTCTTGCCACCGCATAGAACATATCCGGAGTCGGAATCCTTGGAAGATATACGTAATAGGAAGGAACCCATTCGGTGGGACTGTACTTTTCCTTGGCCCTGTATAAATCCCGGAAACCATAACAGTCATTCAGATGATCGTATACGAACCGCAGCAGCCTCTCCACCATGTTGGAACTGTTCTCCTCAAGCCCGGCCAGCGGCGCCACTCCCAGGCTGCCGTATTCCACACCCTCCTGGCAAAAAATCTGAAATGCCTGATAGATGATTGTTTCCATCACACCGCCGGGCGCCTCTTTTCCATGTCTTGTCACATCTGCCATATATCCTTTTTTTCCTAAAAACGGGACAAATACAATAAAGGCAGCCATCTTCCCGGAAGCATCCAATGCATAAAAATACCGCTTATCCATGGGCTCATCAAGACCCACCGACCCCAGCGTAAATTTCAGCAGGGAGCTTTTCTTCTCCTGCAGCCATTCCTGTGTAATCCGCTCAAATTCCTGTTCAATTACCGGATCCCTCTGTTCCAGCACCCTGTATTCCTGTACCGTAACACCGGCTTTTGCAGCGTGGTTAAGATTCATGCGCATCTTTGCGCCCTTTTTTCCGCTCAGCTCATATTCGGAAAGCCGGAATCTGGCTTCCTCACCGCATTTTACGCAGCCAAATCCCTGTTTCCTGTATTCCTCCAGAAAATGGTCCGTTACGCTGAGAAAGAACAGCTTATGGGCGCTCTTTTGGCAGAACTCCTTAAATTCTTCTAAAAGAGCAGGGAAGTCTTCATCTGCGCATACGGGATCCCCATTCACGATGACCGTCTCCCCAACCGTACCATATGGGATCACGCCATCCCTCCCGGAGCCAAAGTAAAGATATTTATCATCCTCCAAAGCCAGATAGGAACAGGGATTCTGGCTGTACAGGCCAAGGAGTGTCCTGGCATGCTGGATATCTGATTTTCCGCTTCTGCGTGACTGGAACCACGGTTTGGCCGCATAGGTGACGGCCGCCAGGATGCATCCCCAGCTGAACCAGAAAATTGCCATCTCATATTTTGTTTTGCCGTACATTCCCTGCAGACCGTCTCCCATTCCAAAAATCATTCCGGTACCGCTCACCAGGCTGTCCCAGAGGGAACCTGCGTTATCCGGGGATCCCAATTTCATATAATGATAGCTAAGCCCCGCATTGGCTGCAATGCCTGCCAGGGACAGGAGCAGAAACACGGCGGCCGCCTTTTTCGAGCGTTTTGAGGAAGGACAGCAGAAATCCTCCCTGAAACAGACAAATATGATAAACAGAACCAAATCGACGGCCATAATCACAAGACGGGCCGGATGGCGGAACTCGGAAAAGCCTCGGATAAAATTTAAAAGCAGTATGAATATGGTTATGTACCACGCCGCCCTCCTGCGCTTCATCAGCTGCAGGGATACTGCAAGAAGGACAATGGAAAAGGCCCTCTGCACCATTTTTCCCATCTCAAGGGAAACGCGTACAGCCGCCGAGACCGGCAGGGAGGGCAGAAAACTTAGAATCAGCAGAGCCAGCGATGCCAGCACAATAAAAAGAATGACAATATTTTCGAGTTTGATTCGGGTGTTAATTTGAGTGTTATGATTCATGGCAGTCTCTTTTCTGAAAATGGATTCTGATAATCGGATAAAAACATTCCAAATGTTCTTATCCGAATGCAACTTAATCCAACTATAATTCCTGCCCATCCGCTTGTCAATAAAATCCCTTATTCAATCTTCAAACGCACTATTACATCTCGATTGCCTTCTTCACATCGAGAACTGCAATCTCCATTCCCTCTTTGAGATAATTACAGAGTATCAGTCCGGAACCGGACACTTCCTCCGGGCCCTTATCTTTTTTTGTAAGCTCCCGTATATCTTCTGACGAATCTACAAGCAGACCTGCATTTTCCCCCTGTACATGCAGAATCACAATGCAGGTATCATCGTCAAACGGCGCCGCCTCAACATTCATCCTGAGCCGTAAGTCAATTACCGGGACGGAAGCTCCCTCATGAATTGTTTTTCCAAGCACATAAGCCGGCAGCTCCGGCGCTTTTCTGATTTTCTGCACCGGGATGACATGCACAACGTTTTTTAGAGGTATTCCGTACCGCTGCTTACCGCACCGGACAATCAAGTATGTAGCATTTACCGCATTTTCAAATGAATTCATTCCTGTACCCTCCGCTTTTATTCGTAGAAAACGTATCGTTTTCCCGCCAGCCGGACTGCCCGCGGCATACCGGTCCATATAGGAAAATTATACAGGAAGGCTCAGGATTCCTCCACATTCCTGCTTAAATTGAAAAGAGTTATACAAATTATTATATAACCATTGACAGACTTTAACGGTAACCTGCACGCTCCGCGCACCGATTACCGTCTTCCATCAAAAAAATTACCGCTGTCCTCATTTTCTTTCTTTTTATCGCGAATATGCAAAACTCTCATTCTCTCCCACAGCATACCTGGAAGATACCGTATATATAACAAAAATATGATTGCCGCCAATCTGGGATCTAATTTTTCCATATTAAAAACGTTCCCAATTTTGCGCGGTTTATTCCCCGAGTCATCATGATTGGAGATTTAACTGAGGTGTGGAGGACGCGTCCGAAACGGACCATGTCCGGCGTGGTGAGGGGGATGGCTGAGTCTTCCGTCCCCGGTTGGAGGTTGTCGTGAGGGGGGAATCCGGCCGGAATGAATTGCTGCGGGGACCGTTTGCACTCTTTGGAGTGCGCAACAGTGCTAAGCTCGTGAGGAACCTCGCTAAGCACCGGCGGACTCCCATGTCCCCTCCGCAATTGATTCCGCCTACTTCCCCGGGGCAGATTTTCGCCAGGGACGGAAGACTCAGGCGGATGTTTTCGTGGCACCGGACATGGTCCGTTCCGGCGGCGTCATCACCTGCCTAACTAAATAACATGATGTTGGGGTCAAAAGGTCTTTTGCCCCCTTTGATACCGGATTGCTCCGCACTGCGTGCTCTCACAATCCTCAAAAACATTCGCAATCCGCTCATTTTTCTGCGAAAAATGGCTTCTT
>Ga0129308_1000870_pt1 | contig 37971 bp, 34 predicted proteins | sample L827metagenome_FD_94440 | JGI IMG/M metagenome (GOLD analysis project Ga0129308, IMG submission 94440) | Ring-tailed lemur group fecal microbial communities from Wisconsin, USA - L827 metagenome | ecosystem: Host-associated > Mammals > Digestive system > Large intestine > Fecal | place: USA... | reverse complement strand
CCCTCCGGCGACACGGCTACGGGTATCCGGATGATGAATACTTCTTCCTCAAGCTATTCGACGCCAGCCGTAGAACTTATGACCGCAATCCCAAATCCCACAGGTTTTGTGATTGAGCCATTTCAATTAGCTCGCTGGTGTAGTTACAAATTTTTTTATTTTTTGTAAGTAAATTAAAAATTCTTTACTTTTCTGATGGGCTGTGCTATACTCACTGTAACAATGGTTTTCTATATCCTTTTTAAATGAGGAATCACCTATGAACATACGCCTTTTCCGGAGCGCCATCCTTCTGTTGGCCCTTCTCGGACTGGCGGGATGCGGCCTCTCCGCCCCCGCCGGCGGCTCCAGCCAGGCAGACGTCTCTGATGGCGCCTATGTGGATGCCGTCCCGTTGGAAGAAGTGGATCTGGCAGAGGAGATGGTAGCGCTCTCCGAAGCCCCCGCCGCGCTGCCCACGGAGCTGACCGTCTCCGCCCCGGGCGCCTTGGAAAAACGGAATGAAAAAGCCGTCATCGACTACTCCAACACCAAGGACGGCTATGTGATGGTCCAATATACCGCCTCCACCTCCAAACGGCTGAAAGCCCAGGTCAAGGGGCCCGCCATCACCTATACATACGACCTGACCGCCGGCCAATGGGCCGCATTCCCCCTGTCCGACGGCAACGGGGCCTACCAGTTTGTGGTCTACGAGAATATCGAGGGGACCAAATACGCCTGTGTGCTGTCCCAGTCCTGTACCGTCACCCTCACCGACGAGTTCGCCCCTTTTCTCCGCCCCAACCAGTATGTTAACTACGCCGACGCCGCTGACACCGTGGCCAAAGCCCAGGAATTGACCGCGGACCTCACCGATCCCCTAAAAAAAGTGGAATCCATCTACAACTTCGTGGTGCAGAACCTGACCTATGACCGGCAGCTGGCCGCCACCGTCCAGAGCGGTTATCTCCCTGTGCTGGACACGGTGCTGGCAAAAAAGAGCGGGATCTGCTTTGATTACGCCGCCCTGATGACCGGAATGCTCCGCAGTCAGGGGGTCCCCTGCAAACTGGTGATCGGCTATGCCGGGTCCGCCTACCACGCCTGGATCAGCGTCTGGTCCCAGGAGACAGGCTGGGTCGACGGGGCCATCTATTTCGACGGAAACTCCTGGAAGCGGATGGCCCCCACCTTCGCCTCCACGGGAAATCAAAGCAGCTACATCATGGAGTATATTGGAAACGGCTCCAACTATACCCCAAAATACTTTTATTGAACCCGGACGTTTCTCACAACCTGTATGTACATGTGGAGTCCTTATGAAAGCACGTAGATTATCCTCTGATGAGATCAGCAATCTGTGCCGCGCCCTGTCCCTGCTCCTGCACGCCGGCGCATCCGTGGGCGACGCCCTGTCCCTGCTGGCCGACGGAGAGTCCTCCCCCTTCCTCCGCCTCCTGCTGGACCACATGTCCCGGCAGGCCGACGCGGGGGATTCTCTGTCGGAAGCCGTCCGGGAGACCGGCTGTTTTCCGGACTACGTCTGCGGCCTGCTGGCCGTGGGAGAGCGGTCCGGACGCACGGAGGAGGCGCTGAACGCGCTGGCCGACTACTATGAGGAGCGTTTCCGGCTGGACCGCCGGATGCGCTCTCTTCTGCTCTATCCCGCTGTTTTGCTCCTTGTCATGCTGGCGGTGCTGGTGGTGCTGCTGACCCGGGTGCTCCCCATCTTCAACGACGTCTATGCTGATTTGGGCAGCCAACTCACCGGAGTGGCAGGGGGACTGCTGGCCCTGGGACAGCTCCTGGACCGGGCTATGCCTCTCCTGTGCCTCCTGCTCGCCCTGTCCGTGGGGCTGCTGGCCCTGTTCGCCGCCTCTCCCGCCTTCCGGGAAGCCCTTTCCGCATGGTGGCGGAAGCGCTGGGGGGACCGGGGTGTCTCCCAGCAACTCAATACCGCCCGCTTCGCCCAATCCCTGGCCATGGGGCTGAACAGCGGCCTGCCCCTGGAAGAGTCCCTCTCCCTGTCCGCCAACCTTCTGGAGGATGTGCCCGCCGCCCGGCAGCGCTGCGCCAGCTGTCTGGCCCGGCTGGAGCAGGGCGAACCTCTGACCCAGGCGATGACCGGCTCCGCCCTTCTCCCCCAACACGAATGCCGTCTGCTGGAGCTTGGCCTGCGCAGCGGAAACGGCGATTCCGCCATGTCCCAGATCGCCCGGCGGCTGTCCGAGGACAGTGAGTCCGCCCTAAATGAAGCCGTGGCGCGGGTGGAACCCGCCCTGGTTCTGGTCACCTCCTCCCTGGTGGGCATGGTCCTTCTCTCCGTCATGCTGCCGCTGATGAACATCATGTCGGCCATCGGGTGACGCCATGGGAAAACAGCTTTCGTTCCGGACCGCCCTGCGGTCCCTTCTTTTCCCCGCCGCACTTCTGCTGGTCCTGCTCGCTTTTCTGGCCGCTCTGACCAGTCTGAACAAAGACCGGGGCGAAGACGCCCGCCAGCGTCTGGAAGCCTCCATCCGCCGGGCCGCCGTGGCCTGCTACGCCGCCGAGGGGATCTATCCCCCCAGCCTGGACTATCTGGAAGAACACTACGGGCTCCAGATCGACCGGGACCGCTACACCGTCTTTTACCAGGTCTTTGCCTCCAATCTGATGCCCGACATCACCGTTCTGGAACACGCCGATGAGAGATAACAGACAACACAGCCACAGGATCGACGGCCTGAGCGTTCTGTTTTTGTTCGCCGCCTTCACGGTCTGCATCCTGCTGGTCCTCCTGCTGGGCGCCGACGCCTACCGCCGGGTCACCAGCCGGGACCAGGCCGCCTATGACCGGCGCACCGCCGTCCAGTATCTGTCCACCAAGGTGCGGCAGGCGAAAAACGGCGGCGCCGTCTCCCTTCTCCCCGCCTCCGCCGCGGGAGATGTGCTGGCTCTCACGGAGGAGGCGGGCGGTGAAACATATGTCACTTTGATCTACTGTTATGACGGCTGGCTCCGGGAGCTGTTCACCGCCGCCGGAGCGGACTTCTCCCCTGACGCAGGGGAAAAGCTGTTCCCGGCCCAGGGGCTGTCTCTGAAGCTGGAAGACAGCGTGCTCTCCTGCGCGCTGACCGGGGAGACCGGCGGCGTTCTCCGGTTCACCCTGTCCCTTCGGGGCGGAAAGGAGGGGGCGTCATGAGAAGCAAAGCGCCCTTGGCCCTGATCGAGCAGGCTGTCATGGTGCTGGTCTTCGCCCTGGCCGCGGCCCTGTGTCTCCGGGTTTTTCTCTGGTCTGATGAGTGTTCCCGCAGGGACGAGGCCTGCGACCGCGCTCTGCTTGAGGCGCAGACAGCGGCTGAGACATTGAAGCACGCCGGCGGCGAGGAAGACCAGGCTTTGGAAGCGGCCTCCCGCGCCCTGGGCGGCCAGGTCTCTCACCGGGTCTGGTCCCTGTATTATGACGAAACCTGGGCTGTCTCCGGCCGGGAACAGGCCGCCTACCGCCTGGAAGCACAGCCAGAACCCACCGGCCTGGCAGGTCTGCGGCAGGTCCGGATCCAAATCACCGGAGCGGATGGCGCCGGTTCCTCCCCTCTGGCGGAGCTGACGGTGGCCTGGCAGGGGGAGGTGGGACCCCATGGCTGACAAAGAGCGCTTCTCACCCCCCGTGGTGGGGGGCACCTCCCTGCTGGTCATGTTCGCCGTCCTCACCCTGACGGTCTTCGCCCTCCTCTCCCTATCCACCGTCCAGGCCGGGCACCGGCTGGGTTCCGCCGCCGCGCAGAACGTCCGCGGCTATTATCAGGCGGACTGTCAGGCCGAAGCCATCCTGGCCCGGCTCCGCCAGGGAGAAGTGCCCCAGGGGGTGACCCGGGACGGCGACTGCTTTTCCTATGTCTGCCCCATCTCTGACACCCAGGAGCTGCGGGTAGAGGTGGAAGTCTGGGGGAGCGATTACAGCATCCTGCGCTGGCAGGATGTCTCTACTGTCCAATGGCAGCCCGATGACAGCCTCACCGTCTGGGACGGCGGCTGAACAATACCACTATATATAAAAGGAAGGAGACCCTCCCATGGCAGCGCTGATGGACTATCTGACCCGGGCGGTAAAGGATGGCGCGTCCGACCTGTTCATAGTGGCAGGCGGCCCGGTGAGCGAAAAGCTGGACGGACAGATCTGCCCCATCAGTCCGGAGAAGGTCTTTCCGCCCCAGACCCAGGAGCTGATCTCCGCCCTTTACGCCCTGGCGGACCGTCCCATGGAGGACTACCTGCGCCGGGGGGACGACGACTTCTCCTTCGCCGTACCCGGCACGGCCCGGTTCCGGGTCAACGCCTACCGCCAGCGGGGCTCGCTGGCCGCGGTGGTCCGGGTGGTGGCCTTTGAGATCCCCGACTGGCAGACCCTCCACATCCCCCCGCAGGTCATGGAACTGGCCGGCGTGGTCCACGGCATGGTTCTGGTCACCGGGACCGCCGGCAGCGGCAAATCCACCACCCAGGCCTGCGTCATCGACCGGATCAACCGGACCCGCAACTGCCACATCATTACTCTGGAGGACCCCATCGAGTTCCTCCACCGGGACCAGAAAAGCATCATCAGCCAGCGGGAAATTGCCATCGACACCGCGGACTACCCCTCGGCCCTCCGCGCCTGTCTGCGCCAGGCCCCGGACGTCATTCTTCTGGGGGAGATGCGGGACCATGAGACGATCCGCACCGCCATGACCGCCGCCGAAACCGGCCATCTGGTCATCGCCACCCTCCACACCCGAGGCGCCGCCAACACCATCGACCGGATCATCGACACCTTCCCTCCCGCCCAGCAGCAGCAGATCCGGGTCCAGCTCAGCGTGGTGCTCCACACAGTGGTATCCCAGCAGCTCCTCCCCGACCGGGACGGCTGCCTCATCCCCGCCTACGAGGTCATGCGCGTGAACAGCGCCATCCGAAGCATGATCCGCGACAGCAAGACCTACCAGATCGACAACGCCATCTCCTCCGGGGCCGCCGAAGGGATGCTGTCCATGGACCAGTCCATTTTGTCCCTGTACCGGAACGGCCGGATCACACTGGAGACCGCTCTGGACCACGCCGACCATCCGGAACGGCTGCGCCGCCGCCTGGGTTTGGACGCCGTTTAGAATTTGGATATGCCAAACCAGCTGGGCCTGTGCGGCATATGCTGTGTCTGATTCGGATTCCATCCCCGGCTCAGATCTCCGGTCCCGGTAAACCCCCCTCCGTTTTCGGGCATTTCAGCATCGATTCACACTTGTTTTGACCTTTTTCCCCTCTCCACCGGGAGTTTCTGGAACATTCCAGGAGCTCCCGGTTTTCTTCTCCCCTCTCTGTAATATTTTTCAGTTTTCCATTCGATTTTCATACTTTCGTGTGATTCATACAAAATTAAATTAGGTTTTTTGGGCACATTTTTTCTTATCTTTGAACGCGAAGTATCGAAATGTAACCGGTTTTGTAACCGCCGCATGATATACTCCTAACTGTAAGCAAGCAGAAGGGAGGTTCCCGAATGGAACATAGGATACGGGGCAATGAGTACCGGACTACCATCGTCTGTGTGGATTCCTACGACAACGGCGTTCTGGCCGGCCGGTTCTACAACCCGTCCCTGAGCGGGGGCGAGACCTTTCAGAGCCTGACCCAGTTTCTGGTGAAGATGAACCGGGCCCTGGACGTGGTCAACCTTCCCCAGGCATTTAACGCGTCACGCGCATTCGCCCCACCCTCCAAGGGAAAAACGGGAAGCTCTCCCCAGACCGAAGCGCAAGAGGGCGCGCTGGCAACCTTCGCGGTGCGCGTCATCTTCCGGCAAAACGCCAGCTGGCAGGGCTCTGTCACCTGGTTGGAGGAAGGGAGGGAACAGAGCTTCCGAAGTGCCCTGGAGCTGGTCCTGTTGATCAACAGCGCTCTGGACGGCATGGAAGGCAGCTCCGGAGGCGGACGCCCGCTTCTCCGCCATGCCCAGGCATGACAAACCGACCGTTGTAAGAAAGGCGCGGAACACCGCGCAGCATGCAGCATGAAATATCTGAAAACGGCAAACCGCCCGAAAGGACGGGACGCAAAGCCAGGGGGCTAAAGCCAACGCGCCACGCTCGCCCAGCCGCCAGTATTTCGATCTTCCAAATGTGAAAGGAGAACGAAATGATGGCTAACAAGCATCTTGCCAAGAGAAAACGCAGTCTGAAGGCCATGGGCCGCCGGGGCCTGTCCCTGTTCCTGTCCATGGTCATGATCCTGAGCCTGGTCCAGATCGGGGCCTTCGCCGCCGCAAATGATCTCCCGGAGGTAACCATTTATAAAAACGGCTCACTTGTTACCAATGAATCCACGAATGAGAGCAGTTACGTCGGGGTTAAAAAATCCATTGAAGCTGTCAAGGGGTCTGATAACGAATTTGAGATTACTTTGGATGTAACCACCACCGCATCCAGCGAATTAATCAAAATCCCCGCGAAGGCCGACGTAGTCCTTGTTTTGGACATGTCCGGAAGTATGTGCAAAGAGCTTAATGACGGCCATGGATTAGGGAAAAGCTGCGCTACCGAACACTGCGCACTAAGCGATGCCGTTAACGCGGCCAACACGTTTTTGAATCTGTTTTTGCCCGATACACCAGACCAAAACCGCCGTGTCGGTCTTGTCGCTTTTGGTGGTGACTCCAGGAATAATGCAAGATACATTACGCGGAACCTTACGTCTAACAAAAGCGATTTCTCCGGCACTTTACAGGTAGCTTCCTCGTCCTGGGAGTTCAATTCTAAGATATACGCTTACGGCGGTACTCCTACCGGCGGCGCAATCAAGAAAGCCACCGATATGCTGGCCGCGAGTGACGCGCTGTATAAGTACATTATCCTGTTGACTGACGGTTCGCCTACGTTGGGCGGCAGCCAGCATCAGAGCGCAAAACAGTATGCCACCCAGCAGGCCCAGAACGCCCGAGAGGCCGGCATTACCCTGTATACGGTCGGTTGTAATACCACCAGCTATGGCACCAAAGAGAATTGGTCCGAGCTGGAGGCTTGGATGAAGGAAATCTGCACCCAGCCCTCTACAAGCCATTATGTCGGTGTCACCAGTAACCAGCTGACGTCTGTTTTCCAGAATATCTGCACCATTCTTGAGCAGGAAATCAATAAAGCCTCCCAGGGATGGTATGTGGAAGATCCCATGAGTTCCTATGTCAGCTTCAACAAGTTTGACAAGGGGTATAACTATTACAAAACGGGCACCAATACCGCCGCAGCTGTCATGAATGACACCACTCTGCGTTGGAACTTGCTGCAATGCTCTCCCTACTCGGTTGATGAGAGCGGCGGTGTCACTTATAACCACTATAAATTGAAGTATACGATCACTGTTGACAGAAACGAGGCGTTCTACACCGCCATTAACAGCAGCACTTCCGTCCCCACCAATAAGACCACCACGCTCCATTACTACATCAAGGAAAATGAGTCCGTCAAAACCAACACGATTGATTTTGACGTGCCTGAGGTCACGAGCGTGTTACCCACTGTTCCCTATACTGTGACCTATTGGTACAAGGATAAGAGCAGCGGCGAATACAAGCAGGGCAAGCAGGATAGCGGCTCCGGCGAACTGTTCAGCACCATCACTACCAGCAGTGACAACTATAGCAAGAATTATTATACCTTTAAAGATGGCGATGTAGGCACCCAGACTTTGAACAGCATCACCTCCAATGACTTCAACCTCTATTATGACCCCATCCCCGCCTCCGTGGTGGTGAAGCACTGGCTGGTCGTGGAAACCGAGACGGACAGCGGCACGGTCATCTCCGGGCCCGGCATTCTGGATGAAAGCACCGGCGAATACGTGCCCAACGACGTTAAAACCTATCCAGAGACAGGTGATTCTCTCTGGAAGGGTGACAAGTTCACAAACCAGTATTTCCTGGAGGACTGCCAGCAGGTCGATAGCGTCACCGACGCGAACGGCAACACCTATACCACCGACCAGTTCCAAAACGTGGTGTTGACGGATGACCAAACCGTTATCAATATCTATTACGTCAAGTCCGTCGAGCAGCGCACCCCTGTGGACTATGAGGTCCATTACTACTATCGCAACAGCGCCTGGACCCTGGAAAACGGCCAGTATGAGGTGACCTATGGGGATTACACCGAGAACTCCAGCCAGGCAATCGACGGCAAGGGGTATCCGAAGGACCAGGTTTCCTTCCCCGATTATTCCAAGCTGGACACCGCTTACAGCCTGGATGAAATCCGGTTCAACAATAAGGACAACGATGACCAGTACACTGTCACTCTGGGTTCCGGCAGCAACGTCATCAAGGTCTACTACACCAAGGCGCCCGTGGATAACCGGGTCCCCGCTGAGCTGACCATCGTGCACATGTACTTCAAGCAGACTATCTCCAGCGGCACCCCCGATGAATCTGAGGATGATGATTACTTCGGCGAGTTGGAGAAGGTTTACTTCGAAGAAACCAATAAGAAGGTTTATGTGGGCGAGACCTACACCGCCAGCGATCTGAACGAGGGGATTTATGACCTGCAGACCAAGGACCTGAGCATTACCATCACGAACGGCTCCAACTTCAAAGAGGTCGTATACCTCCGCGACGCCCGCGTACCCGTCACCGTCATTGAAAACCACTATTACACCGATTACGAGTGGGTGGTGGACAGCGAGACCGGCAGAGGCTCGTGGGTCGTAAAGTCTACCCAGGAGCAGCCCGATGAGACAGGCGTGGAGATTTCCGGCAAATACGAGGGAGAAAAGTATATCCCCGAGCAGAAGCCTCACGGCTATACCCTGAACTCCAAACTGTCCGATGAAGAAGGCAGAGTCCTGACCTCCGGCGAGAACGTGTTCAATATGTATTACGAGAGCCGGGTGGGCGAGGAGGTCGTGGCCGACGTCACCGTCAACCACATCTACCGTACCTACAGCAACTATGTGGACAGCGACGGAAACGTTGTTTGGAACGAACTCTCCAGCTACACGGTTTCCGAAGATACCTATTACGGCGTCCCCGGTGATTCTTTCACGGCTGTGCCGCAAAACGTGACTGGCTTCACCTTCACCTCCGCCGACACCGATGACCTGAAGGTCACCCTGGTGGGCCAGGATGGTCAGTACAACCTCTACTATGACGCGGATGAGGTTGACAATCAGTTGGTAGAGGCCAATGTCGTGGTGCAGCCCATCTACAAGACCTACACCACCCAGCTGGACGGCACCATCTCCGAGGAACCGGACATCGTTGATAAGTCTGAGGCCATAGCGCTGGACGGCACCTACTATATTGGCCAGAAGGTCAGCGTCCCCACCAGTGCTTACGCCAAAGAAGGCTTCACCTATGACGCCGATGACGAGGAGAACACTCCCAACGCCACCATCGAACACCTGGGCGCCGGTGACAACGGTATCCTCCTGGTCTATAAGCATATCGAAGATGATCGGGTGCCCGCCTATGTGATCGTCCGCAACCACTATACCCTGGTGACCAAGACCATTGATGAGAATGGTGAATACAGCGAGACAGAAAACACCTCTCTTCCGATTTCCGACCCCCCCATCAGCGGTTACTATGTGGGTCAGACCTTCACCACCACTGGCAAGGGCACCAGCAAGGACTATCAAGTGGACACCCGGGATGGGATCACCCAGCCTGAGGACACCATCACCCTGACCGATAAGATCACTTATGTGGATTTCTACTGGTACGATGAAGTGGACCAGACCGATTCCGCTACGGTTGAGGTCGTGCACCACTACACCATTCAGGATGCCAACCCCAACACTCCCGACATTGTCTGGAGCGAGGGCGCGCAGCTGGACCAGCTTGGTGGTGTGTTCTATGTGGGCCAGCGTTTCGTAGCCACTCCCAACTATCAGAATGGTATCTTTGACGAGAGCCACATCACCCGTGTTACGCCCAGCGGCGCTACGGCGAGCACCGGCATCATTCTGGAAAGTGAGAATGTCATTCACATCTACTATGTGAAGAACGTTGATACCCGCGCTACCACTACCGCCAAGGTTATCCACAACTACTACCGCAACGCTGAAGCTCTGGCCGCCGGCACTACCGAGGCTTCTTATGTAGAGAATCCCACTGTCCGCGAGACGGATTCCTACACCGCCACTCTGCGCACCTCCAACAGCGGCTTGTCCTACAGCTTCAGCAGCGCCACCCCCGCAAACTATACCATTTCCGTCAGCAAAGACGCTGCCAACAATACCATTACTATCAGCTATGTCCGGGCTGACGCCACTTACAGGGTAGTCCACCAGTATTACACCGATGGCCAGTCTGATGGCAGCACCTCCGCCGAAGTGGGTGCCAAGGTGGGTGAAGTGATTCATGCCGCTGACATCGCCAAGGTGACCACTTACGGCGGCAAGGTCTACTCCTACTCCAGCGCTTCCCCCGCTTCTGTCACCGTGACTGACGACGGCAGCGCCACCATCACTCTGCGCTATGACTACACTTCCTCCAAGCCTAATCCCGATCCCGGTCCCGGTTCCAATCCCGGCGACAGCGACACCTCTTACACCATCACCGTGAAGTACCTGGATAAGGACACCGACCAGGAGATCTCCAAGAAGCACCAGGAGACCGTCAATGAGTATTCCCGCTACGACGTGACTGCTTATGACAAGATCGACATCAACGGCTACACCTATGACAGCACCACCGGCGATCCGCTCACCGGCAGTGCGAACAGCAACAAGACCATTCAGGTGTACTATGTGAAGGATACCGACATCCCCGACATTGATGTCCCCAACACCGACAAACCCGATCCCGATCCCAGCAATCCCGGTACCGAGCCCGGCAACCCCGGTACTGAACCCAGCAATCCCGGTACCGAGCCCGGCAGCCCCAGCACCGATCCCTCCGATCCCGGCAGCGACATCGGCGATCAGGACACCCCCAAGGCCGACGTCCCCGCCACCGGCGACAACCTGATGCTCTGGGTCATGGCCGCCGCCCTGTCCGGTATGGGTCTGGCTTGGCTGGCCATCACCGGCAGAAAGCGCAAGGAAGATGAGATGTAATTCTCTCCCAAAGCACTGACCGATTTCATTCCCGCACCTTCAAGAGCCCGGACGTACTGTCCGGGCTCTTGCTTTTGTCCCGCAAAACCATTATAATAATGCGTACTGAACCATGTCTAAATTCTATCACAAGGGCGAAACACATCCCTTTTGATGGAATTTTGCGGCAACTGCCGCACAAACAAACCGCAAATCGGTTGTTCCGCAGACATTATATGAATCCCAATCCCCCGGCAAAATCCCCCATTGCCGCAAACCGATTCCATTTCCCGATGAAAGAAGGTGCCCCATGAACCGTAAGCTGCGCGCCGTCCTCATCGTGGTCCTCGCCCTCGCCTTCTTAGGCAGCTCCGCCATGCTGCTCTACAAAACCGTGCAGTACAAAGAAGGGGATCAGGACTACGCTCAGGCCGAAGAACTGGCGGGGCTCCCGGACTTGACCGAGCTGCCCGACCTTTCCTTGCCCGAACCGTCTGGAAGCACCACCGCCTCCTCCGCCGCCTCTGAGCCAGCGGAAACCGCCCCCGTCTATGTGGACCCCTACGCCGACGCCCTGCGCAATATGGATTTTTCTGCCCTGCGTGATGTCAACACCGACGTATTGGGCTGGATCCTGGTCCCCAACACCAGACTGTCCTATCCCCTGGTCCAGGGCAGTGACAACAGCTATTACCTGAACCACACCTGGCGGAAAAGCCGCAACTCCGTGGGGGCCATCTTTCTGGAATGTCAGAACAGCCGGGACCTCAGCGATTTCAACACCATCATATATGGGCACCGGATGAACAACCGCTCCATGTTCGGCACCCTCCACTCCTACCAGGACCAGAGCTACTGGTCCGAGCACCCGTACCTCTATATCACCGATGACAACGGAAGCCACAAATACGAGATCTTTTCCGCCTATGAGGTCAGCGTGGATGGAGACACCTACCGTCTCTCCTTCTCCAGTGACCAGAGCAAACAGGCCTTCCTGGACTTCTGTCTGACCCAGTCGGTGATCGACACCGGCGTAGTACCCACCATTTATGACCGGATCGTCACGCTCTCCACCTGCACCGGAAACGGCCATGACACCCGCTGGGTGGTCCAGGGCGTTTTGAGAGGCGAGGCGCCAAGCGACAGTACCCTTTCCCCATCCCCCGTCTCCCCGCCTGAACCGGAACAGGCTGAACCCGCCGTCCCCCAGGAAACGGAACCGGAAGCGCCTGACAGCTCCCAAGCCCCTGAACCTCAACCTGACGTTCCCGGGGTGTCTGTGGAAGAACCCCGCGTTTCTCAGGACATCCCCCGGGAGCCGGGAAACACTTCCGGTCAAGGGTAGGGTTCTGTTGATTTGGAACCAAAACGCGGCGGACGCCTGAGCGTCCGCCGCGTTTTTACCTTCTCTTGTCTTTTTTCCCAATTGTTGCTATAATTTTCTCGTTTCCCCGGCATGCGGCTTTTCCGGTATCCCGTCCGCGGCCATCGGTCTTCATAAATCTTTGACGGAGGCATAAACAGCCCATGGAACATCCCCACCTGAAACAAATTCATACCGGAAAACAGCATGATGTGGATATGACCCACGGCAACGTGGTCCGGCATCTGATCCATTTCGCCCTTCCGCTGCTGGTAGGGAATATTTTTCAGCAGCTGTACAACACTGTGGACACCTGGGTGGTGGGCAACTACGTCAGCAACGAGGCGTTCTCCGCCGTGGGCACGGTGGGACCTATCATCAATATGCTGATCGGCTTCTTTATGGGCCTGTCCAGCGGCGCAGGGGTGGTCATTTCCCAATATTACGGCGCCAAGCAGCGGGACAAGGTCCGGGAGACGGTACATACTGCCATTGTAATGACCCTGCTTCTGGGCGTCCTGCTCACCTGCTTCGGTATCCTCATCATCCCCTCCATGCTCCGGCTGATGAAGACCCCTGACGTGGTCTACCCCGAGGCCCACACCTATTTGACCATTTATTTCGGGGGGATGCTGGGGCTGGTGCTGTACAACATGGGCTCCGGCATTCTGCGGGCCGTGGGGGATTCCAAGCGTCCGTTTTACTTCCTGGTGCTCTGCGCGGTACTGAACATCCTATTGGACCTGACCTTCGTCATTGTGCTGGATCTGGGGGTGGCGGGGGTGGCCTATGCCACCGTTCTCTCCCAGGGCGTCTCCGCTCTGCTGGTCCTGATCACCATGATCCGCAGTAACGGCTGGGTCCAGCTGCGGCTGGAGGAGCTTCGGATCAACATCCCTATTTTGAAAAAGATCGTGGGCGTGGGCATCCCGGCGGCTCTCCAGCTGGCAGTCACCTCCTTTTCCAACGTTTTTGTTCAGTCCTATATCAATTTCTTCGGTCCCGACTGTATGTCCGGTTGGACAGCCTATGCCAAGATCGACCAGCTGATGGTCCTGCCCATGCAGTCTCTGGCTCTGGCCGCCACCACCTTCGTGGGCCAGAATCTGGGCACTGGACAGGTGGAGCGCGCCAAAAAAGGCACCCGGACCGCCTGCGCGCTGTCCATGGCGCTGACCACAGCCCTGATGCTTCTAGTGCTGCTCACCGCCCCCCATCTGGTGGAGTTTTTCAACTCCAAACCCGCTGTCATTGAGTTCGGCACCCTGTTCCTCCGCTGTCTCTCCCCCTTCTATCTCCTGTGCTGTATCAACCAGGTATACTCCGCCGCCCTGCGGGGGGCCGGGAACAGCCGGGTACCCATGGTGCTGATGCTGTTCTCCTTTGTACTGTTCCGCCAGTGCTATCTGTTTGTCATGGCCAACTTTATCTCCAACACCATTCTGCCCATCGCCATGGGGTATCCTGCCGGCTGGCTGGTCTGCAGCGTGCTGACGCTGGTCTACTACCATTTTGCGGACCTGTCCCATAACCGGCTGGTGGACACTCCCCCTTCCGCCGCCCGCTGATCCTTCATCCATCAAACCGATCCCCGGCCCTGACGGGCCGGGGATCGGTCATTACCACCATATGATCTGCCAAAAGGCTTTTATCCGGTCTTTATGAGCCCGGCGGCGCACGGCATATGCGCCGCCAGTGTGCGAAGCACGCGGCATTTCAAAGCAAGCATTATATTTTGAAATCAGGATCAATCGTCCTTGTCGCACTCATAGGACAATACGGCTCCGGTCACCCCATCGATCTTATACTGGTACTCCATATTTCCGCTTTTAAATTCCACCTCATACACCGGCCGGCCATCTTCCTCCTCCAAATCGATCTTCCACTTGGAGGTCTGGGATTCCGCCGCGCCGGAGTGGCTCAGAGCCGCGGCTTTGGCGTCATTCTCTGAGAGGCTGGCACTGACTTTCCCCTGCTTCTCTGCCTTAGAGGCGTCTGAGGTTCCGGTAAAAGACCCGTGCGTCTCACGTTCGCAGTCCAATACCGCGCCGTCATACAGGCCGATCTCGTATTTGTACTGGACGCCGCCGCCCTCAAACTCCACCTCGTAGCACTCCGGACGGCCATCCTCGTATTCCACCCAGGCATTGCAGTATTTTACTCCGCTCTCCGTAAGCCCGGCATGGGCCAAAGCGGCTGCCCTGGCCTCCTCCGGGGAGATATATTCCGCTGTGATGATCGCCGTGGGTCCGTCGGCGCCTCCAATGACGCCCTTCCCGTCCTTTTCTCTGTCCCAGTCCAATACCGCGCCGGTATAGCCGTCGATCTCATAGTTGTACTCATAGCCGCCGGCGTAGAACTCCACCTCATAGCGCGGCCTGCCATTCTTTTGCTCCCATTCGACAAACAGGGCTGTGGTGTCTCCCTCAGACAGTCCCGCATGGGTCAGGGCGATCTCCTTCGCCCGGCTTTCTCCGATCTCCACCTGGGTCGAGACGGAAGCGCCGTTCAGAATGTCCTTCGGTCCGCTAAGCACCTCTCCGGTAAAAGCGTCCACCGTATACTCGCACTTACCCAAGGTGGGGTGGCGCAGTTCCACCTCGTAATGGGGGCGGGCCTCATCCAGCTCCGAATCCACCTTTGCGGTGACCGCGTCCGAAGACAGGACGCCCGCGTATTCTTCCGCCGCCGTCTGGGCCGCGGCCTTACCGATGGGAATCCGCTTCTCCCCTGTCTCCAGCAGGTCGTTCAGCTCCTCCACCGACAAAGCGGAGATCTTCTCAAAGGCATTGGCGCTGTCCGTGGCGATCGTCCCGTTCATCTCCATGACCTGGCGGACCAGGTAGGCTTTCCCGGTGGAGATATGGTTCTCCCTGGCCTGCTCCTCCAGGGCCGCGTCCTGTGTCACAGTCTGGCTGAGGACGGCGGCGTTGGCCGACTGCGCCTGGAGGACCGCGTCCACCGCTGCCGTCAGCTCCTGCTGGAGCTTGGCGGCCCGGTCCTGGTCCTTGTCCTCCACAGAGATCAGGATGGCGGAGGAGATACTGTCCAGATAGCCGCAGCGCACCAGAGAACCCACGATGGCGTTCACCGCCACGTCCAGTTTGGTGCCTTTCAGGTCGGCGCCGCCGTCCATGCCCGCCAGGACCTCCTTGGCCTCCTCGTTCAGTCCCGTACAGGAGAGAACCTTTTCATTTTTATTGATTTTCAATTCGATGCTGGGGTTTACGTCCAGGGACACTACGGAGGCCACAGCGTAGGCCTGCTGATAGGCCACGCCGCCCCCTCCTCCTACCAACAATACCGCCAGACAGGCGGCAGCCAGCCAGCGCATGGCCGGAGTTTTGCTCTGTTTCATGGGGATTACATTTCCTTTCCGCGTCTCACAGCGGGAGAGGACCCCCTCCAGATCATCGGGGGCAGCGTGGGACAGGGCCTCCTTCAACCGGCGCTCCAGTTCCCGATCCGTCATAGGGTGTCATCTCCTTCCAGTTGGACTCTCAGTTTTTTCAGCGCTCTGTGATATTTGGACAGGACAGTGGCCAACGGCAGCTCCAACAGGGCCGCGATCTCCCGGTGCTTCAGGCCTGAGACGGCGTGGAGCAGCACCACCTGCCGCTCCTGGCCGCCCAGCTTCCCTAGGGCGTTCTGCAGGACCTGCCGGTCCTCCGGGGACAGGCTGGCGTCGCCGGCGGGAATGGCGTCCCACTCCTCGTCGTCCAACTCCACCTGCCTGGTCTGTTGGCGCAGTTTCATCCGTGCCAGATTCTTCGTCACGGTAAGCAGCCACCCCATGGGGGAACCCTGGGGACGGTACTGTGGCGCACTTTCCCAGACCCGGACGAAGGTGTCCTGGGTCACATCCTGGGCATCCTGGCCGTTTTTCAGGTAGGACAAGGCCAGTCCGTACACCGCTGTCCGGGTGCGGCGGTACAGCCGGGCCAGGGCTTCACGGTCGCCGGCCGCCACTCCGGACAGCAGCTCCTCCAGCTCCCGTTTCTCCTCCGCGCCCCCATGTTCCGTTGTCTGGATTCCGAAAAGAATCAGCATGGGCTATTTCTCCTGTCATCTGAGTAATGCGCCGGACACGTCTTTTATTGCACCGGAAAGAAATTTTTTGATCACAGCCTCTCACACCGGTCCCCGCGAAACAAGTCATGGTGTACATCCCATTATAGGGAATTTTGAATCAAAAAACAAGGACCGCTCCCCGGGGAGCGGTCCTTGCCATCGTACAGGTTCTAAAATGGTCACTGGGCGGGATGCAGGCCCGCCTGCTCCAGACGGGAGCGGATCATGGGCCCGGCCACCATGGAAATGACGATCTTCGCCAGATCACCTGGGATGAAGGGGAAGACGCACAGGCTGAGGGCCGCGCCCACGGCATAGCCGGCCTGGACGCAGAACCAGGCGGTGCCGAAGGCATAGCACACCGCTGTGCCCACCACCATGGCCGCAAACTGGATGCCGCGGTTCCGGCACTTGTCAATGACGATACCGACGATGATGGCCATGGGGATAAAGCCGATGATGTAGCCGCCGGTGGGGCCGAACAGCTTGCCCATGCCGCCGCTGTAGCCGGAGAACACGGGCATTCCCACCATGCCGATGAGCATATAGACCAGATAGCTGAGGGTGCCCCGCTTCCAGCCCAGAATGTACAGGGCCAGGTAGATGACCAGATTGGTGAAGGAGATGGGCACCGGGCCGATGGGGATGGACATGGGACCCAGAACACACATGACCGCCGCCATGACGGCGGTCATGGCCAGGGGATATACTTTACTTTTCGCTTTCGTTTCCATAACATTCTTCCTCTCTTTCCTGCTCCAGGCGGTAACCCAGGCGGGCCGCCATGGCGATGTCGCCGGCCACGCTGGTGCCGGTGGTGGTGAGCATGTCCCCGGTGATAGCCGCGTTGGCGCCGGAGCGGAACAGGGCCTCGCCCCCGTCCTCAAACCGGCCCCGGCCCGCCGCCATCCGGATCCAGGCGGTGGGGTTGATGTACCGGAAGATGGCCACCGACCGGAGCACGTCTTCCCTGGAGATGGGCTCCATGTGCTCCAGAGGGGTACCGGGGATGGGGCTGAGCAGATTCAGCGGGATGGAGTCCACTTCCAGTTCCGCCAGACTCAGGGCCATGTCGATCCGGTCCTCCCAGGTCTCTCCCATGCCCAGGATGCCGCCGGAACAGACCTGGAGTCCCGCCTCCTTGGCCCGGAGAATGTTGTCCACCTTGTCCTGATAGGTGTGGGTGGTGCAGATGGAGGGGAAGTACCGCCGGGAAGTCTCCAGGTTGGCGTGGAACCGTTCCACCCCCGCCTCCTTCATGGCTTTCAGCTCCTCCAAAGTCTGGAGGCCGTGGGAGGCGCACAGGGCCAGCCCCGTCTCCGCCCTCAGCCGGCGGTAGGCGGCCAGTCCCTGCTCCAACTCCTGGCCGTACAGCCCCCGGCCCGCCGTCACGATGGAGTAGCGGTGAATACCGGCGGCTTCGTTCCGCTTACCCTCAGCCACGATCTCCTCCAGCGGCAGGAAGGGGTACTCCTCCACGTTGGTGTGGTTGTGGCAGGACTGGGCGCAGAACTTGCAGTTCTCTCCGCATCGGCCGCTGCGTCCGTTGATAATGGTACACAGGTCGAATCGATCGCCGCACAGGGCAGCCCGGATCTGGTCCGCTCCCTGACATAATTCCTCCAGGCCGGCTGATACCAGGACGGACAGGTCATCCTCCCGGCCCAGGCGGCGGCCTGCAATGATCTCTTGCGCCAAACGTTTCATGGCTCCGCTCCACCTCGCATCGTAAACTTTATTTCCTCAGCAGTATACATTTTCCCTCCTCGCTTGTCAACCCTATTTTTCTAATGGTTTACATTTATTTTTTTGCTCCCAGCCCCTTAATTTGGGGAGAATCCACAGCCTTTATAGCCACACCCTTGCCAAACGCGTTTTTTTTGGTTATAATACATAAGTCGTATTTTTCTTTTCCCGAAAGGAGCTTCCTATGAACACACCGAAACGTTGGCTGTGTCTGGTCCTGTCTCTGGTCCTGACCGTCTCCCTGATCCTGCCGGCCGGAGCTGTGGATCCCCAGGCCACCTCCTTTGCCTCCTTCCTGATCAACGCGGAGACCACTGACACCCCTACCCTGGATCTCCACGTGGCCCTGTACCGCAGGAACAGCGCCGGTACCTTCTCTGAGGACGATTCCGTCCGCTACAGCTGCAGCATCAACCGGACCGCCGGCAAGACCGCCTTCTATGTTCAGCCCCAGGCCGACCGGGTCTGGGTGGAGGTGGATTACCTCACCGACCTGAATTATGACGGGATCTACGAAATGCTGGACGGCGAAGATCTGCCCGTCCACGACATTATGAACACCAGCGGCCAGCTGGTCTCCCGGAGCACCGTGACCGATCCTTGGACCAACTCCTCCTATACCCTGGCCAAAGGGCAGACCTATATTCTGTCCGCTGAGACGCTGAAAGCCAGAGGACAGCAGGCCCTCCAGGCCCGCTGCGCCGCGGGGAACGCCCAGGCCATCCCAGGCTTCACCTACTCCTCCGCCAGCGACCGGACCCTCCTCTATCTGGTCACCCTCCACTACCTCTCCGCTGTGGACCAGGAGGAGTACACGCTGAGCTACTACCTGCGGCTGTTTGACTCGGTCATCATCCCCTCCGACGTGCCCGCCAACGCCTGGTACTACGAAACGGTGGAGTACGTCCTCCAGCAGGGCCTGTTCTCCGGCACCGGCGCCGACTCCTTCTCTCCCACCACCTCCGCCAGCCGCGCCATGGTCTGGACCGTTCTGGCCAAGGTGCGGGGAAAACAGCTGTCCGCCGGAACCCCCTGGTACGTCTCCGCCCAGCGCTGGGCCGTGGAAAACCGTATCTCCGACGGCTTCGGTCCCAACGAGCCTGTCACCCGGGAGCAGCTGGTCCAGATGCTCTACCGGCTGGCCAGCCCGGAGGAGGCCCCCTCTGAAGCCGTTCTCTCCGCTTACCCCGACAGCGGCAGCATCTCCTCCTGGGCACGGACCGCCATGGCCTGGGCGGTGGAAAACGGCATCATCTCCGGACAGGGCAACGGCAACCTGGCCCCCGGCGGGCAGGCCACCCGGGCTGAAATGGCCGCCATGCTGCGTCAGTACGTCCAGAAGGCCGCGCAGTAAGCCAAACTTTTCCCGCCAAAGGACCGCCTTTTCAAAAGGCGGTCCTTTTTCATGGCCTCCGCTGTTCTTTTCGGTTAGGGGCTGGAATATTTGTCCAAACTAGCCATAGAATGGGACCAGAACGATGTGATTTGAAAGGAGTGATCCCTGTGGCCCGGTCATCCCATCCCCCTCTCTTTCGCCGCCGTCCCTCCCCCCGTGACACGGAGCGGAAGGAACTGATGGCCTCCCTGGCCAGCACCCGGACCCTCATCAATCAGGCTTACGGCAGCTTCAACAGCGTCAGTGACGGCGACCTGATCGAATCCTATGTGTTTGAGATCAACGCACTCCAGGCCCGGTATAATTATCTGCTGCGCCGCGTCAAAGAGCTGGAGGCCGCCCCATGACCGCCCTCCCCGATTACACAGCCTGGGGATTGGCGGTTCTGATGCTCTGCACCGTCCTGCTGATTCTCCGGCGGCCCCTGGCACAATTGATCCGGCTGATCCTGCGTTCCTCCGTGGGACTGGCGGTGCTGGCCATCTTCTCCCAGATCGGACATCTGACCGGCATCACCTTGGGCGTCAATTGGGTCAACGCCCTGGTTCTGGGCCTGCTGGGCGTCCCGGGGTTCGGATTGCTGCTCTTGCTCCAGTGGATGCTGCGTTGAGAGCCGCCGGATGTGGTCGGCCCGGCCGAATCATTGCATTTTTCCGCTGGGACCCGCCTGAAACAGCAAAAAAATTCAATTTTATGCCCGCAGTTTTCTACTTTTGCCATTGACACCCAGTTTTCCCTTTACTATAATAAAAAAATGCCCCGTTCCATCCGGAGCGGGGCGATTTTTATTTTGAAAGGGGTTCTCCCAAATGAACGACCAGCGTGTTTACAACTTCTCCGCCGGCCCGTCCATGCTCCCTCTGTCCGCACTGGAGCGCGCCGGGTCTGAGATCACCAACTACCGTGGTTCCGGTATGTCAGTGATGGAGATGAGTCACCGGTCAAAGGTTTTCATTCAGATTTTTGAGGAGACCCAGGAAAAGCTGCGCCGGATCATGAACATCCCGGAAGGCTATAAGATCCTGTTTCTCCAGACTGGCGCCTCCGGCCAGTTCTCCATGATCCCCCTGAACCTGATCGGTCAAACCGGCAAAGCTGACTACGCCGTCACCGGAAACTTCTCCAACCTGGCCTACAAGGAGGCCAAGAAGTACGGCCAGATCAACCTGGCCGCCTCCTCCGAGGACCGGGACCACAGCTACATACCCGGTCAGGATCAGCTGAAGCTGGACCCGGACGCCAGTTACTTCTACTATTGTGCCAACAACACCATCTACGGCACCGAGTGGAACTATGTCCCCGACACCGGCAGCGTGCCCCTGGTCTGTGATATGTCTTCTGATATTCTGTCCATGCCCGTGGATGTGTCCAAGTACGGTATCATCTACGCCGGCGCCCAGAAAAACATGGCCCCCGCCGGCCTGACGGTGGTCATCATCCGGGAGGACCTGGCCGGCCATGAGCTGCCCTACACCCCCCTGATGATGAACTACAAGACCATGATCGATAAGGACTCCATGTACAACACCCCTCCCTGCTGGTGCATCTACATGCTGGGCCTGACCCTGGACTGGGTCATGGAACAGGGCGGCGTGGAAGGCATGGAAAAGCTGAAAAAGCTGCGCTCCGGCATGCTGTACGACACCCTGGACGCCTCCCGCCTGTTCCACTGCCACGCGGAGAAGGCCGCCCGTTCCGGCATGAACGTCACCTTCCGCACCGGCAGCGACGAGATGGACGCCAAGTTCGTCCAGGAGGCCGCGGCAGCCGGCTTCGTCAACCTGAAGGGCCACCGCAAGGTGGGCGGCATGCGCGCCTCCATCTACAACGCCATGCCCGTGGAAGGCGTGGAAAAGCTGTGCGACTTCATCCGGGAATTTGAGAAAAAGAACGGGTAAATTTTAGTTTATAGGGGCAACGAGATTTCGCCCTGCGGGGCGAGTTCCTTTTGCAGCGATGCAAAAGGAACCAAAAGATCGCTGGGGGAAGGGCTGCGCGTGAAAACACTGCGGCTGCGCCTTGTGTTTTCCTTGCCCATCCCCCAGACCCCCTGATGCGGGAGTAGGCGGCCTTGCGTTGAACCGAAGCTGCAAAATTTGAATTGACTCACACCGCCTTTTGCTTCGCAAAATTCGGAGGTTTTACGGGGGATCAGCAATACAGCCCGCCTCGATACAGGTAAAACCTGTTCTTGATGCTTCTTACTTCCGTGGCCCGCCGGGGCCGCCCGGTGCGACGTGCCACTGAATCAAGTTTTGCACAGCGGGGCGGGGCAGCGCAGTCAGGAACCACGCCGCACAGTTCGGGAACTCAGGCGCCGGTATTCAGCGGTTGTCTGTTTTCAAGTTTGATCCACCCAAGGCCGAAGGCCCGGAAGGCAGGGCAGCAAAACCGGGGAATGCGCGCCGGACGTAAGGAAGGCTTTTTGGTAGAACGCCCCTTGGGGACCGGGGCTGAAGCCCCGGAGATTTTTTGGGTACTTTTGTATCTCTACAAAAGTACCTCGCCCGGGGGCGAAACATCCCTAATCCACCGTCCCGCCCGCAGGCGAAATCCTCAGAAAACTAAAATTTACCGCAATAAAACTAATTCGAGGTAATGCTTTATGTACCGCATCAAAACCATGAACAAGATCTCCTCCGCCGGTCTGGCCCATCTGGACCCGACCCGCTTTCAGGTGGGGAGCGAGGTAGAGAACGAGGACGGCATCCTGGTCCGTTCCGCCCCCATGCACGACTATGAGTTCCCCGACGGCCTGCGGGCCATCGCCCGGGCTGGCGCCGGTACCAATAACATCCCCATCGATCGCTGTTCTGAGCACGGCATCGTGGTCTTCAACACCCCCGGCGCCAACGCCAATGCGGTGAAGGAGCTGGTCATCGCCGCCATGCTCATCGCCTCCCGGGACATTCTGGGCGGGGCCGACTGGGTCCAGGAGCAGGCCCACACCCCCAACGTAGACGTGGCCGCCGCCGTGGAGAAGGGCAAGTCCGCCTTCGTGGGACCCGAGCTGTTCCACAAGACCCTGGGCGTCATCGGACTGGGAGCCATCGGCGCCCTGGTGGCCAACGTGGCTCTGGACCTGGGGATGGATGTGTACGGCTATGATCCCTTCCTGTCGGTGGACGCCGCCCTCCGGCTGGACCGCCACGTCCATGTGGTGAAGAGCCTGGATGAGCTGTACAAGGTCTCCGACTACATCACCATCCACGTCCCCTACAGCAGCGCCACCAAGGACACCATCAACGCCGAGGCCATCTCCAAGATGAAGGGTCAGGTCCGCATCCTGAACCTGGCCCGGGGCGGACTGGTCAACGACGATGACATGATCGCCGCCCTGGAGTCCGGCCGGGTGGCCAAGTATGTCACCGACTTCCCCGATGACAAGATCGCCACGGTCAAAAATGTCATCGCCCTGCCCCACCTGGGCGCTTCCACGCCGGAGAGCGAGGAAAACTGCGCCGTTATGGCGGTGCGCCAGCTTCAGGACTACCTGCTCAACGGCAACATCACCAACTCCGTGAACCTGCCCAACGTGTCTCAGGATTGGAGCGGCATCGCCCGCATCTGCCTGATCCACAAAAACGTGCCCGCCATGCTGACTCAGATCATGTCTGTTCTGTCCGGTGACGGCATCAACGTGGAGAACATGACCAACAAGTCCAAGAAGGACTACGCCTACACCATGGTAGACGTGAACACCCGCATCAGCGCGGAAGCTGCCGACGAGCTGCGGGCCATTCCCGGCGTCATCCGGGTCCGGGTACTCAACCACTGATGCGCCCGCGGGTACAGTACAACTCCCCGGTCGTCCTCACCTTTGCCCTTCTGTCCCTGGGGGCGCTGATATAGGGAGTTCTCACCGGAGGCTGGACCACCTCGCTGCTGTTCTGTGTCTACCGCGCCCCCCTGTCCGATCCGCTGACCTATGCGCGCATGGTGTGCCATGTGCTGGGGCATGAGGGATACGCCCACTATATGGGCAATATGACCCTTCTGCTGGTGGTGGGACCGTCTTTGGAGGAGAAATACGGCTCCAAAAAGCTGCTGTTCTGCATCTTTGTCACCGCACTGATTTCCGGGCTGGCGCAGTTCTGCTTCTTCCCCGGCACCGCCCTGCTGGGGGCCAGCGGCATCGTCTTCATGATGATCGTCCTGTCCTCCTTGGCCGGAATGAAGGAGGGGACCATCCCCCTTACCTTGATCCTGGTGGCGGTGATCTACCTGGGCGGAGAAGTGGTGGACGCCTTCACCGCCCAGGACAACGTGTCTCAGCTGACCCATATCATCGGAGGGATCTGCGGCGCGGCGCTGGGATTTAAAATGAATAGACGTTAAAAAGAGAAGGACTGCGGTGCAGTCCTTCTCTTTTTCCATAACATCTGATCAGCGGCCGAATCCACCGCCCCGGGAACCGCCGAAGCCGCCACCGCGGCCTCCGCCGGAGAAACCGCCGCCGCCACGGGAGCCGCCGAAGCCGCCCCCGGAGAAGCCTCCTCCCCGGAAGCCGCCGGAGCTGCCGCCCCGGGAACCGCCAAACCCGCCGCTGCTGAAGCCGCCGCCCCGGAACCCACCGCTGCTGGGTCTGGAGGAGGAGCCGCCCGGCCGGGAAGAGGAACCGCCCGGCCGTGGTCCGCTGCCGAAGCCGCCAGTTCCGCCGCCAAAACCGCCCGGACCGCCGGGGCCCTTGGGTCCGCCGGGCGGGGGCGGGGGCTGACGCCAGCGCCGCCGGTACCAGCTGGAGCCAGGGCCGTGCCAGAACAGGATCGGGCGGAACACCACCGGAGGATTGAGGACGCCGTAATACCGCTGCCGGTAGGTGGCGTAGCGCAGATTGTCCACAATGGTGGCAATGACCAGGAGGATGACCAACAGCATCACCCATCCCATAATGCTGGAACCCACGCCGGCCTGGGGCTGCGCCACAGTGGCGGAACCGTCGCCGTAATTGTCCAGGTAATACTGGTTCAGGGCGGAGAACAGGGTCAGCACACCCTCGCCATACTCCCCGGAGGCCACGCTGTCATAGAGGTACTGGCTGAGATAGACTCCCACCTGGCTGTCCGACAGGGGATAATCCATCCCCACGGCGAAATAGGCGTCACCGTTTTGGGGGTTGATGGTCAGATAACCGTCGTAGGCCCCCAACTCAAATTCCTCAGCCCGGTCGTAGGTGTACTCCTCCAGGCTGACATTGGGCGTATCGGCCAGGGTCTCCACCACGATGATGCTGCCGTACCGCTGGTCCCAGTTGGCGTTGTACAGGCAAATCTGTTTCTCCTGCTCGCCGGTGAGTACGCCGGCAAAGTCCCCGATCCACTGCTCATAGGCTCCCGTGGACAGGGAGGTGTCCAGCCCGGAGGGGGCGGCGGTGCCGCTCCCCTTGTTCAGGCCGATCCCCACGGCACAGGCGATCATGGCGGCGGTAACGAGCCAGGCCACCCAGGTTTTTTGGAAAATTTTCATAGCATACCTCAATACTCATTGGAAAAATACACGGACTATTTGCAGGCAGGAGCGGCCCGGTGAGGGCATCGGGCCCTGCTGTTTTCCAGGCGACCGAAGGCCGCTCCGGTCTTATCTCCCCTGCTCGGGAATTCGGCGCTTCTGGTCAGCCCCGCAGTTCCAACAGCTTCTGCTTCAGCTCGCCCTCGATCCGTCCCAGCTCCGCTTCCGCTTCCTTCCGCTTCTGGGCGCCCTCGGTCTGGATCTTCATGACCTCGTCCAGGGTGGAAATGAGCTGCTGGTTGGTGTGCTGGAGAGTCTCGATGGAGACCACGCTGCGCTCGGCCTCCTTGGCCGTCTCGATGGTGCCCATCTTCAGCATGTCGGCGTTCTTTTTCAGCAGGTCGTTGGTCATATCGGTGACGGCGGCCTGGGCGGCGGTGGCCTGACGGCCGTGCTCCAGTCCCAGGGCCAGCACCATCTGGCTCTTCCACAGGGGGATGGTGTTCACCAGGGAGGACTGGATCTTCTCCAGCATCTGGGTGTCGTTGTTCTGGAGCAGCCGGGTCTGGGGGCCCATCTGGATGGAGATCATCCTCGTCAGCTCCAGGTCGTGGAGCTTCTTCTCGAAGCGGGTGCACAGGTTGGCGAAGTCGTTGTAGGCCTGGGCGTCCTCCTGGGCGCCGGTGGTCTCCGCCTTCTTCCGCAGGTCCTCCAGATCGTGGGTGCGTAGATACTCCAGCCGCTTCTTGCCGGCAATGATATACATGGTCAGCTCTTTATAGTACTTGGTGTTCAGATCATACATCTGGTCGAACATGGCAATGTCCTTCATCAGGACCACCTGGTGGTTCTCCAGCACCTTGACGATCTTGTCCACGTTGGTCTCCGCCTTGGAGTAGCTGGCCTTCATGGCCTCCAACTCGTTTTTCTTCTTCTGGAACAGGCCGGCGATGCCTTTCTTCTCCGGCTGGCCGAAGTTTTTCAGTTCCACCACCAGGGAGGACAGGGCCTCGCCCACCTCGCCCAGATCCTTGGTCTTCACGTTGTTCAGGGCGTTCTCAGAGAAGGCCGCCACGTTCTTCTGGGCGGCGGCGCCGTACTGGAGCACCAGGTTGGAGTCGGTGATGTCGATCTTCTGGGAGAACTCGTCCACCATCTTCCGCTCCGCCTCGGTGAGCATGGACTCGTCCACCTTGACTGCGTTAGCCTCCCGCTCCTTCTGGGCGGCCTCAGCCGCGGCCTGGGCGCTGCTGCCGGCGGCATCCAGGGTCAGGGACGGGGCCGCGGGGGCCTGAGCAGCAGCGGTCTCAGGGCTCAGGGTCAGCTCCGGGGTCAGGTTCAACTCATCGCTCATATTTGTTTCCTCCTATATATCGTCAGATTGGTTCTTCTTATTACAAACAAGATAGAGATACCGGCAATCAGGAGCGGTACCCAAACGAAACGCCCACAACTCCCGCTCAAAATCTCCAGCGGTGCAGGGCTCGCGTTCCCGTTTCATGCCGGCCTCCTTCGCCAGCGGTCAGTCCTCCTTGTCCTCTCTGTCCTTCTTTCCGGACAGGGCGCCCCGGAGGCTCAGCACTCCCAAGGCCAGCCAGAACAGGGCCATCAGGCCCTGGCCCAGCAGGGAGCCGTGATCCGGCTGGACCAATTTTACCGCCAGCTGTCCCCCGTTGATGAGCACCATCAGGGCGCACAGCAGGGGCAGCAGCCACTTTTTCCAGGTCATGGTCCCACCTCACAGTTCCAGCTTGATGCCGTCGCCGCCGGACTCCTTGGTGTCCTTGACGCTGCTGTTGATGTTCATGGTGCCGAAGCCCTCCCGGGCCAGCAGGTTCTCCATCACAGTGATGTCGGTGGAGATGTCCAGCGCCTCCTCCCCGAACAGGGCGTCCAGCTGCTTGTCATAGGCCTGGGTGATGGTGTCCATCATAGACTCCACCTTGGCCTTGGTGGCGTCGATGTTCTCCCCGGAGATGCCGGTGGAGCCCATCCGGTCGTAGACATTCAGAATTTTCAGGGTCGTGGGCAGGTAGTAGTCCATGAAGCGGCGGATCTGGGGCAGCTTCTTGGGGTTGGCCGCCACGTGGTCGATGATTTTCCGGGTGACCTCCTCCAGGTGGTCGATCTGGGCGGAGATCTTTTCATCCGGGATGTTCTCATTGAGCCGGCGCATCTCGGACAGGGCCCGGTCCCGCTCCTTGACGAGGGCGTCGATCTCCGGGTTTCCGGTGGACTTGGGCTCCGCCTTCTTTTCCTCCTTGGGCGCGGCCTTCTTCTCCGGTTCCCCGGGGATCTCATAGGTCTTGTCCGGGAAAATGGCCTTGGCCGCCACAAACACCACCAGGGACGCCACGGCGCAGGTAATGAACTGCACCGCCGTATGCAGCGAGAACAGCAGGGCATAGACCAGCCAGGTCACGCCGATGAGATAGATGGGGATGACAGAACGTTTTACATGCTTGGCCATATTTTTTCCTCCGTTGCCCTCCGGGCCGCCGAACACAAAGTGATTTTATTTATTGTACCTCCGGAGCATCAGGAGTGTCAAGAAATTTGGCCCTGTTCGGGTCCTTTGCATTGACTTCTGGGAAAAGATTGAGTATGATTTTGTCAGAACTTTTTTCAACTAAAGGAGTGCCCCAATGATGCTGACCCTTGAACAATTCAAAAACGCCCGGAGCGTGCTCCAGGGCGTCCTGCGGCCCACACCGCTGATCCACTCTCCCTATCTCTCCAAAAGCTGCGGCAACAACGTCTATCTGAAGCCGGAAAACATGCAGGTCACCGGAGCCTATAAGATCCGGGGCGCCTACTTCAAAATCAGTACCCTCACCGAGGAGGAAAAAGCCCGGGGGCTGGTCACCGCCTCCGCCGGCAACCACGCCCAGGGCGTGGCTTACGCCGCCCAGGCCGCCGGCGTGGCCGCCACCATCGTCATGCCCACCACCACCCCCCTGGTGAAGGTGAACAATACCAAGGACTACGGGGCCAACGTGGTCCTCCACGGCGAGGTCTTTGACGACGCCGCCGAGCTAGCCGCCAAGCTGTCTGAGGAGCAGGGCCTGACCTATGTACATCCCTTCAACGATCTGACCCTGGCCACCGGACAGGGCACCATCGCCTACGAGATCTTCCAGGACCTGCCCGACGTGGACATCATTCTGGTCCCCATCGGCGGCGGCGGTCTGGCCGCCGGCGTGTCCACCCTGGCCAAGCTCCTCAATCCCAACGTGGAGGTCATCGGCGTGGAACCCACCGGGGCCGCCTCCATGACCGCCAGTCTGAAGGCGGGCCATGTGGTCACCCTGCCCACCGCCACCACCATCGCCGACGGCGTCGCCGTCAAGACCCCCGGCGACAAGGTCTTCCCCTATGTACAGAAGAACGTGGACCGGATGCTGACCCTGGAGGACGGGGAGCTGGTGGAGGCCTTCCTGGACGTGATGGAGCGGCACAAGATGGTGGTAGAGAACGCTGGCCTGCTCACCGTGGCCGCCCTGCGCCATCTGGAGTGCCAGGGGAAAAACGTGGTATCCGTTCTCTCCGGCGGAAACATGGACGTGATCACCATGGCCTCCCTGGTCCAGCACGGCCTGATCTGCCGTGGCCGGATCTTCACCTTCGCCGTCCAGCTGCCTGACCGCCCAGGCGAGCTGCTGCGGGTGGCCGAAGTGCTGGCCCGGAACAGCGGCAACATCATCAAGCTGGAGCACAACCAGTTTGTCAACATCAACCGCCAGTCCGGCGTGGAGCTCCGGGTCACCCTGGAGGCCTTCGGCCACGACCACAAGGAGCAGATCCTGGCCGCCATGCGGGACGCAGGCTATCAGGTATCCGAAACGGACACCGGCGACTTCTATACCTGAGCGTAGCCGTCTCACTGCTGTCCGCCGGCGGGTTTTCCGCCGGCGGACGGCTATCGGAAAGCGGCGGACCGTCCGGGCTGCCGGGACAGGGTTCGGCCGTGGGCTGGGCCTGGAGCAGGTCCCGGTCCCGGGGCACCCGGGGAGCGGCATGCGCTCCCCTTCTCCGCCCTGTATCCTATGCGCGCCCGGAGCAAATTGTCCCCGGCCCGCCGCCGCCACATTCTTTGGAAAGTGAGGGACCTGTTATGGTCAAGATCGCCCCCTCGATCCTCTCCGCCGACTTCGTCAACCTGGAGCGGGATATTAAAAAGGTATCCACCGCCGACTACCTCCACGTGGATGTGATGGACGGCGCTTTTGTGCCCAACATCACCATTGGGATCCCGGTGGTCAAGTCCATCCGCAAGTGCACCGACATGTTTCTGGACGTCCACCTGATGGTGGACAAGCCGGTGCGGTATATCGAAGATTTCGCCAAGGCAGGGGCCGACCTGCTGTCCGTCCACCTGGAGGCCGACCACCCCACCCGTATCGCCCAGGCTCTGAAGGTCATGGGGGAGTGCGGCGTGAAGAAGGCGGTGGCACTGCGGCCCATCACCTCCGCCAACGCCATCCTGCCCTACATCGAGGACCTGGACATGGTGCTGGTGATGACGGTGGAGCCCGGCTTCGGCGGCCAGGCCTTCATGGAATCCCAGCTGGACACCATCCGCCAGGTCCGGGCCATCATCGAGAAGTACAACCCCGCCTGCGAGCTGGAGGTGGACGGCGGAATCGCCCCCAAGACCGCCCCCCTGGTGGTGGAGGCGGGCGCCAACGTGCTGGTGGCCGGCTCCGCCGTCTACGGCGCGGCCGACATTCCCGCCGCTATCGCCGCCCTGCGGGTTTAAACCAGTCTGGTAGGGCGGGGGCTTGCCCCCGCCGCTCACAATATTCGCACCGCCACGGAACAGCGGGGTCAGGCCCCGTCCTGCGTGTCAGTGCATCCTTTGGAGGTCACCCCATGCAGTATTTCCCCCCCGCCCTGGAAAACCTGGTGGAGCATTTTGCCAAGCTGCCCGGTATCGGCCTGAAATCGGCCCAGCGGCTGGCCTTTTACGTCCTGTCCCTGCCGGAGGATGAGGCCAATTCCTTCGCCCAGGCCATCGTGGACGCCAAGACGGCCATTCACTGCTGCCCCGTCTGCCAGAACCTCACCGAGGGAGACGGCCCCTGCGCCATCTGCGCCAGTCCCAAGCGGGACCACTCCCTGATCTGCGTGGTGGCCGACCCCAAGGACGTAGTGGCCATGGAGCGCTCCCGGGAGTACGGCGGATTGTACCATGTGCTCCACGGGGTCATCTCCCCCATGAACCACGTGGGGCCCGATGACCTGCACATCAAGTCCCTGGTGGAGCGGGTAGCCGCCGGGGGCGTGGCCGAGGTCATCATGGCTACCAACCCGGACACCGAGGGGGAGGCCACCGCCATGTACCTGTCCCGGCTGCTCAAGCCCTTCGCCGTCAAGGTGACCCGGCTGGCCTACGGCATCCCCGTGGGCAGCCACCTGGAGTACGCTGACGACGCCACCCTCATGCGTGCCCTGGAGGGCCGCCGGGAAATGTAAACGCCCGGTCCCTCCCACCATTCAGAAAGGAGGCGTCTTCTTGTCTCCGCCCACTCCCATGGCCCGGCGCTACCTGCGGGATTTTGCCTTCCGGCTGGCCGTCTTTCTGCTGGTGGTCTGGACATACTGCTTCCGTGCCCAATGGCTGGACTTCACCGCCGGAGGCCCCGGAGTCTGGCTGCGGGCGCTGCTGTGGCTGGGGGTCCTCTCCTCCATGCTGGTCCAGCTCAATCCCAACAGCGGACTGACCACCGGCTGCCTCAAGCAGTATCCCTCCGGCTTTGATCCCCTCCCGAATTATGATGCCGCCAAGCTGCGCGCGGCCCTGCGGGAACAGGACCGGGGCGCGCTCAAGGTGGCCGTGGTCTGGCTGGTTGTCAACCTGACCTTCGGCCTGCTGTACCGCCGCGGTGTTTTGGGGATACCCGATTTAACCCTGCTGTGCGCCCTGGCCTTTCTGTGCGACTTGGTGTGTGTGCTGTTTTTCTGCCCCTTCCAGACCTTCCTGATGAAGAACCGCTGCTGCGTCAACTGCCGCATCTTCGCCTGGGGGTCCTGGATGATGGCCGCCCCCCTCATGTGCGTCCCCCACTGGTACGCCCAGTCCCTGTTCTGGACGGGCGTCCTGGTGCTGGTCGTGTGGGAAGTCCGCCTCCGCCGCCACCCGGAGCGGTTTTGGTTCGGCTCCAACCGCCGCCTCCAGTGCGGCCAATGCACAGAGCAGCTGTGCCGCTACAAATTTCCCCGGTCCCCCCGTTCCCGGTAAACCAAAGGCCGCCTTCCGGCGGCCTTTTAAACGGCCAAGAGGCCCCGCCGCGTACACGGCGGGGCCTCTTGGCTAGAGAAAGAGGAAAGGAACGGACAACGACGTCAATCGTCATCCTGGAGGGCATCATAATCCATTTCACCGGTACGGACCTTGACCACGTTCTCCACATTGTAGAGGAAGATCTTGCCGTCGCCCTGGTCGCCGGTGCGCAGCACCTTCTCGGCCGCGGCCACCACCAGGGCCGGGTCCACCTTGGTGACCACAATATCGACCTGAATCTTGGGCCGGAGGTTGACGCTCATCTTGACGCCGCGGTACTGGCCGACCTTGCCCAGCTTGGTGCCGCAGCCCATGACGTTGGAGACAGTCATGCCGGTGATGCCGATGGCAGCCATGGTATCCTTCAGGGCGGAGAAGCGCTCCTCCTTGCAGATAATGGTCACCTTGGTCATCTTGGTGCCCTCGGCCGCCAGAGCGGTGTTGGGCTTCAGAGGCACAGGAGCCAGATCGCTGACGTCCACAGGCTCGTAGCTGCCCTCGCCGCCGATGGTGCCGGGCGCGGAGGGGATGAAGTCGGCATAGGCGGAAGCCAGGTTGTGCTCGGTGATGTCCAGGCCCATGATCTCCTCCTCGGCGGAGACCCGGAGGCCGATGGTGGCGTCAATGATCTTGAAGACGATAAACATAGCCACACAGGTGTAGACCGCAATGGCGGCCACGCCCATGCACTGGACGCCCAGGTGATAGAAACCACCGCCGTAGAACAGGCCGTCGGTGGTGTTGAACAGGCCGTCGGAGATGGTGCCCCAGATGCCGTTGGCACAGTGGACCGCCACAGCGCCCACAGGGTCGTCAATGTGGAGCTTGAAATCCATCACTTCCACCACGACCACCACCAGGATGCCGGCCACCGCGCCGATCACAATAGATCCGAAAGCGTCTACCGTGGCGCAGGGAGCGGTGATGGCCACCAGGCCGGCCAGGGAGGCGTTCAGGCACATGGACACGTCAGGTTTGCCGCTCTTGAACCAGGTAAAGAGCATGCAGGCCACGGTGGCCACGGCGGGGGCGATGGTGGTGGTGCCCAGGATCTGGGCCATCTGGGCGGGATCAGAGGCGGCGGCGCCGTTGAAGCCGTACCAGCAGAACCACAGGATGAAGCAGCCCAGGGCGCCCAGGGTCAGGGAGTGGCCAGGAATGGCGTTGACCTCCAGGGAGCCGTCCTTCTTTTTGGTGTATTTGCCGATCCGGGGGCCCAGCATCCAGGCGCCGATCAGTGCGGACAGGCCGCCCACCATGTGGATGACGGAGGAACCGGCGAAGTCCACATAGCCGAAGCTCACCAGCCAGCCCTGTCCATTCCAGACCCAGCCGGCCTCAATGGGATAGACAATGGCGCTGATCACGCCGGAGTACACACAGTAGGCCACAAACTTGGTCCGCTCCGCCATGGCGCCGGACACGATGGTGGCGGCGGTGGCACAGAAGACCAGCTGGAAGAAGAAATTGGACCAATCAAACGCGTAAAAGTCGGTAAAAAGCTGATATTCAGGCATGCCGATCAGACCGAACAAGTAATTTTCTCCGTTCATGATCCCGTAGCCCAGGAACGTGAAGACCACTGTACCGATACAGAAGTCCATCAGGTTCTTCATGATGATGTTGCCTGCGTTTTTCGCCCGGGTGAAGCCAGTCTCCACCATGGCGAAACCACACTGCATGAAGAACACCAAAACCGCGCCCACCAGGAACCATACTGACATATCCATACGCTCACTCTCCCTAAAAAAATTAGACGCGGGCCCCGCACACACTTCGGGGCACGCGTCTTTGCGTGGAAGAAACTCCCTCACTTTACCGGAAAGAAAGGAGGCGCCGCGGTCAACCTTGACCACAGCGCCCTTGCTTGTGCCGTAGTTTACGCCGCCAAGTCCTCCCTGTCAAGGGGGCAAAGGCAACTTTGGAACATCCCATGAAATGCTCCCGGTACCCCCTCTGTCTCTTTTGTACATTTTTGCAGGAAATTTTTGTGTAAAATGCAAATACCAGCAGAGGCTTACCGTTTCCGCAGTTTCAGGATGCTTCCGTGGATACCGTCAAAACTGACAGCATTCTCCTGCTGCGGACCGCTTTCTCCATCACGCCGCTTCTCCCCCGTCCCTCCGGGGACATATCCTTTTCATCCGATCCGCAGGGAACCACGCAGCCGAGCAAAGCTTCTCGCCCGCTTCAGAGCCTTACGGGGACAGGGCTTTTTACCCGCAGGCTGTCCGGCGTCACGTGGCACTCCATGGCCAGCACCTCTACCCCGGCCGCCGCCGCCCGGCGCAGGGCTGCGCCAAACTCCGGATGGGTGGCGTCGTTAGGCTCCAGCCAGCGCATCCCCTCCATCTGGATGATGAAGCACACCGCCGCCTCGTAGCCCGCCGCCTTGGCCGCCGCCAGCTCCTCCAGGTGCTTGACGCCCCGCTGGGTGGGGGCGTCGGGGAAACGGACCACTCCGTTCTCCTCCAGGGTGACCCCCTTCACCTCCACAAAGCCCCGCCGTTCCGGGGCCTCCCAGTAATAGTCAAACCGGGAATTCCCATAGGCCGTCTCCGGGCGCAGCAGCGTAAGTCCCGGACGGAACTGTCCGGACGCGGCCCACTCCCCGAACACTTTGTTGGGGGCCTGGGAGTCCATGTTGATCATCAGCGTCCCCGCCGGGACCGCCTTCTCCACCGCCACCAGGTCATACCGGGTCTTGCGGGCCGGATTCCCGTTCTCCACCAGATACACCCGGCACCCGGGCACCAGCAGCTCCCGGCAGCGCCCGGTATTTTTTACATGGCACACCTCCGTCCTTCCCTCCACCTCCACATGGGCGATAAAGCGGTTGGGCCGGGCCAGGAACGTGCCGGGGCAAATATTTGGATAATACATCTTGTCTTTCCCTCCCGGTTTCTGGTATGATATAGGTCGTTGTATTGGTTCAGTATATTCGATTTCTGAAAATGAGGCAAGACGAATGGAGAAAAAAGCCTATCTGAAGATCATCCTCGCCGCCTCCCTGTGGGGCGGCATCGGCGTGTTTGTCAAAATTCTTTCCTCCCTGGGGTTGACTTCCATGCAGGGCGTGGCCGCCCGGAATCTGGTGGCCTCCGCGGTCTTTTTCCTTTACCTGTTGTTTACGGACCGGCCCGCTCTGAAAATCGATCCCCGGCACTGGTACTATTTCTTCGGCTCCGGCGTGTGCGGCCTGCTGTTCTTCAACTGGTGCTATTTCAGCACCATCTCCGCCAGCTCCATGTCGGTGGCGGCAGTGCTGCTGTACACCTCTCCGGTGTTCGTGATGATCATGTCCGCCTTCCTTTTCAAAGAGCCCATCACCCCGGTAAAGGTGGCCGCTCTGGCCGTCACCTTTGTGGGCTGCATGCTGTCCACCGGACTGCTCCCCCTGGGACAGACCGCCATCGCCCCCCTGACCCTGCTCAGCGGCCTGGGCGCTGGCTTCGGCTATGCCCTGTACTCCATTTTAAGCAAGGCCGCCCTCTCCAAATATTCCGCCTCCACCGTCTCCTTCTACACCATCCTGTTCTGCGCGGTCCTGGCCCTGCCCATCTCCGGGCTGTACCGCCGGACGGATCTGCTCACCAACGGGACCTTCTGGATGGGCTCTCTGGGCATCGGCCTGCTCTGCTGCGCGGTCCCCTCCCTCCTGTACACCCAGGGTCTGCTCCACGCGGAGGCGGGCAAGGCCTCCATCATGGCCACCGCGGAGCTCCTGGTGGCCACCCTGCTGGGGATCCTGATCTATCATGAGGAGATCACCCCCTACAAGCTGCTGGGCATGGCCGCCATTTTCTGCGCCATTCTCCTCCTGAACCGGCCTGTCCGAACAAAAAATACCTGACCGGCACTCATCCGCCCCGGGAGATCCCGCGGCGGATTTTTTGTGGAAATTTTATGCTTGACAAATTCGGACCCTGACGGTATAATGACGCCAAAGTTGATAGGGCAAACCAATGAGGAAGAGTAGTAGTATCAGGATTGGGACCTCACAGAGAGCCGCAGGCGGTGGGATTGCGGCAGGGAACGGCGGTATGAATGGACTTCCGAGGGCATAGCGAACGAGCCGGCGGCTTTAGTAGCGAGACGGGGACTCCACCCGTTATCAGGGGAGCATGTGCTGTTGGGCATGTGAAAGTGAGCGGGCGTATTGTATCAGCATACGTCAATCCGGGTGGCACCGCAGAGGCTGTATTCAGTCCTTTGTCCCAGAAATAAAATTTCGGGGACGAGGGGCTTTTTTGTTTGTCCTTCTCCCCAGAAGAAAAGGAGAAATCATAATGAGCAGCAGTAAAAAAATCCCTCACCGCCTGTATTTGACCGAGGACCAGATGCCCAAACAGTGGTTCAACCTCCGCTCCGCCATGCCGGAACAGCCCGATCCCCTGATCCATCCCGGCACCCTCCAGCCCCTGAACGTGCCCGACCTGGCCCCCATCTTCTGCGAGGAGCTGGCCAAGCAGGAGCTGGATGGAACCACCCCCTACATCGACATCCCCGAGGAGGTGCTGGAGGTCTACAAGATGTACCGCCCCTCCCCCATCATCCGGGCCTATGAGTTGGAAAAGGCCCTGGGCACCCCGGCCAGGATCTACTACAAGTTTGAGGGCAACAACACCTCCGGCTCCCACAAGCTCAACTCCGCCGTGGCCCAGGCCTACTACGCCAAAAAGCAGGGCCTGACCGGCGTCACCACCGAGACGGGCGCCGGACAGTGGGGCACCGCCCTGTCCGAGGCCTGCTCCTACTTCGGCCTGGACTGCGACGTCTACATGGTCAAGTGCTCCTATGAGCAAAAGCCCTTCCGCAAAGCCGTCATGGGCGTGTTCGACGCCTCTGTGACCCCCTCCCCCTCCAATACCACCGAGGCCGGCCGGAAGATTCTGGCCGAGACCCCTGACACCACCGGCAGCCTGGGCTGTGCCATCTCCGAGGCCGTGGAGGCTGCGGTGAAGAGCGGCGGCTCCAAGCGGTATGTGCTGGGTTCCGTGCTCAACCAGGTGCTCCTCCACCAGTCCATCATCGGTCTGGAGAGCAAAATCGCCCTGGAGGAGCTGGGCGAGTACCCCGACGTGGTGGTGGGCTGCGCCGGCGGCGGCTCCAACCTGGGCGGCCTCATCGCCCCCTTTATGGCCGACAAGCTGGCGGGCAAGAAGGATCTCCGCATCGTGGCGGTGGAGCCCGCCTCCTGTCCCTCCTTCACCCGGGGCAAGTACGCCTATGACTTCTGCGACACCGGAAAAGTGACCCCCCTGGCCCGGATGTACACCCTGGGCTCCGGCTTCATCCCCTCGGCCAACCACGCCGGTGGCCTGCGTTACCACGGCATGAGCCCCATCCTGTCCAAGCTGTACCACGACGGCTACATGGAGGCCGTCAGCTACAAGCAGACCGACGTGTTCGAGGCAGCCGTTCTCTTCGCCAAGCGGGAAACCATCCTCCCCGCCCCCGAATCCGCCCACGCCATCAAGGGCGCCATTGACGAAGCTCTGAAATGCAAGGAGACCGGCGAGGAAAAGACCATCCTCTTCGGCCTGACCGGCACCGGCTATTTCGACATGACCGCCTACGAGGCCTACCTGTCCGGCGCCATGACCGACTATATCCCCACCGACGAGGACCTGCAAAAGGGCTTTGACTCCCTGCCCGATATTCCTCAGAACAAGGGCATTTAACCGCGATCCCTCAAAGGACGCGCCGTTTTGAAACGGCGCGTCCTTTTTCTTCTCCTCTCAACGGTCCGTTTGTTGTCCCAGCTTCCTTCTTCGTCTATGATGATGGTGACCCCTATTTCCACACCGAAAGGAGACGCCTCCATGAACTTTACTCCCATCGACCTTGCGGCCTGGCCCCGGCGGGAGGTCTTTTACTACTTCTCCCGCATGGCCCCCACCGGCTACTCCCTCACCACGGAGCTGGACGTCACCGCCCTGCGCCGGACCCTGAAAGAGGCCAATTTGAAATTCTTCCCCGCCTACCTGTGGCTGGTCACCCGGCGGCTCAACCAGCAGGAGGAATTCAAGCTGGCGGAGCAGGAGGGCGTTCTGGGTACTTACAATGTCCTCACGCCCCTGTACGCCGCCTTTCACGCCGATACCAAGACCTTCTCCCTGATGTGGACCCCTTTTCAGGAGAACTTTTCCGGCTTTTACCGGGCTTATCTGGAAAACCAGGCCGCGTACGGGGACAACCACGGCATCCTGGCCCAGCCGCAGACACCGCCGCCCCCCAACGCCTACACCGTCTCCTGCGTCCCCTGGGTCACCTTCTCCCATTTCGCCGTCCACAGCTATGAAAACAAGCCCTACTACTTTCCCTCGGTGGAGGCGGGGAAGATCTTCTCCCGGGACGGCGCGCAGCTTCTCCCCCTGTCCATTACCTGCCACCACGCCGCCACAGACGGCTACCACATCCACCGCTTTCTGGAGGGGCTCCAGGCGGATATGGACAATTTTTCCCAGTTCCTGTAACCGAAAACGGCGGCCGCCCAATGGGCGGCCGCCGTTTCAGGCTGTCGAAAAAGCTTTTTCGACAGCCTGAGCAAATTTGAAAACATGAAAAAATGTTTTCAAATTTGTACTGATTGAAAAGAAAGGGAACCCTGACGGTTCCCTTTCAAACTATCCT
>Ga0129308_1000869_pt1 | contig 38079 bp, 41 predicted proteins | sample L827metagenome_FD_94440 | JGI IMG/M metagenome (GOLD analysis project Ga0129308, IMG submission 94440) | Ring-tailed lemur group fecal microbial communities from Wisconsin, USA - L827 metagenome | ecosystem: Host-associated > Mammals > Digestive system > Large intestine > Fecal | place: USA... | reverse complement strand
CCGGATGCCTTTGCGCGTACCTTGTCTGAGCATCCCGCCGCCTGAGTGTGATACGACAAGATATCCTGCGTTTCTTTCTGTTTTTTCTTCATTTTTACTGTCCACGAAACCGGGAAGGGCACATATTACTATTGTTGCGATTCATTCTTTATTACTCGCACTCATAAACAGCTTAAAACACCCCCTCTTAAATACTGTTACTTCTCTCGTTCTTGCTGCGCTAATGGTTGTATGTTTGTTTTCTGGAAAAATTAGTCGTTTAATATTCGCTGGTCTAGTTGCTGACGCAATTATTATTGGATGTGAATTCATTCCTTTAGCAATTCTTTCCGCTCTGGACCAAACAGACGTTTTTACAATTGTCAACACAACTATACAAAATGTTTCTTTTTCTTTCATAAGCACAGGTGTCTATTTCATTTTCTCCTCAATAGCCAAGTTTTTGTTCTATCGAAAAATTGAAAAGCTTTCGCCAAGCGAAAACCGTATAAATATAGCCTTGCTGCCTTTACCTATGCTCAGTATTGCTATCGTATATTACGTTATTTTCACTAGCAAAACTGCAGACTTATCTAATACAATGGTTGTAAGCAGCATAATAATTGTATTTTTGCTTTTAGTCGTTAATTATATTGTATTTCTTAGCGATCAAGACTCACGAAAAAAATATGAATATCGATCTCAAATTGCTGAAATGCAGTTACAAAGTGAAATGAAAGAACTATTAATCTTGCAGCAAGAAAATCACATTCGCACTACAAATGCTCTAATTCACGATTTTAAAAACCAATTGCGTATTCTGCAAGAACTTGCTCGTAACGCCCAAAATCTCAGTTCAAATGGCACTCTTTCCTCATATATCAATGATACTTTGTGCGGTCTATCAACGACTGAAGACTTTACAGAAATTACTTGTGATGCGCTCCGTTGCATCTTACTGGACGCTTCCCAACAATGTCGTGAACAGAATATAAAATTAAAATCCGAAATTTATTACTCTGATTTTAATTTTATCGCTTATCAAGACATTTGTACTATTTTTTCCAATGCGCTTGATAACGCCATTCGCGAATGCAAATATGTCCAAAAGGCTAATAAATCTGCTGAAATCTATCTTTCCATCCAAAAAATGAACCAGATTGTATTCATCCAGATTTCAAATACAAAAGTTTCTGCTATAAGAGAAATAAATGGACAAATACAAACGACAAAAGATGATAGTAGCCCTCACGGACTTGGCCTGTCCAACATTGAACGCTCTATAAAAAAATATAATGGCACACTCGAAATAAACTATACAGATAATAAATTTGTTTTAAATATTCTTTTTACTATACCACAGAACATTAGGCATAGCCGAGACCTTACTTAGGTCTCGGCTATTTTGATAAAATTCAAGCGACAAACTATAATTTTCTCTTTTTATGTCTCTTTTTGTCAGTATATGCCATATCTACATAAAAATTGACTTTATCTACATAACTATATCCACTTGATATAATTTGCTATATACTATAAATACATCTTAAACAAGGAGGAATTAACTATGAAGCGAATCACAGCATTGCTACAAAAATTATTTCTTTCTGCCCTCATGAGTGCCGGTTTCTTTTATGCTCTCACCAATATTAACGTAACTTGCAGCGGACCGAGTTACCAAGCCGAGCCTCCAAAAGCTCTTGATGCTTTTAAACAGCACTAAGTAACAAATAAGACTTAGCAGACCAATTGTCTGTTAAGTCTTAATTTATTATTTTCATTTTTATTTAATATCTATAACTAAGCACTACAGGAGAAACTTTTCAATGTTCAAACAACTTATCGATAAAGCTATATACTTAAAAATTGTATCTTCCGAAAACCGTGAAATATATGAATATGGTTTAACAAATCTATTCTATAGTTTACTCGTGTGGAGCATTTTTTTACTTTCAGCTTTTCTTTTTGGTTTTTTTCCATCGGCATTATTTTTCTTGCTCGCCCATATTCCTCTGAGAATATATGCGGGCGGGCTGCACTTCTCTACACGAATTAGATGCTTTATCGCCTCCCTCTTTATCTTTGCCGCTGTTTTATTCTTTCCTTTAGCATTCCCTTCTTTCAAACTATGTGAAACAATAAATCCATTCATAATTCTTGGTCTGATAATTATACTATTTTTTGCTCCTGTAGAAGATCCTCGAAAACCACTCGAGGTATCTGAATCGCTTCACCACCGCAAAATTTCACGGATATTGGGAATAAATTATGTTATTCTATACTTCATCTTCTATCTTTTCTCTTTTTTTCATGCCGCATACTTTATTGGAGCCGGAGTTTTGCTGGTTACACTGCAGTTACTTACTGGGAAAATTCTCTCTCCAATAAAGCTGTAAGTGTTAAAGGTATACTTTCATTAAAATCAATTGACTCTTTTCTAAATCCCCTGTAATTAGAGCCGAGATTTCTTCAAGCGGAATCCTCCACATCTACAATAAAAACATCCTTTTCTACATACTTGTTCGTTTGCTGCTTTTTTGGCTGTATAATGTATGTAAAAGATGACGCACCTTCATACAATATGTGGAGTTTGCACAAATTTCAGCATCATTTCACCTTTTCTATCCTTTATTGCAGACAAGAAGCGAAAGAAGTGAGTCCAATGGTGTGAAAACAGTAAACCTAAAACCCAAAAGGAGGTTCTCTGCGTGTCAAAAAATAAGACAGCCAAAGAGAAAAGACCTTGGCATATATTGATTTGGCTTATGCTGTATCTTGCTAACCTGCTTGCAGCCTTGGCCTTCCAATATTTTTTCATTCATACATACTCCGCGCCATTAACAGCGGAAAATCTCGGGAGCATTTCGTATTTTAACGGATGCGAAATATTGGACATAAGCGGTGAGGGTGTTCCCGATAACAGTTTGATCGGCAAAAGTTCACCGGACTGGATTCTTTATAAAAATCACGCTGGTGAAACTCATGCTGTACGGATTGAATGGAATTTATATATGCCAAGATTCAGGATTGAAAAAAACAGTGATACGCTTATTCCAAATGGAGAAGAACGTTACACCTTTTCAATGAGGGACTTTTTGGGAAAAAACGAAGTTACTGTCGAGAATCAAGAAGCCATTGTTCAATTAAGGTGGTCAGGATTAGTCAGGCAGCAGGGTTATATTCAGGGCATACATATGTTAACCGCTCTGGGATTGCTGCTTCTGGAGGCGTGGATTTATCTCCGTGTTCAGAAAAAACAAAACGCATGATTACAGCAGTTACAACTGTCGATTGAACATTTTGAGTAGGAGGATTTATAATGAAAAAGTTAGTATCGATTTGTCTAGTTTTAGTTCTAGCTATTGGTCTTTTAACCGTCCCCGCCTATGCGCAGGGCACTGAAGTTCTTCCTTCTGATTTGCAAATCCGATCTGGTGAAGACGCACTTGAACTGGCATGCCAAATCTGGCCGGAGTACGAAGATAAACTGATGTGGAAAGATGCAGCACCTCTTGCACGTAACGCAGTTGCAGCAACGAATCAAGTTGTTATTGAGAAGACGCATTATCTGTCGGAAAATGAAAGTATTACATATGTCGAATATTCGAATGGTTTTGCAGCAGTATTTTCCAATTCGAACTGGGTCGAAGACAGCCATACTTCCGGTTCTGGATACGATGAATATCATGGCAGTTTTTTTGTTGCAAGTGGCATGAGTACAGCGCATTTATTGGGTTTTAAATATAGAATCAATCATTCGTCTTACGACCAAATTACGAGCTTCGGCACAATGACCACTGTAAAAGCAAATGTGCATGAGCATGGTAAAAGTGCGACCGAATCAGCATCCGGTTCTGCATACTACACTTTTATGGTGTACTTCGTTGATGATTTTGGAAATCTGTATGGAAGCTCCCTTGCGAATTTAACAGTAGGAAACAATAATTTCTCTTGGAGTGCAACTTAATTAATGCGGTAGATGGGTTCCGTGATGTCTGCCAGCCGCTCGAACACTTCTAGTGTCGATGGCGGCGGTGTTGACCAAGCAGTTGACCCTGGGTATGCCGTTCAATTTATTGTTCCCAAAAAGTGGCTTTATGACGTTCGTGTCAAAGCCAATTGGAGCGATCATGATTCTTGGATAACGGTGACCGCCGAATGAACAATAAATCTTGTTCATATTCGACAAATCTTCGATTCTCAGCTTTTCTTGATTTCTCAGCAAATAGGCAACAACTCAATTCTAAAATCACTGCATTACGATTTGTTTATATTTTTCTTGCGATTTGTCCATTTGGATGGATAGGGGCAACATTTTTTCATATTTGGAATACGCCAAGCCCAGGAGGATTCCCTACTATTCAAGAATTCTTATTTGACCTTTTCTCAAACAATTGGGGCACAATAACATTATTTCTTTTCAATGTCTTAATATATCTTTTTGTATGTTTTTGGGGATTTATTTTACTCAAACACCAAACACATATAAAAACTACAATCCTTTTGTCAGCATTTTGGGGATTGGTTATAATGTTTTTGTGTTTGCATCCAAGCCTATTGGGGATAGATGTCCTATACTTGGGAACTCGCCTTGAATCCAATTTAGAGAGGTTTCTCTGGAGATTTGCACAACCGCAGTTGGCAGTCATCTTGTTTACTGGCCTTATCACTCTCTATTATTTCCTGTGTAAAAGGTGCCGTTCCCCACAATAGGACGTATTTCTCTACTCCAAATTAACGGGAGGGCTACTCAACTATTAACGCTTCAACAAAACCTCTGTTTCCTTGAGAAACAGAGGTTTTGTACTTAGTATGAAATTGAACCATCTCATTTATTTCCATAGTGGATATAGCCACATTTAAACTCTGTTGTGTTGGTCGAATCATATGTGCCCAAATTGTCCCCCAAGCCCCACCTACACGCTATTTGAGCACCATGCTGACGGAGTTTTAGTCCTACTTTCACGCGCTGAAGCCCCAGAATCTATAATCAATGTTTACCGAACAACTGCCATTTTTTCGCCAATGCATAAAAACGGCGAACAAATATATAAGCAACCGCAAAAGGGCACATTGAATCTTGCGGAGATTCAGCAGAAGAACGGACATAGCACTCACATAAGCAGTCTCCGGCTGCATTCGCGTCTCGCCAGACTGAATCTGCGCGCTACTTCTACCCGTTCGCATTCATTCTGGTAGCCTGAGCCATGTCTCGGGGCTTTCCCTCCCTGGGGCGTCCCAGTGCCGGGTCCGAATGTAAATGTCAATGAAAAAGTGAGCCACAACACTCACCAATTTTTGAGCTACCCGAGCTCATTTGTGCATCGTTGCCATCAGCCGGTAGGAATCGCCATTCATGTCAAGTACATGAGACTGGAAAATCAGGTGGTCAATGAGAACTGCCACCATGGTCGTGTTCTCAAACAGCTCCGTCCAGCGTGAGAACGGCAGATTTGTCGTTACAATCGTACCGCGCTTTTCGCTGCGGTCAGAAATCGCCTTGAACAGTAGCTCGGATTGGTGCGGTTGAAGCTCAGGTAACTAAGTTCGTCCAGAATCAACAAATCGGCTTTGGCCAGGGTTCGTTCCAGTTTCCCCAACTGGTGGTGGTCTCTTGCCTCACAAATCTCCGTAGACAGGGTGGCAGCATTTTTAAATAACGCCTGAAATCCCTGTTGTACAGGGCTTTAGGCCAAACGCAATGGAGAGATGGGGCTTACCACGCTCGGGGTTGCCAATCATAACAACGTTTTGCCTGTTCTGTACAAACTTGCAGGTTGCCAGTTCCTGCAGAAACAGCGGTGAAACAGTATCGTTAAGCTGGGAACAGTCAAACTCTTCTATCGTCTTCAGATAGGGAACGCCCGCAGCCTTTAAGCGGCGGCGGTTTTGGTTTTCCTGCCGGGATAGTGTTTCTGCTTTCATCGGTTCCAACAACAGTTCCCCAAAGCTGGCAGACGGATCTGCTTGCTGGAGAACTTCACCGTACTCCGCAAAGGAAGGAATCTTCAACTGATTTGCATAAAGCCGGATCTGCTCATCAACAACATTCATCCGGCTGCACCTACCTCTCGGTCAAGAAAGGCATCACAGGCCCGAAGGTCGACGGCCTGTACCAAAACTGTATCTTCAATCTGCGCCAGAGCTGTATGGCTGCTCTCCTCCGCCATCACTGCGTCACAGCCCTTTTCCAGACACAGATATAGCAGTTCAGTCAACTCTTTCAGGGAAATCCTCCGCGCGATCAGCCAGTCCAGAAAGTAAGCAGGGAGATTATCCTGCACAGGCTTTGCATAGAAGATTCCACCTTCCGGATCATGAAGAGCATACATTATCTGGACCGCTCTGTACCCATCACAATGCATCTCTCCCTTGTTTCAATGACATCATAGAGGTTAAGTATTTGGAGACTTATATAAACAACTTCAAATCGCAACTCTGCCGTAATACAAATGATATTGCGTTTATACAATCACAAATTTTTTGAAACTCACTCCAGTGTGCCCAAGCAATATTCATCGCTCCTAAAAGCAAACGCGTTTTACGCCTTAAATGGTTACCATATCTGCATAAAAAAAGACTTTTCCTACACAACTGTATTCACTAAATACAATATTTTATATACTATATTTGTATGTAATCAATGATATCATCTAACTAATAGCTTTGTACATCGACAAACAGTTTTTCATATTCTGGTACATTTCCAACACAGTAAGTTCGTGTTTGTAAAAAACATTATTCCATTAGCATCTATTGATATAAACTAAAACACTTTTTATCGGTTGGAGGTTTTTTTTTGGAAGAGAATTTGCACTATTTTGAGGCTCTGGGTAAAAAACTCATCTACGACCCTCAGACTTTGTTCTGCTTTGGCCTCCCCGATTCTGAGTATAAACATCTCAATGATAATATGACTAGGGAAGAGTTAAATAAACGATTAAGTGCTGCTCAAGCCAATACGTTATCAAAAAATGCATCATCTGGTAATACTCCACCAACCTTTCGTCTTAAACCAATGTTATGCGGTATAACACTGGTTTTGACAACAGACTGCAATATGAAATGCATATATTGCTACGAAAATTCAATTGATACGTTTGAGTCTCAGCCTTTATCAATGGATTTACCATGCGTAATCGATAGCATCGACTGGGCACTCCAATATTCTTCTAATAACGAGACTTTTACCGTAGCGCTGTTTGGTGGTGAACCGTTATTCAAATTAAGTCTAATTACTCAACTATGCAACCACTATAAAAACAGCCACAAAAACATTCGATTTACTGCAACTACAAATGGAACTATTTTTACCGAAGAGGTAAAAAACTTATTAAAAAATCATCCTTTTTATTTGACGGTTAGCGTGGATGGTCCTATTGCTCAAAGTATAACTAGACCTCTAAAAAATGGAAAATCATCAACCAAGCTTATCGAACACAACCTGATTGAAATGCTTTCTATCGCACCTGACCGTATTGCGGTAAACACTGTACTAAGTCATCAAAACACTAATTACCTAGATAGCTATACATATTTTAACAATCTGAAAGTATTGACACATATTGTAACACCTGTTGCTTCTAAAAGCGAAGCGCTTTATCTTTCTCATTCAGATATTCTTAAAATTCTAAAAGATTCGAAAACTATCTGTCAGATTTTGTTAGATGCGTTGCGAAATAACACATACTATACCCTTCCATCTTTTTTGGGAAGTATTTATCAACTTTATCCTCAAACGCATAATACTATGCATTGCGGAGCCTGCACTGGCTCTCTTTCCATTTCTGCAAATCGTAATACATATTTGTGTCACCGTTTCTGCGACACGAATGGATTTGGAAAATACTCTACTATTTCTTCCAAGCAACTCCTCGGGATTCAGAATCTTACTATCTCTAATCATAAGTTTAGTCAATGTAATGATTGTTGGGCTTACAGTTTATGCCGTGGTGGATGTTTTCATGAACGCTATATCTGTGGTGAAAAAATTGCTGATATATGTTTTCTTCGCAAAGGTTGGCTAGAATTGTCTCTGGCTTTTTACTATATCGTCTTTCAAACAATGCCAGAAAAGTTAAATTTGCTTCTAGAAAAATGTTGTACGCAAAGTCCAATTCGTGCAATGGAACTTCTCTAGAGACGAGTGTTGATGCAAGCAGCAATATTATCTATATACGCTGGAGGTTACTCATGAATAACACTGACTTTATTGCTGATTTTGATATTGAAGAACTTGAAGATCGCCTTGAAGCCATCGGTATTACACCGTATGGCATTGATCCAAACTGTACCGGTTGTTGCAGTACTTCATGTGGCAGCGGGGGGGGCGGCGGCGGCTCTCCTACCTGCTCTGGGTGCACAAGTTATTCTCCGCAGTGTCCATTTGTCCTCGGTCCCACTCCAAAATCGCTAACTCACTAATCCGACAAAATATCCTATAATAATAATGCTGCTTGCATGCCACTCTATTTAACAATAAATTTAATATTATGGCCTTATTTATTAATAATGTAATTTCATATACTCCATTTGGAAATGCTAAAGACAGTGAATATTATATCGCAGAGCTACCACATAGCAAGCATTTAAAAATATCTAAAAATATTAAAATTATTTTAGATGAATGTGGCAAAGAGTTTGATGATCAACTTTTTCTTGCTATAGTTCGGAGAGTCTCTAAAACAAATCTAACGCCTGATAGTAGCAAGAATCTTTTGGATCAACATTTTATTAAGCACGGTCTGATATCATATTCTGACCGTTCAGAGGCCTCAAGGACTCAATATCAAATAAAACACATATCGCGTTTTCGGTTCCACGGAGTTAGTATTGAGTTCGAACCATTTTTGCACACCAAAAAAATCACTTCGAAAATTACTCTTCCTCTGTTTTTTAGTATAAAAACACTGATATGGGTACTCTTTACTTTCATATTTTCCCTACTTGCCTATTGCCTTTCCCCTAAAACAAGCTTCTCTGCAGCAAAACATGATATATTGGTATATTACACGTTAATGTGCCTTTCCTGTACTTGCCATGAGATTGGCCACCTAGCCGCCTGTAATTATATACACGCAAGTATTAACGGCGTTGGTTTAGGAGTATACTTGACTTTTTTTCGATTATTTGTACGTATAGATTCTTCTATTTGGGCAAAAAGTCGAACGCAGAGGATCATCGTAGATATAAGTGGAATATATTTTCAAATTTGCTTTGTAACTATCTTAATTTGCTTTTACCTGCTTCATCCTTGTCTCCCATTATATGTTTCAATCCAATCTAATCTTGCACTTATTGTGTTTAACTCTATTCCCTTTTTTCATATGGACGGCTATTGGGTAATGCTAGATTTCCTAAACACAAACAATCCATGGAAACATTTATTGCGAAAATTAAAAAAATTTCAATTGTCTAGAGAAACCGATCACATGAAGGCTATTATATTTCTATCTACTTATCATATAATCTACTTGGCTCTATTACTTTATATGGGCTATCACATATTTATTAAAATATCATATTTCCCATATATATTAAACAATTTCTTTTTTCATTTCAGTGTTATTTTAAAAGGTGGCAACGTTCTTGATTTTTACAATGCAACTATCGAATTGCTCTACTGCGTATTCCCTTACTATTTTATTTTTGGTTCAATAAAAGCACTTAAAAAGAAAAAGTTTTTAAAAAAACATAGGTGATGACATGGAAAAATACATTTTGAGTCCTTTATTTAAAATTGAGTTTAATAGTAGTTCAACAATCGCAATTATCGGACAACATAAAACATTTCGTATATCCTCTACACATAGTTCCGATCTTCTTATTACGTTGCTTAAATCATTTCAAAAATCTATTGATAAAAAATTTCTATCTCAAAATTATACGGGAAATGATTTATACACCACTTCTGAATTTTGGTCATTTCTTGAAAGAAACAGTATAATCATTACGGAGTCAGAAAATCGGCGGCTTACAAATCATCACTTACATATTGGAATGTTCCCATTTCAACAACTTAATACTTTTCCTCAAGAAAGTTCAATTTACAATATTGGAATAATATATGATCGACCCTCATCTTACATAATTTCCAAATTCAACTTTTCTCACAATCATTACATGATTCACAAGTTGTGCATTACACCACATCAAGCAACAGATATTGAGGATAATGCGCTAAATGATTTCTTTAATAAGCATTACGATGTTCTTTTACTATTTATCGATTATGAAGACATTGAATTTCTTTCACAAATCAATGAAAAAGCTTTCGAGTTCCGTCAACGGTGGATTCCTTTCTATTGTCGAAATACTCATTACATTTTAGGGCCTATAGTTAATCCCCCCACCACACCTTGCTGGCTATGTAGCAACCATAGTTTTGAGATGATGACTCAACACTGCTTAAACAATATCTGTTCAGTTCAGTATTATCCTTCTGAATGGATCAATATTATTTGCTCGGTCGTTTCACAAGAACTTTTTCTGTTACGGACTACAGGTAACAGTAACTTGTTAGGAAAGGCTCTTGAATACAATTTTATCTCCTACACTTCTCAATATACCAAAGTGTTGTTCAACCCCAACTGCCCTATATGCAATGAAATTTTTTGACTTCTAGAGGTTTATATGAAAAATGAAGGTTTACCAACTAATTTATATCCGTTAATTTTAAACTCATATCGCTTCCAGAGTCCATATGTTCCCAGTATATTTTCATACTATGCAGATGTATATCTTCCTTCTTCAAGTAACTACGTCAAATGTAATGGAACAGATTTAACCGTATACCAAGCATATAAAAAACTAATTGGTGAATCAATCGAGCGTTATTCAAGTTTTACGTTTAATCTATCTGAACTATGCTATGGCAGCTCAACTGATTTATCTTCTATATCATTAAACCCTGTTGCACTAAATAAATTTCAGTTTTTTTCACATGATCAATACAATCAAGTCGATTTTCCATTTCTCAGGCCGAGTACAAATACAAAGTTATTCTGGAAAAAAAGTCGCCAATATCAAATTAGAAATGGTCATTTAGAATATTCATCGTGTTATATACCAGCAGAACTGATTTACTTGGATTTTGCGGAATATAAATTGCATATCCCTTTGAGTACCGGTACCGCTTGTCATGAATCATTTGAAAGTGCTGCGGTTAATGGTCTTCTTGAAGTTGTAGAGCGGGATGCATTTATGTTAACGTGGAAAAGAAAACTTCAGGTTCAAGAAATCGACAGTTTCACAGTTCCAGATTTGCGCGTTGTAAATTTGACTCGTGAGCTCAATCAATGTGGATTTGAAATTCATATTTTTGACATCACCCAAGATAACAGAATCCCAGTGGCTCTTGCTCTGGCTATAGGTCGCAACGGACTTCCTAAATTATCCATCGCCACTGCCGCTGCATTCTCTTTATGTAATGCAATTTACAAATCTGTTTTAGAATTAATATGTGTCATTAACTGGGGAATCTCTCGTATTCCTATTTTACGCTCAGGCGGTGGCTTTCAAGAGGCACTCGCGTCTCATGGAGAAACTTATTTAAAGGACTTCTCACGACAACAAATTTCTTTTCTTTTCGTTAATCCGATAAAAGACTTCTCTGCTGTAGAAGCGGTATCCCCCCCACAGAATGCTTCTTTATATTCTCTTGTTGAAACTTTACAGAACCATAATTGTTCAATTTATATAACAGATTTGACTCCAAAGTCTATACGAGATTTAGGATATTTCGTTTGCAAATCTACAGTTCCAGAATTACTTCCTTTAGATGTAAACCATGAGTATCAATACAACGGATTGAACCGCCTCCATTTGCCTCCCCATGCTTTCCCCTATAAAGGAACAACTAAAATCAATAACCAAATACACCCATTCGTATAGAGGTCTTCTATGAATCAAAAATTGATTGAAGAATATGTCTGGAAATTCTTTCACCGCAATACATGTTACTCACCAGAATTTTCCCCTTGCTCTGGAAATCCGAATTATGGACCTCCTACTGAGAGTTCATATCTATATATTGACACAAAGCCCATTACCCCTGACCATGTAGAAAACACTTTCTTTAAAACACTTTTAACACGAAAAAGTCAACGTGAGTATAGTAACTCTCCTCTTTTATTTTCCACCATATCTACCATTCTATTTTATTCTAATGGTTATATTGAATCGCCTTGCAGCGGCAAAAGCGGAAGAAAAATTGTACCTTCCGCAGGCGCTAGATTTCCAATAGAAATTAATTTATTTGCTTTTAACTGTCAAGATTTATCACCGGGGACTTATCACTATAATGCTGAAAAAAACATTTTGGAAACCACCTCAAAAAAAAGTTATCAAACTGAAATCGCGGATTTGTGTGGTCGACAGAATTTTCTTGCACGCTCCCCTGCGGTTCTTGCTATTTGCGTACGATTTGAAAATACGATTGAAAAATATGGGGCCCGTGGTTATCGATACGCTCTTCTTGATGCCGGACATGTAGCGCAGAATATTTACTTGATTTGTTCCAACCTCAATCTCGCATGCGTCGGATTGGGAGGTTTTGACGATTTTAAAATTCGAAGTTCATTGCATTTACCTAAAGGAGAGTATCCCGTATATCTTCTTGCAATTGGGAATATCAAGGAGGGTTGATATCGTGTTACTTGAACTAGTTCTCACAGAAAAATGCAATCTAGCATGTAAATATTGTTTTGAACATGCGTCTAAAATTTCCGAGAACGATATGAGTCTTGAAATTCTGCACGAATCGATTTTGATGGGAATCCAACAGTGTAATATCCTGCACGACAATTCTCTTAATATCTCTTTTTTTGGTGGTGAGCCTTTATTGCGATTTGATTTGATTCGAGAAACTATAAGCTACACGCTTCAACATCTTCCCGATCATATTCATTGCTTTTTTTCAATCTCCACAAATGCTACATTACTTTCTGCAGAAATTGTCTCTTTCCTAATAAAGCACAATTGCAGAATACAATTTAGTATTGATGGAACACCTGAATCTCACGATAAAAACAGAATTACTCATAGTGGAAGTGGTTCATGGGTAATACTCGATAGGGATTGGTCACTGATTATGCAATGTATTAATGAGTCATCAATCCCCGTAAAGATCAAAATGGTTGTTGATCCAAGTAATGTACCGTATCTATACGATAGTGTCCGCTTTTGGGCCATTCCAAACATTGAATTTTCTTTTGATATTAATTATAATACTCAGTGGTCACAGCACGCATTTAATTGTTTGTACAGTGAAATTAACCAAATTACAGCAGCCTACAAAAATTTACGCATCTCCGGCTTTTTTATTAGCGAGATTGAAAGAGTCCTTTTAGGATTAAAAAATCATAACTTTACACTTTCATTTTGCGGTGCCGGTATCTCACGCTTAACAATCCTTCCTAATGGTGATATATTTCCTTGTGCACGCTTCATTGGTGAGGATTCATTTCGAATTGGTCATGTGCAAAATGAATTTGACTCAGAAAAGCTTTCTATTTTTAAGGCGCCTATTTCTGTACATAGTTGTTATAAGAACTGTATTATGTTTCGCTTTTGTGATTGCAAATGCCCCTATATCAACTTTCACTATACTCACAACCTATTTAAACCGGGCACATTTACTTGTGTACTTGAAAAGTCAATCACCTATCTTTGTCTAAAAAACATCTACGATTCATGTGCCGTATAAAACTTCAAATGCTCTTTGAAACTATTATTTGAACGTTGGAGGAGCCAGATGATAAAAAAATTTGATAATAAAGCAGGTTTATCTGCGACGCAGCTTAAGGGAATCGCTTATGCTTGTATGTTGGTAGATCATTTTGCATATGCATTTATTTATTTTCAATCTCCCGTTTGCATTTTTTTAAGAACTATAGGAAAAATGGCACTTCCCATTTTCTGTTTTTCTATAGTTGAAGGCTATTACCATTCAAATAATGTTTTCCGTTACTTGCTTCGGCTTTTTCTTTTTGCATTCATTTCGCAACCATTCTACAGTAGCTTTGTGATTTGGGTTTATACGCGTCAATGGGCAATTACATTTTTATCTGGTGGAATCAACGTATTATTCACTTTATTTCTCGCGCTACTTTCCATTACAATTTGGAACCGAGTTAAAAATCCATTTGCCAGATATGTTATTTGTTTTATCATCTTTATTCTTGCAGGTTTTATTCCTATGGACTGGGGGTGGAACGCTTTAGTTATTACTTGGGGTTTTTTCTATCTTCATCAACATAAACGTAACCCTTATTTTATTATGTATCCTATTTTAGGATTTGTCTTTCTATCTATTCTTTTTAGTGCTCTTCCCAATTTGGGAATTCAGTACTTTCAGTTTTTCGGACTTTTTCTTTCTATCCCATTAGTAACACGGTATAATGGCAGTCTTGGCAGTTCTCCAAAGATAAAGTACTGCTTTTATTTTATTTATCCTGCACAGTTTATATTAATACCTCTTATTTACTATATCTTTGCCTTTCTTTTGCATTGAGTTTTTGGGTATACTTTTGGTTAAGAATTCGCTTGTATCTACTCTGTTTCTGTTTTTTGAGCCAGATTACTTTCACCTATATCTACTGCAGATGCTTCATTCAGTTTATCTAGAGTCTGTTTTAAAACCTTGCGATTGAGTAAAAAACGACGATGTAATAAACTGAGAGATGAAGAGGCATGAAATAAGCGAAAAACAATGGAATAGGAGCAATGGACAAGTTCCCGCCTGAGAGGAAGCCGCAAGGAGGGCGTCCAAGGAAAAGCAACCAGGAAATGCTTAACGCGATTCTATACTGGCTGAACACAGGAATTCCATGGCGGGGTCTGCCGGAGTGGTTCGGCGCATGACAAAGCGTATACAGTCGGTTTCGGGCCTGGACAAAAGCCGGAGTATGGAAAAATATCCTCACAGCCCTGATTGAGCAGAATTGGGTGGACGAAACAACGCGTTGATGCTAGGCAGCACTACGATCAATGTTCACCAACACGCCAGTGAGGCTGGGATATCACGAGGAAACCGGGCGGAGCAGGGGAGGCTTGACCACGAAAGTCCGTGCGGTAACGGATGGACTTGGGAATCCATTGCGCTTTTTGCTCTCCAGTGGAAAGGGGGGACAATTGTAGGATGAAAAAAATCGCGATCTTATTGTCTATTTTGGTTTGCCTATTTAGTGTTTCCTGTTCATTATCACTACACTCATCATTTTCCAATAACGCACACACTCCAGTAGAAATTCCCTACGACAAAAGCTTGGTATCATCATCAGAAAACATCGATTTTTCACAATTTTCTATTTTGCAAAATATAAAAGACGGAGTTCCTATAAGCGATGATATGCTCCTAGAGTATCCTCATATATATTCAGCAATCAACAAAAAAATATCTGTAGATGATTCATCTATTACGCTTGAAGTCAGCGAATTTTCCGGCATATTACATATTGCGAAATTATTTTCAGAAAGCGAAAACGAATATTCAGTTACGCTGCTTAATGATAGTTCAAATCTGAATCTTGCCATTATATCTCCAGATAACTCTATTTTTCATCTTCCTGTGAATTCCGAAAACGTCAGCATCACGCTACAGTCTGGTACAAGTTATCTTGTCTTGTTCGGACACAATGGTTCTGGGAATCTTACAATAAATACTCCACCTCAAATATCTCTTAGTCTCCTTTGACCTTTTGAGTATTCTCTATGAAATTCATAACCAACGTCACTTTCCAACGCACTTTATACTACATTGGAGCGGTTCACATAATCGTCTGATATATCACTCCCAAATCACCCCATTTTACAGAATGTAAATATTACTGCTCTTAGCCCCGTTGGCCCTCCAGCGAGGCTCTTTTTGCATGTATCCGGCATTGATCAGATCATCCAGTGCCCGGTGTACCGTACTCACGGACAGCTTTGTGTCCCTGCTGATCGTGCGGACGGAGGGGAAGCATTTCCCCTCCCTGTCCGCACGGCTGCGCAGATACATGTATACCGTTACAGCCCGGCTGGGCAGGTCATCCGCCCAAATAGTATCAAACCAGCCGCTCACATGTTCTCCTGTCTCAGCCCCAGCCTCTGCCGCTCCGGGAACCGCTCCTGCCCCGGTACAATTTGCTGTCCCGGCGGGATACCGTACTCTTTCACTATCTTCCTCCGCAACTCTTTGCTCCCCGCATATTTCACTTCCCGCTGCGCATGCTGCTCCAACACATACGGCTCCGCGAATGTAATGCCCCAATCCAGGAACAGCCGCAGTTTGGACAGCATCGGACGCCGCCCTGTCTTCATCACGATAAATTGCCCTTTCGGCATTGATTTCAGTTCATCCGGCGTCATCAGCCGCCGTCCCATCATCTGCAGGCTGCGGGACGGGTCGCTTTTTCCCCTGCTCACACTCCCCGTCATCACCGTCTGTTCTCCCAGCTGGCGCGACACCTGTTCCGCTGTATCGCCCGCGGGGCTGAAGCCTCCCGCGATGGTATCCTGCGCATTGTCCAGGATAATGGAACATCCCTCTTTCCCGTAGTTCCGCTCCAGCTGGCCGTAGGACTGGATGATCCCCACGATGCTCAGCCGCCGCGAGCGCGCCGCGCTGAACATCAGCTCCAGCGACTCGATCTTCGGAAGTGAACCCAGCTCATCCAGAAAAAACATCACCCTGTTTTTCAACGCGCCGCCCTGTCCGTCCGCCACCACAAGGATCTCCCGGTACATCTGCTGCACCAGCAGGCTCACCATGAAATACTTGCTTGAATCCTCCTCCGGCAGCACCACGAACACAGCAGACTTTTCACGGCAGAATTTCTCCGCGTCAATTTTTGTCGAAAAGCACAGCATCTGCTCAAGCTCTGAATCCAGAAACGCGTTCAGGCTCGCCATCGCCGTGGAAAGGACAGACGCCATCGCCTGCTCTCCCGCGGTGAGCGCCGCTCCCGCAAACCACCTCGCCTTGTGTTCGGGCGGCAGGAGGCTCAAAAGCATCTGCAGTTGATTCCTGCCTTTCTGGCCGGACGGAGACAGGAGGTCCTGTATCAGCTTGAACACTGAAACGATGTGCCTTGTCTCCGGCGGACAGAATTCCGCGACCAGCAGGATCACAGAGGTGATGAGTCCCTCGGCCGCGTCATAAAAATAGGAGTTCTGGCCATGCTCTGTCCCGCTGCTGGAGGTGACGACTGTTTTCGCGATGATCTTCGCGTACTTCTCCGCCCGCGCCCGGCTTGCCAAATCGTCCGGGTGCGCCATATATGCGTCCATGTATTTGTTGACAAGATTCAACAGATTGTTGCCGTCGCTGCACACCGGATTGCGCAAGTCTAAAACCGAAACGTCATACCCATATATGTTTTTGGCGATGCCCGCGTAATTTCGCGCGAGGTCTCCCTTTGTATCCGATGTGAGGAAACTCATCCCCGCCGCACAGCAATACTCCAGATTCGGATACAGGAAATACGCGGTTTTTCCCGCGCCGCTTCCCGCCACCATCATTGCATGGATATCGTCGCTGTCCACAAGCGCCGTCACACGTTTGCCGCGCATTTCACAGCCCACCACCAGCCCCTGCACCTTTGGAAGATGCTTTCCCCGTCTCCACGCCCGCAGCCGAAACCGCACCCGGTGAAACGTGTGTCGTATTTCCCCCTTGCCGGCAAACCGTGCCGTCCCGTGCTGCCCGTCTCCCACCGTCCTTCCCTTGATGCCGTCCAGGCTGAACCCCGCGCCGTTCGTAACGGCCGCCATCAGCAGCAGGACGCCGCCGCACAGCAGCAAAAGTACCGCCGTTTCCTGCCCTAACAAAACCCCATCCTCACCTCTTCCTCTTCTACCTGTGTATTCTCCCGTCCGGATATTTCAAGCATACAGGAAACGTCCGCCGCCATCGCCGCAGCGGCGGCGTGCAGCCAGCCATCCGCCAGTTCCGCCTGCTGTCCCGCCGTCCGGGCCGGCATGTTCTCCTCCGCTGCCCGCATTTTCTGTATCTGCCCGCCCAGCGACCGCAGGCGTGCATCCTGCGTGATATGGTCCTTATACGGCTGATACAGTTCCGCGGCCCTGTCCGCAAGCCGGTCAAGCCCGGCCGTCTCTCCGCCTGTACAAAGTAAGTGCCGGGCACGCAGCAGCGCGCCCGCCGCCAGCTTCTGCAGACAGCTGTTTTGGAGTTCATCCGCCTGTGCCGAACAGGCCGCTTGAAATGTCCTCTCCAGATACCGTCCATCCACGAAACGCGGCGCATGCACCGCCCGCGCCAAGACCGCATCCTTTACCTGTTCCAGCATTTGCAGTTTCGGGTGCGGCTGCGCATACACTGCATCCATCCCCACGCGCGCTTTCAATTCCTCATTCCAATCCTTCCATGCCGGAAGCTGTACAGAAACCTCCGCATATCCTTTTTCCCGCAGCAGCCCGGCCAAACGCATCACGCCCTCGATCCCACCGGCGTCATTGTCCAGCGCAAGCACGACGCCGCGCACCTCCGGATACTCTTCCAGCGTGCGGAACAGGGCAGCTTCCGCCGTACCGTTCAACGCCAGATAGTTGCCCTGCCGCCAATCCTCTGGATAAAGGGAGACATACGACATGAGGTCGACTGCCGCCTCAAACACATACAGCGGTCCGCTGCCGCCCATATGACGGAATCCATACGCTTTGTCGCTGCCCGGCGCATCATACCGGAACGCGCGATTCTGTATCCCCTTGATGTGCGCCTGCCGCGGCGCGCCGTCCCGGTCCATCCCTACCAACACCAGATTGCATTGTGCCTTTCCCTGCCGTACATCTTTCGTCCTGCTCTGGTACACCTGACCGGTCTCGATAAAGTATCCGGCCACGTCCGCGGACACCTTCCGTATACCTGTCAAATACCGCCGCACCTGTTCTTCCGAACTGTCCTTCGGCGGAAGCCGCAGCTGCTTTTGTTCCTGCCGCTCACATTGCACAGGCCCGGCCGCAGGAACAGCGGACTGTTCCAGCAGAAAATGCACCGCCTCCTTGAAATCCATATGAAAAAAACGGCGTGCAAATGAGATGGCGTCTCCGCCCTCTCCCCGGTAATGGCTGTACCACATATTGCCGCGGATGCTCACCGATTCCTCCCCCGGTATACGCCACTGCATTTCTCCCCCGCTGCGGGAAAGCGGAAAACCACGCATTGCAAGCAGCGGCGCGATCTCCATGTTCCGCGCCGCCGCCACCTCTTCTTTTGAAAAGATCTTTTTGTTTTCTGTGATAGCTCTCTCCTCCCTGTTGTATCCGTATTTCTTCTATTGGTATCTTCATACCGCATGTATCACAGTGACGCATGCCATGTTCCAACCAAATATCCTTCCCGCCCCCTGGCGGGCTGTTTTTCTTTTTTGCCTGCGTCACATCTGCGGTTCAAAATCGTTTTCCGCATGGCCAAGCGCGCGCTGTTTCTGTTCCAGCTCCCGCCTGCGCTTTCTGTCCAGATACATACAGCGCGGACGGATGCGCGGCACAGACGTTTCAAACATACGGCACAGGCTTCCGAGCACACCCAGCGCAGCGTCCATTGGGCCGAGCTTATGCCATTGCGTACGCCGCAGCAGCAAACGCTGTGCGAATTCATTTCCGTCCTGTGCCGCGCTTCGCAGCAGCTCCTCCGCTTTCGCCCAATCTTTTGGAACGCCATTCCCCCGGATGTACAGCTTTCCCAACTGGTATTTTGCCCAGGGCGTCACGAATCTGCGCACAGATACGTCAGACGCCTGCGCTGCTTCGGCAAAAAGCCGTGCCGCGGATTCTGCATCCACGGCACGGCCTTTCCCGTTCAGAAAATATTTCGCAAGCCTGTATTTGGCGAACCCGTTCCCATGCTCCGCAGCACGTTCAAACCAGTCCGCGGCTCTCGTTTCATGGAAGAACGGCGACGTCTCATCCGCGTGCAGCTTTCCGAGCGCGTATTCCGCAAAGGAATTATCCTGCTTTGCAGCCCTTTCAAAAAACATTTTTGCGCCGGCGTCATCCCGCGGCAAAAAGTATCCCTCCCGGTGCAGCTTACCGGCCTGGTACTGTGCATATGCATCCCCGCGCTCCGCCGCGGCGAGCAGTGCCCGGAGCGCTGCCTGTACGTCTTTGTCCGGATATTCTTCTTCACGGGCGGCGTCCAGCAGCCGCTTTGCACCGTACACCGCATGCTGTGCGCCGCGGCCCTGTGTATCCTGTACCGCGTCAAACTCCTGTTCCATCTCTGGCGCGGGACAGCCTTCTTTTGCAATGCGCAGCACGATATTTTTCAGATGCCGGAACTCCTTTTGTGTGTGCAGCGGCGGAGTCTGTTCCGGAAGGCTGTCCCGGTATGTGGACAGCACGGTTTTGCGAAGCTCCCACCACGCGCTGTACGCAGCCTTCACCTGCGGCTGCTTTTCCAATTCGCTGATAATACTGTCCACAGTGGATTTCACCGGCCAGGGGAGATACCCATACTGGAGCTTCCCCTTTCTGTCCCACACTTCTTCCGACAGCCGTTCCAGCAGGGATTCCAAAACCGGCATCTCTGCAGGCGCATCCCGCATCCCGGCCACTGCCTCTTTCAGGCGTGCGCTGAACAGGTCCCGCAGTTCGTCCCGGCTCTGTGACTGGCGGATGTATATTGCGTCCAGTTCATCCCGGAATATCTGCCGTGCGAGGAGGGAGCGAATCTGTACCACGCCCTCCTTTGTGAGTGCCGTTTTTTGTACGCTGTCCGCGTAACAGACCAGATGCACATGGGGATGGTGCGCTTCGTTGTGGAAAGCGCCGTACCAATGGAACGACCCGACCGGCACATTGAACCGCGCGGCGATCTCCGCCGCATTGGCACGGAGCAGCGCGCGCCATGCGTCCGCTTTATCGTATGACAGGCGGGCGGCGTCTTCACGCCGCAGGGAAAGGATGCATGTCCATATGTTCCCGTCATGCTCTGAAACCGCACGCGCGGCAGCGTTCAGATCCGGCGCATCTTCCTCCTGTGTGAACAGGCCGTGTGCGCCGCTGCGCTGGACGCGCGGACGCTGCGCGATGTACGAAACATAGTTGGAGCGCGCGTCAAACAGTTCCAGATGTTCCTCCAAGGTCCGCGTGATGAATTCCGACGCGTTGCGGACAGTCGGACGGCGCGCATAGTCCTCATACTCAAAGCTCCGGCGCGCATCCGGAAAATCCCGCAGCAGTTTTTCCACAAGGACGCGCTGCGCCTGCGCAGCCGGCCGCGCTCCGTTCTCTTCCACATATTTCTCCACGCCCTCCCGCGTGGCAATGTACCGTATGTATGCCTGTGCGTGCCGCGCGGCGTCCGGCTTCAGATAGCGCCATTTTGTGACGAGCTTTGCCATCCGGCATCACCGCCGAACATCTGCGCCTGCACGGCTTCAATCTGTGCGCCTTTGCGGCTGACCGCAACTTCCGCGCGTGCTTTCCTGCGCAGCTCCGCATACACCTCATCCGGTATGTCAAAGTGCGAGACAAGGATGCGCTGCAAAATGTTGAGTTCCACCGCCAACGCGTACAATACCGACACGGTCGCCTTGTCAGACCGCTCCTGCCGCGCGCTGATGATGGACAGCAGTGTTTTTGAGAGATAGTCTTCTGTTTCTCTTGCTTTGATATATCCCAGGTAAAAGCGTGAAGCATTTGTCATAAAGGAATTGAATGTACTGCTCGCTGCATTTCCCAGGTTATCCAATATGTCCCGGTATACATCCTGCGGCAAACGGATCGTGATCCTTTTTCGTGTATCTATCTTTCCGCCTCCTTTTTCGCAAAACAAAAGATGCAGACGCCTCCCAGCACCTGCATCCTCATTTTTTCTTCTCACAGCAGTCTTTTGTAATCCCGCGCGCCATAGAAAAAGCGCATGACGACCACTTCTTTTGTCTGCTCATTCAAAAGATATGCTCCGACATAGTCTTCGACGATCAATTTGCGGTATCCTTTTTTCCGCAGGCTCTCATCATCTGCACGCGGGAAACTGAACGGATGGTTTTGAAGCTGTTCAAAGCTTTTTTCAAACGCCGTCATCAACCTGTCGGCTGCTTGCGGCGCATCCAGGCAAATCGAAATGTATTGATAAATCTCTTCCAAGTCAGTACGGGCAAGCGGCGTTAGCTTTACTTCCCATTCACTTTCCATACTTGCCGCGCAGCTCCTTCAGTACTTCCATACCGTCCAGCAGTTCCGCTCCGTCAGCAGCTTCCGCCTCAGCAGCTTCCGCCTCAGCAGCAGCCAGCTTGCGGTACATTTCATTCTGCGCCATGATGCGTTCATATACCGCATCATTCATCAGCACAAGATCGTTTCGTCCATTCTTCGTAATGAAAATCGGTTCATTGACCGTTTTTGCAAAATGCGAGATCTCCGTTGTATTTTGCAGTTCACGGATCGGCCTGATCACCGGCATGTTTACTGCCTCCTTCCGTATATATATTATATTACTATTTTGTTGCACGGTCAATTCCTTATACCTCGTATCCGCTATATTTGTTTTGACGTCAGGCAAAACCGGCTTATTTCCCTGTGCACAGGCAATTTTCTAATATTTTGATGTCAGGCAAACCGGGAATCCGTTGTTTTGACGCCACCTCGGAACGCCGTTCAGCCCGCACTGCGGGCTGATGTATCTGGCGGACATCAAATTTTGATGTCCGCCTTTCTCCTGCTATCGTTCTCTATCCCCCAAAAATCGGTGCAAAGGGAACTCCATCCCGCTGCCAAACTGCTGCGCTTTACGCGCAACCGTCCCGTCCGGTAAAGGGATAGCACTCCTCCCGGTAAAATATCTTCGCGGCTTTGGAAAAACATCTTTACCTTTGTGCCTTATCTTCCCCCTTCACAAACAAAAAAGGGAGCAGACACTGTCTGCTCCCGCATCGATTTTAAAGTGTATGCCCTATCTCACCTTGCTGCTGTTCCAATGCCAGATATTCGTCAAGACGCTGCTCTTCCAGCGAAGCGACCATCTCTGCAAACGGAGTGAGATCCCCATCCACAGCATAGGCCTCCAGTGTCTCAAAATATTCCAGGCGTTCTTCCTTTGCAATCGACACAGGAAGAAATCCCGCCGCCATCAGCTGATAATTCATAAGCATACGGGAAGTGCGGCCGTTGCCGTCCACGAACGGATGGATCTTTACAAATTCCGCATGTGTCCAGGCCGCAAGTTCAATTGGGTTCATCCCATGCTCCGCCGCCAGCGCACGATAAAACTCTTTCACCTGATAGTACATTTCACTCGGCGCGGGCGGCTTATGCTTCGCACCCGAAATACGCACCTCAACGCTGCGGTAAATCCCTCCGTCCAGAATGTTCTCCATGAGCAGCGCGTGAACATCCTTGACGATATTTTCGGTCAGCGGCCGGCTCTCAGAAATACATTTCTGGACATATGCAAAAGCTTTTCCGTGATTGACTACTTCATAGATCTCGCGCAAGGTCTTTCCGCCGACTGAGATGCCATCCTCCAAAACAACTTTCGTCTGAAGCAGCGTCAGCGTATTCCCCTCTATCGCCGTTGAGTTATGCGTGTACTCGATCAAAAAGTCCTGCTCAAAAGACCGCAGGGCATTGCGTTCCATCTGCCCGCGTAGAAGTTCAACTTCCCGTTTCTTTTTCAGCAGCGCTTCAAAGTTCACACCCACTCCTCCATTCTGTCTCACATATATTTGTAGTATAGCACATGTATCACGCAAAACCTATGGGTGTTCCCTAACTTTTTCTTTCACAAGCTGCAAGCGCATCCAGTCTTATCGCCAAAGCTTCACAGCGTCATCTGCCATGTCCCGTTCAGCTCTTCTTCAGGTGCTACTTCGTCCAGCATCCTGCGCACACTTTCCTGCACCGCCTCATTGAGCACACCGGTATCAAACCCGGCGTCCGCGTATCCTCTGGCGATCGTCTCATAATAGGAACGCGCAGGGACGCCGTACTCCCGCTCTCCGGTCATCACATATGCCATGATGTCCTGTTCCCCGCTGTCCATCGTGACGGAAAGATTTTCCTTGCGGTACAGATGCGGGTATCCCTCATAGAGATCGAGCGCCCGTTCGTCAGACGGTTTGATCTTCCATACAAGCACAGGCACGCAGGCCCCGGGCTTTGGCTCCACCGTCGCCACCGCGCCGAACTGTGAACCGCGGAACAGCAGCTCATGGCCGTACAGCATCCCGCTGCATACCACTTCCGCCGTCGGACAGCGCCGTGCCATTTGCCGCTGGTCCAGATTGCTCCCATATGCGATATACAATTTCTCTTTCATAAGCATCCCCCCGTTACAATGAAAGCCCCGGTGCAGGAACCGGTTCCTGCGCCGGGGCGTGCTGTGTCTGTTCTTCCTGTTCCCGAATGAGCTGCGATGGATCCCGCCACGCGATGTTCCCCTCCAGATGGCTGAGCAGATGAAACCGCGCCGTTTCAAACTCCGGGCCGATCATTCCCAGCCGCAGCAGCCATGTCCGGAACGTATACCGGTCATTGGTCGTGCGCGTCGGCGCCGCACGGGCATTGCGCTGCGTCAGCGCCTGATTGGCGATGGCAAGGCTGAACTGTATGTACGTCTTCACTTTTCCCGCATGCAGCGTGGAATTGAACATGCGGAACTCCACTGTGCCTTTCTGGAACACAGAATGAAGATTCAACGCGTGATACCGGCTTACATGATAATGCATATTGCTTCCGTCCCGCCCATTGTACCAGATGCTTTTGAACCGGTCCAGGCTCTGCGGTTTCTGCTCATTTACCTGCTGCAGAAACCGCTGTTCGACCCTCCGGCAGTAATCTTCAGAACGGTTCAGGTCCACCTGCAGGGCTTTGTAGATGAGTTCCTCCTTGCTTGCCATAATGTTCGTGATGTTCCGCAGATGCTGCGCGTCAAATTTTTCCGCTCCAACGTGGACATGGATCCCGCAGCTGTCATTGACCAGCGCGCTGTTCCTGCGCAGCGCCCGCACAATCTCCTGAATGGTTTCAATATCCTCATAAACACAGACCGGGCTTACCAGCTCCACGCTGTATGTACTGTCTGCATGAACGGTTTGTCCACGCACCTTTTTCTGCGTCTGGATGCTCCCGTCCGATACAAGCTTCCACACACGGTCCTGTGCATCCCGTACCGCGTATACGTCATAGCTGCCGCCGGTGTGTTCCGCCCGCGTTCCAAAAAATCCCGCCAGTGTCTCCGCCGCTTTCCCGCGGCTCAGCCCGGTCATTTCAATCTCGATGCCGTACCGGAGGTCTCTCATTCAGCCGGCTGGTTTTCCACATCATTGCCGGCCGAGGGCGCAGCCCGCCTTGGCCGCGCCGCGCTGCGCCGCACCGGCGTCCCGTTCTTTTCACCCAGATATTCCCGCACTGCCGCGGGCACTGTGGCTGCGTACAGCTTTTCGAGCTGTTCGCTGAGCCGCATGTCCAGCTGCTCGTTTCTCTTCGCCAGATAGCTCCTGAGCGCGCCCAGCGCCTCATCATTCAGTTCCGTTTCAAATGTTACTTTGCTCAAAATATATTCCCCCCTACATGCTCATGGACATACTTTCTTCGTCCTGTATCCCGTCCAGGCTATAATCTGTAAACAGATCAAGCTGCTCCTGCTCCGGCGGCTCCCATTCCCTGAGCCGTTCCGCTCCCGACTTCAATGAAGGCAACAGGCTTCCGGCGTCCGCATATCTGCGCATCGCCACATAGTCCCCGCTCAAAACCGCATCCTTCAGAACATCGACCTGTGCCAGCAGTGCGTCCAGTATACCGCGCAAAGCATCCGTTTCAGGAATCCGCTCCACATGGTTTCGGATAAAACAGAAATTTTCATCCGATATGTACCGGGTATATGACCGTAAAGCAGCCGACCGGATTTCTTCCTTTCGCGCCATATATTCCGCGGGAAGTTCCTGAGGCAGCGGACGGTAATATATTTCCGGCATTTCCGCATCCGGATACAATTCCCGTATCCGTTTTTTGCCGCTGAGGATATGGTTCCTGCACAGGTTTGCATTCACGCCGTCCGGCCAGAACGGATCTTTTGATCCCACCATATATACCTGTTCCCACCGGGCGTAGTCCCTTTCCAGCTCACGCACCAGTTCTTCCAGGCCGGGCTTTTTCAGCATATCTGCATTACTCCATACTCAGCCCCGGCTCCGCAGCCTGCCCGGGACATTCATCGATTTCTTCTATCAGCATAAAGGAAAAGTCATAGACACGCTGCGGATCCACACCGGCCAGGACGATCTCCGGCCCGTATGCGCCCTGCCTGATCCAGCATACCTGCGCGGCCAGAACATCGTTCCATGTTGTCTGGATTTTTTCCGGCAGCGCATCCAGCCGCAGGCCGTCGGCAGGACATACTCCAATATCGGCGTCCCGGTGCACAAGATATGTATTGTCCGGCAGTCCAAATTGCAAAAGGTCCCTCAGCTGCACCAGGCTCTCGATATTCTTGATCGGCTCTGCCAGTTCCTTTTTCCAACGTTCCGCCTGCGTTTCCGTAAGTGAGCAGAAATCGCCCTCCGCATCCACGCCCGCGATGAGGAACGTCCCGACAAGCAGATCTCCGCCCAACCTGCGGTTGGGACGCAGCCCCTTCAGCTTTCCCTCATCATCGCAGATCAGGACCGCGCCGTCCTTCAGCCCTGCGCATTCGATGTTTCCCCCTACGCTTTTCTGGAATGCTTCCAGCCGGTTTTCGATTTGGATTTCCCGTACAGACCCGCCCGGTTCAGCCCGCAGAACGCGGATCTTTCCACGATTCTCAAGCCGCGGACAATATTCCGGCCGGAATCCGACTCGCAGCATATCTCCTTCCAAATATGCCGACGTCACTTCCGCCTGCCGGGCCAGCCTGTCACAAAAAAGTTCCGCCAGTATTTTGTTTTCCTGCAGCCCTGCTCCAAACGCCGCGTCCAGTTCTGCAAGGGAACACGTCCACTTTCCCGTCAGCGTCTGCACGCATTCCCGCCGCACGGTCTCTTTGGCTGCTGTTTCGCATTTGCGCAATGCCCGCTCCAGCTCCGGCGTGACCAGCGTCATCAGCCGCCCGCCGGGGATATATGCGGAATACCGCGCACAGGAACTTCCCTCTGAACGGACGAGCAGACCGTCCGTTCCATTCTCGGGCGCGATCAGAAGACAGTATTCCTCTCCGGGCACGCTGCGCATATCCTGTATATGCTTTTGGATCACGTCGTGATCCAAAAGCGGATGTGCCTGCATCTGTTCAAACATCTCATCGCTCACGATCTCCGAAGCGGCAATATGCAGCTCCGGCAGCTTGCTGTAGCTTGATTCTTTCCAGTTCAATTGTACTTTCAATCCACCACGCTCCCTATTTTTTGATGCAAAAAAGCCGCACCATACGGTGCGGCTCAGCCGAATTCCCAATCGGATCTATTCCCAATTCATTGTGTGGCCCTCAGATGCAATCGTTTCTTCTTTTTCCAAAAGCATTTGCATGCTTCTGTCGAGTATTTTCTCCTTCCGTTCCTGGATCATCGTCAAATAGAACGCCCGCTGCAATTCCGTTAAGCCAGGTGTTTCATCAATGAGCCGCTCGATTCTGTCCATATCGATCCGCTCCGATATACGTTCAAGCGCCGCATTGCAATCCGGATTTTTCAAGGATGAAATATACGATGCATAGGAGATTTTCTTTCCGTTTTCCATGATCGCCGAGGTTGGGAACACATAGATCCGGTTGTCGATCTCAGCCTGGTCGCTTAATACCATTTGCATACCCGCCTCGTCCAACTGGGGATACAGGCACGACCCACAGTCATAGACTGGCGCGATCTCCGCACTCTGTTTTTTCTCATCCACCAAAATCCCCCAGTTTCCATTGTGCCGGTCGAAGTTTCCCAGCAATGCGTCTGCTATGAACATATCCCAAAAAAATCCTCTCAGCATGCCACTGGGCAGCAGCGTTTGTTCCTCGATTGCTTCAAGAATCGAAGATAATTCTGTTCCATATCCATTTTGCTCGCTGTCAATACAGGTGTTTTTTAATTGGGCAAACTCAATCAGCTTTTTCCCGCCCTCCGTGAAGTCGCCGCATGCTACAACGGTCTTTTCTTTTCCCCATTTGTCTGTATATGTCCCCAACAGCGTCTCCTGTGTGTGAAAACCCAGTATTTCAAAAACATGGCACGCAAGATACTCGCTGATACATCCATTGGTATAGCTCATCTCTGCGTTGCGGCGCGGCTTCGGAGGGAATTTGAGCATATAGCTTTTCCCACCGTATCTTACGTTTATCTTATTTCCATTTGCCCCACCATAAGCACGAAACCTGTTTACATCACAATTTGTAAAGTCGATCATATCCACTTTATTACACCTCCCCGTCATCCTCTTCAAACAGATACTTTGCTCTGAGGTAATCCGCCTGTTCTTTCGATATCACGCCGCCCCACTGATTTGCGTTGATCGAACCATACAATTCCCCCCAAAGGCAGTCCAGATATCGCGAGTGTTCCTGTTCCCCCTGTATATATTCACGAAGGGATTTTTCCAGATCCTGCGGAAGGTTCACTTCAAAATACGGCTTCTCCGCTTTCGAGGCATCCGGCGGCATGGACGTTTCCACGTCCAACGCAATCAGTTCTTCCACTGTGATTCCCAGTATTCTGGACAGCTTCACCAGAGTTCCTCCGCTGCACCGTTCCAGCCGGGTCTTCCCGGTCCAGATATCCGACAGCGTCGCCCAGGGTATACCGCTTCTTTGAGACAGCTGATACCGTGTCATATTCTTTCTTCTTACCATTTCCTGAAGCGTCATAAATCCATCACCAACTTCAGTATATCGGTGTTCCGATACCAAGTCAAGGCAGATACGCTCTTGGATTTTTCAATGTTCCATTGTCGTTCACCTCCAGATGCAGATGATTGCCCGTGGAATCTCCCGTGCTGCCCACAAAGGCAATGACGTCTCCGGCAGACACCGCCTGTCCCACCGTAACGTTCAGTGCAGAGCAATGTGCGTACAGCGTTGTAACGCCGCCGCCATGACCGACCACCACATAGTTCCCATAGCTCGCATGGCCGTACCGTGCCAGCAGAACAGTCCCATTTGCCGCTGCGCGGATCTCCGTTCCTTTCGGCGCGGCCATGTCAAGGCCCCGGTGGCCTTCCCATTTTCCTGTAATCGGGCTGTACCGTCCGCCCATTTCAGACGTCACCCGGTTTTTCCAGCCACCGGCAAAGGGGCTGACAAACGCCCCGCCGATGTACTCCGGGCTGTCGTCCTGTACGAGACCCGCTATCAGCCCGTCGCTCATGCCGCCCACTGCATCGGCGCCGTATTCCGCCAGATAGAATATCTCCGCGGCGTTTGCCTGCCACTGCTCCGGGAACTCCGCGCCCAGCAGGGCGTGGAGCCGGGCGTAGACAACGGCCATATCCTTTTCCGGAACGGTCACCATATATTCCTGTTCCACTTCGATGGTCTTCGGAACGTCATAATCCTCCAGCGCCTCTTCATCCTCCGGTGGGTCGTATTCCGGGTTCGGCACTTCCACAGTACGCACGCGCACCGCTTCGCTGACATAGCAGCCCGCGAAAGACTCCGCCTGGCCCTGGCGCAGCGTCAGATCCGGCGCTCCGAAATTCAGCGCAAAAAAGTCTGCTTTCACCCGGTTGGCGCGAAGCGGGACAGAACCTTCTTCCAGCTCCGCATTAAGCGTCGCCACCGCACCGTCCAACACAGCAAAGCACGCGCGCATCTGTGTAATATGTCCCGCGAATTCGTCCGGCATCGTGGCCGGGATGGTCTCGTTTCCAAAGCAGCATTCCACGACCGCACGGTTGTGGTCCGCCGCGGCGTCCATCATCCCGCACAGGCACACGATAATGAGGATGAACGGAAGCAAAAATGCCGTGAGGATCGTCCCCACGGCATTTCCTGTCTTCTCATTTCCCGCAAGCGCGGCGGCTTTCCGAATCCAATATGCTGCTGTAACCGGTCCTGCCAAAATATCCCCCCCAAAAAATATGGGGCGGCATGGAAAACCATCCTACCGCCCCGCCCTGTTTCCTTACCATCTGCCGGCAGCGCTGTCGAATATTTCCGGACGCAGCACCCGCGACGCGGCCACCATGCCGCACCGGCCGCAGAACAGATGCTGCAGCGCGCTGCCGCCCATCATACTCCCGCGCTGTTTTTTCACAGTCGCCTCATAGGTCTGAAATCCGGTCCGCATCTCTGTGCTCCCGCAATACGGGCACGGCGGGAATTTCTGTGTATCCATTTTTCGCACCTCCTGCAGCACCAACATTACCACACGGTCCGGAAAAAAGGTAGTATCAGAACCAACAAAATATTTCCGGTCCGTCCGTCAGCGTCCGCCCGCCGTGCCATAGCACCGCAGCTTGTGCGGCGGCGTCTTCACAAGAAGGTTGTACCGCTCATCTCCGCATTTGAACAGGCAGTTCCCCCGCGCACAGCTCCTGACCACGCCATACTCACATTCTTCCAGCTGTAACGCTTCCCGGTATTTTCCCCCATCCACAGTTCCCGGATGGAACAGGAACTGGTACGCCGGGATGCTGAACAGCGGCTTTGTCAGCTCCGCCACCTCCGGCAGCAGAAAATCCTCTACATTCTGGCTGGCCAGCAGCAGAGAGGAGTCTTTCTTCCTCGCCCGCTTCATGCACGCCCGGATGTATCCGATGGCTGTTTTGTTGTTGAGATACAGGTACAGTTCATCAATGGCCGCGACAGTATTTCCGGCACAGAGCAGTTCATTGTTCATATAGCTGAAAATATTGAACAGCATCGCGTCGCGCAGGTTTCGCCCTGCTTCCAGCAGGGATTTTACTCCGAATGTGACGAACCGGCCTGAGCCAATATTGGTGTGGCCGTTGAAATACAGGCTGTCCGGTCCCACACAAATTGAATGCAGATGCAGCCGAAGCTCCCGCAGCGTTTCATCCGTAAACACTCCGCTTCGCCCCTCCTGCCTTTCCAGCAGTGCGTACAAATCGGAGAGGAGCGGGAAGTCCTCATGCCGAAGCGCAGATATGTCGGTTTCTTTTGTAATGCCGCGCTCCCGGTACAGCTGTTCCAACAAAATTTCCACTGTATCAGACTGTGCATCGGTGAGCGGCTTGTAGCTTCGCAGCCAGTCGCGCAGGAATGAAATGTGATGCACCAGTACTACACCGCTTTCATCCCCATCCCATCTTTTTGGCTCCAGTGGATTGATCATTGCCTTTCCGCCCGAACAATCTATATATGCACCGCCGAGATTTTGCGTCAGTTCCCGGTATTCGTCCTCCGCGTCCAGAAGCAAAACTTTCTTTCCCGCCTCCAGCGCGTTGATGACCAGCAGGCGCAGCAGATGGCTCTTGCCCTGCCCGCTGTTGCCCAGGATGAGGACGCTGCTGTTGGTGCGCCCGCCCGTGCGCCGGTCGAAGTCGATGATAACATTGCTGCCGTACTTGTCCCGCCCCAGCAGAAATCCTCGTGGATCCGTTTTGCCTGAATAGCACATGGGATACAGGTTTGCGGCGCTGGACGCGGGCAGTACCCGCTCATACTGCGTGCCGAACGCGTTCCATCCACTCAGCATCACGGACTGGAAGCCCTGCTTCTGGCGCAGCAGCAAATGGTCGGCGCTGATCTTACAGCAGTTCAGCTCCGCCTCCACCTCGCTCTGCAGCATCCGCAGATGCTCCGGATCGTTTGCGATCATCTCAATGAATACAGCCGTGTGCAGAAACGGCTCCTGGTTCCGGTGCGCAAGCGTCAGCATTGCCGCCATGTCCTGCAGATTGTTCTCCGCTTCCACCACATCCTGCACGTTCCCGGTATTTCCGGCCTTCAGCCGGTTCGCCTTATCCGCATTCTGCAATATCTTTTTCTCCTCCGCCGGCGTAACGCGGCGCGTGTAGATGTGCACGGATACGCCCGCCTTCTCACCCAGCCTGTGCAAAAGGGCCTGTTCCGTGGTCGAAGCCGGATATCCCCGCACCGCCCATACGCACCGGTATGTATTTCCGCAGATGAACCGGTCCGTTTCAAACCGCAGCACGGACGGCGCGGCAAGGTCCAGAAATTCCTTGACCGCCGCTTCCTGCGACGCACTGTCCGGCGCTTTTCTGTCCGCCTGTACGCCCGTCCATTCCACCCACCGCTGGCCGTCAAAATCGTCATAGTGCTCGCTTGTGAAGTCCTGTACAAAATATACCGCCATCAGCCGCTTCACATCGTCCAGGTCCGCGCGCCGAACATCGAAGCCCTGGTCCCGGATGAGCTTTTCCACGCGCGCCAGATACGGATACTTTTCTTTTTCCCGCACATCCTCCAGCCGCACCGCCAGCACAAATTCCCGCGCGGTCGCGGTCTGAAGCTGTACGCTGCCCAGGTGCGCCTTGTCTTTTTCCAACAGGTCCGCAATGTACGGGTTTTCCTCTTCTCCGATGCGGGCCTCCAGATACCGCGTATTGTTGGCAAAGCTTTCCCGCGAATTGAGACACAGGATCTCCAGTTCCGGCTGGCTTTTGAACACCGTCACCAATGCCCCGACCCGCGCCGCGAGAGCGTCCTCCGGCAATACGGAGATACACGTCGGGCGCATCAGGAAAAAGGCCGTCTCCCCGCCCCGGTATGTGAGCAGGCCGTATGGCGTGACAGCTTGCGCGTTGATCACCTGGCGCGTCCCCTGCCGGGCCGGTTTCTTCTTCGTTGTTTTCATTCCGTTTCCCTTTCCCCATCCCAGCTGAATTCACGCGGTGTAAAAAAATACGCGGCCGCGCTGTACAAAAAATCCCGGATGGACTGCCCCTCAAAGCGCACGGTCAGGAACGCATATCCCGCCGCGCACAGCAGCGGCGCCGCAGTTCCAAACTGCGCGGCGCAGAATACGCCCGCAAGGCACAGTGCGCCAATGGCCGCAAGATCGTTCAGCTGCCAGAGCCACATTGTGGCACGCGCCGTCAGATCCTGCGGATAGATGTATTTTCTCAATCTTTTTCCTCCTCCATTACAATACTATGTGGGGTGAAACACGGCAGCCAGCCTGAGCTTTTGCACAATGCATCCTCAGCCCGGCGCGGAAGAGACCATCCGCACAGTATTGATGACGGACTGTGCTGTGTGGACCGCGCCCATCACGTTGGCGCGCGTGCTGGTGTCCACACCGAACGCGCCCGCGATCCGCGGAACTTCCGTACTTGCCAGCATCATGCCGCAGCCCAGCAGCATATTCGTATTCCAAACCATCAGGCCTGCAACGAGCATCGTCGTCTGCAAAAAAGCCGTCAGGCACAGCCCGGCCACCTGTTTTCCCCAATTCCAGAACCCGTCCAGGTATCCGCGCGGTACGCTGAAAAAGTACAGGCTGCCCACGGCGATCTGGATGAGCAGGATGCCGCCGCGCCTGAGGTTCGCAAAGAACACCTTGAACACGGCATAGCCGAGCAGGATCAACAGAAACAGGCCCACAAAAGCGCCGTATCCGTTCAGCGCGCCCATTGCCGCACGCGTCAGGCTTCCGATGCTGCCGTCCTCCCCGCCCATGAGCTGCGTGAGGCCCGACGCGAACGTGCCCTGCAGTGTGACGCACAGGCGGTACAGCTCTACCGGCACTGTGGTGAACAGGCTCACGGCCATAAAGCCTTTGATTCCATTGAGCGCAAGGCCGTGCAGGTCGCCGCGCCCCGATTGGGACTGGATGGCGTATTCAAAACCCGCCACTACAAGCCCTACTGCGTACAATATCCATGCAAACCGGCTGAAAAACAGCACCACAGCCTGCGTCCACGGAAGGTCGAACAGCTCCGCTCCCATCATGTTCATCATCTCAAAAAATTCACTGAAAAAGCCGGCCAGCTTTCCGTAGATCCAGTCAAAGATCTGTCCCAAAACTGCGTCGGCCATGAAATCCCATACAAAAACAGACGGTCACCTCCTGGCTATTTCGTATATCTGCGTCCGCCTAATATCCCATTCCGCACATCTCCTGCCGCGGGTCCTGTTCATACAATGCGCAGAACGTTTCGATCTGCCGCGCCAGCAGCTCCATATCCCCGGGTGTCGGGACAGCTCCATACCATTCTGTTTTCCCATCGCAGCGCCACAGATATGGCGCCTGTCCGCCCCATACATCTTCAAAACGCACCGTTACACGGTCGATCTCTCCCCGCGTCCTGCTGATGGCGCTCAGCTGCAGCGCTTCGTACCGGTCCGCAATTCCCTGCGTAACAAACTGCAGCTTTGCGTGCAGGCCGCTGTCAAGCTCCAGATATGCCGCACGGCCAACGTACCGCGCACTGTCTTCCCTGCCTGCGGCGCTCACCGCTTTCCGCAGTTCCCGTTCAAATGTGTTCAAGATATATTTACACCCCCGCAATGGTCCAGATGTACAGCGGCGCCGTCAGGGTAAGCACCAGGCCGGCGAACAGCAGGATGAGTCCCGTCCATTCGATCTGGCCGTGCTTGCGGTACTCATAGTACGTTGTTCCCGCTTTTACGAAAAACGCAATCACGAGGATAAGGTCCAGTGCGGGGAACACTACTGTATTTACAACCGTTTTGATCTGCTGTGCCGCGCTCTGCCATGTACTCTGGATCACGCCCGCAACGTCTCCCGTCTCAGCAAACGCCGTCGCCGCAAAAAGGCACACGGCTGCCATCAACACACATACTGCCGTCAATTTCTTTTTCACAGGCATCTTCTCCTTTTCCGCGCCTTGTGGCTTCAGCCGCTGTGCCGGAAGGCGCTGTCCGGCACGAGCTCCATACGGTTCAGGGCTTGTCCTTACGCAAAAAAACGGACTCACCCCGGTTCCTGCCCGGCCAAAACTGCAGCCGCGGCGTTTTCCGCCTGTTTTTCCGCATAGGCCCGAAGCACGGCCCCGGCCAGCTCTTCCTTCGCTTCCTTATCCATTGGAAAAAAGATATCGATATATTTTCCTTTTGCAGACTTGTATGAGGGCATCGCCACGAACAGGCCGCTTTTCCCCTCACACACCTTGATGCCGCGCACGCCGAACCTGCCAAGCACCGCGTTTGCCTTTGCCTTCACGACGCCCGTTTCAAACACCGATGTGATCTTGACCGAAATGTTTTCCATATTCTCCGTTCTCCTTTTTTGGTTTTTCTTCTGCTTCATACACATACGTTCCCGCATCTGGGTCATACCGCAGCCCGAATGCTTCCGGCGGCTCACGCAGGATGTCGAACGAAAGCTCATACGCTCGCCTGCTTCCCGGCCGCGGACAGATTTGCTCCAGTATTTCTCCGTCCCTGTACCGCGCGGCGCCGCAGTCCATACCAACATCCCGGCTGGCCCAGGCGTAGAGCAGGGCGGCGTCCGGACAAAGCCGGGACGCGTGCTGCATCAGCACCGGCACACCGGCGTCCTGCGTATAGAACAGGATGGTATCCCCGCCGTCGTATGCCGCCGCACTGGCCTGTGCCTTCAGCGTGTTCCACCGCGTTCCCCAGTTTGCCTGCCGCCAGCCCAGCCAGCAGTTTTCTCCGCCCTGCCTGCGCACCGTACCGGCGCCCAGCGGCTCTTCCCGCATCCAGACCGGCATTGGGGTTATCCGGTTGAGATCCACACTGCCCAACCCGGCTGTATCATCCTGTATGGCGCCAAACAGTGCCCGTGCCGCGCCCGGCGCGCCGAATACCCGTAAATAGTTCACATATTCTGCCATGCATTTCCCTTTCCGGCAGCCACAACACAGCGGCGCGGGATATCCCGCGCCGCCGTCTCCGCCATCGTTTCACTCTATGCTCCCCTATGGCCGCTCTCTTCCTGTGTACCGGTGATCCAGTCCTCAAGGCTGAACCACTCGGCAGCCGCCTGCGCCGTGTTGAACAGCTGCTGCCGCTTATCCCGGTCATTGAGCCGGACCGCTGTTTCGAACAAATCCCTTTCCAGCTCTATGATTTCCCGGCCCGTGAGTGCCAGCGGGACGCCCCCTTCATCCGGCGGCGTATTTTCCGCTCCCATTCGGACGGCCTGCCGCCCATGCCCGATCCATTCGATTTGCCGGGCCGTCTCTTCCTCTGCAAGCCCCCAGGCTTCCCCAATGAGACGGATGGCTTCCTCATGCTCGCCTGTATCCGTCTCCGCGCCGCCCAGCATCAGGAGCGTGACCGCTTCCTTCGCCATCGTACCTTGAAGCTTTTTTGCATTTTCCCGTGTCATTTTCTATTTCCTCCAGCTCATTTTGGCGGTTTTCCGCCTGTTACCACAATGCCACAACGTACCGGCATATATCTATCACCATACCCAACGAAGTTTGTGGTACGGACCTGTGCAGCGGCAACAAAAACGCGCCGTCACGCCCAAATGGTAATGGCCCCGTCCGCGTAGCTGCACCCGGCGGAATCATCCCCCTGTGCCGACAACGCGCTCAGTTCGGCCTCCAGCGCGGCCCACAGCGCCGCATAGTTCTCATCCAGGGTATCTTTCCCATTGAAGTCTTCCAGCCGTAAAACGGCCTGTGCCGTGCGGCATTCGTCTGAACGTGCAAGGCCCAGGCTTCCCATGATGCTGTCGGCCTGATTCGTGGCCAGCAGCATGGCAAGCTCCCCGGTGATGGCTGAGGGCGTGTCGGGCGGCATGAGCGCGGCACGGGGCGCGCCAGCCTCTTCTTCGCCTGCATCCACCGGACTTTCCGCGGCGTTTGCAGTGTTTTCTTCCGTCTCACCGGAATCCGGGGAAGCATCCGGCACGCCGGCGCCGCCCTCCTCAATATCCGCAGCGGGAACAGACCCGGTCTCTTCCCGCTGCGCGGCGTCTGGCCCCGGCGCCTCCGAAGCAGCGCTGTCCGCCGTACCGGTGGCGCTCGACGCCGTTTCACTTGTGGATTCCGCTACAGTGCTGCTGTCCGGCATACCCGCCGCCTGGCTTTGGGACGCCGTGTACGGCATGGAGGACGCGTCCGGTGTGGACGCGTCTTCCGCCAGGCCTGTAAGTACAACAGCAAGCGCTGCCGTTACAGAACAAAGTGCCATTGCGATCGATTTTGTGTACAGATACATGTGCATTCCTCCTACTATAATAAAGTCATCACGAAGCTCCTTCGCAGGTTCAGATTTTTCCGGAAGGAGAAGGAGCGTAGCGAGTGAGCCTTCCGAAAAAATTGGCGCGATGCGCCTCCAGTTGATATCGAAATCCTTTGCGGATTCTGATATATTGGTCTCGTGCGGACAGAGGTTCACGTATTCCTCCATGTGGTTTCTGTCCACTTGGACAAGAGTGTGACCTCTGTCCTTGCGGGATTTCACTTATGAGCCGGATGTTGCGGCGTTTGCCGTCTCCTCAGCTGTATCTTCTTCGGTTGCAGATTCCGACCTTCTGCGCCAGATGAGCATGGCCAGCGCCGTGCCGCACAGCAGCACGAACAACACCGTCCACCAGTCCACCAATCGGAAACGCCATACGAGCGGCTGTGTGAGGAAGAACAATACCACAGACAGTACCGCCAGCACCGCATTCACGGTTTTCTGCACAGCATGACCCCGCGGCTCATCTTCTTCTACGTCCTCATCGACCTGTTCATCTTCAACGTCTGCATCCTCACCGCCGTCTTTTTTCCTGCGCAGCCACACAAGGATGGCAAACAGGATGGAGAGCAGCGTACAGGCAAGGTCGGCCAGCGTCAGCGCGCGGGCGTCCTCCTGCACAGGGACCTCCACCGGTGCCGCCGATTCTTCCGGCTCCGGCTCGGGTTCCGGCTTCGGCTCTTCCGGCTCAGAGGGCGCAGGCTCCGGCTCCACAGGCGCTGCGAAGCTGTCGACCGGTACGGTGTACTTCAGAAGATTCCCGCACCGGTCCCACACGAAAAAATCGTAGTCTCCGTTCCGGTCCACTTCAAACACGAGCGTATCCACGCCATATGCCACACTGCCGTCCGGACGCGTGATGGACTGGACGCCGCAGATGCTGCCGTCTGTTCCCAGGTTGATGTTCACCTTTCCGTCCTCGCCCGGCGTCAGCGTATGCGAAGCCGTGGGCGGTGTTTTGTCCAGCACGATGTCCCGTGCTTTTTCTTCACTCACATTCCCGGCGATGTCCCATACACGCACAACGATATGGACGATCTGTTCCTCCGTGAACTTCGGCGGCTCTGCCGGGTCGAATGCCATCCACT